>WNGA01002320.1_pt1 | contig 34707 bp, 28 predicted proteins | sample 5400061 | NCBI WGS metagenome assembly WNGA01 (sample SAMN13153366, study PRJNA577476) | soil metagenome | isolation source: 100 cm soil or saprolite under grassland replicate 2 | place: USA:California | collected 2016-06-15
CCATTGGCACCGATCCGGGTTTTGCCGACGTCATTATTGAACAGGCAGCCAAATCAGCCGGGGCGTAAGTCCGGTTCGCGCGTGCAAACGCGCCAGGCGATGCATCCTGGCAGGGATGTTTGGAAATTAGCCGGTGGTGCAAGCCACCGGGTATGACGTATAAAAACAAGTTGAGCCCCGGCAGGGCGCGGCAGATCAATCCATTATGCCCTCTACACACCTGAGTCTGCATTATCACATAGTTTTCGGAACCAAAAATCACGAGCCGATGATCGAGCCCGCGTGGCGGCGCAAATTGCACGCCTATCTTGGAGGGATCATCCGCGCCGGGGACGGAATCGCCGAGAACATTGGGGGGCGTCTCCGATCATGTGCATCTGCTTATTGGTCTTCGCGCAACGCACCGCTTGGCTGACTGCTTCGCGAGCTAAAGGCGGTTTCATCCGGCTGGGTGCACAACGAGATTGGCTTGCCTGCTTTCGCGTGGCAGGAAGGTTATGGCGCGTTTACAGTGAGCGCTTCGCAACGCGCGGCGCTTCGTCGTTACATCGAGCGACAAGAGGAACACCATCGCACGCGCACGTTTCGCGAGGAATATTTGGATTTGCTGCGGCGCAGCGGCGTGGAATTTAATGAGCGTTATGTCTGATTTCGGCGCCCCTGCTGGGGCTGCTGGTGTTTTCATGATCCGGCACCAGGTGGTTTGCACCGCCGGCTAATCTCCCATGCCCCTTCGGAGCGATCATGGGGCGAAATTAATCGCAAAAAGTTGAAATCTCGCTCGCGCTTGTTTTCTTTTGCACGACATTGCTTCCCCGCGAATGAAAGAAGTGACGTGCAAGAAGCTGCAGGAGATCGGTGCATTCGCACTGGCGGGGGGCTGTACCAAAAAGCGGATGAAGCAACTTGCAGGGATGATTCGCGCGGCGCGCGATTATCGGTGGGTCGCGGTTTACAAAATCGTCAAAGACGAATTCGTAATTCTCGCGGGCACGGGCAGCGAGCCGCCGACCTATGCGCGTTTTCCCATCACGCAGGGGCTATGCGGCGCGGCGCTGGAGTCTGGAAAACCAATCATCGTCGGTGACGTGCACCACGATCCGCGATATCTGCCCACGTTTCACACGACGCGCTCAGAGATCGTCGTCCCGATGAGGAATGAGCATCGGCACGTCCTCGGAATGTTGGATGTGGAGAGCGATCAATTGAACGCATTCGGCGAGGAAGATCGACAATTCCTCGAGCGCGCGGGTGGCCTGATTGCGCACTGTTTGCACTAGCAGATGCGTGGCACAGACATCTTGTCTGTGGGGCAGACTGACGTCTCGCCTGCCAAGCGGCTGCGGATCAGTTGAGAGGCATGTCAAATCCCGCCGCGCCAGCGTTGGAATCTGCGCTGACCGATCGCTTTCATTTTGGTCAAATTCTGGTCCGAAAAATAAACGGCGGTTTTATCTTGTTACATCGCGACGATGAATTCCGCGAAGAACTGGAAGTTTTCCGAAGCCCGGAGAACGTACTTGAGATCACGCGGTATGACGACTCAGGAAATTATCGTCCTTTGAAAACAGCGCCAAATCTTGCTCATGGCTGGCGCTTGGAACTTGCAAGGCTGGAGGAATTGCAGCGCGCTCTGGATTATTTTTATCCTGGCAGGTTGGCTGTTTTTCTCGCCTGGAAAACTGACCAACTGCGCACCACCCCGCTGCGCCAAACGTTGGATCGACAGTCAGGCATGTATCGCGTCGCAGCAAAAATTTCGGATGATCAAATCGATAATGTTGTGGGAGATTTTTGCCGTTCAGATGGCGGCTGTCTGCGCACGATTTTATGGAAGCGCGATCAACGCGGCACGATTCCGTCGGCAAAGTTGCCGCTGGAAAAATTTGATCCTGCCTACGATCAGATCAAAGCGCTGAGCCGGCCGGGGTCATCCGCCTTCACCGAGGCTCCCGCCCGCGCCGAGGCTCCGGCGGGCAGGCCGGCGGACAAGACGATCCCGGCGATAGTTCCGCTGCTGTGCCAGGAGCCATGCAATCTGCTCGTAGCGGAATGCCGGAAGATGGTGAAAGGCAAGGACGAACTGTAGCGGCGCTCTGTTAGCGTCGCAGTATTTTTGTCGATGTTTGTGACGGTCACAGACCGTCGATACAGGAGAGAAATGATCATTCGCGCGCGCGCAGTCGTAACGATGGATGGCCCGCCGATTGAGAACGGCGCAGTTGTGGTTGAAGGAAGCAGGATTGTCGATGTAGGCAATTTCGATGAAGTCAAAGCACACAACTCCGGCGAAATTATCGATCTGGGCGAGCAGGCGCTCCTGCCGGGCCTGATCAACGCGCATTGCCATCTCGATTACACGTGTTTGCGCGGCAAAATTCCGCGCCCTGAATCTTTTACCGATTGGATTCGCGCAATCAACGCGGAGAAGGCGAAGCTCTCTGAGAAGGATTATCTCACGTCGATTAACGATGGTTTTGCGGAAGCAAAAAGATTCGGAACGACAGCTATCGCAAACCTCACCGCGTTTCCTGAGTTGGTTTCGCAGATTAGCTCACCGATTCGGACCTGGTGGTTTGCGGAGCTGATCGACGTGCGTGATCCAAATCACGCAAGCGAACTTGTCGATCTTGCAACTGCCGCGCTGAAACGCGCGCGAAATTCAGGAGGAGGAATCGGACTCGCGCCGCACGCGCTCTTTACCGCTTCCAGGGATTTGTACCGGCGGTGCGACGAAATCGCGCAGCACGAGAGAATTTTGCTGACGACGCACTTGGCGGAATCGCGCGAGGAGTTGGAGATGTTTCGCGATGGATCGGGTCCGCTCTACGATTTTATGAAAAACATCGGGCGGCCAATGAGTGATTGTGATGATCAAACACCGCTCAGTTACTTTTTAAAAACAGTGAGAGATTCCTGGACCCCGAAAGCTTTCGGGGCTCGGAATGACAAGAAGGCCGTTCAGAACGATCCTGAATGGATCGTTGCGCATCTAAATGAATTGGCGGAAAGCGATTTCAAATTGCTCGAAACATCAAAGAGAAAATTTCATGTGGTGCATTCGCCGCGAAGTCACGATTACTTTGGGCACAGCCGATTCCCGTTCGAAAGATTGTGCGCGCTCGGATTCAACATTTGTCTCGGGACCGATAGCCTCGCCAGCAACCAGAGCCTGAGTTTATTCGCGGAAATGCGCGCGTTTCAGCGCAATGGGCCGGCGATCTCACCGCAGAAAATTCTTGAGATGGTGACTGTGAATGCAGCTCTGGCGCTACGCCAAGAAAACATGCTGGGCCGGATTCGCCCCGGATTTCGAGCCGATCTCATAGCCATTCCCTGCAGCAAAGGACGTGAGGTATTCGAAGAAATCGCGGCGTTCGATGGGGGGATTGATTGGATCATGGCGAACGGAAAATTGTAGCGCCGGTTCCTGTCGACGCCGTACTCCGCTTATTGGCCCGATGAAAGGAATGCGAAGACGCATCGCACTCCAAAGCACTTCGTGCGGCGACTATAGCGATGCTGGCCTGAATCGCTTGCTTATCGCTCGCTGCGTCGGTAAACTCGGCGTATGGCCGGACACGGAATGCAACAGTCGCAGAGCCTTGCGCTGCAACAAATTCTCGCGCCGCAGCTCCAACAAAGTCTTCTCATTCTCCAAACGCCGTTGCTCGAGCTGCGCAATCTGGTTCAACAGGAAATGGAGACAAACCCTGTGCTCGAGGAACTGCCGGATGAACCGAGCGCTGACGGCCTCAACGGCGCCGAGCCGTCCGCGGACAACAATTTCAAGGAGGAGTTCGAGAAGCTGGCGAGCCTGGATGAAGAATGGCGCGATTACATGGCGCAGTCGGCCAGCTACAGTTCCGACGGCTTTCGGGGTTCGCAGGAAGCACAAGATAAGCGCCAGTTCTTTTTCGATTCCATTGCCGTGCAGGAAACCCTTCAACAAAATCTGGTATCGCAACTGAACCAGACCGCGCTCAACGCGGACGATCGCAAAACGGCGGAGCTTGTCATTGGTAACATTGATGACAACGGATTTCTCCAGAGCACACCGGAAGAAATGGCGCTCGGTTCCGGAATTCCGAAGGAGGATTTTGAGAAGATGCTTGTGCTTATCCAAGGTTTTTATCCACCGGGCGTAGGCGCACGCGATTTGCGCGAATGTTTGCTGATTCAATTGCAGCGTGAAGGAAGAGAAAGCGGTATCGAATACAAAATTGTCTCCGAGCACATGGAAGATTTGGGCAAGCGGCGCTTTCCCGAAATCGCGCGACGGATGGGCGTCAGCGTAGAGGAAGTGCAAGCGGCCGCCAGTAACATCGCGCGGCTAAATCCGCGTCCCGGCCAGGTCTTCGCCGCTGCTCCGCAAAACTACGTGCTACCCGACGTTACGGTCGAAAAAGTGGACGGCGATTACCAGATCATCCTAAACAACGAGCAAATTCCGCATCTACGGATCAGCAACACGTACAAAGACATCATCGCGCAGGACAGCAACGGTAGCGAAGTCAAAGATTACATCCGCGACAAAATCCGGAGCGGCAAATTTCTGATCCGCTCGATCCACCAACGCCAGCAGACCATTTCCAACATCGCGCACCAGATCGTTTCGCGGCAGCGGGATTTTTTTGAGCACGGCCCATCGCATCTGAAGCCGATGACCATGGGGGAAATCGCCGATGTAGTTGGCGTGCATGAGACCACGGTGAGCCGCGCGGTTTCTGGTAAATACATGGCCACGCCGCAGGGTATTTTTGAAATGAAATACTTTTTCACGCCCGGCTATCAAACCGCCACCGGCGAATCGATGAGCAACACCAGCGTGAAAGAAGCGATTCTCGATCTGGTGAAACACGAAGATGGTAACTCGCCTTTAAGCGACCAGGAGATCGTCGAGATTCTGAGCGAGCGCGGCATCCCAATCGCGCGACGCACCGTAGCCAAGTACCGCACCGAGCTGAATATTCTGCCGAGCCACATGCGGCGGAAATACTGACGCGAAGCGTCAGTGATTCGTTAAAAAAATTACAAGCGTTTACATTGTTACGACGGGGCAATGGCGCGTGTCCGCATATTTTGGCGCTTGAACGCTTCAACAATTTAACATTGTAGCTCTGTAACTTTTTAACTTGCCCATGAATCCTTCCCTTCGCGCCGCCGTGATCGCCGAATGGCGCGGTCTTCCCGAAAGGAAAACCCGCCCGGATCGGTGGCAATCGCCGGCTGATTTGGTGCCGAAATTGATGCAGCGGCTCGGATTGCGCGAGCGGTTGCACGAAACCGAAGTGATCGAGGTCTGGTCGAAAATCGTCGGCGAATTTATCGCCGCGCACTCGGCGCCAGTGGCATTGCGCGAGGGCATACTTTACGTTCGAGTTCTCCAACCAGCTTTGCATTACGAGCTCGAACAAATTTCCAAGGTTGAGATTTTGCGAAAACTGAAAAAACGCTTTGGTGGCAAAACGATCCGTGATGTGCGTTTCCGGGTCGGCTAATTTCACCACGGATTGCACGGATAACACGGATTGAGAACAAGGGGGACGGCTTCCCAGCCGTCATATCCCCTCGACGGCTTGGGAAGCCGTCACTCCTCGATGCAGCCGATGATCGTGCCACTTAACTCCCGTGAATCATTTCCTTATCCGTGCCATCCGTGTAATCCGTGGTTTCCCGTTGGTAATGCCTGAGGAAAGGAACTTTGGAACCGACGCCGAACGCGGCAAGATTCAATACGATCATGACGAGAGCGAAAAGATACATTCCCATCGTCAATCCGATGGCAATATGCATCGCCAAAATGCAAACTAACCAGACGAACCGGGTCTTCTTCATCCAGATGAAAAATACGTAGCCCACTTCAATCAGGCAGATTGAAATTCCGAGGACAGGCAGAGCGTATTTGAATCGAACAAGAATATCCGGCGAAATGAGATTAAAAGGCGGCCGTATCAGCGATCGCCAGAGATTGGACCCATTCCACCAACCGTTTCCCAGACATTTTGCCAGGCCTCCGACAAAGTAAACGAAGCACAGGTGTACCTGTAAAACGCGCCGCCAAAAACCCAAGAGTTGTGGATCCTTTGGTTTTATTTTTACCAGCCGGTGATCGAGGGCGTACCGATCTGGCAGCGGCGACAACATCAAATAAAAAAGTCCGGTGGTCATGAAGTTATCAGCGCCATATGCTAGTAACCCCCCGCTTTCAGCCGCGCAGAGGTGAAGAAACCAGGCAATGATCGCCGTCGGGCGGCAGAAAAGCCCCAGCAACAAACAACATCCCATACAAAGCAGGCAGGCCCAGGCAACAGTAAGCACTGTTTCCTCACTGATGCCTGCTTGGCCGCCGAGAGCAACCAGCCAGCCCAGTTTTGGAATGAGAGGACTGTCGAAAGAGGTGATGGCCTCCCCCAATTCGCGACTGACAAGCCCCTTGCCAGTCCCGGCGAACAAGTAGTGCCAGTCACTCCTTAAGAACAGCGTGTAAACAACTACTTGCAGACCCAGGCCGATACGCAAAACGCTGAGCCACCTGTCGGTTTCTGGCGGAAAGAGAAATTCAATCAATCCTTTCCATCCGCCTGAGGCGGATCGCAGCCGTATCATTGGGGCGCTGACTTGTTCTCTTCTTTACGAAGGCTGAAATCGAAGCTGAACATGGGTTGGAAAAATTCTGCTTTTCCATGCTCAAAGTCACTGATATCTGGCGGGTTGACCGATCCAAAAATGGCCCGAATCTTTTCCACATCAGGACGTTCCCGCCAAACGGAAAATGCGAGCATTTTGAGCACGACTTCCCGTAAAGGCTCGTAAATAGGGTTCGACAACCGGTCTAGTAAACTGTCCAAACGCAGGGCGGCGGCTTTGCCGCTCACATGCGGCGAATCATATTCTACCCGTCCGTCCGAGTAATATAGTTCCAGGACTAACTTGTGATAACTTGGGATATTGGGCGCGAAAAAGGTGTATCCCGCCTGGATGCCAGCAGCATGCAGATAGGTCGCTATACCCCGTCGCACTGGACTGGACGCTGCCGCCTCTTTCCCCAATACCGTTGCTGCAGCCAACTCACCCTTGCGGGCGGACCTATCGAGCGCAGGCGGCAGTATCGTCAGGCCCTGCGCGACAAGCGAGAATATCCCTGCAAGACAAACTGCTGTTATCAGAAAGAAATGCGCCCCGAACCAAGCCGTGTAAATGCGTTTAGAAACCATCTCATAAACGGTAAGGCATTTTGCGCCTTCGGCGATTGATTTTAACATCGGCCCGAAAGCGTCCGTGGCGGATCATCTTTCGCTGAATGCGTGAACGTGGAACGCGTTCTCTTCAACGCGTTGGTAAAACAAATGCGGGCTTCGCCGCCTGATTTCGAGCAAGAAGGCAGGCAAGATGCCCGCCTGCCGAGTCAGGCTGGAAGCCTAACCTCCAATCGATCCAATACCCAATGCCTCCGCCAACACTGGTAACGGTGTCAATGCGCTCGAGAACAACACAACCGGCGACTACAACACGGCCAACGGTTCTGACGCGCTCTTCAGCAACACAACCGGCTTCTTCAACACGGCCAACGGTGCTAACGCGCTTTATAGCAACACTACCGGTGAGGCGAACACGGCCAACGGCGCTCATGCGCTCGATGCCAACACAAGTGGTTCGCAGAACACGGCCAGCGGTTTCAGTGCGCTCGCCAACAACAGAGAGGGTAACGACAACACGGCCAACGGTTATCGAGGGCTCGCTTTCAACACAACCGGAAGCGCCAACACGGCCATTGGCCTTGACACTCTTGATAGCAACAGAACCGGGAGCGCCAACACGGCCATTGGCGCTGAAGCGCTTAATAGCAACACGACCGGCAACAACAACATTGGATTGGGCGTTAATGCGGGTGAGAATCTCACCACGGGCAGTCACAATATTGATATCGGCAACCGAGGCATTGGTGACGAGTCCAACACCATCCGCATCGGCGAGGTGCAAACTCAGACACGCGCCTTTATCGCCGGCATCAGCGGGACAGTTCTTGGCCGCGGCGTGGCGGTTCGGGTAAGTGCAAACGGTCAGCTGGGCACCGAAGGCTCTTCAGCGCGTTTCAAGCATAACATCAAGCCAATGGACAAAGCGAGCGAAGCGATTCACGCACTTAAACCGGTCACCTTCCGCTACAAGGAAGAGCTTGATCCAGAGGGCATTCCTCAGTTTGGCTTAGTCGCCGAGCAGGTGGAAAAGGTCAATCCCGATCTGGTGGTGCGCGACAAAGAAGGAAAACCCTATACGGTGCGCTATGACGCGGTGAACGCGATGTTGCTCAACGAGTTTCTCAAAGAGCACCGCCAAGTTCAAGAACAGGAGAAGCAAATTGAAAAACTCACTGCCGCGTTGAAAGAGCAGGGCGCTCAAATCCGAAACGTCAACGACAAAGTGGAAATGAGTAGACCCGCAGCGCAAATGGTCGACAACAATCAATAAGCAACGGCCTAACAAACAGCAACAATTTGCAAACCAGCCTCAACAAAAACTGAAAACAAAAACCATGACAGCTCAATCCCCATTTATAAGAAATTCGATCAGCCGGTCGCCCTTGCGATCCGGTTTTCGTCTCGTCCCGCTTGCCCTCGCCTTGGCGTGGCTTGCGTTTTCGCCGACGGCTCAAGCAGTGTTCCCACCGCCGGACGGAGGCTATCCTAATGAGAACACTGCTGAGGGCGAAGATGCTCTTTTCAGTCTCACCACCGGAGGAGACAACACGGCGCTGGGTTTTGAGGCGCTCTTTAGCAACTCCACCGGGGACCGCAACACAGCCACCGGTGCCAATGCGCTCCGTCGCAACACTACCGGCGGCGCCAACACGGCCAATGGTGCTTTTGCGCTCGATAGCAACACTACCGGCAGCGGCAACACGGCCAATGGTTTTCAGGCGCTCACTAGCAACGAAACCGGCAGTGACAACACGGCCAATGGCTCTGTTGCGCTGTGGCACAACACAACCGGCATCGACAACACGGCCAACGGTCGGCTAGCGCTTTTTAGCAACACAACCGGCAACAGCAACACGGCCAACGGTCGCTCTGCGCTCCAGAGCAACACCACCGGCAACAACAACACGGCCGACGGTATCAGTGCGCTCTTTAGCAACGAAACGGGCGACTACAACACGGCCGCCGGTGCTCAGGCGCTCCAGAACAACGAAACCGGCAGCGCCAACACGGCCAATGGCGCTCAAACGCTCCTTAGCAACACAACCGGTGACGGCAATACGGCCAGCGGCTCTAATGCGCTCGAGCTCAACACAACTGGTTCGAGCAACACGGCCAACGGTGCAAGTGCGCTCTTCAGCAACGAAACCGGCGGCAGTAACACAGCCAACGGTGTCAGTGCGCTCTATTGGAACACAACCGGCAGCGGCAACACAGCCAACGGTGTCAATGCGCTCAATAACAACGCAAGCGGCTTCGTCAACACCGCCACGGGTACTTTCGCGCTTTATAGCAACACAACCGGCAGCGGCAACGCGGCCAACGGTACGAGTGCGCTCTTAAACAACACGACCGGCAACAGCAACATTGGATTTGGCACTGGTGCGGGTCAGAATCTCACGACGGGCAGTCACAATATTGATATCGGCAACCAAGGCATTGCTGCCGAGTCCAACACCATCCGCATCGGCACGCAGGGAACCCAGACGGCCACCTTTATCGCCGGCATCAGTGGAACAGCCATTGGCGGCGGCGTGGCCGTTCGCGTGAATGCAAACGGTCAGTTAGGCACCGTCGGCTCCTCGGCGCGTTTCAAGCAAAACATCAAGCCAATGGACAAGGCGAGCGAAGCGATACACGCGCTCAAACCGGTCACATTCCGCTACAAGGAAGAGCTTGATCCAGAGGGCATTCCTCAGTTTGGCTTAGTCGCCGAGCAGGTGGAAAAGGTCAATCCTGCCCTGGTGGTGCGAGACAAAGAAGGAAAACCCTACACCGTGCGCTACGACGCGGTGAACGCGATGTTGCTGAACGAGTTCCTCAAAGAGCACCGCAAGGTCGAGGAACAGGCATGCACGGTGCAGGAACAGGCAGCAGCGATCATCCGGCTAAAGTCCACTGTCGCAAAGCAAGAAGCGAAAATGGCGCAACAGCAGTCTACCAATGCGGACCAGCAGAAGGCGATTCAGGCCCTCACGGCCAGCCTCAAAGAGCAGGCGGCGCAAATCCAGAAGGTGAGCGATGACCTTGAATTGAGCAAAACTGCCTCGCAACTCCTCGTCAATAGCCAGTAGAGCTGAAGCCGAACCACGGATCACACGGAGGGCGCAGATGGATAAGCGGAATGACTGAAGCGCTATTCTGTTCTGTCGCGCCCTTGTTTTCTCTTATCCGTGTCATCTGCGTAATCCGCGGTTGTGACAAAACTGGCCTGGGCTAGAACGGTTGGACGGCGGCTATCTAGAAAATATCTCGCGCAGGCGTGGCGGGTTCCAAGCGGGATTTCCGCTTTAGCAGGTAGAAGCACATCTATCCGGCACGAACGAGACGGTGCCGGACGGATGGCACAACCTGGAAAAACAAAATTATGAAAACACAAACCACCTCATCAATGCTCGGCCCTCCTGCTGGCCTTTCTCTCGCTCGGCATAACCCAGGCTCAAGCAGGATCTGGCAGATTAAACCGCCAGGTGAAAGGAAAACCTTATGAAAAATCGAAACATGTTCGCAACGGTTGTTATCGTGGTTGTCTGTTTTTGGCTTGCACCGACGGTGCAAGCGCTGGGTCCCGACACAGACGGTTCCATAGCCGGCTCCAACAATGGCGAAGGTAGTGGGGTGCTGGTCAGCCGGACCGGTGGGATCTGGAACACCGGCACTGGTTTCCAGGCGCTTAACCACCTAACTGGCGGCAACCAAAATACGGCGACGGGTCTTCGAGCCCTCTTTAGCGATACCAATGGTGGCTTCAACACCGCCACTGGCGTTTATTCGCTCTTTAGCAACACCAGCGGTTTTTTCAATAGTGCCACTGGCGCTTATTCGCTCGCCAACAACACGGAAGGCGACCGCAACACGGCCAACGGTTATTCTGCGCTCTATTACAACACCGAAGGCGATCAAAACACGGCCACTGGTTATGCTGCGCTCTACCGCAACACCACCGGCAATACCAACACGGCCAACGGCTATCAAGCGCTCTATAGCAACACTACGGGCGGCTACAACACGGCCGACGGTGCTGGTGCGCTCTATTACAACACCACCGGCACCTTCAACACGGCCTTGGGCGTTTCAGCGGGCTCCAACGTTACCACGGCCAGTGACGTTATTTGTATCGGCGCCTCAGGTGCGAACGTGGACAACAGCTGCTATATCGGCAACATTTTTGGCGTTACAACCGTAAACGCCGCCGTGCCAGTCCTGATAGACTCCGCCGGCCAGCTCGGCACGCTCAGCTCTTCACGCCGGTACAAGAGAGAGATTAAAGCGATGGAGCAAGCCAGCGAAGCCATCCTGGCGCTTAAGCCAGTGACCTTTCACTACAAGAGCGGTCCGGCAGCTGCCGGACCCCAATTTGGCTTAATCGCCGAGGAAGTGGCCGAGGTAAACCCGGATCTGGTCGTGCGCGACAAGAACGGCGAGATCTACACCGTGCGCTACGACGCGGTGAACGCAATGTTGCTCAACGAATTCCTCAAAGAACACCGCAAAGTGCAAGAATTAGAGGCAACCGTCGCGCAGCAGCAGAGTTTTCAGTCCAAGCTCGCGAAACAGGATAAGCAAATAGAAGCCTTGGCATCGGGTCTTCAGAAGGTGAGCGCGCAGTTTGAAGTGAGCAAATTCGCCACAGGACGAATCCGCCGTGGAGGACCCGCGCCGCGAACGGTTGTTAACAATCACGAAATACCGTAGCCGCCAAATCCAAAATCAAATCAGCAGAATTAACCCTTATGAAGAACATAACGCCAAGAACAATCGCAACGTTTGACACACCCATCAGAAATTCAATGAGTCTCGCCACGGCGGGATTTCTCATTCCGCTCCTGCTCGCCTGCTTTGGGCTTTTGCCAAGAGCGCAAGCGGTAGTCCCGGCGCCAGACGGAGGCTATCCGGGCTGGAACACCGCTGAGGGAACTGACGCCCTCTTGAACCTCACAACCGGTGTTTACAACACGGCCCTTGGTGGGCAAGCGCTCTATAGCAACACCGGCGGCAGCAGCAATACGGCGGTGGGTCTTAATGCCCTCTATCACAACACCACCGGCGGCGCCAACACGGCCGACGGTCGTAGTGCGCTCTGGAGTAATACGACCGGCAACTACAACACGGCCACCGGTTATGCTGCTCTCTTGTACAACACCAACGGCGGCTCCAACACGGCCAACGGTTTTGGAGCGCTCTCGGGCAACACCACGGGCAGCTACAACACGGCCAACGGTGTGCAGGCGCTCTATCACAACACCACCGGCAACCAAAATACAGCGACGGGCGTGCAAGCGCTCTATCACAACACCAACGGTGGCGTCAACACGGCCAACGGTTTTGCTGCGCTTCAGAGCAACACCACCGGCAGCTACAACACGGCCGACGGTTTTAGGGCACTTTCTAGCAACACTACCGGCACACACAACACGGCCAACGGCGTTGACGCGCTCTTGAACAACACGACCGGCGACCTCAACGTCGCATTGGGCTTTAGCGCTGGCGTCGATCTCACCACGGGTAGTGGCAATGTGTGTATTGGCGCATACACCTTCGGCCTTCCCGGCGAGAGCAACACCACGCGTATCCGCAATGTGTACACTTCGCAAGCTTCTCTTCGAGCGATTTACGTCAACAACGATAACAAGATCGGAACGCTCGCTTCCTCACGACGCTACAAGGAGAACATTAACTCGATGGACAAAGCCAGCGAAGCGCTCTACCAGCTCAAACCGGTCACCTTCCGCTATAGGAAGGAAGTTGATCGCGCGTGCGCTCTCTCTTTTGGCTTGATCGCTGAGGAAGTCGCCGAGGTTAGCCCTGACTTGATTACCCGCGACAGGGACGGAAAACCCGAGACCGTGCGTTACGACGCGGTAAACGTGATGTTGCTCAACGAATTCCTGAAGGAGCACGGCAAAAACAAGGAGCAGGAAGCGATTATCGCCGAGTTACGCAACGAGGTGAAAGACCTAGCGGCAAAACTCAAAGAGCAGGCCGCACAAATCCAAAAAGTGAGCGTACAGCTCGCCGCAGCGAGTCCGTCCTGTGGCGAACTTGAAGTGAGCAAATTCGCCACAGGACGAATCCGCCGTGGAGGACCCGCGCCGCGAACGGTCGTTAACAATCACTAAATCCCGCAGCCGCCAAATCCAAAATCAAATCAGCAGAATAACCCTTATGAAAAAGATAGCCCCAAAAACAATCGCAACGTTTGACCCACCCAACAGAAATCCAATGAGTCCGGCCACTGCAGGATTGCTCATCCCGCTCCTGCTTATCTGTTTTGGGTTTACACCGATGGCGCGAGCGGTGGGTCCCGACACGGACGGTAGCATACCCGGCTCCAACAATGGGGAAGGAAGTGGGGTGCTGGTCAGCCGCACCGGTGGGGTCTGGAACACCGGCACCGGTTTCCAGGCGCTTAACCACCTAACTGGCGGCAACCAAAATACGGCGACGGGTCTTCGCGCCCTGTTTAGCGATACCAATGGTGGCTTCAACACCGCCACTGGCGTTTATTCGCTCTTTAGCAACACCAGCGGATTTTTCAACAGTGCCACTGGCGCTTATTCGCTCGCCAACAACACGGAAGGCAACTCCAACACAGCCGACGGTTATTCTGCGCTCTATTACAACACCGAAGGCGATCAAAACACGGCCACAGGTTATGCTGCGCTCTACCGGAACACCACCGGCAACGGCAACACGGCCAACGGTTATCAAGCGCTCAATCACAACGCCACCGGCAACGTCAACACGGCCAACGGTAATTTCGCGCTCGCTAACAACACCACCGGCAACGGCAACACGGCCAACGGTTATGCTGCGCTCGCTCTCAACAGCACCGGCGGCGGCAACATCGCATTGGGGACTAACGCCGGCATCAACCTGACCACGGGCAGCAGCAATATCGACATCGGGCACGCAGGTTTTGCCGACGAATCGAGTACTATCCGCATCGGCAACGGTCAACTCGCCTGCTATATCTCCGGTATCTACGGCCACCTGGCTTCCGGAGGAACCGCAGTTTACATTAATTCAGACTGGAAGCTCGGCACGACTACCTCTTCCCGGCGCTTTAAAGAGGAGATTAAGCCAATGGAGGGGGCCAGCGAAGTGCTCTTTGCGCTTAAGCCAGTAAGCTTCCGTTACAAGAAGGGGATTGATCCGCAAGGGATTCCACAATTTGGGCTGGTGGCCGAGGACGTGGAAGCAGTTAATCCTGATTTGGTCGTGCGCGATAAGGAGGGCAAAGTCAACACGGTGCGTTACGACGCGGTGAACGCAATGTTGCTCAACGAATTCCTCAAAGAACACAAGAGAGTTGAAGAACAAAATCGCAAACTAGAAAACCAAAGTCGCAAGATTCAAGAGCAGCAAACGACCGTTGCTGAGTTGAAGTCAACGGTCGCTCAGCAACAGAAAGAAATGGAGCCTCTGACGGCGCAGCTCAAAGAGCAGGCTGCGCAAATCCAAAAGATGAGCGCTCAACTCGAAGTGAGCAAATTCGCCACAGGACGAATCCGCCGTGGCGGACCCGCGCCGCGAACGGTCGTTAGCGATGACTAAATCCCGTAGCCGCCAAATCAAAAATCAAATCGTCAGAATTAACCTTTATGAAAAAGATAACCCCAAAAACAATCGCAATGTTTAACCCACCCAACAGAAATCCAATGAGTCCAGCCAATGCGGGTTTTCTCATCCCGCTCCTGCTTGTCTGTTTTGGGCTTGCGCCGATGGCGCAAGCGGTGGGTCCCGACACGGACGGTACCATACCCGGCTCCAACAATGGGGAAGGGAGTGGGGTGCTGGTCAACCGCACCGGTGGTGTCTGGAACACCGGCACTGGTTTCCAGGCGCTTAACCACCTAACTGGCGGCAACCAAAATACGGCGACGGGTCTTCGAGCCCTGTTTAGCGATACGAGCGGCGGCTTCAACACCGCCACTGGCGTTTTATCGCTCTTTAGCAACACCAGCGGGTTTTTTAATAGTGCCACTGGTGCGTATGCGCTCGCCAACAACACGGAAGGCAACTCCAACACGGCCAACGGTTATTCTGCGCTCTATTACAACACCGAAGGCCAGCAAAACACGGCCAATGGTTTTGCTGCGCTCTACCGCAACACCACCGGCAATACCAACACGGCCAACGGCTATCAAGCGCTCTATAGCAACACTACCGGCAGCTACAACGTGGCCAATGGTTATCAAGCGCTCTATAGCAACACCATCGGCACCGACAACACGGCCAATGGTGTTTTTGCGCTACTTAGCAACATCACCGGCATTGCCAACACGGCTGTCGGTTACGGAGCGCTCTATTTCAACACCGAAGGCAACCGCAACACGGCCACTGGTGGTAACGCGCTCTATTACAACACCACCGGCAACTACAACACGGCCAACGGTTATCTTGCGCTCTATCACAACACTACCGGCGCCGGCAACCTGGCCAACGGTTATCAAGCGCTCACTAGCAACCAAGGCGGCCTTTACAACACGGCTGTCGGTTATTGGGCGCTCATGGACAACATCAGCGGCTCTTTCAACACGGCTGTTGGCAGCCGAGTGCTCGAGAACAACACCGGTGACTTCAACACAGCTTTAGGCTATAGCGCCGGAGTTGCTATCACGGGCGATGGCAATGTATGTATTGGCGCCGGGGAGTCCGGCGTTGCTGGCTTAAACAATACGACTTGGATCCGCAACGTTTACGCTTCTGACGCGAGTGCGCGAGCAGTTTACGTCAATTCAGACAATAAGATCGGCACTCTGAGCTCCTCCCGGCGCTACAAGGATGAGATCAGGCCGATGGGGAAGGCAAGCGAGGCGATCCTCTCACTCAGGCCGGTGAGCTTTCGCTACAAGAAGGAGGTTGATCCGATGCGCTCGCTCTCTTTTGGCCTGATCGCCGAGCAAGTGGCCGAGGTCGATCCAGACCTTGTCACCCCGGACCCGGATGGCAAACCTGAAACAGTACGCTACGAAGCGGTCAACGCGATGCTGCTCAACGAGTTCCTCAAAGAGCACCGCAAAGTAGAAGAGCAAGGCCACAAGGTGCAGGAACAGGAGGCGACCATTGCGCAACTAAAATCTAACGCTACAAAACACGAAGCTACGATCACACAATTGAAGAAGGATTTCCGAGCAACCGTTGCGCAGCTCACTGCGCATCTCGAAGAGCAGGCGTCGCAAATCCAAAAGGTGAGCGCCCAGCTCGCCGCCGCGAGTCCGTCCCGTGGCGGACTTGAAGCGAAAAACCCTGCGCCGCAAATGGCCCTCAATAATCAATAAGGGGATAGCACTTAATGCAGCTAAACAAACCAGCCTCAAAAAGAATGAAAACAAAAAATATGACAAATCAATCCATAGCGACCTCCATTAACCTCTCGCTTTTGCGACGCAGTTTCCTTCTCGTCCCACTGCTTCTCGCCTGTTTTGGGCTTGCGCCGATGGTGCAAGCAGTGGGTCCCGACACGGACGGTGCCATACCCGGCTCCAATAATGGCGAAGGCAGTGGGGTGCTGGTCAACCTCACCAATGGGGTCTGGAACACCGGCACCGGTTTCCAGGCGCTAAGCCAGCTCACTGGCGGGAACCAAAATACGGCGACCGGTCTTCGAGCCCTGTTTAGCGATACCAATGGCGGCTTCAACACCGCCACTGGCGTTTATTCGCTCTTTAGCAACACCAGCGGGTTTTTCAATAGTGCCACTGGCGCTTATTCGCTCGCCAACAACACAATCGGCAATTCCAACACAGCCAACGGTTATTCTGCGCTCTATTACAACACCGAAGGCGAGCAAAACACGGCCAATGGTTTTGCTGCGCTCTTTAGCAACACCACCGGCGATGGGAACGTCGCTGTCGGTTTTCAAGCCCTCTTGAACAATACCACCGGCGGCGGCAACACGGCCAACGGTGTTCAAGCCCTCAATCGCAACACCACCGGCTTAAACAACACGGCCATCGGTGTTGGTGCGCTCCTGTTCAACACCGGCAGCGACAACACGGCCTTGGGGTTTGGAGCCGGACTCGGCGTTAGCACGGCCAATGGCGTTATTGCTATCGGCACCCATGGTAGAAACGTGGGCGCCAGCTGCTTTATCGGCAACATTCGTGGGATTACAACCGCAAACGCAGACGCAATACCAGTCCTGATAGACTCCTGGGGCCAACTTGGCACGGCCAGCTCTTCGCGCCGGTTCAAGAAGGAAATTAAGCCGATGGACCAAACCAGCGAAGCCATCCTCTCGCTTAAGCCGGTCATGTTTCACTACAAGAGCGACGCTGGCGGCACACCGCAATTTGGTTTGATCGCCGAGGAAGTAGCCGAGGTAAACCCGGACCTGGTCGTGCGCGACAAGAACGGCGAGATCTACACCGTGCGCTACGACGCGGTGAACGCAATGTTGCTCAACGAATTCCTCAAAACCCATCGCAACGTGGAAGAACAAAGCCGCAACGTGCAGGAGCAGGAAGCGACCATCGCGCAGCTAAAGGCTGCGGTGGCGCAACAACAGAAAGACATTCAAGCGCTGACTGCAAGTCTCAAAGAACAGGTCACCCAAATTCGGAAAGTGAGCGCGGAGTTCGCCGCAGCGAGTCCGTCCCATAGGCGACTTGCGGTGAGCAAAGCGGGACCGCGCGTAGTGGTTAACGATCCGTAACAACCTACTCAGCAGTCAGTGGTGACCGAAGCTTCCTCATAAGACCTTATGAAAACAAATATTACTCTTATCGTTGTTCTTCTCGCCTTCAGCGGCGCAATCGCCCACGCCCAGAGCGAGTCCTCACCGCGGGTCACCGGGCAGGAAAAAGCCGCCGGCGCGCAGGTCCAGATTAATCAGATCGATACTTCGCAATTCCCGAAGGTCTCAATTTTCGCCACCGTGCTCAAAGATGGTGAGCCGGTGCCTGGGCTGAGCACGGGCGATTTTCGCGTGCGCGAAGATGAGGTCGATCAAGAGCCCATCACCGTGACGCCAAAGCTTACCCCGCTTTCGGTTGTGCTCACCATGGACACGAGTGGCTCGATGAAAAAGCGGCTCGCCGATGCGCAGTCAGCGGCCAAAAGTTTCTTGAAGACATTGCAACCGCAGGACAAGGCGCAGGTGATTCGTTTCGCGCGCGATGTGAAAACGATTCAGCCACTCAGCGCCGACCGCGCGGCGGCCGAGGCGGCAATTGATGCGACGACTGCGCGCGGCGACACCGCCCTTTTCGACGCGCTCTACACTTCGGTGGAATCGCTCCGCGATGTGCCAGGTCGCAAAGCGATCGTGCTGCTCAGCGACGGCGTCGATGACGACGGCACGGGGAAACCCTTGAGCAAGAAAACCGTCACCGATGTGCTCACACTCGCTCGGCAGGTGAACGTTCCCATCTACGCCATCGGATTAGGGACGGAGCTCGACGAGCTGGCTTTGAAAAAAGTCGCCAGTGAAACGGGCGCGCTTTACTTGAATGCCGTCGAACCGAGCGAGCTGAAGCGGCTTTACGATAGCATCGGCAAGCAGCTCGCCGGACAATATACCATTGGTTATAGCTCGAACCTGCCCGCTGATGGGGCAGAGCACCGCGTGCAATTGCGTTACGCTGGAATGACGAGCGCTAAGACTTATATCCCCGCCGCCACCGGGGCCGCCAAAGGCTCCGCACCAGTTCAAGCCGCGACGCCTGCGGTGAAAAAGGTAAATCGGATCGGGCGCATGGAACGTACCGTTACGGTTTTACAGCCTCTTATCGAGCTCCCGGAGATGAAAGAGCTACTTGTTGTTACTGCCGGCGCGGGTGACAACCCGAACGCCTATCTGCCGCCCGATACCGCCGGCAGGTCAACCAAATATGGCGAGCCGATCCGTCTCGCCCCGGACGCGAAGGCCGAGAAGTTCGACGTTTACTGGATGCCGAAGAAGGGAAAGCGCCTCTCACTGATGAAAGAGATCGTCTTTGACGCCGAACATGCTTCTTATGAGATAAAGCCCGAAGAACATATGGGGATTGTTCGTCTGGCGAGTAAGGATTCGCCCAAAGCCAAAGCGATCTATCTCGCCGAAGCCGGGACCGACAAACTACATGTCCGGCTCTTCTCGACCCAATCAATCGAGGCTTCCGGCGAAAACATGGCCGCGCCGCCAGGGACGTATGATCTTTACATCGACGTGGCGGACGAGAATCGCCTCGAACTCATCGCGGAAAGAATTGAAGTCAAAGCCAGCAAAGTCACCGAAGTGGAGTGAGAAATGAAATGAAACATTCTTGCAAATCACTAAATCCCGTAGCCGCAAAATCCAAAATCAAATCGCCTGAATTAACCTTATGAAAAAGATAACCCCAAAAACAATGGCAACGTTTGACTCACCCATCAGAAATTCAATGAGTCCCGCCGCTGCGGCGTCTCCCGCCGTGGCAGGGCTTCTCATCTCGCTTCTGCTGGTCTGTTTTGGGTTTGCGCCGATGGCGCAAGCGGTGGGTCCCGACACGGACGGTACCATACCCGGCTCCAATAATGGCGAAGGCAGTGGGGTGCTGGTCAACCTCACCAATGGGATCTGGAACACCGGCACTGGTTTCCAGGCGCTTAACCACCTAACTGGCGGCAACCAAAATACGGCGACGGGTCTTCGAGCCCTGTTTAGCGATACGAGCGGCGGCTTCAACACCGCCACTGGCGTTTATTCGCTCTTTAGCAACACCAGCGGGTTTTTCAATAGTGCCACTGGCGCTTATTCGCTCGCTAACAACACCGAAGGTAACGGCAACACGGCCAACGGTTATTCTGCGCTCTATTACAACACCGAAGGCCAGTACAACACGGCCACTGGTTTTGGTGCCCTCTATAAAAACACCGAAGGCACGACCAACACGGCCAACGGTTATGAAACGCTCTATTTCAACACGGCAGGAGCCAACACCGCTACCGGTTATCAGGCGCTCATTAGCAACACCACCGGCGTCGGCAACACGGCCAATGGTCTTTTAGCGCTCCACAACAACAGCACCGGCGACCACAACACTGCCTTGGGCATTGGTGCTGGCAACCTCGTCTTCACGGCCAGTAACGTTATTGCCATCGGCACCCCAGGTGCAAACGTGAGCGACAGCTGCTATATCGGCCAGATATTCGGTGCAACGTCTTCGGGAGGAACTGCCGTTTTCATTACTTCAGACGGCAAACTTGGCACGACTACGTCCGCCCGGCGGTTTAAAGAAGAAATTAAGCCAATGGAGCAGGCCAGCGAAGCGCTCTTTGCGCTGAAACCAGTTACCTTCCGTTACAAGAAAGGGATAGATCCCCAAGGCATTCCTCAGTTTGGGCTGGTGGCCGAGGACGTGGAAGCGGTCAATCCTGATTTGGTAGTGCGCGATAAGGAGGGCAAAGTCAACACCGTGCGCTACGAAGCGGTAAACGCGATGCTGCTAAACGAGTTCCTGAAAGAGCATCGCAAAGTGGAAGAACAAAGCCGCAAAGTGCAGGAACAGGAAGCGACTATTGCAGAGCTAAAGTCCAGAGTGGCAAAACAAGAAGCTACTATTGCGGGTCAACAGGCAGGGATGCAAGCGGTCACTGCGCGCCTCAACGAACAGGCCGCGCAGATCCAGAAAGTGACGGCCCAGATCGAGATGAGCAAATTCGCCACAGGACGAATCCGCCGTGGCGGACCTGCGCCGCGAACGGTTGTTCAGAATCGGTAAGAGCTGCGATCTCGAGTTAACCACTAATGAACACGACTGAACACGAATAGCGGCAACCAAAACAAACAATTCTGGGGTCGGCAGAGGAACCCTTCGCACTTTTAAAAAGAAATTTCTCGCGCAATCGTGGCGGGTTTTAATCGGGATTTCCGCTTTAGGAGATGGAAGCACATTTAGGCCGGTGCGAAAAAAAGAAAGAGATCCATTCTATGAAAACAAAAACAAGAAATTCAGTTAGCTGTTGGCGACGTCCCGCGGCGGGATTTCTCATCCCGCTCGTGCTGACCTGTTTTGCGTTTATGCCAGGAGCGCAAGCCGCCGAGCCGGACACCATTCTGCCCAATGGCAACACAGCCGAAGGCAGCGGGGTACTGGTGAGTCTGACCAGCGGGGTCTGGAACAGCGGCTTTGGTTTCCAGGCGCTTAACCATCTCACTATTGGCAACCAAAATACGGCGACGGGTGTTCGAGCCCTGTCTAGCGATATCAATGGCGGCTTCAACACCGCTACTGGCGTGTTGTCGCTCTTTAGCAATACCAGCGGGTTTTTCAACAGTGCCACTGGCGCTTATTCGCTCGCGAACAACACGGAAGGCAGCTACAACACTGCCAACGGTTATGGGGCGCTCTATTTCAACATCGCCGATGGCAACACGGCCACTGGTTTTGCTGCGCTCTACAAGAACACCACGGGCAGCGGTAATACGGCTAACGGTGAATATGCGCTCAATCGCAACACTACCGGCTTTTACAACACGGCCATGGGTGAGAGTGCGCTCTATAGCAACACCAGCGGCATCGAGAACACGGCCAATGGTGGTGGAGCGCTCGTTAGCAACACCGAAGGCGATTACAACACGGCCAACGGTGTGCGAGCGCTCTACCTCAACACCACCGGCGGCGGGAACACGGCCAATGGTTATCAAGCGCTCTATAGCAACACCACCGGCGGCAGCAACACGGCCACCGGTTATTGGGCGCTCTATAGCAACACCACCGGCGGCAGCAACACGGCCAACGGTCGAAGTGCGCTCTATAATAACGACGCCGGCTTAGCCAACACTGCCATTGGTCGTGATGCGCTCTATAATAACACCACCGGCAACAGCAATATCGCGTTGGGCGATGGCGCCGGCGGTAATCTCACCACCGGCAACGGCAACATCGATATCGGCCACTTAGGTGTTGCTGACGAGTCGGGCACCATCCGCATCGGGACGAGTGGCACTCAGACAAGAACGTTTATCGCCGGAATCAGTGGGGCAACCGCCTCTGGCGGAGCGGCGGTCTTTGTCAATGCATCCGGCCAGCTTGGTACGTCCACTTCCTCCAAACGTTTTAAGGATCAGATCAAGCCCATGGACAAAGCGAGCGAAGCGCTCTTGGCCCTTAACCCGGTCAGCTTCCGCTACAAAAAGGAGATTGATCCCGAGGGCATCCCGCAATTTGGGCTGGTGGCCGAGGATGTGGCTAAGGTGAATCCCGATCTGGTGGTGCGCGACACCGACGGCGAGATTTACACCGTGCGCTATGATGCGGTGAACGCGATGTTGCTCAACGAATTCCTCAAAGAACATCGCAAGGTAGAGCAATTGGAAGCGACGGTTGCGGGTCTCGTGGCAACGGTGAAAGAGCAAGCAGCGCAAATCCAGAAAGTGAGCGCGCAGCTGGAGATAAGCAGGCCAACTCCGCAAAAGGTGCTTAATAATCCATAACAGCTTAGCCACGGCGCGATGCGCCGTGCATAACGAGTAAACGGCCAGAAACGACCCCGAAAGGTTTCGGGGTCAGAAGAAGGCCAAAACAATGGAAGGAAATCAGTTTATGAAAAATCGAAACATCATGTTTGCAACGGTTCTGCTCGTGCTTGGCTGTTTTTGGCTTGCATCGAGGGTGCAAGCCGTGGGGCCCGACAGCGACGGCGCCATAGCCGGTTCAAACAATGGCGAAGGAATCGGGGTACTGGTCAGCCGAACCACTGGGATCTGGAACACCGGCACTGGTTTCCAGGCGCTTAACCACCTCACTGGCGGCAACCAAAATACGGCGACGGGTTTTCGCGCCCTGTCCAGCGATATCAATGGCGGCTTCAACACCGCTACTGGCGTTTTGTCGCTCTTTAGCAACACCAGCGGGTTTTTCAATAGTGCCACTGGCGCTTATTCGCTCGCCAACAACACGGATGGCGACTACAACACGGCCAACGGTTATTCTGCGCTCTATTACAACACCGAAGGCGGCTACAACACTGCCACGGGTTTTGGTGCGCTCTACCGCAACACCACCGGCGTCGGCAACACGGCCAGCGGTTATGGTGCGCTCGCCAACAACACCACCGGCAACGACAACACGGCCAACGGTTCATTAGCACTCGCAAGCAACACCGAAGGCAACTACAACACTGCCAATGGTTATGCTGCGCTCGCCAACAACGCCACTGGCGGCTTCAACAAAGCCTTGGGTCTCGGAGCCGACAGCGCGGTCACTACGGCCCGTAACGTTATTGCTATCGGCAGTCCAGGTGCGAATGTGGACAACAGCTGCTTTATCGGCAACATCCACTCGAACGTGCAGCCTATTGTTGGGACTGATCCCGACTCTGTTACTGTAACTAGCGCCGGCAGACTTGGCCGGGGCAACATATCTTCGCGGCGTTATAAACACGACATCAAGCCCATGGACAAGGCCAGCGAAGCGCTCTTCGCCCTCAAACCGGTCAGTTTCCACTACAAGAAGGAGTTTGATGCGACGCAGACGCTCGCCTATGGCCTGATCGCCGAGGAAGTGGCTGAGGTGTACCCCGACCTGGTGGGGCGCACTCCCGAGGGGCAGCCCGAATCGGTTCGCTACGAACAGATCAACGCGATGTTGCTCAACGAATTCCTCAAAGAGCACGGCAGAGTCGAGCAACAAGCTCGTGAAACGCAGGAACAGAAAAACACAATCAGCCAACTAGAAACAACTGTTGGAAAGCAGGGAGCGACGATTGCGCAGCAGCAGAAAGAAGTACAAGCCCTCATGGCAAGCCTGACAGAGCAAGCAAAGCAAATCCAAAAGGTGAGTGCACAACTCCAACTCAGCAAACCTGCGCCGCGAACGGTTGTTCAGAATCAGTAAGAGCTGCGATCTCGCAGTTAACCACTAATGAACACGAATGAACACGAATAGCGGCAACCAAAACAAACAATTCTGGGGTCGGCAGCGAAACCCTTCCCATCAGTAACAACGAAATTTCTCGCGCGATCGTGGCGGGTTTTAATCGGGATTTCCGCTTTAGGAGATAGAAGCACATTCGTGCCGGCGCGAAAGACAAAGAAAATCCATTCTATGAAAACAAAAACAAGAAATTCAGTTAGCCGTTGGCGACGTTCCGCGGCGGGATTTCTCATCCCGCTCGTGCTGACCTGTCTTGCGTTTATGCCAAGAGCGCAAGCGGCGGAGCTGGACATTCTGCCTAATGGCAATACAGCCTATGGCAGCGGGGTGCTGGTCAATCTGACCAGCGGGGTCTGGAACAGCGGCTTTGGTTTTCAGGCGCTCAATCACGATACCGCTGGCAACATCAACACAGCGACCGGTGTTCGAGCGCTGTTCAGCAACACCGGCGGCAGCAACAACACCGCCACTGGCGTTTATGCGCTCTACAGCAATACCACCGGCTGGTACAATAGTGCCACTGGGGCTTATGCGCTCTATGGCAACACGGACGGCAACTACAACATGGCCAACGGTTATCAAGCGCTCCAGAGCAACCTAATCGGCGACGGCAACACGGCCAATGGTGCTGCTGCGCTCGTTAGCAACACCAGCGGCAGCAACAACACGGCCTTGGGCCTTTTAGCCGGCAACAACGTCACTACGGCCGGCAACGTTATCTGCATCGGCGCTAACGTCGTGGGTGCGAACGTGAGCAACAGCTGCTTTATTGGCCAGATATTCGGTGCAACGTCTTCGGGAGGAACTGCCGTGTTCGTTAATTCAGACGGTAAACTTGGCACGGCCACATCCTCGCGGCGGTTTAAAGAGGAAATTAAGCCAATGGAGCGTGCCAGCGAAACGCTCTTTGCGCTGAAACCAGTTACCTTCCGTTACAAGAAAGGGATTGATCCGGCACGCACACCGCAGTTCGGACTTGTGGCCGAAGAGGTGCAAAAGGTGAACCCTGACCTGGTGTTCGGGACAAAGAAGGAAAGCCCTTCAGCGTGCGCTACGACCAGGTAAACGCCATGCTACTCAATGAATTCCTTAAAGAGCATCGTAAAGTGGAGCGACAAGAGGCGACCATTGCCGACTTGAAGAAGGACTTTCGAACAACCGTTGCGCGGCAGCAGAAGGAATTCGAGTCGAAGATCGCGCGCCAGCAAGAGCAAATTGAAGCGCTCAGTGCGGGCCTGCAGAAGGTGAGCACTCAGATCGAGCTAAGCAAATTCGCCACAGGACGAATCCGCCGTGGCGGACCTGCGCCGCAATGGCGGAAAACAATCAGTAAAAAAGAAAACTGATTAGGAATAACCAATATGAAACCTACAAGTGTACTAATTGGGTGGCCGTCTTTGCGGTCCGGTTCCCTTCTCATCGCCCCCGCTCTTGTCTGTTTTGGGCTTGCCCCGATTCTGCAAGCGGTGGGTCCCGACACGGACGGTGCCATATCCGGCTCCAATAATGGGGAAGGGAGTGGGGTGCTGGTCAACCTCACCGGTGGGATCTGGAACACCGGCACCGGTTTCCAGGCGCTTAACCACCTAACGGGCGGCAACCAAAATACGGCGACGGGTCTTCGAGCTCTGTTTAGCGATACGAGCGGCGGCTTCAACACCGCCACGGGCGTTCTTTCGCTCTTTAGCAACACCAGCGGGTTTTTCAATAGTGCCACTGGCGCTTATGCGCTCTCCAACAACACAGAAGGCGACAGCAACACTGCCAACGGCTACGGAGCGCTCTATTACAACACCGAAGGCTTTGCCAACACGGCCAATGGTTTTGCTGCGCTCTATCGCAACACCACCGGCTTCTCCAACGTGGCCAACGGTGTGCAAGTGCTCCCTAGCAATACTACCGGCCACAGCAACACGGCCAACGGTACTAATGCGCTCTTTAGTAACACCACCGGCAGCTTCAACACGGCCTTGGGCAATTTTGCAGGCGGGAATCTGACCACCGGCGATAACAATATCGATATCGGCAACCTTGGTGTTGCTGCCGAGTCCGACACCATCCGCATCGGCGACGCACAGACAAGCACCTTTATCGCAGGCATCAGCGGGCAAGCCGCTATTGGCGGAGACGCGGTGCTTGTCACTGCTTCCGGAAAACTCGGCACAGTCAATTTTTCCTCACAGCGTTTCAAGGACCAGATCAAACCGATGGACAAGGCAAGCGAAGCAATCCTCGCGTTGAAACCGGTCACCTTCCGGTACAAAAGGGAGATCGATCCTGGGCGCATCCCACAATTTGGCCTCGTGGCCGAGGAAGTGGACAAGGTCAGTCCTGACCTGGTGAAACGCGACGCCAAGGGCGAGGTTTATACCGTGCGCTACGAAGCGGTGAATGCGATGTTGCTCAACGAGTTCCTTAAAGAACATCGCAACGGGCAGAAACAGGACGCGACCATCGCGCAGCTAAAATCTACCGTGGCGCAACAACAAAGGGACTTCCAGTCGGCCATCGCGCAACAGCAGAAGGAAATTCAAGTCCTCACTTCAAGCCTTAACGCGCAGGCCTCTCAACTCCGCAAGGTGAGTGGCCAGTTCGAAATGAGCAGATCTGTATCGCGACTGGTTGTCGAGAGTCGGTAATAGTTGCCAAGCCTAAATCAGGCGGGATCGCCCAGAGGCTGCCTGCCATTGCCCGTCGCACGTAGCGGTCCGCTCCCCCCAGCGGAAGCGGACTCAACATCTCGCCGGTGATGACTCATCGCTTTCCTTTTACGGAATTTAAGGAATCCATCGAGCTGATGAAATCCGGTACCTGGGGAAAAATTGTGCTCGATTGGAGTAATTTGTCATCCTTTTCTGAAGAGCAATGTTAAGATGAAGGCCTCCTTTTATTCCGACAAGTGTTTCGACTCTGCTCGACATGACAAAGAACACGTATCGCACTCACGACTGTAATTCGCTTCGCAAGACGGACATCGGCCGCGAGGTCAGGCTCGCAGGCTGGGTGCATGTGTCGCGCGATCATGGCGGCGTCATCTTCGTGGATTTGCGCGATCGTGAAGGGCTGACGCAAGTTGTCTTTCGTCCTGAGGAAAACGCCGAGCTTGCGAAGCAAGCGCATACATTACGTAGCGAAGATGTGATTCAAGTCAGTGGCCGAGTCGCGCCGCGCCTGCCCGGGACGGAAAATCAGAAGCTCGCGACGGGGGATATCGAAGTTATTCCAAGCGAGCTGCACATTTTGAATCGCGCAGACGATCTGCCCTTCCCGATCGACGCGGAAGTTCACAACGAAGATCTGCGGATGATGTATCGTTATTATGATCTGCGGCGTCCGCAGCTTGCCCGCAATTTGCAAGTGCGTCATCGCGTCACCAAGGCGACGCGCGATTATCTCGACAGCCAGGGCTACGTCGAAGTGGAGACGCCGATTCTATCGAAGAGTACCCCGGAAGGCGCGCGCGACTTTTTGGTGCCGAGCCGGTTGATGCCGGGGAAATTTTACGCGTTGCCCCAGGCGCCTCAGCAATACAAACAACTGCTCATGGTCGCCGGCGTGGAAAAGTATTTCCAGATCGCAAAATGCTTTCGCGACGAAGATTTGCGCGCCGACCGACAACCGGAATTTACGCAGATCGACATCGAAGCGTCGTTCGTGACGCCAGACGACATCTTCGCGGTCACTGAAGGAATGCTCGCCGCGATTTTCAGGGCCGCGCGCAACATTAGCATCAAAACGCCATTCGACCGGGTCAGTTATCGGGAGGCGGTCGGCCGATACGGCAGCGATAAACCGGACCGCCGTTTTGGAATGGAACTTGTCGATCTTGGAGAAATTTTTCTCGAGAGCAGTTTCAAAGTTTTCCGTGGCGCGCTTGATGCGGGCGGTGTGGTGAAAGCAATTAATGCGAAAGGTTTTGCCGGCATCACGATCGGACAAGCCGACGAATTAACTGAAATTGCAAAGTTATACGGCGCAAAAGGCCTCGCTTTCATCAAGATCGAGAACGGTGAATGGAAATCGCCCATCGTAAAATTTTTCTCTGATGCCGAGAAGGCTGCGCTGCAATCGAAATTAAAAATCGAGGAAGGCGACTGCATTTTCTTCGGCGCAGACAAATGGGAAATCGCCTGTGAAGTTCTCGGCCGGTTGCGCTTGCGCATTGCAGAAATTCAAAAACTCGTATTCGCATCTGAGGTCTGGGATTTTCTTTGGGTAACGGATTTTCCGCTCTTCGAATGGGGTGCCGAGGAAAACAAATGGAACGCCATGCATCATCCCTTCACGCGACCGAAAACGGAAGACATGCCGCTATTTGAGGCAAAGAAGTTTCCGGAGGTTCGTGCAGAAGCCTATGACGTCGTGCTCAACGGCGTGGAGATCGGCGGCGGCAGCATTCGAATTCACGAGCCAGAATTGCAGGAGAAAATGTTCGAAACGCTCGGCGTCGGCCCGGAAGATCGACAATTACTCTTCGGCCATTTGCTGCGCGCATTTCATCTTGGCGCGCCACCGCACGGCGGGATCGCCCTCGGCCTCGATCGGCTAGTCATGCTCGTTTCTGGCGAAAAATGCATTCGCGACGTCATGGCCTTCCCAAAAAATAATCGCGGCATGGACTTGATGACGCAGTCGCCGGCCGATGTCGATCCGCGCCAACTGCGCGATTTGTCGCTTAAGCTGACAGAAAAGAAATAAGCGAGGACAGATGCTCGGCGCAAAAGCCCGAGCGTGCGCTGGTCGCTTAATAACCCAGGGCCTTTTTTCGCTCCGCTGCGCCGGGCAACGCCTCCTTGCGGACTGTGATGGCTTCCGTGCCCGAGTCCTTCAGCTGCCTGGACTGAACCGCGTTGAACTCGACATTTGCCACGAATTCAGCCGGAAGGTCGTTCTCCTCGTAGATGGCGTGCACCGGGCAGACGTCCACGCATGCCATGCAATCAATGCAGTCCTCCGGGTGAATGACCACCTGGTTGTCCAATTCATAGAAGCAGGCGACGGGTGGGGCATGGGATTTCGTGGTTGAGGGTTGCCTGAAAAGACTGCTGTTGACGCCTCAAGTAATTGGTGATGGCCATCCGGTCAACTCGCGAAAGCTTTCGGAGTCAATTCCTGTTTCAAATCGCGTTAAGCCGCGGGCGGATGATGTTTGCGGCCAGTCCGGAAAAGAATCGCTACCGAGAAAGTGACGATTGTTCCGAAACAGATCCACCAGGGAAATTCCATCACCGGAAGCCAGCTCGGTTGTTCGTAAAATTTCGTGCCGAAGATGCCGGCGATGTTGTTGGGCAAGCCACTTAGAATCGCCACCACGAGGAAACCGAGACTCATGGCGATGATATTGCCGCGATTGTTCCCGCGCGTTTTCGTGAGCATTCCCGCAAAAAAGACACCGAGCAATGAGCCGTAGGTGTAGCCGAAAATGCTGAGCACGATCGGGATGATCCGGACATTGGGATGCACGATAACGAGATAGGCCGTGCTCGAGGCTACGATGATCATGAGAACAGAAAACCAGACGGTGGCCCACCGCACAGCGCGCAAGCTTTGCGCGTCGGTCGCTGCAGGGTTGATGTAAGGCTCGTACCAATCGCGTGTAAAACTGGTGGCGAGCGCATTTAAGGCCGTGCTGAGCGATCCCATGGCGGTGGCGAAAATTCCGGCTAGAAGCAATCCGCGAAGGCCTACGGGCATCTGATAGAGAATAAAGTGGCAAAAGGTTTCGTTCGGGGTTTTGGGCAGCGTCGGGTCGGGATGGACTTGATAGTAAACCCAGAGCAGCAATCCAATGCTGAGAAACGTGAACGCGAGCGGGATGTCGGCGAGCCCCGAGAGAATGAGGGAGCGACGGCTTCGACGGATGTCCTTCGCGGTTAACATGCGCTGCACCATGTCTTGATCGGTGCCATGGGTGCCCATGGTGATAAACACCGCCCCGATCAAACCGGCAAAGATCGTGTACTCCGTCTCGAACATGCCTTTCCATTTGTCCCAGCCACTCTTGGCGGGATCGAGACCGGTGGCGATGAGATCCGAAACATGGAAATCACCATGGCGTTGCGCGATTTCTTGCCAGCCCCCGGGAATCGAAAAGTAAAGCAAACCGAGCGCAATTAGCGCGCTCCCAATCATGATCGAGGCTTGAATCAAATCGGTCCAGATGACGGCCTTGATCCCGCCGAATGTGGTGTAAACCGCTGTGAGAATGACGATGGCAACGGTGGCGCCGAGGTAAATCCAGAGAGTTTGAATTTGGTTTGGTCGCGCGCCGGTGATCATTTCGTAAGCTAGGGCTAGCGCGATGGCCGCGACATATAGCCGCGTTCCGGAGGCGAGTAGACGCGTGATCATGAACACGGCCGACGCCGCGTTCTTCGTCGCAACGCCGAATCGGGCAGTCAGATACTCGTAGATCGAGAAAACTTTGTAGTCATAATATGGCTTGATGAATATGTAGCTGACGAGAATGCGTCCGATGATCGTGCCGAAAGCGAGCTGCAGGTAAGTGTAATCGCGGTGGCTAAAGCCTTCGCCCGGCGTTCCGAAGAATGTACCGGCGCTCGTTTCTGCCGCGATAAGGGAGGCGAGCACGGCCCACCATGGGATCCTGCGGCCGCCGAGCGCGAAGTCTTTGAGATCTTCTTCCTTCCGGCCCATGTAGAGGCCGATGGAAATGATGACGACGAAATAGAGGAGGAGAACGCCGGTATCGATGGCTAGGCGAGCGTCCATGTCGGTCTTATTTATCAATGACGAATGTCGAATGTCGAATGACGAAAGAATGACGAAGCCCGAAGAGCCGTTCCGCTATTTGAACATTCGTGCTTCCTTCGTCATTCGTGCTTCGTCATTCCGCGGTGGTAAGGTTCCTTGTCGATGAACACAATCCAGATCCTTGCGGCGGATTTCGACTTGGCAAAAACACTTGATAGCGGTCAGGTCTTTCATTGGCAGAAGATGGGGAATGGATTTGTGGGGGCGATTGCGGCCTACGCCGTTTATGTCGAGCAGGACGGCGATGTTTTGAAAGCGAAGATGGAGGGCGGAGCTTCCTTCGACAGGCTCAGGACAGGCTCTGCGACGCCGGGCTCGCGGGAGCTCGCCCCTCCAGTTGTAGCATTGGTCAAACATTATTTCGCGCTCGATCATCCGCTCGCGGTCATTTGCGCGTCGTTTCCGAACGATCCGGCGATGAACGCGGCCCGACATTTTTGTCGCGGACTACGGATCATTCGACAGCCAAAATGGGAATGCCTCGCCACGTTCATCTGTTCTTCGATGAAACAAGTCGCGCACATCCGACAGATTTCGGAAGCGTTGCGCGAACGATTCGGTGTCCCGCGCTCGCCACGGCGAGTCCGTCCGCTGGCGGACAAGATCGATCGTCACGTGGCTCATACGTTTCCTTCCGCGCAGCGCCTCTCTGAAAGTTCCGAGAGCGAACTGCGAAAATGCGCGCTCGGTTACCGCGCGAAGAATCTTCTCGCAACCGCACGGCTCGTTAGCTCCGGCGCAACGGATCTCGATGCGTGGTCGGCGCTTCCGGATGTCGAGCTCCGAGAAAAACTCTGCGCATTGCCAGGTGTGGGAGCAAAGATTGCTAATTGTGTCATGCTATTTGCCTACGAACGTCTTCGGGCTTTCCCAATCGATGTCTGGATCGAGCGCGTTTTAAGAGAGAAATATTTTCCGCAGCAAGGCAAGACCACGGCGCAGCGGCTGCGCGAATTTTCTGAAACGTATTTTGGCGAACACCGTGGTTACGCGCAGCAATACTTGTTTCATTATGCGCGGACAGCTTCACGGAAGTCAGGAGGACTAAGAGACTCCTCGACGGCGAAAGCTTTCCGGGCTCGGAATGACAGGGAGAGAGAGCGAATGAGGCAGCGTGTTATCGGGAGCAAGATTAAGAATAAGACTAAGAGTAGGAGCAGATAGCCGAGCAGGCGGGCAAGTTGTCAGTGCCCCTGAGCTGAGATAATGTTCAAGCCCTAAGCTGAGGGAACTCTCAGCCTAATCCCTTCTCCATTACCTAACAGACCGCTCTCATGATGACGGCCGAGATCATGTTCGCCCAACCGGGCAACCGAACGATCGACCACGAACATAACGCGCGAAAGATTCTGTGGGCGCTGCTCGCAGCGATCTTGATTCATTTGCTGTTCGCCTATCTGCTGGCCGCGCTAGGCGGCGTCTTCACACCGGCGCTTCCAATCGAGGAAAAGCCGGTCGAACTGACGTTTGTCGATCTTTCGCCCGTCCCGCTCGTCCCGAAGAATTCTGCTTTCATGGAGACAGACGAGTCTAAAAAATCGGTCAAGCCGCCGGACGAGAAGACATTTGAGTCGAACGCAAACTCCATCGCGGCGAGCGAACTTCCCGCCACTGGCGAAGCGCCGTTGCCATCGCAGCCGGGGAAAGACCGACCGATGGTGGATTTGGAAACGCATTCGTACTCGCTTCAAATGAATGGGGCCCAACCGCAGCCCAGTGCGGCGCCACAGGAGAATTCGAGTCCTTCCCCCGCGCCGCAGTCGACCCCGCAACCACCGCTTACCGCGGCAGAGCAATTCGCGATGTTGACCGCAAAACCTACTCCGGAGGTTGATCGCTCCGTTGCGCCTGTCCCAGCGCAACCGCGGTCCGCATATCGGGCCTACAAGGAACGAACTCGAATCTCGGGCCGGATCACAAACCGCGGCGTCTCTTCCGTTAATGCGCTGGGCACACCGCTGGGTCGTTACCAGAAGATTCTCCTGGATGCGGTTGGCTCCCGCTGGTACGCCTTTCTCGATCAAAAAAGGGACCTGATCAACATCGGGACTACTCGGGTTGTATTTGTAGTTGACCGAACTGGACGCGTGAACAATCTCAAGGTCGTCGAAAACACAGCAAACGAGGCTTCCGCCAACGTCTGCATTCAATCGGTCCAGGATGCGCAATTTCCCCCGATACCAGATGATTTAGCGGCCAACCTGCCGGCCGAGGGTTTGGACATGGACATTCCATTCACGATTTTTCCGAACTAATGATCGCTGCCTGGATACTTGCCGAAACGCCGGGGACCGTGAATAGGGTCATCGGCTTTTTCATGAGGGGCGGTCTCTTTATGTGGCCGCTGCTGGCCTGCTCGATTGTCTCCGTGACGACAATGATTTTGCGCGGCTTCGCCTTAAGAGAGAAAAACGTGATGCCACCGGTAATTGAGGGCGAAATTGAACTTTTGGTGCCAGGCGGCAGTACTGAGCGGCTCTCGCGGATGGTGTATCACGATCCCTCGTCGCTAGCGCGGATCACGCGGGTCGCGCTGCAATATTTGCGCGGGCCGCGTTCTGAAACCGTAGAAGTAGTTCAAACCCGTGCGCGCCACGAAATGGTGCGCCTTGAAAAGGGTCTCATCGTTCTCGAAGTCATTGTAGGCATTGCGCCGCTGCTCGGTTTGATCGGCGCGGTTTCAGGACTGGTGCATGTTTTTTCCCATCTCGGATTGAGCTCCGGCGCATCGGACACGCGCCAGATCGCACTCGGCATCGCCGAAGCCCTCAATGCAACCGTCTTCGGGCTTTCGATCGCCGTGCCGACACTCATCGGGTTCAGCTATTTTTCGAGAAAAGTAGAAGTGATGTCAGTGGAGATGGAAACGCTAGTCGTCGAGCTAATCAACAAATGTTATTACGGCCGTTCCTCGCGCGAATTCGAGCCAGCAAAAGCGCCGCCCATCGGGTCCGTATCGATTCCAACGCCGGTCGCGTGAGACGCGCAGGGCACTTCACGCTATGAACTTCGCGGTGCGAAAACGGCGAGCGCCCCTCATTATCATCGTCTCGCTCGTCGATATTCTCATCATCCTGCTGATCTTTTTTGTCGTATCCACGACTTTTAAGAAGGACCAGCCGGAAGTTCAAATTAATCTGCCGGAATCGAAGACTGCGAAGAAGCTGCCGGCTGAACTCGAACACGCGATCGTAAGCATCGATCAAAATGACGAGATCAGACTGGACGGACGAGCGGTGGGCGTAGACGAACTGGAGAACGCGGTGCGCGACCTGCCCGAGGCGCGAAGGTCCACGCTTGCACTGCAAGCGGACAAAAAAGCTTCTTTCGGCACGATCATCAAAGTGATGGACGCGTTAAAGCTGGCGGGCGTGAGAAATTTGCCGGCCTTTACCAACGAAGGAAAATGATCCTGTCGATCTTGCAATACGGCGATCCGATCCTGCGGGCGAAGGGCAAACAGATCGAGAAGATCGACGATCACATTCGCAAGCTGGCCGCCGACATGATTGAGACAATGCATGCTGCCAACGGCATCGGCCTGGCGGCACAGCAGGTTGGCGAAGCTTTACAGCTCACAGTCCTGGACGTTTCGCAAATCGAGGATCGGCCCAGCACCCTGAAGTTGAATGGCCAAGACGTCGATCCGACGGAGTCGATGCCGCTTGTGTTAATTAATCCCGAGATCGAACTCGGCGGTGAAACAGAAATTGGAACGGAAGGGTGTTTGAGCTTTCCGGAAATTAACGGACAAATCGAGCGCGCAGAATCAACAATGGCCCGCGCACAGAATTTGGAAGGCGACAATATCGAAATCGTAGCGAGCGGCTTGCTGGCACGCGCGATTCAGCACGAAGTCGATCATCTTAATGGAATTCTCTTTATCGATC
>WNGA01005433.1_pt1 | contig 34706 bp, 33 predicted proteins | sample 5400061 | NCBI WGS metagenome assembly WNGA01 (sample SAMN13153366, study PRJNA577476) | soil metagenome | isolation source: 100 cm soil or saprolite under grassland replicate 2 | place: USA:California | collected 2016-06-15
GGTCCTTGCGAGTCCAGCCTTTGCGCGGATCGCACAGTCCACCGTCACCGACGACGGCAGCAGGGCCCCAGCCCTGCGGTTTGGCGACCCTCGGGTCCAGGCCCTGGCCGGCGCCCTGGCCAACATGCTGTTCGCCGTCACCGGCATCACCAACAAGCGCCTGCGTGCCTTGATGGCCGGACTGCTCGGCACCCCCTACAGCATGAACCAGGCCAGCTACGACCTCGCCCGGCTGCGGCGCAACGGCCTGATCGCCCGCATCCCCGGCCACAACTGCTACACCCTGACTCCCGACGGCATCGGGTTCGCGGTCTTCTACACCAAGGTCCACGACCGGGTCCTCAGACCGCTGCTCGCCACCCGAACCCAGCCCCACGCGCCACCCGAACTCCGCGCCGCGCTCCGCACCATCGACCAGGCAGTCAGCCAGCGCCTCGCCCACGCCCGGCTGCGCACGGCAGCCTGACCTGACCACCCACTCTCAGGACCATCCACACAACTCATGACAACCGTCGGAATCGTCCTACCAAAGGATCGCTAGCGGCAGACAACGTCTGCTCGCATGGTCACGCGCCCGTTCGAACTCGTCGATCTCCGCGAGCGCCGAGACGAGCCAAAACGTGCATATCGTGAAGGTTCCCTCTGTTCCCCGCATACCGTCGTCGGTCTCCTCGGCGCGATAACGGAGTACCAGTCCGCCGTCCGTCAGTTCGTCGGCGATAGTGAGCACCGTGCGACGGATCCGCTCGTCCTCGGGCGGGAGGAAGCGAACGAGTGGCAGGAGCAGCACCGAGGCGTCGAGCGCGTCGCTGCCATAATAATGCTGGGTAAAGACGCCCCGCTCGTCCACCCCGCGCTTGCACACGTCGGCGTGGATTTCATCTGCGGCTGCCGACCACCGCTCGGCTCGCTCCGGATCCCCTCGCAGTTCCGCCAGCCGGGCGCCGCGATCCGCCGCCACCCAGCACATCACCTTGGACGAGGTGAAGTGCTGGGGCTTGCCGCGCACCTCCCATATGCCATGATCTGGCTCCCGCCAGTGGGCCAAGGCGGCTTCTACCTGGGGGGCGACCGCCGCCCAGGCCTGGTCAGGGAGGTGATCGCGCAACCGGGTGTGTAGGTAGACGGAGTCCAGCACTGCCCCCCAGACGTCATGCTGACGTTGCCGATAGGCCGCGTTGCCGACCCGAACCGGACGGGCGTCCGCGTACCCGGTGAGGTGAGGCAGCTCGATCTCCTCAAGTTCGCGCTCGCCCCCACCCCATACATCACCTGGATGTCACCTCTTGCCACGCATCGGTAAGGAACGCGAAGAAGTCGTTGGCTTCTTTTTCAAACCCCAGGGCGTGCAGAGCCCAGAGCATGAACGTCGCGTCGCGGACCCAGGCGTACCGGTAATCCCAGTTGCGTTCTCCACCAGGGTCTCGGGCAGTGACGTCGTTGCGGCCGCCAGCATGGCCCCGGTTGGAGCGTATGAGAGCCCCTTCAAGGTCAGGGCGCTGCGCTGCAGGTACGCGGACCAACGGTGATCGGGGAATCGGCCCTGGCCGAGCCACTGGCGCCAGAAGTCTGCGGTTTTCCTGAGCCGGGCGACCGCCTCGTCGATGGTCGCCGGTGCCGCACGCTCGGGCGACCACGATAGGGCGGCAAAAGCGGTCTCCCCCTCGCGCAGGTACGTCGAAGGAGATTACGGTCACGCGCGAGCGCACGCAGGCCAAGGTGATCTGGAGCTCACGCTGCGGACGGACATGCGGCTCGGGTTCGAAGCCTGGGGAGCGACCGCCCGGCGAACCCTGCCAGCTCCCGGGGGCTCGACTGTAGTCGAACACAGGGGCGCAGAACAGCTCCAGCTCCGCTGTTCCACTCAGACAGCGGGCGGTCCCATCGCGGACGGTCATCCATCCTGTTCTCGTCCTCCAGGTGGTCTCCAGCACGACCGTCCCTGGAAGGTAGCGCCGAGACTCCGGGGCCTGGAGGTCGGGAGGCCCGATACGGAAGATGCCCGCACTGCGATCGAGGATCGCCCCGAAGACACTGGGCGAGTCCGGTCGGGGCAGGCACATCCACTCGACCGCGCCACTCGGCGCCACGAGTGCGTTGCACTCGCAGTCCGAAAGGAAGCCGTAGTCGGCGATCGGAGGGAAAGGGCTGTCCCCTCCGACCGGCTCACCCCATTGGTTGTGGCCAAAAGCTCGCCCGCGTGCTCAGGTTCACATTGGATAGCTCGAAAACACGGTGGTCCTCGCCAAGTTCGATCGCATCCTCAGCTCAGAGGTACGCGTGGGAGCGCGTCTTGATCTGGCGCCGGCTCACCCGCCACGAAGACGACGGCACCGGTCACCGGTCGGCCTCCTCCGTCACCTCGGCAGTGCCGGGCATGGCCGCCAGCGCCTGCTCCACGTCGGCGATCCACTGCAGCAGCGCCTGGCGGGTGCGCACCCCGTGCAGCGCCGCCAGCTGCCAGAAGAACCCCTCTGGGAGGTCGTTGAGCCGATCCGCCGTGGCCTGCAGGTCGGCCAGGTCCAGCTCGACCGCGGCCCGGTAGTCGCGCAGCAGCGCCCCGAGCGGTTCGCGGCCGAGCCGGCGGGCGAAGAAGAACTTGACCAGGAACTCGCTGCGCACCCGCGGTGGCTGGAAGCCGGGCGTCGCCAGCCACCCGTCGAGCGCGGCGCGGCCCCGCTCGGTCAACCGGTAGACCCGCTTGTCGGGGACACGGTCCTGGGCCACCTCGGTGCCCGCAACGTAGCCGCCGTCCTCCAGCCGCCGCAGCTCCCGGTAGACCAGACTGCGGTGCATCGGCCAGAAGTAGGCCAGCGACTGGTCGGCGAACGCGGCCAGCTCGTACCCGGACAGGTCGCGCAGCGACAGCAGACCCAGGACAGCGAACGCTGTGGTCGGCAGGGCTGTCATGCTCACTTGTTGTTCTCACTGCGAATAGTCGAATATGTACTCTTCTCCGAAGTGTACACGTTAGGAACTCACTCTAGCGAAGGAGCCGCCATGCACACGCAGCAGCCGGCGGCTCCAGCCCCCTCGCCTGGGCCCGGACCGGTGACCGGTGACCGCCTTCGTGCAGCCGCTGCGACCGACCGGTCGCGGTGCTGGCGGCTTGGGCGAGCAGGCAGCCGTCACACCAGGACCGCGGCGCCAGCACTGCCGCCTCGGCGAGAGGCGACCTCGCGATGCCCGGGCAGGGTCGTCGCAGTGCTGCCGGAGAGGAGCAAGAGCGTGAGGCCATCGGCCAGGAGGCGGCCAGAGATCGTCGCTGGCTGTGATCGTCGGTGCAGCGTTCGTGACAGCACGGCGTCGCAGGTATCACAGCGCTCGGACGCTGCGGGCGAAGCACTGCGGCCACAATCTGGTCGTCGAGCCAGCCAAGCGGATCCGGGCTGGTGCGCAGGTGCGCGGCCAGCACGCGGTCGTGGCGTGCTTGGGCGGTACAGAAGTCACGCAGGCGAACACGAGATGCCTGGACCCGCTGAGCGCGGTGGTCAGCGTGGTCTTGCCGCTGGCCGGCGGCCCCACCACCGCGAGAGGAGGTGGCGCTCGAAGGATCGGGCCAAGTCGTCTACGCTGTGTCCTGGCATGGGGCCTCCCCACTTCACCCAAACCGGACGCCACAGGAGCAGGTGTGGAGTCCGGCTAAGGGGGCGAGTGAGCGTTGTGCTCGCCCCTCATCATCGCGGTGGTTGCTATCACCGCAGGTCAGAGGCCCAATGCGACGGGACGTGGCGCAGTTTGGCAGCGCACCTGCTTTGGGAGCAGGGGGTCGCCGGTTCAAATCCGGCCGTCCCGACCAGAAAGAGCATCACCCCCCACATCCTCGAGCGTGGCGACCGGCACCCACAATCGTGCCCAGCGGCCCCTATTCGGGGCTGTTCGACATCGGCGGGTGCCGGCTCTTCCTGCGCTGCACTGGCCGCGACAGCCCCACCGTGATGTTCGAGGCCGGCTGATCACCAACGACGAAAGGTCGGCTCGACCCGCATGATCGACGAGACGGGATATCCGGGTGTCCGGGCAGCGATGACGGCGTTCATGGGGCAGGCTTCGGCCAGGCGATGCTGGTGGGCGCCGGCCTCATGGCGGCTGAGGGGTCTGGTGCTGCGCCGCCCGCCCTCCCGCGACGTTCCCGCCCGCCCCGCACAGCCGCAGCGCCGTCCGCAGCCGACCGCCTCGACCTGAAGGCCATGCGCGGAGGGAGGTGGCGACCGGAAAGGGTGCAGGATGGAGCCATCGGTGACCAGCTCACAGGGCCTGACCAGGCGTCCTCCCGTCGGACCGACCGCACCGGCGCCAATCGCATTCCTGATCCTTGTGATCGGCCTGGCAGGAAGAATGCTGCGCCGGACCCCGCCAAGCGCGTAGCCAGGAACAGAGCGGCGCCACACCCGATCACCGCGAATGGGCTACCTCGCTACGCTTCTACCTACGTTCGCGCGCCGAGCATCAGTCGACCTTGGAGGCGAGATGGAAGAACGGATCGTGGTGGCTGACCCCGTCGAGGACCCGCAAGGCTATCAGCGGGAGCTGCTGGCGCTGCTGGGCGGGCAGGACCCGGTCGTGATGCTGACCGCGACGCCGCTGGCCGTCCGGGAACGGACGAGCGGGCTGTCCGAGGCCCTGCTCGGCAGGCGGCCCGAGCCGGCGGAGTGGTCGGTCGCGGAGCTGCTGGGCCACCTGTGGGACGCCGAGATCGTCTACTCGTTCCGGGCGCGCTCCATCCTTGCCCAGGACACTCCCCAGCTCGCCGCCTTCGACCAGGACGCGTGGGCGACCCTGGCGCAACCGGTGTTCGCGGAGCTGCTCGACGCCTTCACGGCGCTTCGCACCGCCAACCTCGTGCTCACCAGGCACACACCCGAGGCCATGTGGGGCCGCGTCGGCATCCACGAGGAGCGTGGCCCGACGAGCTTCCGCCTCCTGACCGAGACCATGGCCGGCCACGACGGTGCCCACCTGCGGCAGCTCGAGCAGACCATCACGGCGATACGTCGCTGAGACTCACCCGGGTGAGCTGGCACCGCGGGACTTCCAGGAACCCCGCGCCAATCGCGCACCAGCTCGAGAATGGTACCCTCGCCGATGTCCCAGCGGCCGGTCGGCCGCGCGCCCCAGCGGGTGTAGCTCAATGGTAGAGCTCGAGCCTTCCAAGCTCGTGACGCGGGTTCGATTCCCGTCACCCGCTCAACTCGCCTCGCAAGCGACAGGGGAACGCGAGACCGTGACGGTCGGGTCGCCTCCTGAGCTGGGATGATTCCCCCCCAAGACACCACCCGCAGCTCGGGAGGCGGCAGCGCCAAGTGTGTTACAAACTCATTTACAAGGATCAGCTACAAATGACGTAGCGCAGCTACGTAAAGCAGCGGAACGGACGCTATGCGCGAAGCTGACACGCGGAGCACCCCGAGCATTGAGGAAGTCGCTCGGCGTGCCGGCGTCAGCGTCAGCTCGGCCCGCAACTACTTCTCCCGCCCCGAGGTGCTGAGCGCGCAGACCCATGCGCGCCTCAAGGCCGCTGTGCGCGAGACGGGCTACGTGCCGCGTGGCAGCCCCGCCGGCCTTGGGCGCCGGCAGCTCGGCCACATCGGCTATGAGGTGCCGCGCGCCGAGGACCTCGGCGGCAACACCATCTTCAGCCAGCTGCTCCTGAACCTGCTGTGGGCGGCACGCGCCGCCAGCTTCCGCCTGCACCCCTTCGTCACCGACAAAGAGCCCGGCTCCCGCGCGCCCCACTACCAACGCATGTGGGAGCAGCGCGAGGTTGGCGGTTTCATCCTGACCGACCTCGCCTATGACGACGAGCGCGTCGCCTACCTCCAGGACGCCCAGGCACCGTTCGTGCTCTTCGGGCGGCTCGGGGATGAGGCCGGCTACTGCTGGGTCGACAACGACAACGTCGCCGGCTCCATGATGGCCGTCGAGCACCTGGTCCAGCAGGGCCACGAGCGGATCGCCTACCTCGGCTGGCCGTCATCCGATGCCGTCGCGGACCGGCGCTTGGAAGGCTACCGGCTCGGCCTGGCCGCGGCCGGCAACCTGCCGGAGTGCGTCGAGGTGCAGAGCTACGGCCAGGTGGCCCTCGAGCAGGCCCACAGCCTGCTGCGCCGCTCGCCTCACCCGACCGCCGTGGTCGCCGCGTGCGACGAGTTCGCCTACGACGTGATCCGCGCCGCTGCCTCCCTCGGTCATGAGGTCGGCGGCGGGCCAGGCCGGATCGCGATCGTCGGCTGTGACGACGCTGCCCTGGCCGAGCGGACGGTGCCGACCCTGACGAGCCTGCGCCAACCGGTCCAGCGCATCGCCGAGCGAGCTGTTGCCCTGATCATGGCCAGGATCGACGACCCGCGGCTCGAGGCCCATGCTCTCGAGCGACCCGAGCTCATCGTCCGCGAGAGCTCGCGGGCACGCGAGGCTCAGCACAAAACGGCCCCGCCGGCGCGCACAAGGCTCAGGACTCGAGCGTCGCCTCCACCGTGATCCGCACGTTGTTGCGGATGGCGTTGGAGATCGGGCAGCCCAGCTCCGCCTGCTCGGCGGCAGCCTGGAAGCCGGCCTGGTCGAGGCCGGCCACCACGCCCCTGACCTGGAGCGCCGAGCTGGTGACCTCGAAGCCGCCACCCTCCTTGGGGTCCAGCGAGACGGTCGCGGTGACGTCGAGACGCTCCGGCGGGTTGCCGGCGCCGCCGAGCGCGAACGAGAACGCCATCGCGTAGCAGGCCGCGTGGCTGGCCGCGAGCAGCTCCTCCGGGCTGGTGCGGCCGTCCGGCTGCTCGACCCGCGACGCCCAGGTCACCGGATACTTGCCGATGCCGCTGCTGGCGAACTCGAGCTCGCCGCCTCCCCTGGCCAGCGAGCCCTCCCACAGCACATGTGCCCGCCGTTCGGCAGTCGCCATCATGGCTCCTTTCGGTACAGAGAGACCTTGCGCTTGCAAGCACCGGAGAACCCTAGGACCGCGACGGCCTCGCTGTCGAGACCGGCGCGTGCCCCAGCAGGCGGCGCACCACGAGCCCGCCGAGCGCGTTCAGAAGCGCGACCAGACCGAGGAGGGCGAACACCGCCGCCAGCCCCCACCGGTCGGCGACCAGCCCGCCCGCGGTGCCGGCCAGCGCGCCCACGCCGAACGACAGCGAGAAGTAGGTACCGTAGGCCGCCCCTCGCCGGCCCGCCTGGGTCGCGCGCGACACCAGCTGGTTGCTGATCGGCTGGCCGACGAAGATGAGCACGCCGAACAGACCGGCCAGCAGCAGGCCGAGCAGCCCCGCCCCTGCCCAGCCGACAGCCACGCCCACGACGATGGCCCCGGCGTACAGGCCGGCGTAGCGCAGCGCCAGGGAATGCCCCTCCCCCTCCGCCAGCCGCCCGCCGGCGAGCTGCCCCGGCACGCCGAGCAGGAGCACCGCCGCCGAGAGGGCGCCGCCCTTGGCCGCGGCCGCCTCGCCGAGCCCGCCGACCTGCGCGAGGAACGCCGGCAGGAAGACGACGAAACCCTGGAAGACAAAGCCCTCCGCCACCGAGAGGAGCATGATCGTCCCGATGGTCACCCGGCTCCGCTCCGGCGGCCCGATCGACCGCTCCGGCGGCAGCGCGCGGTCGAGCGGTACCCCGCGCCTGACGGCCAGCAGCACGAGCGCCGCGGCCACCCCGGCGAGGGCGTAGCTGGCCCGCCAGGTCCACGCTGACGCGATCGCGCCCGCGAGCAGAGGAGCGACCGCCGTGCCGAGGTTGCCCCAGCTCCCGTGCTGGCCGAGCACGCGCCCGCCTCCGGGCACGTTGAGGGTGATCTCCGCAAGCCCGGAGGGGTGGTAGAGGGCCCCGGCGGCACCGAGCAGCCCGAGCGCCAGCGCGAGCCACCAGATCCCGGGCGCGGTCGCGGCCAGCAGGCAGAACACGACGGAGAGCCCCGCGAAGACGCGCAGCAGCAGCGGCGCGCCGAGACGGTCGACCAGCAGGCCCCCCGGCAGCGCCCCGAGCCCGTACAGCATGGTGCTGACGGTGGCGATCGTCCCCAACGTGGTGAACGAGGACCCGAACTCCGCCCGCAGGGTCACCAGCACCGCCGGGAACACCAGCACCAGCCCGTGGCTCAGCGCATGGGATGAATAGATCGTCCGCAGGCGAACTCCGCGCTCTGGTTCCGCCCGATCGCTCATCGAGCGAGTATGCCAGAATTGCCTGAAGTCACGGCGGCAGCTCTTTCGCGTCCCCTCGAACTTGAACCTCGCGCCGCTCTGCTGCATCCGCGCGAAATAGCCGGGCACCTCGTTTGCCGGCGCTGGTGCGAACCGCGGTCCACCATTTGCGCGACGCGCACTGGATCGCTGCGGGCCTCCCATGGTTCGCTGCCGCCACGAGGTGGCGGGCCGGGGTCAGGCAATCGTCCCGGCCAATGCAAGAAGAGCCCAACCCCGCCCACCCCTCGGCCGGACGGGTCGGTGAGCCGGCCGATCGAGAACAGCCAGGAGCACATGGGGGCTGGCGCGCGGCGTCGCTGAAGGCGACGGGCACACGCGGCTGCCAGATCCTGCCCTCGAGCGCGTAGCCGGGCTCGTCCGGTAGCGCAAGCAGCTCCTCGGCGGCGGCCATGGCCAGCGCGGAAACGGCGGCGTCGAAGGCATCCTCGCTCGCGGCCGCCTGCCGGCGAAACTTGGGCGTAATCGGCACGCCCGCCACATATCAGTCAATGTCGAACTGCTCGCCCAGGCCATCCGGGATGCGATGCCCGCGGTCGTAGTGAAATTACCGGCCACCTCCCGAGCACCGGCCCAGTCAACGGGCTGGGGCGAGCAGCTCGACATCTCTTCCATCGGCACGGAAGCGGACGACCTGAAGTGTCCCTCGGCCGAGGCGGTCGCGCGGTCTCCCCCACCACGGTCCTCCAGCTACACCGGGTCCTGCACGATGGGCTGAACCACGCGCATCGCCGGGGTCTCGCCCCACGCAACGTCGCCGACCTGGTCAAGCCGCCGCACAAGGATGGAGACGAGTTCGTCACCCCTGTCGCCCGCGCAGGCGTGGCGGTTCCTCACCGCCGTCAAGAGCAGCCGGCTCGAGGCGCTGCGCGTGGTCGCGCTCCAAGTGACGAGGCAACCTCAGGGGTCAGGTCAGCCCCCCTCGATGGTGCTCTGCGACACAAGCGCTTTCCTACGCCGCGCTCGGCCCGTACGATCTGCCGTGTCGTCGAACACTCCCCGGACAGCTCCATGATCGGCGGGACAAAGGCTGGCCTCGCGGGGCAAGGGCGGGAGGTCGAGGTGGGGACCATGGCTGCATCCGCTGCGGCAGCTCCAGGCCGAATCTTCATCAGCTACCGGCGGGAGGAGACCGCCTACCCTGCCGGCTGGCTGTTCGACCGGCTCGCTGAGCATTTCGCCGCCGGCCAGGTCTTCAAGGACGTCGACTCCATCGAGCTGGGCGACGACTTCGTCGAGGTGATCACCACCGCGGTCGGATCATGCGACGTGCTGCTGGCGCTGATCGGTGATGAGTGGCTCACCATCACCGACGAGTATGGACGGCGTCGTCTCGATAACCCCGATGACTTCGTGCGGCTGGAGATCGAGGCTGCCCTGGCGCGCAAGGTCCGCGTTATCCCGATCCTGGTTGACGGAGCAAGGATGCCCAAGGCCGATGAGCTGCCGCCAAGCCTTACCATGCTGGTGCGCCGGCAGGCACTCGAGCTCAGCCCCAACCGCTTCGACGCCGACACCACGCGGCTGCTCAAGGTGCTGGAAAGGACCCTCGCCCAGGTGCAGGCCCAACCGGCGGTGGCGGCACCGGCCCCACCAAGGCTTGAGCTGTCGGCTACAGTGCTCGATTTCGGGCGGCTCCCCCTACACGGCCACTCGCCTGAACGAAGGGTCCGGCTCGGCAACGCCGGTGGTGGGACCCTCAACGCGCGGGTGACCACCCAGGCGAGCTGGCTCCAACTCCGCCAATTGAGTGACGAAGTCGCGCTGGCTGTGGACACCACGGCGGTGGGCGAGCACCAAGGCGTCGTCACCGTCGACAGCGACGGCGGCTCGGCCAACATTCGCGTGCTGGTGCTGGTCGACCCCAAGTCGCTGCCTGCCTCAGAGGCTGCTGTGATCCCACACCCTGAAGCAGTGCCCGAAAAGCTGGAGGGCACTCGGCCCGGCGCGGAGCAGGATGCGGCCCTCTCCAAGCCCGCACCGGCCCCAACGACCACAGCCGCGGCACCCAGTCTGACGACCTCGGCCGATGGGGCGGTCGCGGGACCAGCCCCTGAGCCCACTCCGCCCCCTGCCGGCGTCGACCACCGTCTTCTGGTCGCGGGCCAACTGGCGATCGTGGGCGCGGGATTGCTGGTCGCGGGCTTGTTCCCAGCTTACGTGTCGACCGATTCCCTATGGACGGGCCGCCCTAGTGATCGGCCTGATATGAGGTGGTACGCGCTGTATGTGCTCTCCGTGGCCATCCTCGCCCTCGGCGCGGGCGTCTGCATGCTCATACCTCGCACCAGACGGTTGATCGGCCCGGGGCTCCTACTGGGCATCGTGGCTGCCTCGACCTGGGGACTTCTGTTCTTGGCCAGCGACCGGCTGGAGTACAAGACCGTTCGGTTCGGCGACGCCTGGCGGTTCGAACTCGTCGCTCACCTGGTCTTGGTGCTCGCGGCCTGCCTCGCCGGACTCGCGCTGGCACGAACTGCTGAGGTTCGTCTCATGCGCCGACCTCCTCAGGGTGAGCTTGCGTGGCTTGTGGTCCTCCTCGGTGGTGCCGGCGCGCTGGCGCTGCTCTTCCATGACCAGAACCTCTGGCGCATCCCCTGGCCTCCCAACCGCTGGCTTGTGGCGCCGTCCATCTGGGCGACCGTCATGGCGCTTGTCGTGCCGGCATGCGCAGCGGTAGCGGTGCCGCGCCTGTTCGGGGTCGCCCTCCTCGCGGGTTGGATCGGGGGCAGTGCGGCCATCTTCCGCTTCCACTACTTGTGGGACCGATACCAATACGGCGGGCACATTGGTGCCAATCCGATCATAACGTTCGGATTCACGCTGCTCGCGCTCTTGGTCGTAAGTGTCATTTTCGCTCGGGCTGCTCCAAAGTCCCAGGTCGAGCGCGCAACAGGGCAAGGCAAGCGTTAGAGCGTCGGAACGGCCGCAAACCGGACCTCGGCAAGCCGTCAACCAGCATCGTGCAGCGGGCGCCCCGCGCGTGCAGGCACACGTTGACAGGCTGGCGGGCCTCCTTGACCTTGTCGCCCTTCATGTAGGCGACGTCGACCAGCGGTCGGTAGTGCGCGAGCACGGCGGCGACCCGGCCGGCGACGCCGCCGCCGATTGCTCGCTCCTCATCCCGGTCCGCGAGCTGGCTCCCCTCGGGGTCGCCGAGGAGGAGCCGCACGCGGACGCCGGCCCGGGCCTTGGCGCGCAGCGTCGGCAGCCAATCAGGGTGCTCCTCCGGCAGGAACAAACCGGCGAAGGCGAGCGCGTCCACAGACCGCTCGGCCTGGCGGAGCAGATCGGTCCACAGGCGCTTGGGCACGTCGGTGCGCCGCGGATAGGTCGCCACGACCTCGATCCCGGCCAGCGCTGGCCGCTGTCGTCCAGCACCTATCATGGCCAGCTCAACCGCTGGTGGCCGCCTGCGACATCCACGACGAGCACGGCCGCCGGGTGCACCTGACCCCGTACCAGTGGCGCCACACGTTCGCGACCCGGCTGCTCAACCTCGACGTCCCCCAAAGAGGTCGTCCGCCGGCTCCTGGACCACGCCTCGCCTGCCATGACAGACCACTACGCCCGGCTGCACGACCAGACCGTGCGGCGCCACTGGGAGCAGGCCCGCAAGGTCAACATCGCCGGCCAGCAGGTCACGCTGGACCCCGGCGGGCCGCTGGCCGATGCCGCCTGGGCCAGGACCGGCTGGCCCGCGCCAGATCCGCCGGCTACGCCAGGAGAACCAGCGGCGACGCGAGCAGCTCGCCATCGCGCACGGCGAACTCAGGGCAGAAAGGCTCCACGGCCAAGCGGCACTACCGACTCCCTCGCAGCAGGCCAAGTCAGGAACGATTGGCCCTGCCACTGACCTCTCGTGCAGCCCGTCCTGTTCAGGCTGCCGAAGGCGCTGTCCGCAGGGCAGTTGCGCTCTTCTCGTCCGCATGGCAGCCAGCGAGAATCAGCACCACGAACGTGTGCAAGGAGACAGGAGTGCTCGCCGAGAACAGGCTGACCGAACCGAGCAGCGGATCATGAAGGCCGCTGCGACCGGTGCGCTGGTCGACCTGCGGACTGGCACGCCAGAGCTGGACGACCCGACCAAGGGAGCGACCCTGGAACGCTGCCCGCATCGTTCGGGCAGAGGTGCTGGTCGAGCTGCTGACCGATGCGCGGGAACCGAACGCCGTGCGACTACGGGCGGTGAAGCTGCGCGGAGCACGGATCACCGGCGTGCTCGACTTGGAAGCCACCACACCGGTCAGCCCGCTGCTGCTGCAGGACTGCTACTTCGAGCAGCCGCCAACCTGCGGGAGGCGCAAGCCCAAGCCGTGCGCCTGCCCGGCTGCCACCTGCCAGGACTTGCCGCCGACCAACTGGAGACCCGCGGCGACTTGGAACTCACTGATGGGTTCAATGCCGATCAGGTGAACCTGATTGGGGTGCACATCGGTGGTGGGCTCAACTTCAACGGCGCGACGCTGAACAATCCGGCAGGGGCAGCCCTGGACGGATCCGGGCTGATCGTTGACCAGAGCATGAGCTGCAGCGATGGGTTCACTGCCAACGGCGTGATCCGCCGGATCGGCGCCAAGATCGGGGGTCCGCTGGCCTTCACCGGCGCCGAACTGAGCAACCCTGACGGACGGGCGCTCAATGCCCAGGGCATGACCGTCGGCTACGGCCTGTTCTTGGGCAGCGCCATCAATCACTCCGGTCAGTTCATCGCCCGGGGCGGGGTACGCCTCATCGGCGCGCACATCGATGGCTTCGTTAGCTGTTGGGACGCGACGCTCTACCGCCGTTGGCGAGGTCCACCTCAGCAGCGCCCGCATCGGGACCCTCCTGACCTTCGATGGTGCGACACTCACAAATCCGGGTGGCGCTGCGCTCACCGGCGAGCGGCTGGTGGTTGGCCAGTCCATGCGCTGCCGAGAGGGGTTCACGGCCCACGGGACGATCAACCTGACCGGCGCGCAGATCGAGGGGGTCCTCGACTTCACCGGCGCCGTGCTGGACATGCGGTTCCATGACCTGCACCACAGCGCCGCGACGCTGCTGCTCGAGCCTCGGCATCCACCCGAAGGTGGTCAGCGAGATGCTCGGGCACAGCCAGATCGGCTCACGTTGGACTTGTACTCCCACGTAACCGCTACGATGCAGCAGCAGGAGGTAAGGGCCCTCGACGACCTCTTCGGAGACCAGCTCTGACGTTAGGCAGTCAGTTAGGCAGTCAACGGCGGTCGCCGAGGGCGAAACCGCAGGCCAGCGCCCGTAGCTCAGTGGAGAGAGCGGCGGACTTCTAATCCGCGGGTCGGGGGTTCGAATCCCTCCGGGCGCACAGGTAGGAATCCGGTAGGAAACCGGTAGGTCCCCGGTGAGGATGGCGATAGGAAACCGGTAGGTCGGGGCGGCGTCCGGCGACCGAGCCTCCCGAGAGCTGCTACCGAGCAGACGCCCATCTCAGCGAGTTCATGGCATCCGTGGCGCACGCGATCCGAATCGCCCTGGCTTCGGTAGAGACTCTGGTCTTCGCTCGGCCTGAAGCTGGACCTCGTGGGCCAGGGTTGCAGCGCTTATTCCCAGCAGGATGAAGTCCGAATTCCGCCAGCGCATGGCCGCCGCGAGCGCTAGCGTCGATCCATGGACATCACCACATCGCCGCCAGCATCGGCTACGGCAGAACGCATCACGTTCCAGATCACCACATTGCCACCCGAGGCACTGGACCGCATCCGCGCCCAGGGCTACGACGACCACGGCAACCGACTTCGCCCGACAATCGACAAGGAAGGCGGCGCGCCGCTGCGCTGCTGCCTGCGCGACTCCAGGCCCGGCGAGCGGATCATGCTCCTGGCCTGGTCACCGTTCCACCAGGCCAGCCCGTATGCGGAGGTAGGGCCGGTGTTCATCCACACCGAGCCGTGCGGTGGCTACGCCGACCAGGACGCCTACCCGGACGGCTTTCGGGCCCGCCGCCAGGTCTTCCGCCCGCCAATCTGGTTGAGCTGCTTGCGGACCATGATCTGCCTGCCGCCCAGTTCGACGTCGACCCAGCGCAGCCCGCACGCCTCCCCGCGGCGAAGCCCCCGGAAGGCGACGAACCTCATCGGGGCTCGGAAGTTGCCCGCGGGTGCGCCGGGAGGCGACCAGCAGCGCGACGACCTCGCCGACCTGGTGAGGATCGGTCGGGTCAGCAAGGCCCAGCAGGCCGGCAACGTGATCCAGGTCGGCTTGGGCGTGGCGTTGGCTGTCGAAGCCCCCGCGTTCCAGCCGTCGGCGCTTGCCGCCCGGGCCGGTGGGCAGCTCAAGCCGGTGGTACCAGCGTCCGTGGGTGGTGCTCCACGATCCCCGTGCCCGGCGCAGGCCAGGGCACGACGGGCCGAGCGGCTTGCCGGTGTTGGAATCCCGGCAGCCGCAGCGCTTGAACGTCGCCCCCCTTTGTCATCGGGTATTGTCCTTCCTGGTTGAGGGCGCCGCCGCTGCTCGGGAGGGCAGCACAGACCCAGCCAGGAGGCGGTGCCGTGCGGGGCCCGCCTCGCCAGCATGAGCCGGGCGAGCGCGGGGCGGTGGGCTGATCGGAGCCTGGTCAGGTCGGCGAGATCGGCCTCGACGCGATCACCAGGGGCCAGGACTACCGCCGGTTCCGCTGGCCCTTGCGTCGCGTCCGACGGAGTGCAACTGCGGCAGCCAATACGCCGTCGGCGGCGGTTTGGCGTCCACTCTCGCCCACCCGTTCGATGCGTCTGGATGCCGCGGCGCCCAAACGCGCAGCACGGGTAGGGCAAGCGCTCGTCGTGTCGGACCGATCATGGCTGCCGGCGACTCATCCAACGTCAGGGCATGCAGCAGAAGGGATCGCCTTCGGGCGAGGACTTCGGGGTTCCACGTGCGCCCGATCACCTGGCAGTGGCACGACGTCTCGAACAGCACCGCCGTGCATTCGGCAGTCCCATCCGTTGCCCCAAGCCACAGCAGCCGATCACCCGGCACCAGCCGCTCTCTGCCGTTGATCATGCCGTTGGGTGCAACACCGTCACGGTCCAGAAACGGCACCGGGTCGACCTCGGCCTCCGGGTCATTGTCGCCAAGCCCCGCGACATAGCCCGGATCATCGGTGACGAAGATCTCCACGTGGTCGCCATCGGCGTGCGCCTGCCACACCTCGACGATCTGCGCCGACGCGGCGAGCAGTCCCGGGTAGGCCAACAGCACGAACGCCTGCCCCTCGCGGTCTGCTGGCCGGCGGCCAGACCCAGCACCGGCCGGGTCTCTTCCCCGCTGCTCAGCTGGGAGCGCGACACGTGCCCCACCAAGCGAACCTTCTGGGAAGGCGACGCCGGCCATGACCCGGGAACACGGATCGCGGCTCACCCGCCCGCGCGACCAGCGACGCGTACACGATCCGGCCGCCGCGGCGGACGAGCTGGCCCACAAACCGCTCACCAGCAACGGTCTCCAGCCGCGTTCCGTCCACGTGGCGGTCGCCAGCGTCGTCGGCCATGAGCGCCTGGTGCGTGCCCCGCCTCGGGTGATGCGGTCGCGGGTGCGCCGCCGCTCGGCACGGTCGGCCGCGTCGAGCGCGTCGGCGAGTTCCTCCAGCGAGCCAGTTCCAGCGGTGTCCAGCGGCACGCGGGTCGCCAGTGGCCGCGCCGGCGCACCGGCCTGCTGGCGGCGGACCATCTCGGCGCCGTAGCAGCCGCGCAGCAACGGCGCCCACAGGGTGTCCCAGTAGGCGACCGACGGGGCCCGCTCCATGCCGAGGACCGCGCCCATCGGCGAGCACCACCGCGCCGACCTGGCCGTCTCTAGGCACTCGAACTCCGCGACGAACCGGCGCACCACCACTGCAGCCGCTCCTGGCCCAGGATCGCCCTCAGGATCAGCTTGCGGGCGCGGGCGTTGTTGACCCAGCTCACCGAACAGCTTCAGGCGCCCCGGCACCGGCAGCGCCGCGACTATCCGCCCCAGCAGCATCGTCTCGGCCGGCTCGTCGAACAGCGTCGCGGCCGCCACCGTCCACGGCCGGCCAAGCCGCAGGCGCACGCCGACCTGCCGGGCACGATCGGTGATCCCCGGCCCGGCCAGGACCGCCGCGTACACGCCACGGTCCAGCTCGAGCATGCCAGTGTGCGCCGACGCCTCCAGCGCCAGCTGCTCGGCCGTGGTGTTGTAGAACGTCGCGCGGCCGCCGACGGCCGTGGCAACGTCGAGGAAGGCACGGACAACATCGACCGCGGCGGATGCCTGGCCGGCGGGTCTGGTGAGGTCGTTGATCGAAGCAGCCACAGGGATCGGACCCTTCCAGGACGGTGGTTGCGCATTGGAGTTGGACGGCCGCGGGCAAGGCGCATGTCATCGGTTGCGTTGCCATCGCAGGGGCGCGGAAATGGCATGACAGTTCCCGCGGCCGCGTCTGGACAGTGCGAGCAAGCAAACCTGCCGGGCCGGCGACAGTCCGCTGGCCTAGGATGGTGCGGGCGGCGGGTGGCGGGACCTGGTAGCGCCGTGACCGGCCGGGTTTGACGAGCAGGTCCTTGCCGCGGAGCTTGCGCAGGTCGTAGGCGGCCTGGCGGACGGTGTAGCCGACCTGGCCACCCATCGCCTGCACCTTGGCGGCCAGGTCGGCGATGGTGAAGCCGCCGGGTGCGGGCGAAAGCGCCAGGACCGCTGCCAGCGCGGCCCGCATCCGGGGCTTGTTGCGGTCGATGCCGCCGATGCGGGTGCGGCCGATGCGGGCGGGAGCGGCAGCTGGTCGAGGGTGCCGTCGGGCAGGAAGCCGGTGGTGACGCAGTCCAGGGTGGTGCAGAACCGGTCGGTCATGCCCGCAAGCCGGGTGGCGATCTGGGGGAACCGCTCGATCGTGCGGCCGCAGCCCAGCTGTCTGGTGTTGTGCACGGTCGCCTCAACGCCGGCCTCGCCTTGGTTGGCCTTGAGCAGGATGCGGGCGTGGGTCAGGACGCGGGCCGGGGCGGTGCCCTGGCCGATCAGGGTGTGGAGCCGGGCACGCTCGGGCTCGGGTAGGACGACGACGTGTTGCTTGCGCATGCTTGGCTTCTCCAGCGGCGGGGTCCTCGACCGCAATGAGCATGGGCCGAACCCCCGCATCATGCAATTCACAGATGACGAGCTACTAGCCCTGTCTTCCGCGCCAGGAGTGCGGCCAGCGGAGCGCCTGCCGACCGTTGAGCGCGCCGCCCGCATAGATGACCGGCGGTCCCTCACCCCACTGATCGAACGCGATGGTGGTGCCGTCGCTCGAACGTACGGTGTTCATGGATCCCCCTCCAACCGTGAACGGATGTGCCTGTTCGCGGTACCTCACCCGCCGGCCGGCCGAGACCACGGGCCGGCCGTGACCTTTGCCTCTTCCTGCCAAACCATAGGCGCGTGGTTGATGACCGTGGTCATCCATACGCCTGTGCCAACGCATGTTCCGGGTCGACCAGGAAGACAACCCGGTCGGTCCGCAGCGGGTACGGCTGGCCGGTGTACTTGTGCGAGAGCCGGTCGATGACGGCCCAGGCCGCCTCGCCTTCCAGGCGCTGGGTGACGCGCCCGCGGACCTGCGCCATCGCGTAGGGTTGGTCGTGGTCGGTGATGGAGATCGCCACGCGCGGGTCGTGGTCGAGGTTGCGCGCCTTGCGTGAGCCAGGTGCTGTGAGGAACGCGATGCGGTTGCCCTCCAGCCCGACCCAGACAGGGACGCTGTGGGGGCCGCCGGTTGGCAGCACCGTGGCGACGTGGGCGTAGTCGGGGCCGTTGAAAAGCGCACGGACGTCGTCTGACAGCTCAGTCATGGTTATCGGGCGCTCCTTGCCTGTACAGGGACCGGTCGCTGAGGTTCGGTCGGATGAACGGGGATCGGTGCTGTCTGGTCGTGTTCCGATCTGCGTTGGGACACCCCCGGGTCAGCTGGCCGCGCTGGCCTGATCCGGCGGTGCGCTCCGCAAGGCCCGCGCCAATGCGCCGACGACGCCAGGCACGCTGGGCAGCGGTAGCCGGCCGTAGCCCATCACGAGCCCCGGCTCCTGCTCGATCGGGCTGTGCGCGTAGTAGGACAGCGGACGAATGTCGATTCCCTCCGATCTGGCCGTCTCCGCGACCCGATCGGCATCGCAGCCGGGGGGAAGCTGCAGGGTGAGGTGGAGACCGCCGGCGATGCCGAGTACTCGCAGCTGTGGCAGCTCCGCCGAGATTGCCTCGACCAGCGCATCGCGTCGGCGCCGGTAGTCGCGCCGGCAGCGCTGGATGTGCCGCTCGTAGCAGCCCGACAGCAACAGCCGGGCGAACACATGCCCATTGAGGCCGGTGAAGCCGCCGCTTCCCTCGAGCTGCGCGCCCGCGAGGGCGCTTGTGACCTCGGCGGGCGCAGCGATCCAGCCCAGGCGGACGGCGGGTGCGAGGGTCTTGCTCGTCGTGCCGACGTACACGGTGCGCTCTGGCGCGAGGGCCTGCACCGCTCCGATCGGTGGCCCGTCATAGCGAAACTCGGCAGCATAGTCGTTCTCGACGATGAGCGCGTCCCGCTCCCTGGCCCAAGCCGCGAGCGCCCGTCGCCGCTCTGGGCTGAGGACGGTTCCGAGCGGGAACTGGTGCGAGGGAGTGACGATCACCGCCTCGGCGTCGGTGTCGAGCAGATCCGCGACCACCAGGCCAGCCTCGTCGACCACGATCTGTTGGACCTCCATCCCGTGAGCGCGGGCAATCGCGATCTGCTCAGGAATCGAGGGATTTTCGACGGCGACGCGCTTGACGCCCCGGAGCACGAGTCCACGGAAGAGGAGATCCAGGCTGTGGAGAAACCCGAGGGTGAGGGTCAGGTTGTCGAGGTCGACTCGCACCCTGCGGACTCGCGACAGATAGCCGACCAACGCCGTGCGGAGATTCGCCGCGCCCCGTGAATCGGCGGGATAGTCGAGCTCCGTGTCGGGCAGGTCACGCATGGCCTCGGCCGTCGCCCGCAGCCAGAGGCGCCGCGGGAAGAGGCTGAGATCGGGCGCGTTCGGACTGAGCACGAAGCGGGACCGCGGCGCCGGCCGAGGTGGCGCGGGCCTGCGAGCCTCTCCGGCTCGTACGACGGGCACCTGGCGCGGCCTTGAGACGAGGAACCCCTGGGCGATCAGTTGCTCGTAGGCGTCAACGACGACGCCACGGGAGACAGCGAGCTGTTCAGCCAGGCTTCGGCTGGACGGAAGTCCCGTGCCGTCGGGGAGGGAGCCGTCCTCGATCGCCCCGCGGAGCCTGGTCTCCAGCTGGCGGCGGAGGGGCTCGCGGCTGGCACGGTTGAACTCGATCAGCAGCTCGGAGGCCCTGGGCGGCTCGACCGCTCCGGGCGTCCGTGTGGGGCCAGCGGTCGTCATGGCCCCGAGCCTGCTCCCTGGACTCACCGAAGGTACCCTCAACTGGCCCTAGCAGTAGGACCAGGAGCCCCGTAGGGTGGCCGTCATGTTCGAGCACTTGTTGCAGGTGTTGCCACGGTTCCTGCTCGCGTGCCTGGTGCTGGCGGTGCTTCCGGGCCCGGCGACCATGCTCTGCCTGCACCGCATGCTGCGCGATGGGCGAAGCGCGGGGCTTGCCGCCGTTGCTGGCAACGAGGTCGGGTTGCTCGGCTGGGCGCTTGCGGGCGGCGCTGGCCTGTCGGTGCTGCTGGCCGCCAACCGCATGCTCTTCGACGCGCTCCACGTCGTCGGCGGACTGGCGCTCGTCGCGCTCGGCCTGCAGGCGTGGCACGGCGCCCGCCGCGCCGGCGCCGACGAGGCCGGCGTGGCGCTGACGGGTCGATTGCCGCGTGGTCGCACGCCAGGTGCGGCGTTCCGCGCCTCGCTCGTGTCGATCGCGGCCAATCCAAAGGCGGCCGTGTTCGCCATCTCCTTCCTGCCGCAGTTCCTGCCACCGAGCGGCCCGCTCCTTCCGACGCTCGTGGCACTGGCGAGCGTTCAGGTGCTCGTTGACAGCGCCTGGACAGCCGGCCGCGTGCTGCTCGCCGGCCGCGTGCTGCTCGCCGGCCGCGCCGGCGCGGTGTGGAGCCGCGTCGCTGTCCGCGGGCGGCTCGAACGCGCCCTCGGCGCGATCCTCATCGCGCTCGGGCTGGAGCTCGCCGTTGACCGGCGATAGCGAGCTTCGTGGACGGCCGGGTGACGGGGCCGATCCTGCTGGCCAGCCTACCTTTCGAGCAGGTCCTTCAGGTTGCTCAGCACAATCCCCCAGCTCTTCTCCGAGACCTCCTTCGCCGCTTCAGAAGGGAGATTGACCTCCGTGATCGTGAGCTCCGTCTGGCCCTCACGCTCCAACAGGCTCCAGGCGACCTCCTGATAATTCTCAGGGCGATCCGCAACGCCCGAGAGCGGGCTCCAATGGCTGTGCACCAGCAAGCGTGGTGGTTCGAACCTCAGAATGCTTCCCTTGTCCTCATACGGTTTGCCTTGGTACTCGCCGCTGTGCACGATCGGGCCGCCGACGTTCCAATCCGTCACCGTGTCGACGCCGAAGAACCATTGTTTGATCAGCTCCGGCGTCGTCAAGGCCTCCCACACCCTGGCAGCGGGGGCGTTGATGGCGATCGAGCTCGTCGTCTCCAGATCGTGTGGCATTCTGTATCGATCCTTTCCGGTGCCCTCCGAATTCAGATTCCCACACCGTCAAGACCGCTCGTCCAGGTGAGCCCGCAGCCCGGCGGCGATGGCCCGGACGTTCGGCTCCAGCTTGGCGACCCGGCCAAGGCCGGGCTCGAGGCCGAGCCGCGCGCAGGCGTCGGCCATCTCGCCCAGCCGCTGGACCATGACCTTCCAGGCCGCCTCCCGGTACGGCAGCACGAACTGGGAAGAATGCACCATGTAGAACGCCGGGCCGGCCAGCTCCCCAGGGTGGTCGGGACCGAGCGGCAGGGTGGTCAGTACCGACCCAAGCGGCCGCAGCACCCCAGCCATCAGCCGCACGGCGGCGTTTACCAGGGTCGTCACCTCCTCGTCGGTCTCGTCGCTGTGGATGAAGCAGCGGCACAGCACCTGCAGCATCGTCTGGTGGACGGCGTCGAACAGCTCCGCCACCTGCGCGGTGAGCGGGTCGCTGATCATGGTCGCCTCGGGCTGGTCGGGGGGGCGGCGGACGTAGGCCGGCCGCGCCGGCCGGGCTGGCGAGAAGTCCGGGTCCGCCCGGGTCGCCGCAAGGAACTCCTCGAGGATGGTCGAGAAGCGGCCGAAATGGGCCTCCCGCCAGTCGCCGCCCGCGCCCTCACCCTGCTCGACGATCAGCTCGATGGCGGCTCGGGCGGAGGCCAGATCGGTGACCGGCACCAGCTCCGGCCAGCCGAATACCTCACGGCGTGCCTGCGCGTGGGGCGGGCCGATGAACACGTCCGCCTCGCCATAGCGATCGACCAGCCGCGCAAAGCCGTGCTCGATGCTGCGATACAGGTGGCCGACGGTGTGGTAGGTCTGCGGGGCGGCCATCAGCGTGGTCGGGGTGGCGGTGAGCGGCCGGCACTCGCAGATGGCCGCGAAGGCTTCGGCGTCCTCCAGGTCGATGCTGTCGGGGCGCTCCAGATACATGAAGTGGCGCAGCGCCGCCTCGCCGAACGGCGCCAGCGCGAGCCGCACGTCCGGCGGGTACCACTGGCAGCGGATGGGGAAGTTCGGCCGGTGAAGGTGCGGCACCCCGCCGACCGCGGTCAGCAGGTTGGTGGCTAGCGCCAGGTGCAGCATCTCCTGGACGGCGACCTCAGCGAGGGTCCGTCCCCAGCGGGCGACCTGGGCGAGCTGCTGGCTGCTGAGCCCATCATGGGGATCGCGTCTGAGGGAGTACAGCGCGAACAGGTACTCGCACAACACGCCCTGCTCCAGCTCGCAAGCCTGCGTGAGCAGGTAGACGAGCTGCTCGCGGCTCTCCACGGACAGCGGCGGCTCAGTGGTGGGGCGTGGACGCAACGCGGCGGGCTGCCGGTTCGCGGGCGTTGCCAGGTTCTGCCCCTCGGTCGGGGAGGGCACGGGCGACCTCCTTCACTTCACTTCAGGTGCTTCACGTGGCAGGCAGGCCACGCATCGTCGACACGTCTCCATGGATCGTGGTTGGGTTCGACCCCGCAGCCTTCCAGCAGGGGACTCGGCTTGGCAACCCGCGAACCGGCCCGGCCGTCTGGGTGTGGCCTTCCTCAAGTTCGAGTGATGTGGACAAGAACGGATTCCAGGGCGTCGAGCGCCCGATCGGTGGTGACGAAATAGGAGATCCCGAAGTCGGTGCGGCGCTGCTGCAGGTCGTGCTCGATCTGCTCGACCGATCCGACGAACACCGACGGCATCGCCCACACGCCGGCGGGGTCGACGCCTGTCCAACCCCGCTGCTGGATCAGCGCCTCGGTGGCTCTGCGACGCTGGCTGGTCACGATGAACGTGGCGAACATGCTCAGCTCGATCGAGTCGAACCGATCCGCCGCTGCCCGTCGAACCTGGTCGACCTTCTCGGTCAGTGCGGCCGCGGTTCGATCTGCCGGGTCATCAGGGTCGTCCACGGATCGAATTGGGGCGGGGAGGATCCCGACGATGTCGGCGTGCTGTCCCGCGAGCGCCAGCATCCGGGGGCCGCCGGCGCCGATGAGCAGCGGAGGGCGGGGCCGCTGGACCGGGAGCGTCGGCAGCGTGAGTGACTCGACCCGGTAGTGCGTGCCGCGCCGGCTCACCGTGTCACCGGAGAGCAGTGCTGCGATGATCGGGATCGCCTCCTGAAGCCGATCGATGCGGACCCCGGCGCCATCGAAGGGCAGTCCGATGCCGTCGTAGTCGGTGCGGAGCCAGCCCGCGCCGAGGCCGAGCTCGAAGCGTCCGCCCGAGAGCCAGTCGATGGTCGCGGCTTCATGCGCGACCAAGGCGGGATGGCGGTAGTCGTTGGACAATACCAGCGTGCCGACCCGCAGCCGGCTCGTGCTGGCCGCGGCGGCGGCCAGCATCGCGATTGGCGCCAGTTGGGGGCCGAACGGCTCGGCCACGATGTGGTCGCGGACCAGGAGGGTGTCGACTGCGGCGGATTCGATGCGGCGGACGTGCTCCAACCAGCGTCCAGCCGTTGTGAATGCCGTCTCGCTCACCACGGCGAAGCGCAGCGGTGCCGGTGCCCGTGAGGTCACCGGCGGTCACCTCTGCCTGCGCGGCAGCGCGCTGGCGAGCACGAGATTCTGGTGGTCCGGCGCGGCGTCCACGACAGTGCGGGCACGGGCATCCCCTTCCGGTCGGGTTGGTGCGGGTGAGTCTTCCTTTGATGAGCCTTCCTTTCCAGTCTCGCGGCGAGGTTGTGTCGCAGCCAGCGCGGCTCACGACCCTACGCGGTCGCCTGGGGGGCGGAATCCGTCACGCATAGGTAGCAGCAGCAGGCCGCCAGCGCCGGGCAGGCCGATGAGCAGGGCCGTCGCGAGCACGGCCAGGCGCAGGCCGGGGCCGGCGAGTAGCACGGATGCGGCCAGGCCGCCGAGCGGGGGTGCTGCCTGCATGCTGGTCCGCAGCAGGCCGAAGACGCGGCCGCGTAGGTGGGCGGGGATCAGCCGCATCCGCAGTGTCTGCGCCCAGACCGTGAGCGGGCCGGTGCAAAACGCCGACAGCGCCAGGAAGGCCACCGCGCCGGGCAGCTGAGGGAGCGCGATCAGCCCGAGGAGGAACGCCCCGGCCACGAGCTGGGACAAGGCGATGGCGCGGCCGAGCGGCCAGCGTGATGTGACCGTGCCGGCAGCCGCCGAGCCGGCCAGCTCGCCACCGGCAAGCGCGCTCGACAGCAGCCCGAAGCCGGACGCGCCACCGCCGCCGGCGAGCACCGTTCGGGCGTAGACCGGCAGCAGCACCAGGAGGATCCCGAAGCCGACGTTGAACAGCATGAACATGACGGTGGTCACGACGATGGCCGGCTGGCCGAGGACGAACCGCAGGGCGGGCAGCACTCCCGCGCCCGCGTCTGCCGGCCCACCCTCCACAGCAACCTCGACCCCAACGGCGTGGGCGTGCCGCGCGGGCAGTCGCGAGCGCCACAGCAGTGCGGCGAACACAAAGTAGCTCGCGGCGTCCACCGCGACCACGTCGGCGCCGTTCAGCCGCGTGAGCAGGATGCCGGCTGCTGCCGGACCGGCCAGGGTCGCCACGCCGTAGCCGATCGACTCGAGCGCGTTGGCGCTGTCCAGCTCCCTGGGCGGGACCAGTTGGGGGATCATCGCGGGAACCCCGGCCAGCGGCAGCATCTTCAACAGCGCGAACAGCGCCGCCACCAGGTACAGGTGCCACAGTGCCAGCGCGCCGGCGTGGTAGAGCAGCGGCACGATCCCGAACGCGGCGCCGCGGATCAGGTTGTCGGCGAGCAGCACGGCGCGGCGGTCGAACCGGTCGAGCACGCTGCCCGCGACCAGCCCGCCCACCGCGACCGGCGCGGTGTAGGTGGCGACGAACCAGCCCAGCTGCCGCACCGAGCCGCTGGTCTGGTAGACCAGCCACAGCAGCGCGACCAGGCTCATGCTGTCGCCCAGCGCCGACAGCGTCATCCCGGTCCACAGCAGGCGGAAGTCGCGGTAGCCAAGGGTGGTGCGGTAGCGCTTCATCGGCCGTGAGTCAACCACCGGTCTCGAGGCTGGGGCTTGCGAGTCCTTGCGCCACGTTGTCGGCCGCTTGCGGTACCGTCGGCGGATGTTGCCGGCGGATGGAGCAAGCAGCCAGCCTGTTAGGGGGATTGGTGAGTTCGTCCATCTCGCCAGCGGGTCGATCGCGTCGGTGGACCGCTTCCGCCACCACCCCCGCCCGTTCCGGGACCCCACCGAGGAGTGGTTCGACGGCGACGAGCTGATCTTCAGCGCTGGTGGCGGCTGGCGGATCGGCGGCCGCCGCGGCTGGGTCGACGCCGGACCGGGCGTGGTCGTGCTCGGGCACACCGGCGAGCCGTTCCGCTGCGACCACGGCGGTGCCGTGCCGACCGACCGGAACCTCGCGGTGCGGCTGAAGCTCGGGGCGCTCCGCGCGGTCCTCGACCCGCACCCCGACCCGCTCAGCGCGATGCTCGCCGAGCGGCCGCTTCCCGACCTGACGGCCCTCCCGCTCACCGCGGAGGTCCAGCTCACCGCACGCCGGCTCGCAGCCGAGACGGACGCGTTCCTGCCCGGCCGCGAGCTGCGGCTCGACTGCCTGGTCGTCGACCTGCTGGTGGGGCTTCACCGTGCCGCTGGCCATCCAGCTCCGGCTGCGCCGGTCGTGCGGCCGCGGCAACGCGAGGCGGTCGAGGCCGTCCGGCGCCACATCGACGCCCACCTCGGCGAGGACCTCGACCTGGCGACGCTGGCCGCGCTCGGCCACACCAGCCCGTTCCACTTCACCCGCGTGTTTCGCGCGGTCACCGGCCTGCCCCCACACCGCTACCTGCGCCGTGCCCGGCTCGAGCGCGCCGAGCGGCTCCTGGCGGGCGGCGACGCCACCGTCACCACGGTCGCGCACCAGGTCGGGTTTTCCAGCGTCAGCCACTTCATTGCCGCGTTCGGGCGCCACACCGGCATGACCCCGGGGCAGTACCGCGCCTCGCCCTTCACGTCCTGGCGCCGATTGGACCGCCGATCACGGCGTCCACGACGCCCCCTGCTCAGCAGGGTGCTCTGCTCGGCTACGGTATCCTCAGCCCGAACCCGAACGGATACAGCGGGTCGTAGCTCGCGTCGCCGACGTTGATCGGCTCCTGCGCGAGCGTGCGCGGCCACGTGACCGGCAGCTTCCCAACGTATGGGCTCGCGCCGAAGAGCGTGTCGGCCACGCCCTCCCCCTCGCTGCCCGGGAGCCACGCCTCGACGAGCCCGTCGATCTTCGCGAGCTGCACGGGATCGAGGATCAGCGGGCGGCCGGAGACGATGACCACGACGCACCGGCTCGCCGCCGCGCAGACCTTGTCCACGGCGGCCTTGTCGTCGCTCGAGAACTGCATGTCCTTCACCGGGCGTGGCACGCCGTTGTCGCCAGGGTCGTAGGCCCAGCGCGGGCCGCCCACGTCGCCGAAGCCTTCGGAGTACGGGGTCTCGCCGACGACCACGACGCCGACGTCCGAGGGCCGGATCGGCGCCGAGGCGTCCGCGCTGTACGTCACGGTGCCCCTGCTGCCGACCGCCTGCCGGATCCCGTCGAGGATCGTCGTGCCGGGGATCTGGTTCGTCGAGCCGCCCTGCCACGTCAGCGTCCAGCCGCCGGCCTGGTTGCCGATGTTGTTGGCGTTGCTGCCGGCGACGTAGACGTCGCCGTCGCGGCGCAGCGGCAGCACGTGCTTGTCGTTCTTGAGCAGCACCTGCGATTCGGCCACCGCGCGGCGGGCGACCGCCCGGTGCTCGGCCGAGCCGATCTCGGCGAGGGCGCTGCGGTCGGTGAACGGGTGCTCGAACAGCCCGAGCTGGAACTTCTTGGTGAGGATGCGGCTGACGGCGTCGTCGATGCGGCTCATGGAGACGCGGCCCGCGTTGACCTCGTCGAGCAGCGTGGTCTCGAAGCTCTGGTAGGCGTTGGGCTCCATCATCATGTCGATGCCGGCGTTGACGCCGGTGCGGACCTGGGTCGCCCAGTCGCCGGGGATCTGGTGGATGCCCTCCCAGTCGCTGATCACGAACCCGCCGAAGTCCATCTCGCCCTTGAGCACACCGGAGATCAGCTCCTGGTTGGCGTGCATCTTGATCGGGTTGCCGATCCCGTCCTCGGTCCAGTCGACGCTCGAGTAGGACGGCATCACGCTGCCGACGCGGTGATCCTGGACGGCGGAGAGGTACTGCCGCAGCGAGGTGTCCCAGAAGTCCTGGCGATTCGTGATCGCGATGCCCTGATCGATCTTGTAGTCGCCGCTCGCGGTGCCGTAGCGCGTGTCGCCGTCGCCCGCGTAGTGCTTGGCGGTGGCGAGCACGCGGTCGGCGTCGCCGAGGTGGCCACGCGGGCCCTGGAAGCCGTCGATCGCGGTCTCCATCTGGATGACGAGTCCCGGGTCCTCGCCGAAGCTCTCGTACGTGCGGCCCCAGCGGTCGTCGCGGGCGGCACAGATACACGGCGCGAAGGTCCACTGCGGACCGCTCGCGCGCGTCTCCGACGCGGTCACGTGCTCGACCTCGCTGACGAGAGCCGGGTCCCGGGTGGCGCCCAGGCCGATGTTGTGCGGGAACACCGTCGCGCCGTACATGTTCCCGTCCCCGTGCACCGAGTCGATGCCGTAGAGGAGCGGGATGTGCAGCCGCGTGGCCAGCGCCGCGCGCTGGAAGCGGTCGACCATGTCGGCCCAGGCCTCCGGCGTGTTCTGGGTCGGCGTTGAGCCGCCGCCCGACAGCAGGGCGCCCAGGTGCCAGGTGGTGATCGGGGTGGCGTCGTCGAAGACCTGGTAGCGCTCGGTCTGCGTCATCTGACCGACCTTCTCCTCCAGCGTCATGCGGGAGAGGAGGTCGGCAACCCGCTCGGACACGGGCAGGTTCGGATCCTCGTAGGGGACGCCGGCACCCGCGGCTGCGGCGGGTGCCACGCCAAGAGCGATGACCGCGATCAGAAGGAGGATCGGCACGTACCTGGTCGATCTCATGAGTGTCCTCCTCAGCGATAGACCCGCAGGTCGGCGACCGGCAGCCGGCCCGTGAGGGCGACAGGGATCGAGACGACGACAAGGATCGAGACGACAATGTGGCATCTGAGCCGCATGAGAACCCTCGGGAACTGTGTTTCCGGCGAGTCGGGTCCGCGACCTCGTCAGCTAGCAACAGCGTGGTTCGGCGACGCTTGCCTGAGCACGCGGATGATCCCACCTTGAGCATTTATGCGCAAGCGGGGTGTAGTTGTGATAATTGGTGACGAGCGTGGCAAACCGCCGCGGCGATCGCCCGCCTGGTTGCTGCGGGCGACGGCACCGTCTGAGCCGATGAAACTGCCGGTCTTCTGCCTGGACGGCCCGTGCTCGGCTGTGCCAGCCTGCGCTCATGCGAGTGTGCGATGACTCTGCGGTCGGCCAACCGCCCTGGACCACCGCTCCATCCTCCACCCCGCCTCACCTCGGCAACGATCACACCGCAGCCCAAGGTGAGAGCAACAAACCCCACCAGGCCAGACCAGCGCGCCCTCGTGGGGACTGCCCAGGGAAAGGGGCAAGAGCGTGAGGCCATCGGCGCAGTCCATGGCACGAGGGAGCGCTCGTCACCCGTGGCGGGTCATCGGCGTCTGGCTGGTGTTGCTGGCCATCGGCGGGCTGCTCACCTCCCGGCTGCTGAGCGGCGCGCTCACCACCCAGACCCGGTCGGCGAACAACCCGGAGTCCGACCAGGCGCAGACGTTGGTCCAGCAGCGGCTGAGCGGGCCCCGGCACGCCACCGAGATCGTCATCGTGCGGTCGTCGTCGCTGACGACCGACGCCCCGGCGTTCCGGGCCTACGTGGAGGAGCTCCAGCGTCAGATCCGGGCGCTGGGACCGGGGGTGGTGAAGCAATCAGCTGACTGGTCTGCGTCGAAGAACCCCCAGCTGGTGTCGGCCGACCGGCATGCCACGCTGATCCCGGTGACCATGGCCGGCTCACTTGACGACGCGGCCGACAACGTCGACCGGCTCTGGGGGGTGACGCTGCGCGCACGCCACCCGGACCAGTTCAGCGTGCTGGTGGCCGGCGAGGCCACCACGGACCGGGACACCAACACCATCGCCGAGGGCGACCTCAAGCATGGTGAGATCGTGGGGATCATCTTCGCCCTGGTCGTGCTCATCCTGGTGCTGGGAACGCTGATCGCGGCGGTGGTGCCGCTGGTGCTTGGCATCGCCTCGATCGTGATCGCCCTGGGCCTGGTGTCACTGCTTGGCCTGGTGTTCGACTTCTCGTTCTTCGTCACCAACATGCTCGCCATGATGGGCTTGGCGGTGGGCATCGACTACTCGCTGTTCATCGCTCACCCTGCTCCCCGCACTCCTCAGCGTGATGGGAGACGGGTGTGAACGCGCTGCGGGTGCCGTTTGTTCGCCGAGGCAAGCAAGACGTGGAGCACGCCACCGGCTTCTGGGCCGGCGCGGCCCACCGGGTCATGGCGCGACCTGCCATCAGCCTGGGGCTCGGCGTGGGCCTGCTGCTGGCGGCGGCCGTCCCGCTGCTGGGCATCAAGACCGGGTTCTCCGGCGTCAGCACCTATCCCGATGACGTCCAGTCCAAGCAGGCGTTCACCGTGCTGGCCAGGGACTTCTCCGGTGGGCTGACCCAGCCGGCGCAGATCGTGGTGGACGGCCCGGTCAGGACCGGGCCAGTCCAGCAGGCCATCGTGGGACTGCAGCGGACGCTGGCCAGCGACCGGGCCTTCGGCCCGAGCACGGTGCAGGTCAACGCGGCCGGGAACCTGGCGCTGGTGGCTGTCCCAGTGTCGGGGGATCCCAACAGCGAGGACGCCTTCACCGCCATCCGGCAGCTGCGGGCCGACACCATCCCAGCCGTTTTCTCCGGCGTCGACGCCCACGTCCTGGTGGGAGGGCCGACCGCCGGCGCGGTGGACTTCTTCGATCTCACCGCCCAGTACACCCCGATCGTGTTCGCGTTCGTGCTGGGGCTGTCGTTCCTGCTGCTGATGATGGTGTTCCGATCGGTAGTGATCCCGCTGCTGGGGGTGGTGTTGAACCTGCTGTCGACCGGCGCCGCCTACGGCCTGCTGATCCTGGTGTTCCAGCACGGCGTGGCCACGGGCCTGTTCGGGTTCCAGCAGGTGGAGACCATCGAGGCGTGGCTGCCACTACGACCACACCGGCGACAACCGCGGCGCGGTGTCGTTCGGCCTGCGCACCACCGGAGGCATCATCACCGGCGCGGCGCTGATCATGGTGGCGGTGTTCGGGGGGTTCGCCTCGGGCCGGCTGGTGTTCCTGCAGGAGATGGGGTTCGGCCTTGGGGCGGCGGTGCTGATCGACGCCACGATCGTCCGCTCGGTCCTGGTCCCGGCCGCGATGGAGCTGCTCGGGAAGCGGAACTGGTACCTGCCGAGGTGGCTGGAGTGGCTGCCCCAGATCCGGGTCGAAGGGCCGCGGCCCGACGGTGAGCCAGCCATCGCCGCCGCTTCGTCGGTGACGCCCGCGGCAGCGCCGGAGCAGGAACACCAGCTGCGCCGTGAGGTCGGAGGGAAGGCACCGTGAAGGCTCCCTCGGGCATCCGATCCGGAGGTGTCCATGTACCATAGGATTGTCAAGAGGCGCATCACCTCGGTCTTCGAACGGCTCAGCGAGGGCGACTTCGAGTACGCTCTTTCTGATGTCGGAACCACGATCGAGCACCGTTTTGCCGGTGATCATTGCCTGGGAGGTACGCGCACAAGCGCCAGGACAATGCATCAGTGGTTTGAACGTCTGTATCGACTGCTTCCGGATCTGCGGTTCGAAATGCATTCAGTCGCGGTGTCCGGTGGCCCCTGGGATACCACGGTCGTCGTTGAGTGGACCGATCGCGCCACCGCCGTCGACGGGACAGATTATGTGAACTCGGGGGTGCATGTGATCCGCATGCGCTGGGGCAAGGTGGTGAGTCTCCACGCCTACCTCGATACGCAGGTATTTATTGACACACTCGATCGAATGTTTCGCACCAGGGCGCATGGGCGCTGATGCCGGTGATCAGAGACGGGCTGCGCCGCTGTGACGCTCGATGATGGGGAACTGGAGGACTACCGGGGAGAGGTACAACCTCTCCGGTGTCCTGTGAGCTACCGTAGCCGCTGACGCCAAGAGGCGAGGCCGTGCGATCGCATGGGCGGTGGCCAGTCCGAGCGCAAGGGTGACGACCAGATCGATGTGCGAATGCGAGCGACGCTGAGGCCACTGAAGCAGCGCAGCGGCCCTACGTGGAGGGAGTTCCTCAGAGCCGACGCGAGGCGACCGCGATGAGCCAGAGCGGGCAGCCGCGTCCGGTCTTCCTCATCGCCCGCAATCCGCAGGCTGACACCAAGCTCCCCTACCTGCTGAAGCTCCCCCTGGAAGGTGGCCTGGTGCTGAAGGCCCGAGACACCTGGCCCAGGATCTCCCGCATCTACTGCCATCGGTTTGAAGAGGACTGGCCCAAGGAGCCCGAGATCCTCGAGCGGGTCCCCGTGACCTCCTGCCGGCGGCGGGGCGCAGCGATCGACCTGGTGCTGGACCGTCCCCGCCTTGCACGGTCACAGTTTGTGTTCACCCAGGTGCGGGGCCGACCGGCCATCTTCTGGCAGACCCAGAAGACCGCCAGGACGGCCAACCCTGGAGGCAGGGTCCCACGCCGACGCCCGCTCACCGAGGACTTCACGATCCTGGTCGACACCAGGGAGCGCTACCCGTTCCGCTTCTCGGACCGGGACGTCACCACCGAGCCAGCAGCGCTTTCGGCTGGAGACTACGCGGTCAGGACCCAACAGGGCGCGGTTGTGGCCGCGGTGGAGCGCAAGAGCCTGGACAACCTTGCCGCCAACCTCTCGGACGGGACCCTCGCCTTCCAGATGCAACGCCTGGCCGAGCTCCCCGTGGCGGCCGTGGCCGTCGAGGCCAGGTATTCGGCGCTGTTCAAGCTGGAGCACGTGAGCGGCATCTGGCTGGCCGACGTCCTGGCCCGCCTGCAGGTCCGCTATCCCGAGGTCCAGGTGGTCTTCGCCGACTCGCGCCGGTTCGCTGAGGAGTGGACCTACCGGTTCCTGGCCGCCGCGCTCGCCGATGCGGCCGGCCCGGCCCCGCGGGCGTAACGATCCACGTCAGGCTCGCCATGTCGAGCCAGGAAGCCACCGCTCGCGTCGGGTCTTCTCTGGTCTCAGTTGTCGGAGCCCTCCTCATGACGGCTGGAGTCGGCGGCGTTGTCGCTGAAGACCTGGTCGCGGAAGGACGGTTCGACGCAGACCGTGTCGCCCTCGAAGGCCTCCCGCCAGACGAAGCTCTGGGCGCACCGGTTGCCATCGCTGGATGGCGTGAAGGTCACCGTGAGGACGCATTCATCATTGGGCGACAGCTTCTTGTCCTGGCACTCGCCGCCGTGATGGAAGTCGGCCGCCGCCTCGCCGTCGATTCGATGCTCCTGACCAGCAGCGGCTTGGAGCCGGTGCTCTTGATCGTCAGCGGGTCACAGCCATCGCCGGTACAGCTCAGCGAGGTCGCCGTCACCTCGATACAGATCCCGCCGCAGGCGTCGCCCAATCTGTCGCCCGGGTTGTCGGCCGCGCTGGCGCTCTGCATCACCGGCGGCGCCGGAAAGGTCGCCGGCCGTCCGGTGGCCACGTCGAGCAGCGTGAAGCCGCCGTACGTGAGGAACAGCGCACCGACGGTGACCGCGATCCCGACGCCCGCTCGCACCTGGTGAAACCGACCGGCCTGGCTGATCAGTGGCGGGATGGCGGCCCCGAATGCGGCGCCGACCAGCTTGAGTGTCGGGGAGGTAGTGAGTGCGCCGGAGAGAAGCGTGCCGCAGACCGACCCCACGATGGCCAAGACTGCCTGGATTGATGTTCTCGTGCTCGTCTGAGCGGCGCCTTGCGTGTCCATGCCGGCTCCCTGTGCCGGTTCTGCACTTGGTCAAGCACGACAATGCCTGCCACTGCTGACAGTTGGCTGACACAGCTCGGGAGGAGCGATGGACATCCGTCAAGGCCGGCGACCCTCCCCGGCTCGTGTTCCAGCCTGCTTGTCACAGGTACCGCGTACGCTTTCCACGTCGAGGAGAACGGACCGGGCTGACGACAGTCGGACGAGGTGGAGTGTCGAACGGTGGACGAGTACGCGATGACCAACCCCAGGGTCGTCCCCGGTCTGCGCGCCGGGCGGGACGTCCACACCAGGGACCGGGGCACGGTTGGCGCTCCGGTCCCAACTCCCGAGGAGTGGGTCTGGTGACCGCCACCAACGACCTGCGCCAGATGCCGGGCGGACTCATGCACGATCTCAGCCAGCTGGCCCGCCGCTTCCCCGAGGGCTTTATCGAGCGCAAGGACGGCATCGACTACGTCGCCCATCACGTCGTCACCCAGCGCCTGCTGAGCATCGTCGGCCCGTTCGACTTCGAGCTGGTGGAGATCATCCGGGGCGACGTGGCCGCGGCCACGCCAGACCCGAACGGCAGGAGCCGCCGGGCCATGGCCGGCACGCCGGCGCTCCGCAATGTCGTTGTCGGTGGCGTGTGGCGGCTGACTTGCGAGGTTGACGGCCATCGAGTCCGTATCGAGGAGGTCGGCGACGTCGGCGACGTGCACAACTGGCCGCACGACGGCGCCCGGCTCAAGGACGCCGCCTCCGACGCGCTCAAGCGCTGCGCCATGCGCCTGGGCCTCGGACTGCACCTGTGGGCGCAGGAGCACTACTTCCTCGACCGTCAGCTCCGGGCGATCTTGGAACTGTCAGACAGCACGCCCGAGGCCGAGGAGGAGAAGGAGGCGGAGGCGGCGATCCGAGGGCCGGGGCCGGTAGGCGAAGGACCAGGCGACGCCGAGCCTCTGACCGCCGAGTCGTCTGTGGGCCAGGCTCCCAGCGACGCCGCGGCGGATGCTGCGGGGCCGGCCGAGGAGGATGGTGCCCAGTCCACGGATAGCCATACGGGCCTTGCGGACCAGCGTGCCGCCGACAGCCGGCAGCGGCGTGGTCGGACCACGGGCGTGGGCGGCCCGAGACGGCCCAGCCGCGGTCGGCGGCCCGCCCCGGCCGACGACAGCGTGCAGGGCCCCGGGCGGATGCCGGTTCCCGGCATGGCCAGATGGAAGCAGCCGGACGAGGGGCTGGTCCAGCGGTTCGACGCGTTGGTCGAGGCGGCCGGGGTTGGCGCCGCCGACGCGCGCGAGTTCCTGCGCCGCAGTCCGCACTACAGCGGGGTGTCCGACCCTCGGGACATGCACGGCCCCACGCTCGCCCGTCTCGTCGGGCGTATGGGCCAGGAGGGTGCTGAAGGAGCATCCGGCCTGGCTGCGTTTCGCGCCAAGGTCGACGAGGTGCTCGGCAGCAAGTCCGGTTGACCCTACCTTGGCACCCACAGGTGCTACGGTAGAGGCCGTAACCGTCCCATCGGAGCCGGCCGGTGGTCGCATCCAAGGGGCTTGGGGTGGCGGTGCTCCGCCGCCCACCGCGCGCGCGGACCCTGGTGGTCGCAGCGGGCTGTGTCGTGCTCGTCTGGCTGCTGTTTATCCTTGCCCGCCTGTACACGGACCTGCTGTGGTTCCGCGAGGTCGGCAAGACCCGGGTGTTCTGGGGGGTCCTCGGGGCGAGGGCCCTGCTTGCGCTGGGCGCCGGGGTCGGCACCGGCGCGTTCCTGGTGGCGAACCTCCGGGTCGTGGCGCGGGCCGCCCGGCGGTCCTCGCGGCGCGACGCGGCCTTCGACGGCGACGCGGTGGCGCCCGACCGCTGGCAGGCGCTGCTCGCCCCGCGCCTGCGGGAGCTTGAGGCTGCGCTGGTGACCGTGCTGGTGCTCGGCGTGACGCTGCACGCCGGGGGCAAGTGGCAGACCCTGCTGCTGTGGCGCAACCGGGTGCCGTTCGGCGACACCGACGCGCAGTTCCACCGCGACATCGGCTACTACACGTTCACCCTGCCGATGCAGCGGCTGGTGTTCGGCTG
>WNGA01004848.1_pt1 | contig 34685 bp, 33 predicted proteins | sample 5400061 | NCBI WGS metagenome assembly WNGA01 (sample SAMN13153366, study PRJNA577476) | soil metagenome | isolation source: 100 cm soil or saprolite under grassland replicate 2 | place: USA:California | collected 2016-06-15
GACTGCGAGCTTCGCGCGACCGCCCTCGGTGAAGAGCCTGACGCTCGTGTCGCAAGCCCGCTCCGGGCTATCGGCGCGGGGGAAGGTCGTGCGCACGTTCACCCTGCCGAAGCGCGACCTGGAACAGTTCGGCGCGCCGCTCATACGCGTCACGGCCTCCACTGCCACTCAGTGGCCTCATCTCGTCGCGGTCTTGACGTCGCTCGATACGCGTGGCCAGGAGACGGTGCTGACCGAAGGCGGCACGATCACTGCGCTGGGGAAGAAGGCACGCACGGTTTCCATCAAGCTCATCTCGACGGGCAACCTGCTGCGACGTGGGACGAAGCTGCGCGTGTACCTCGGCGGAACGTCGACCGTGCAGAACGTCGCGAACCTGCTCTATCTCAAGCTCGTCCCGGACGACTCGCGGCTCACGGTCGGCAAGGTGACCGTGACGCTGCCGCTGCTGCCGAAGACGATTTCGAAGTGATCTCGCAGCTCGCCGCGGCGGCGGCCGCGATCGCGCTCGGCACTCCCGCGGCGACGCCCGGTGTCACGCCGAGCACGATCACGATCGGCGGGACAATCCCCATCAGCGGCCCCGCCGCCGCCTACGGCTCGGTCGGTCGGGGTGCGGACGCGTACTTCAAGTACATCAACTCGAAAGGCGGCGTCTTCGGGCGCAAGATCGACTACAAGTATCTCGACGACGAGTTCGACGTCGCGAAGACGATCACCCTGACGCGCCAGCTCGTCGAACAGGACGAAGTGCTGGCCATCTTCAACAGCGTCGGCACCGAGCACGCGCTCGCGATCCGCTCGTACCTCAACGACCGCAAGGTGCCGCAGCTCTTCCTCGGTAGCGGCGTATCGAAGCTCGCCACCGAGCATGCGAAGTACCCGTGGTCGATGGGATACCTCCCGAGCTTCGCGGGCGAGGGGGCGATCTACGGCCGCTACGTCGCTGCGAATCAGCCGAAGGCGCGGATCGCCGTGCTGTACGAGAACTCCGACTTCGGCAAGGACATGCTCAACGGCCTGCGTCGCGGTCTCGGCGGCAAGGCGAAGATCGTCGGCACGCAGGCCTACGAGATCGCAGACTCCGGCGTCGCCTCGCAGATGGCACGGCTCAAGAGCACCGGCGCGGACACGCTCATGCTGTTCGCCACGCCGCAGTTCGCGATCTTCGGCTACGTCGGCGCGTTCCGACTCGGTTGGCACCCGCACGTCTACGTCACGTCGGTCTCGATCTCGCCGGACATCATGAAAATCGCGCGGGTCGCATCCAGCCGCAAGCAGGTCGAGGGGTCGGTCTCGATCGCCTTCGTAAAGGATCCGACCTCCAAGCAGTGGGCGAAGGACAAGACCGTCCGGCTCTACCAATCGATCCTCCGGCGTTTCCTCCCCAGCGCGAAGCCGGAGGACGTTTTCAACTACTACGGGATGGCGGTCGCCTACACGATGGTGGACACCTTGAAGAAGGCCGGCCGCGACCCGACTCGTGCGAGCGTCCTGAAGGCCGCGACCCATCTCAACGAGACGAATCCGTTCCTACTGCCGGGTCTCCGGATCAAGACCTCGCCGAGCGACTACTACCCGATCGATCGGGTCAAGCTGGCCCGCTACGGCGGGGATCAATGGCGGTTCTTCGGAAAGTTGGTCAACGCACGCGATTAGGCTCAACTCTTCGGGGCATCCCGCGTCTAATGGAAAGGCTTTTTCTGATTTCGAAGTAGGAAGGAAGGGGTATGAAAACAATCCTCAGGCTGGCCGTGCTCGCTCTTGCGGGCACCGCCGTGCTGGCATTCGCTGGGAACGCGCTGGCCACCCAGAAGCTGAGTGTCAAGCAGACCACGACGTCGCTCACCATCAAGGTGTCGCAAGCGCAGACCGATCCGCAGCCGCTCAAGGTCTCCATCTACGTTCCGACCGGCTACTCGATCAACACATCAGCGCCGGCGGGGACCAAGATCGGAGCTACGACCGGCACGGTGTTCTCGCGCGACGCGAACATTCCGCTGCCACTTTCCGGTGACGTCGTCGCCGCGGCAGACTCCAGCGCACCCGCGTGCGACCCGGTTCCCCACCTCGCCGTGTGGAACCTCGCTCTCTCGGTCGCTGGGCAGAACATCACACTGCCTTTGCACGTCGACCAGCTGTCGGGCGCGGAAGCGGCGCTCGGCGCGTACAAGCTCGTCATATGCCTCGCGCCCGACGACGTTCCGGTTGGCACGCCGGGCCGCTCGCCGAACGGCGCTCGGCTGCTGGACGCGACCTTCACGGTGAACAACGTCTTCACCGTGCCCGCGGGGCAGAGCATCTGGAAGGCGATCACGACCCCGTGGGCCGGAGGTGTGCCCAATGCCGCCGGAACGGTCGAGACGCGGGCGTTCGTCGCAAACGGTGCGATCACGCTCGCCAAGAAGGTCAACGCCAGGGCGCGGCTCGTGAAGTTCACGGGCAAAGTCACGCAGGCGGGCGCCGCTGTCGCAGCTGCGAGGGTTGTCCTCCTGGTCAACGGTAAGTCGGCCGGCTTCACGGCGCGGGCGAACGCGTCCGGCAACTACAGCTTGGTGCTGAAGAAGACGGGCAGGAAGACGACATCGACGTTCCAGGCACGAACGACCGTGGCTGAGCGCGACATCACGGCTACGGGATGTGCCTCGCCGACGCCCGGGGTTCCCGGTGGATGCGTGAGCGCGACTGCCTCGCCGTTCACTGCAGTGAGCGCCAAGATCAGAATCCGCCTCTAGACCCGGAGCCTGGCGCATGAGAAGTACGAGGCGGGGCCAGTTGAGCCCCGTCTCGTATGCTGGGACGGTGGCGGACATCCGCATCGGAACCTGCTCGTGGGCCGACGACGCGCTCTCGAAGCACTGGTATCCGCCTGGCCTGAAGGCCGGGGACCGTCTGGCGTACTACGCAGAGCACTTCGACACAGTCGAGGTCGACTCCACCTATTACCGGCTGCCGGACGAGGAGATGGTCGAGCGCTGGGCGGAACGCACCCCGGACCGATTCGTGATGCACGTCAAGGCCTTCGGTTTGATGACGCGTCATCCCGTCAAGCTCGAGTCGCTGCCACCGGACCTGCGTGACGAAGCGCAGACAGACGAGCGGGGTCGAGTCGAGCGGCCGTCCCGGGAGTTTCGCGGCGAGGTCTTTCGAAGATTCCTCGCCGCGCTCGAGCCGCTGCGCTCCAGTGGCAAGCTCGGCGGGATCCTCTTCCAGTTTCCCTCATATGTGGTCTACAAGGATCGCTCGCTCGAGTACCTGCAATGGGCGCGCGAGCAGATCGGGGACGACGAGATGCTCGTGGAGTTCCGGCACGCGAGCTGGCTGGACGAGGATCATCGCGACGACACTTTGAGGTTCCTCGAGGAGCTCGGCGCCGCGAACGTGATCGTCGACGCGCCTCGGATCGAGGGTGCCAAGAATCTCGTCCCGACCGTGCCGGCGCTTACGAGCCCGACCGCTTACATTCGCTTCCACGGACGCAACGCGGCGACGTGGAACAAGCGGGGCGGCAGCGCTGCCGAGCGATTCGACTATCTGTACTCCGACGAGGAGCTGCGTGAATGGGTTCGGCCGTTGCGCGAGCTCTCGGATCAGGCCGAACAGGCATACGCGTTCTTCAACAACAACGCCACGAGCCCTGACGGTCGTGGCGGGCGCATGGCGCAGGCCGCCGCAAACGCGAAGGAGCTGCAGCGCTTGCTGCAGGCGGAGAAGGTTCCAGTGAGCGCGCCGCACTAATGGACGTCCTCGCGGTCATCCACGGGGAGAGCGTGCGCTCGGGCGTTTTCGGCGATGTTGTTCGCGCGCGCGGGCACACGCTCGAAGAATGGAGCCTTGCCTGGGGAACGCCGCTGCCGCGTCCGCTTGACGCGTACGGCGCGGTGCTCGTCTTCGGCGGAGCGATGCACGCCGATCAGGACCAGCACCACCCCTGGTTACAGGAAGAGGATTTCTTCCTGCAGCGGTTGCTCGACCTACACACGCCGATTCTCGGAGTCTGCCTCGGCGCGCAGTTGCTCGCAAAGGCGGCGCATGCACCGGTCTTTCCCGTCGACGAGGCCGAAGTCGGCTGGTTCGAGGTGGAGCTCACCGATGCGGGCGCGGACGATCCGATCCTCGGCCGCCTGCCCCGGAGCTTCGACGCGTTCCAGTGGCACTACTACGCCCACGGTGTGCCGGCGGGTGCGGTCGAGCTGGCCAGCAACCGTGTGTGCACGCAGGCTTTCCGGCTCGGCGACAACGCGTGGGGCGTGCAGTTCCATCCCGAGGTGACGCTCCAGCAGGTGCAGAGCTGGGTCGACGAGGAAGAGGAATTTCCGGTCGACGCCCAGGCTCTGCTCGCAGAAACGCGGGAGCGAATCGAAGCGTGGAACGCGCTGGGTCGTGAGCTCTGCGACGCGTTCGTCGACGCTGCCGAGCGAGTCGGCGCTCCGGCCTAGACACGTATTCCGCGGACACGGCCGAGTGTCTGACACCACGGCGTAGCGGACGGCGTCACGGCTCTAGGGCATCGTTCCGTGCGTCGGGACACCCGGGTACGCGGGGCGTCACACTTACGGCACGGTGTCTGACACCACGCCGTCGGGCCCACCGAGACGTGTCGGCGTCAGCCTTTTTCGAACGGCAGGTCGTCGTGGCGCGACCATTCGTGCCACGAGCCTGCGTAGTTGCGCGCGCTGTATCCCGCGCGGCGTAGCGCGAGCGTCGCCAACGCGGACCGCGAGCCGGAATGGCAGTACGCAACGATCTCTTGCGGATCGCCGAGTCGAGCTCTGATCTGGTCCGCCGCGAGCGGCTCACCGGGACCCGAGAAGAGCTCCTGCACCGGCACGTGACGGGCTCCCGGGATGCGGCCCTGGCGCGGGTCGCACGGATAGCCGTGCTTGCCTCTGAACTCCTCTTCCGAGCGAACGTCGAGGATCATCAGCGTCGAGTCCGCGAGCCTGCCCGCGAGCTCGTCCCTCGTCGGCACTGCATCGAAGCGCGGTTCGAAGCTGGTCTTCACCGGATGTAGCTCGACCTGCCCGACCTGCAGCTCGCCCGACCACGCAGCAACCCCTCCGAGGAGAATGGCGACGCGCGGATGTCCCGCGAGCTCGGCCATCTGGGCGGCCGGCATCGCGCCCATGCCGTCGCCACGGTCGTAGAGAACAAGCCGCTCGTCGCCGGTCACGCCGTGACGCCGCAGGCGGAGGCCGACCTCGGGGGCGAGCGCCGCCAGCATCTCGCGATCGCTCATCGGCGGCGGCGAGCCCAGAACGAGTGGCCTCGAACCGGGAATGTGCCCCCGCGCATGTGCGTTCGGCCCACGCACGTCGCCGAGGAACAGGTCGTCTGCCCCGAGCTCGCCTTCGAGCCAGGCGACGTCGACGACAGACGGAAGCTCAGACACTGCCGACGAACTCGCGCAGGATCTCGTTGAACTCGTCCGGCCGCTCGAGGTTCACGAGGTGGCCCACTCCTTGCAGTTCGCGCACGTCGAATTCGCTCAGCTCTCCCGCGGAGACATATGGATCGAGCTCGCCGACGACGAACTGCACAGGGCGGGAAAACGAACGCACGACATCGGTCGAATCCGGCCGGTCGCGAACCGCCTCGAGAGCGGTGACGAGCGCGTCGGCGTCCCGATAGACCAGCTGCTTGTCCGCCACGCTCTGGTCGTGAAAGAGCTTCGGCAGCATCATGCGCCAGAGTCCTTCCAGCCCTTCGTTGCGGATCAGCTCGATCGTCTCCGCCCTGCCGGCGCGGCGCTCCTCCGTGTCGGCGTCAGGGCGCGCGCCGACGAGCAACAAACCGCGCACCCGCTCGGGTACTCGTCGAGCCAGTGCAAGGGCGCAATAACCGCCCATCGATGCTCCGACGACTGCGAGGTCGCCCTCTGTCTCGCCGGCGATCGAATCGGCCCACTCGTCCATCGTCCGCCCACGGCCGTACAGGCGTGGCGCAGTCACCTCGTGCCCGACGAGCGCCGCACGCTGAAGCTCCCACATCTGTTTGTCGAGCGGGAAGGCGTGCAGCAGCAGGACCTTCACAGCGAGGCGACAACGTCGAGCTCCGCAGCGATCGACGACCGCTGCTCGAGGCGGCCCACCCACTCGGCGAGCGCCGGGAACCGTTCGAGGTCGACCTCCATGCGGTCGCGTGCGCGCAGGATCCACGGCACGTACGCGACGTCCGCGAGCCCGAACTCCCGCCCGGTCAAGAACTTTTGCTCGTGTAAGACCGCGTCCAGCGTCGCGAGCGCAGCGTCGAGCCGCTCACGCGCACCATCCTCACCGCGGCGGACCCCGTAGTACGGCTTCGAGAGCCGGTCGAACCGGAAGACCAGCAGCCGTCCGAGCGCGCGGTCGGCGGGATCGGCAGGCCACAGCGGCGGGTCCGGATAACGGTCGTCGAGGTATTCGTCGATGACGGCAGACTCGGCGAGCACGAACGTGTCCTCTTCAAAGACGGGCACCCGCCCGAGCGGGTTCTTCTCGTAGATCCACGCCGGGCGATCGTCGAGATCGATCTCGATGATCTCGTACTCGATTCCCTTTTCTGCGAGCACGATTCGGACACGTGCGCAATAAGGGCAGCGATCGGCGTCGTAGAGCGTGATCACCGCTCGATCCTAGCCTCGAGCCCGAGCACGTCGGCGATCTGACCCAGTAGCTCGCGTGCAGGAGGCAGCTCGGACGGCGACGTCGCAATGCGCGCGACCGAACGGACCTGAGCAGGGTCAGCCCCGGTCAGCCTTGCAGCCAACGTCGGATTGGCCGACAACGACAGCGCGTCGGCCGTGCTCAGTTCACCGTAGTACGTCGGCACCGAGAGGTACTCGTCCACCATGCGGCCACGCTCGAACAGCAGGTAGCGCACGACCGACTCCTCTTCGAGTGCCAACGCGACTGCCGGGACGCCCATCCGCTCCGACAGCTCCGCACCGAGGCGGCGTTGCGCGCTGCGATCGTGGTCGCAGAGCTCGTCGACGACCGTCACCCAGCCGTTGCGTGTCGGCGTGACTTCCGTGTGCGCCGAACGACCCAGCCGAGGAAGGAACTGCTGCACCGCACGCTCGACGCCGGCCTCGTCGTCGGTCTGGACATGCAACGACCCGGCAGAGGCCGGACGTTCGTCGCTCGCGAGCTGATCGGCGAGTGCCCCGAGCGGCGCGACCATGAAGACGTCCATGGGAGTGAAACCGAGACGCTCGTACAAGCGGCGGGCATCGCTGTTCCTGATCAGCACCTCGAGACTCGCGTGTTCGAGGCCGGCCGCGCGAGCAGGCTCGAGGATCCCTGCGAGCAGCGCCCGCCCGATGCCCTGGTTGCGCGCGTCTGGCCGCACGTAGATGTCGGTGACGTGCGCGGTCTTCCGCCCGCGGTCGCCGAGGACGCAAAAGACGAACCCGACCGCGCGACCGTCCTCTTCGGCGATGAGGCCGACGCCGTTGCGCACGGTCTGGGCCAGGTCGGCCCACGCGTCTTCCCAGCTCTCCCGCAGGTAGTCGGGCCCGGGGAGCTCGGCCTCGAACTCGACCCAGAGCTCGCGAATGAGCTCTTGGTCGTCATTGGTGGCGGGGCGGATGGTCATGGGTAGCGCAGGGCTGCGAGCAGGTAGTGGGCGCTGAGATTCTGGAAGGGGTGGAAGCGGACGCCCGCGGCACGAACGTCCGTCACCTCAGGGTAGAACGCGAGCACCGCCTTACGTAGGCCGAGGTCGCCGGCAGGCCAGGCCTCCGGCCGTGCGAGGTGCCGCGCGAGGAACCAGTCCGCGCTCCACTCGCCGAGCCCGCGGAGCGCCGTGAGCCGTGCCTTGACCTGGTCATCGAGGAGGGTCGCCAGCTCGTCGAGGTCGAGATCGGCGCGGGCGAGGCCCAGCACGTACTCGGCCTTTCGCCGCGAGAAGCCCAAGTCCGTCAGCTCTTCCTCCGTCGCCGACGCGACACGCTCGCGGGTCGGAAACGCGGCGGCGCGCTCGGCCGGAACACCGAACCTGTCGATGAAGCGGCTGCGCACTGCGAACGCTGAGTGCAGCGACACCTGCTGTGCGGTGATCGACGATACGAGCGCCTCGAAGGGGTCTGGTGCGAGGGGCGGACGGAAGCCCGGCATGAGACGCACCGCGTCGGCGAGTACGGGATCGCCTTGTGCGAACTCGCGGAACGGCAGCAGGTCGAACTCGAGCCCGAGGAGCTTGCGCACGACCGGCTCGATCTCCTCGTCCAGGGGCTCGACGCGTACGCCGCCCTCGGCCGGCGTGATCCGGACCTCGCGACCGTCGACGACACGGTGCAGACCACCGTCGTGCCAGACGTTCGCGCGATCGACGCCCCAGAACGTGAAGCGGTCGAGCGACCGCTCGAAGTCGTACGGCTGAGGTACTGCGACGAGACCCACGAACTAGCGGCCTACGAGAACGGCCCCCGAACGCGCGGCGAGAGAAACCCGGACGCTGCCTCCGCTGACCGTGCTCGCCGCGCCGCCGATGCGATCCTCGAGGGCCGTCCCATCGGCGTAGAAGCGACCGATGCGCAAGACGACGTCCCGAGGGGAGCCGCTCTTGTTCAGCGCGACGATCACGGGCTTCGCGGCACCGCCCGAGCGCACGAACGCATAGACCCCGGCAGCGTCGTTCGCGATCACTCTCTGGAAGGACCCGGTTCGGAGCGCCGGAAGCTCGTGCCGCATCCGGGCCAGCTTCGAGTAGTAGGCGATCATCGACGTATCCGCCGGGCCGTACGTGCTCGGATCTCCGCTCGCATCCGACCATGGATAGGGCGCCCGGTTGTAAGGATCTGCAACTCCGAGGCCCGGCGCGTTGATCGCCGCCTCGTCGCCGTAATAGATCATCGGCGCTCCCACGTACGTGAACTGGAGCAGTGCCGCGAGCTCGAGCCGCTCGCGCGCCTGGGTCAACCCGCCGTCTCCGGGCTCTGTAAAGACGAAGAGAGCTCGGTTCGTGTCATGCGAGTCGATGAGGTTGAACGCTGCGGCCGATGCCTGAGGCGGGTAATCCTCACGCACGGCGGCCAGAGAGCGATCGAGTTGCGTCGGTGTGCGCAGGGGAATTGGCCCGGTCGAGTCGGACCAGTCGGTCGAACGGACGAAGCCGTCCACCGCGCGACGGAATCGATAGTTCATCACGGAGTCGAACTCGTTCCCCAGCAGGTAATCGCTGGCGTCAGGCCAGATCTCACCGACGACCGCCGCGTCTGCGGCATAGGACTTCACCGAGGTACGAAAGTCACGCCACCAGTTGTGATTCATCTGGTCGGCGGCGTCGAGCCGCCAGCCGTCGGCGCCCCGTTCGCTCCAGTGGCGGACGACGCTGTCAGGCGCGCGATAGAAGAAGTCACGTACGGACCCGCTGGCGTGGTCGAACGTGGGCAGCGTGTCGAGCGAGGCCCACCCGGTGTAGTCGTTGCTTCCGCAGGGCGTCGTGCTCGTGGTGAAGCTGAACCAGCTCCGCCACGGCGAACCTGAGGACTCGCAAGCGCCGAGGCTCGCGTAGCGGTGGTAGCGGTCGAAGTAGAGGCTGTCCGACGAGGCGTGGTTGAACACGCCGTCGAGGACGAGGCGGATTCCCTCAGCCTTCGCGCCGGCCGCCAAGGAGGCGAACGCAGCATCACCTCCGAGGGCCGGGTCGACGTGGAGGTAGTCGTCGGTGTCGTAACGGTGGTTCGAGCGCGCCATGAAGATCGGGGTCATCCAGATCGCGTCGACGCCGAGGGATTTCAGGTAGCCGAGCTTCTCCTGGATTCCTTCGAGATCGCCGCCGAAGAAGTCGCGGTTGAAGACCCCGGTGCGATGCGGGTCCTCCACCGGCTCGTTCCAGGTCGGATGGAGTGCCGCCGGCGTGCTCCCGTAGAAAGTGGGGCAGCCGGAAGTGCTGCCGTCGCGGCAGTAGTCGTTGCCCGGACTAGCGTTCCGAAAGCGGTCAGGGAAGATCGAGTACACCACCGCGCCTTGCAGCCACGACGGTGTCGTGAAGCGCGCGTCGTAGACGGTCAGCTGAAAGCCCTGAGCCTCGAGCCTGTTCTGGACACCGGTTCCGCCCTGATGGACATCGTCGTCGGGCGCGCCGAAATCGTCGCCGTACCACAGGACGCGATTCCCGACGCGGACGCGGAACGCGTAGCTGAGGATGGAAGGCTGCGCGGGAGTGCGCAGCGTGACGCTCCAGAACCCTCCGACGCGGCGGAGCGGAAGGAACGACCGCGTCTGCGTATCCGCGGCCGGATCGCCGCGGTCGACACGAAGCGTCACGCTCCTCGCTTTTGCGCCCGTGACGCGCAGACGGAGTCGCACCCGCGTTCCCGTTGCAACTGCACCACCCGGGCTGCGGTAGCTCGGATCGAACGTGTCGTGAAACGCGCGAGGGGTCGCAGCGCCCGCCGGCGCGGGAACGACGCAAGCCGCGAGGAGCAGGGCGAGCACGAGCTTCTTCATGCACGCTCCAGGCCGAGGGCGGCGGCAGACGTCTCTGTCGTGGCGGCAGAGACCGCTTCGAGCTCGGGCCGAGCGGCGAGCAGCAGCATCGCGTGGCTCCAGGCAAGCGGGACGACCCACGCAGGCTCGCCTTCGTCGGTGACCTGCTCGGGCAGCAGGCCGAGCGCGGTCTGCGCACGCACGGCGTACTCGAGTGACTGCTCGAGCCGGCGCGTGTCCCCAACCTGACGGCACCAGAGCCCGAGCCAGAGCGCCGCGAGCACCCAGTTGTTTCCTCCCGCGTACGTGTCACCCGCATAACGCGCGGTGCCGTGTTCCACTCCACCCAGCTCGGCCTGCAGCGCCGCGACCGTCGCACGCATCCGCTCGCCGGCCGGATCGACTGCCGCGAAGGGCCACGCAAGACCGAGCAGGGAGACGTCGAGGATCGGATCGCCGATCGAGCGGAGGTAGCGGCCGTGGAACTCGCTCCAGAGCTCACGCTCGATCGCCTCGCGGACCAGTTCCGCCGTTGTTTCGTACGACTCGGCCAGGAGCGGCTCATGCCTACGCGCCATCGCCGCCGCGCCGCGCAGTCCCCCATAGATCGCTGCGGCAGTGAAGGCATGCCGTCCTTCTCGTTCCTCCCACAGGTCAGCGGTCGAGCAGGGAATCCCGTCCTCTTCGATCGTGCCGAGCAGGAACTCTGCTGCACGCCGAGCCGAAGGCCAGAGGTCGGCATCGAGCTGTTCGTCACGGAGCGTGCGCCAGGCCGCCTCGTAGGCGAACAGGATCGCGCCCGTCTCGTCGAGCTGGTGCTTGCACCACGACGGAGCCAGAGACCCGTCGGTCCAGTGGCGCTGCAACCACAAGCCCTCGGGCTCCTGTGCGGTCGGGAGCCAGCGCAGAGCCCGCCCGGCGAGGTCTGTGCGGCCGGCGGCCAGGAACGCGAGCACGATGAAGGCCAGGTCGCGTCCCCAGACAAAGCCGTAACCGCCCGAATGCTCGAAGTCGGCGTCGAGCTCGGGGGCGGCGATCACTGCACCGGTTCTGCGGTCGCTGAGCAGGTCCAGGACGAGCAACGAGCGCCGATAGAGCGGCCCCAGCCCCTCAGGTGCGACGGCCGGCGGCGGGGCCGCCGACTCCAACCGTGCCGAATCGTGGCGGCGGCGGGAGGCAAGCAGCTCCGTGAAGTCCTGTTGGAGAGCTGCATCGAGCCTCGCGACCGCTTCTCGCGACGACGCCCCGAAAGCCAGAACGACGACGGCGTGGCCGGTGATGGTGCAGGCGACCCCTCCCTCTGCGCTTCCGAACCCGTGTGAGAACGCTTCCGCCCCGAGAGCGCCGATCGCGAGTGCGACATCTCGCCGGTAGAACACGACGCGGTTGCCTTCCACGCTGGCGCCGGTGAGCCGCGTCGAGCCGTCGAGCTCCGGGCGGCAGTGCACGACGAGACGGCCTTCGCCGCTCACGCGACGAAGGAGGACGGGTTCGAGCTCGTGAACGAGATCGACGACCTCGATTGCTCCCAGTCGGGTCAGAAGGACGTTGGTGTCCTGGAGATACGACTGCTGCACCTGCGCTTCCTCGTCGAGCCAGAACAACTTGCCGGCGCGCTCGATGCCAAGCCTCAGCTCCCCGACGTGTGAGCCGCGGTCGACGCTGGGCCAGAACAACCCCTCGACGCGAGCGCGCTCGGAGAGCGTCGCAAGCAACGTCCCGTTTCCGAGCACTGCAGCAGGCCCCGCGAAAGGTACGGCTGCGTCAGACAGCTGACTCGTGGATCGCGTAACCGGTGTCGAGGTCGAAGAACTGCATCTTCTCGGTGTCGACGACGAGCTCGATCTCGTCACCCGGCCTGACCTGGGACGACGGGTCGAAACGTCCGACGAACGTCGTCCTGCCTTCGTCGTCGGAGTCGAGCAGGTCGGCGACGATCTCGTGCTCCGCGTCGTCCACCACTGCGCCCTCGACCACATCTTCCGTGACAACCGGCGAAGCCTTCACCTCGACGTGCGCGAGAATCTCCGATCCGAGTGCCTCCGTGAGCAACACCCGGCCACGCAGACGCGCGCCTCCGTTGCGGGCAACGATCGCATCCTCCAAGTGTTCGGGACGGATTCCGAGCGCAAGCTTTCGACCCGCGTAACCGGACAGCGCCGCCCGGCGGCGCGTGACCTCCTCGGGCACGGACAACTCCTGGTCGCCGATCCGGACGATGATGCCTCCACCGCGCCGCTCGACGTCGCCCTCGACAATGTTCATCGCAGGACTGCCGATGAAGCTCGCCACGAAGAGGTTGTTCGGTGCGTTGTAGAGCGTCTGTGGCTCGCCCATCTGCTGCAGCTCCCCCCTTCGCATCACCGCTACCCGGTCACCCATCGTCATCGCCTCGACCTGGTCGTGAGTGACATAGATCGTCGTCACTCCCACCTCCTGCTGGATGCGCGCGATCTCGGCGCGCATCTGCACGCGAAGCTTCGCGTCCAGGTTGGAGAGAGGCTCGTCCATCAGGAACACCTGCGGCTGTCGCACGATCGCGCGGCCCATCGCGACTCGCTGGCGTTGTCCGCCAGACAACTCTTTCGGTCGGCGGTCAAGGTAGGGAGTTAGGCCCAGGAGCTTCGCAGCCCAGGCGATGCGCTCTTCCACGACGCTCTTCGGTGTCTTGCGCAGCCGCAGCCCGAAGCCAATGTTGTCGGAGACCGACAAGTGTGGGTAGAGCGCATAGTTCTGGAAGACCATCGCGATGTCCCGCTCCTTCGGCGTCAGATCGTTCACGACTCTTCCGCCGATCGAGACCTTGCCGTCGGTGATCTCCTCGAGACCGGCGACCATGCGCAATGCGGTCGTCTTGCCGCAACCCGAGGGCCCGACGAGCACCACGAACTCTCCGTCCCGGATCTCTAGCGACAGATCGTGCACTGCATGGACGTCGTTGTCGTAGACCTTCTCGACCTTGTCGAAGATCACCTCAGCCATTCGTCAGCCTCCAGACGTGGAATGAAGGTCCTGCCGCGGGCAGAACTGCGTCGTCGCTCTCAATCTCTGCATCCGATCCGTACAGGCACTCCAGCTCGCGGGCTCCCAGCGCCGAGAGCGGCAGCCGAACCGGAGCGTGCTCGTCCCGGCTTGCAAGACAGAGGAGACGTTCGCCGCCCGTCTCTCGCAAGTAGACGATGACGTCGTCGTCCACGAACGCGAAGCGGATTCCTCCTCGCGCGAGCGCGGGCCTCGAACGCCGGAGGCCGATCAGGCGGCGATACTCGTTGAAAAGGGCGGTGTCCCATGCGCCCGGGCGATCCCACGGCATGGTGCGGCGGGCGTCCTCGCCCCACGCACCCTCGAGCCCGAGCTCGTCGCCGGCGAAGATCATCGGTACGCCGGGCATCGTCATCTGCAACCCGATGCCGACGAGCTGACGGCCACGTGATCCCGCGATGGTGCGAAACCGAGGGCTGTCGTGGCTGTCGAGGATCGACCAAGAGTGCAGGACGAACTGCCACGGGACGCCGGCGCGGAACGCGCGCATCGCCGCCACCGACGCCGCGCCACCAAGCCGCGGCATCGCAACCGGCATCTCGAAGTACGGGATCTCGAGATTGCCGCGCAGCCACGTCCAGACGGGACGGGAGAAACCCGCGTAGTTCATGACTCCGTGCCAGCCGCCGAAATCCGGGCGAAAGTCGTGGAAGTTCTCGGCCACCAGGAGAGAGTCCTCGTTGAGCACCTCACGCAGGGTCGGCGCGACGTCCGCGTTGACGTCCGTGTCGCCCGTCCGACCGCTCATGTTGGCAACGTCCACGCGCCATCCATCCAGCGAGTAGGGCGGCTGCAACCATTGGCGCGCGGTGACCTGCATCCGCTTCCGCAGCTCGGGCGAGAGCCAGTTCAGCTTCGGGAGCGACTTGATTCCCCACCACGACTCGTAGTCGCCGCCCTCGTCGAACAGGTACAGCTCGCGCTCGCCGCCCACGAACCACTCGTGCTTGTCGCCCGTGTGGTTCGTCGTCAGGTCAGAGATCACGCGCATCCCGCGCGCATGCGCGGCGCGGGACAGCGACTCGAGCGCCTCGTCACCACCAAGCAGCGGATCGACCCGGTCGAACGTCGTGGAGTCATAGCGGTGAGTGCTTCCCGCAGGAAAGATCGGCGTCAGATAGATGACGTTCGTCCCGAGCGACTCGATGTGGTCGAGCTGCGCCTCGACTCCGCCCAGGTCGCCGCCGAACCATTCGTACGGCGTCTCGGGCCCGCGCCCCGTCGGCAGCTCGTCCCAATCACGCCGGACGGCCCAGTCGGGCGGCGCGCCGCCGGCGCCCGTCGTCGCGAAACGGTCCGGGAAGATTTCGTACACGACGGAGTCGAGGTGCCACGCGGGGCCGCCGCGATCGAGCGACAAAACGAAGTCATCCGCATCGGGTACGTCATGAGGCACGACGCCGAGGCCGTTCAGCCACGCGTAGCCGATCTCTCCGCCGGAAAGCAGCCAGCGGTAGCGGACGTTCGGATTCGGTACGGGAAACCGCGCGCGCCACCAGCCTCCTTCTTCCTCGGTGGCCACGACCCCGCGCGGCTCGCCGTTCTCGACCCACCGCAGCGCGACCGACCCGACCTCGCGGGGAACCCGAACGCGCACGACGGCCTCGCCGCCGAGTTCTGCGGGCCGCTCCGCGACGTACGCCTCCGAGCCGTCGTGATGCGGCTCGTCGAGCAGCGACGACGAAAGCCCGAATTCCGTTGCGCTCATCCCTTGACTGCGCCCTGCGTCAGGCCCTGCACGATGTAACGCTGGAGGAAAGCGAAGAGGAGCGCAGCCGGGATTGCGGCGATCAGCACACCGGCGGCGAACGGCCCCCAGTGCTCCGAGTACTTCTGGTCGATGAACTGCCAGAGGCCGACAGGTAGGGTGAACCGCTTCTGCGTCTCGAGGATCACGCTGGCGATCACGAACTCGTTCAGCGTTGCGATGAACGAGATCAGTGCGATCACGGCAAGGACCGGAGCGGCTAGTGGCAGCACCACGCCCCAGAAGACCTGCGCAGGCGTCGCGCCGTCAACACGTGCGGACTCGTCGAGCTCCGCGGGAATCGTGTCGAAGAAGCCCTTCATCAGCCAGGTGTTGACTCCCATCGCGCCACCGAGGTAGACGATGATCAAGGCCAGAAGCGTGTTGAGTCCGATGAAGTGGAAGACGTCTCCCGAGTTGAGAACGATCAGGTAGATCGCCACGACGGCGAGCAACTGCGGAAACATCTGGATCAGGAGCAGCGTCAACATTCCCATTCGACGTCCGCGGAAGCGGAAGCGGCTGAACGCGTACGCAGCAAGAGCGCTGAGGAGGACAGTCAGCACCGCGGTCCCGCCGGCCACGATCATGGAGTTGCCGAACCAGCTGAGGTAGTGGGCGTTCTGGAAAGTCGCGTGTCCGGTCGTGTGCTGTTGCACCCCGAAGAGCGAGCGGAAGTTGTCGAGCGTCAGCTTCCGCGGGATCAGCGAAGAGCCGCTCAGGGAGTTGTCGCCGTTGAACGCAGCGGACACGATGTAGGCAACCGGGAACAGTGCGATCACAACGCCGATCAAGGCGATCACGTGCCGCCACCAGGTGTCGGCGAGGCCTGGCCGCTTCTTGCGGCGCCGTTCGGCTACCGATGGCAGTGCGAGCTCTGCCTGGCGTTCAACGGTGCTCATGCGAGATTCTCCAAGGCCCTCGTGCGGGAGAACGAAATCGCTGAGATCGTCCCGACAGTGATGAAGATGAAGATCGCTATGGCGCTCGCGAGGCCGTAGTCCTGGCCTTTGCCCGCCGCAAACGCGATCTTGTACGTGTAGCTGATCAAGATGTCCGTCGCGCCGGCCACAGGACTGTCGTTCAGAGCCGGCCCGCCTCCGGTGAGGAGGTAGATGTTGTTGAAATTGTTGAAGTTGAACGCGAACGACGCGATCATCAACGGCGCGACGGCTACGAGGAGGAGTGGCAGTGTGATCTTCCGGAAGACCTGCCACGCCCCGCCGCCGTCGACCTCGGCAGCCTCGATCAACTCACTCGGAATCGACTGCAGAGCGCCGAGGGAGACGAGGAAGAAATACGGCACCGTCAGCCACACGCTCACCAGGATCACCGAGAGGCGGGCCCAGTTCGGATCGAACAACCACGGGATGCTCGTGTGGAAGGCCCGGTTCACGACACCGAAGTCGTCGTTGAGCAGGCCCTGCCAAACGAGTAAGGCGAGAAAGGCAGGAACCGCGTACGGAATGATCAGAAGCGCTCGGTACGTTCGCTGGAAGCTGAGCCCCGGCTTGTTCAGCGTGATCGCGAGCAGCAAGCCGAGCGCGAACGAGAGAAAGACGACGGAGGTCGCAAAGATCATCGTCCAGACGAACACCTTGAGAAACGGGCTTCGGATCAGCGGGCTGTGGATGATCCGCCCGAAGTTCCTCATCCCGACATAGGTCTTCCACCCGGGCTCGATCTCGTCGCCGTTCGCCGCGACAAAGGAGCCTCGCCCGTTGTCCCCGAAGAGAACGCCATCCTTGATCCGGACGAATGCGTTTCGCCGCTCCTCGAACCGGTACGTCGGCTCGAGCACGACCGCCGAGTCGAAGCCCTGCGGCTCGATCGCCTTTCCTCCTCCGACCGGGACCTTGTAGGACGAGAGCTCGGTGTCGATGCTGCCGAGCTCCGTGCCCTTGAGTGGGGTGTAGCCCTCCACGGCCGCGATCGCGCCGTCCGCGATGGTGACCTGGTCGCGCGGGATCGAGCGCAGGCCGTCTCGCGTGCCGATGAAGGTGCGGCCGGAGTCGTCGAACAGGGCTAGGACGAGCTGGTGCTTGTCGTCTCGCATCAGCGTCATCGAGTACGACGCGCCGTTGTTCGTCTCCGTGAGCGAGTTCTGCTCGATGTTCGAAATCGCCTCGGACCGCGAGAGAATGTGACCCGTCGAGTAGTTCGTGAAGGCGACGTTGATCGTGTAGGCAACCGGTATGACCTGGAACGCGAGCAGAAAGATCGTTCCCGGGATCAGGAATTTCAGCGGAAGAGTCCAACGCTTGACGAGATAGATCGCGTCGATCGCCGCCGTCACGATCGCAAGGAGAGCGAACGCTCGCCATTTGTGGTGGTCGACCAAGACCACGGCCGCCCAGATCGCGAACGCATTGACCAGGCTGAGCAACACAATCTTGATCAGGAGCCCGACCGTGCCCGAGAAGACGCTGATCAGCCGAGTCGGGAGTGAGAGCGCCCGGGTTCCGGCGCTTGATCGCGACCTCGGCTTCATTCCTCCAGACGGAATGCTCAGACCTTCCTCCTGTCGAATCGCAAGCCGGACGGTAATTGTGGACGCCCGCCGGAACGGGCGCCCACTGACTTCAGCTGCCTAGCCTCCCGCGATCTTGTCGAGGATGTTCTTGGCGGCCGTCGAGAAAGCGGCACGCGCGGGGGTCGCGCCAGTGCCCTTCGTGGCCTTGACCCAAGCACCGCCGAGCTCCGCCCAGACGCTGCCCATCTGTGGGATGTTCGGCATCGGAACACCGCCGAGGCCGGCGGCTCCGAACTGCTTCAGGATCGGGTCGTTGACTCGCTTCCCGGCCACCTTGTTCGCCGGGTAGCGAAGGTTCGCCTGCTCGAGGTCGAGCTGGAAGGCCGCCTTCATCATCTCGCTTGCGACCAGGTCCTTCGCGAGGCTCTCGACGCCGTGCGTCTGAGCGAACTTCGTCACCATTGCTCCCTGGACGCCGAGGAACGGCACCGAGCGGTACTTGATCTTCGGGAGCTGGATGATCCGGAAGGGGTTCCCGCTCGCCCTCAGCGCGTCGACTTCCCACGGACCGGTGATCCAGAACGCCGCCTGCTGCTTCAGCCAGGCGTTCTTCGCCGTTCCGTAGTCGATCTTCGAGTTGATCAGGCCTTCGCGGTTCCACTTGTCGATGAGAGCCGCGTTCTTCAGGAACGTCTTGGTGGCGAGACCGAGCTTGTTCGGCTGCAGCGCCCCGTTCTTCGCATGGCCGAAGACGAAACCGCCGAGGCCCGAGAAGAACGGATACATGTGGTACGCATCTCCGGCCGAGCCCTGAGGCACGGCGAGGGCGATGTTGTCAGGGCTCTTGCGCTTGAACGCAAGCGCTTCCTTCTCGAACTGCGCGAAAGTCTTCGGGACCTTCACGAGCCTCGTGTTGACGACGAGGCCCACGTTCTCCAACGCATACGGGGCGCCGAAGAGACGACCGTTGTAGGAGAACGCGTCGAGCGCGTACTTCGGGAACTGCTTCTTCAACGCCTTCGTCGGGAACAGCGAGAGCACCAGCCCGTTCGCGGCCAGATCGCCCGTCCAGTCATGCGCCGCGACGATGACATCAGGTGCGTTCTCGGCTTTGACCGTCTTGAGATCGTCGCGAATGGTCCCGAACGAGTGAAACACGACGTTCACGTCGACCCCACGTCGGGTGCCCCAACTCGAGGTGATCTTGTCGACCGCCGGCTTCTGGACGTTGTCGACCCAAATTGTGAGCTTCGCCGCCTTCGCGCTCGTATGCGCCGCAGGTGCTGAACGACTGCCGATGAGCGACAGCACCACGGCGAGGAAAACGGCGAGCAGGACGGCTGAACGCCTTCCTACTTTCATCGATTCCTCCTCCTCCTCGGCAGTCCCGCCCGACCGGAGCCCGGCACCAACTGCTCTGAAACATGTCTTAGCCCCATGAAACAGGCGAGAGCCTATGCCTGGCCTCAGAAAATGTCAAGAGGACAAACGCTGGAGTTCGTCTTAAGAATCTGTTACATAGACATGCAACATCATGGCCAGCCTTCGAGAGGTAGCCCGGCGCGCCGGTGTTAGCGTCGCCACGGCGTCCCGCGTCGCCAGCGGGCTGGACAACGTTCGCTCGGAAACGCGGGAGCGCGTCGAGCTGGCGATGCGGGAGCTCCTGTACGTCCCATCGGGGCGCCGGACCCAGACGGGAGTGATCGGCCTACTCCTGCCGGACTTCGAGAACCCAATCTTTCCGGAGCTCGCCCAAGCGATCGAAAAGCGAGCCACCGAGGCCGGCTTCGCCTCGATTCTCTGCTCGACGACGTCCGCGGCCTTCCGGGAGGTCGACTACGTGCACATGCTGCTCGACCGCCAGGTCGACGGGATGATCTTCATCTCCTGCGAGATGACGAACATGAGCGGCGAACATGACCATTACGCGCGACTCGTCGACGAGGGCGCCACGATGGTGTTCGTCAACGGCGTCGGGGTCGACGAAGTGCACGCCGGCGAGTGCGCGACGCAACACCTCCTCGACCTCGGACATCGCAGCATCGGTTACGCCGCGGGGCCGAGCTTCTACCTGCCGACGCAACAGAAGGCGGCCGGCCGCGAGCGCGCGCTGCGGGCGGCGGGCATCGACCCGAACGGGTTCGTGAGCCACACCGACTTCAGCGTCGAGGGAGGCCGCCTCGCTTTGAGGAAGCTCTTGATGGATGCTCCTGCGCCGACGGGCGTGATCTGCTCGAGCGACCTGATGGCGATCGGTGTCCTGCAGGAAGCGCTCGCCCAAGGTTTGCGCGTGCCTGACGATCTGTCCGTAGTCGGCTTCGACGGAATCGACGCCGCGGAGTGGACGTCGCCGCGCCTGACCACCGTCGAGCAGCCCATCGAAGAGATCGCAGACGTCGCCGTCGACATGCTTCGCACGCTGATCGCCGATCCGCAAAAACCGCTGCCCGACTCGTCGTTCCGCCCACGCCTCAGAGTCCGCGAATCGACCGCTCCTCCGAAGTCCTAGGGGGTCAGAACTGGAGGCACTGAGAGAGATGAAGTGCGTCGCGTGCCGCAGCGACGCGCCGACCGTGACCGAGGCCGAGATCGCCGAGCTCCAGCCGCAGGTCCCAGAGTGGGAGCTCGTGGACTCCGACGGAATCAAGAAGTTGACCCGAGTCTTTCGGTTCGGCGACTTTGCAGAGGCGCTGGAGTTCACCAACGCGCTCGGCGAGCTCGCCGAGGAAGAGAGCCATCACCCGGCGCTGCTCACGGAATGGGGCCGGACGACGGTCACGTGGTGGACGCACAAGATCAAGGGCTTGCATCGAAACGACTTCGTCATGGCCGCGAAAGCCGACGAGCTGTACCGGCGGTTGCGCGTCTAGAACCCGTAGCTCGCCGGCACCGGCTTAGGCGGCGGCCCGAAGGCAACTGCGATCTCCTGATGATGGGTCAGGACGATGCGGTTTGGATCCGCTGCGGGCTTGCCGTCGACGAAGAAATGAAGCTTGCCGTCACCGCACTCGCCGGCAAGACACGTTTTCGTCAAGCGGACACCCCAAACCGCGAAGAACTCGGCGAGCGAATAGCTACGCACTGTCGTGGACTCGACGTGGATGACACCGCTTGCGTCGTGGGTGTGGAGCGGCGCGATGAGCCCTTCACCGATGCCTATCCCGGCAGGGACGAGCACGCGCTTGCCGTTGAGGAAGACGTCGAGATGCTGATGGGTGTGGAGATTCGTTCCAGCACGGGCCGGAACGCCGAGCGCATCGAGCCGCGCGCGTAGCTGTCCGAGCTCCGCCGGCCACGGCGGCGGTCCTGCCGCGAGCCCCGGCAGCGCCCGGACGTTCACCACCGGAGGCGGGGTCGTCGGCGCATCGGTGTTGACCGAGTGCGAGCGAGCAAGCGCGATCGCAGCGATCACACCCGCGCCGAGGACGCCGATCGCGCCGACCCACACGACCGCGGTGCTCGCCGGCTGCCTCTCACCGGGAGCCGGACCGTTTCGCGGTTGTTCCTTCAGGCGTCTACGACCAGGGATAGGGCGAGTGCGAGACCGGGTGCAGGTCTCCCGTGGTGAAACGCTCGAAGCGGAAAGGGTAGAGCAAGCCGGAATGCTCGCCGACGACGACTTTCGCAGCCTCGCGGCCGACTCCGATCATCTTGTACCCGTGGTTCGAGTCGAGGATCGCGTAGACGTTCGGCTTCACGTAGTCGAAGACCGGGAAGTTGTCGGCGGTGAACGCGCCGACACCACCGGAGCGGGCGTTCTTGTAAGCGGCGCGGCACCCTGAGAATCGGCTCATCGCGTGCGAGAGGCCGGCGCACCACATGTCGGGGAACTCGGTGTCGACATTCGTCGTCTGCGGGTACGGATCGAGCTCGACGTCGTCTTCGACCACCAACGGCGACGCACCACCTTGCACGCCGTGGCGATCTCGCTTGAAGTAGATCCCCCAGAGCTCGTCGGTGACGAGCTTGCCATCGTCCGTGTAGAGCGGGGCGTCGGTGTCGAGATGGATGACGGGCGGCGCGGACCCGTCGGCGGTCGCGAACCCGAGTGGGTCGACGCCGACCTCGCCTTCCTGGAGGTTCCAGTACGTCCACATCGGCCTGTCCCTGGCGACCTCGCCCGACGGCGTCCGGATGTCGATCTGCATCGGGAGCCCCAGCATTGCCCAGAACTGCTTCGCCCACGGACCGGGCGCCAGGACGAGTTGCTCGCCCACCCCGATGCGGCCTTTCGTCGTGCGGACCGACGTGACAGTGTCGTCCGAGCCGAATTCGAGATTTTCGACCTCGACGCCGGAGAGAATGACGACGTCTTCGGCTTCGCACTTCGCCGCGAGGCCGCGAACCGAGTCCATGTTGAACGCGAAGCCTCCCTGATGCTCGTGCAGACAGACGGTGACCCCCTGCGCGCGCCAGTCCGGGAAGAGCCGCTTCATGTGGGCGTCGACCGTCGCCGCACCGACGATCAGCTCCGAGCGGTAGCCGATCTGCTCCTGCCGCTCGTACGTCGCGACCAGGTCGGGCTCCTGGACCGTCGCACCGAGAGCCAGGTACCCGACGGGGTTGTAGTGGTATGCGGCCGGATCGGACTCCCAGACCTCGACGCACGCCTGCATCAGTTCGCTCATCGCCGGCTGGAAGTAGTTGTTGCGCACGACGCCGCATGCAATGCCGGAGGCGCCCGAGCCGGGCGAGCTCTTGTCGAGCACGACGATGTCCGCACCGGATCCGCTGCCGCGAGCTCGCAGCTCCTTGGCGAGGTGGTACGCGGTCGAGAGCCCGTGCATCCCGGCGCCGACGACGACGTAGCGCGAGGTTTTCGGCAAGCTCATCGTCGCCATCAGTGGTCCGGCGCCTCCCAGCCTTCGAGCGCCGTCGGCTGCCAGTGCGTTCCGACCGTCGTCGAGTCTTCGACCCACGGTCCAAGCTCCGGCTGCGGAAACTTCGCGTGCTTGTCCTTCAACTGGATGCCGTACGAGTTTCCCGACTGGAGGTGCTTGATCAGCACCTTTCGCGCAAGCTCGTCCTCGCGCCCCGCGGGGATCGCGAAGTAGATCTTGAGGAAGGAATTCGAGTAGCGGTCGAACACCGCCGGCACGCCGTCCTCCTCGAGGAGCTCGACGTCCTCGAGCCAGTTGAGATCTGGTCCGGGCGTCGCAGCGAGCAGGTCGATGTCGTCGACGAGCGTGACATCCTCCTGGTACGGAAAACGCTTGCCCGCGAGATACTCCGCGTCCAGCCCGAACGTCTTGTCAGGTTCGTGGACGCTCAATCCGGCACCGCCTCTTCGACCTCCGAGGGCAGGTAGTCGACCGGGTACTCGAGGTGCTTCTCGAGCATGCGCTTCATCTCGGCCAGCGCGCGTTCCTCGCTGACGCCGGGGATCCACTCGGTGCCGGCAAGCGGTACCTTCGCCATCGCCGCCGCCTCCACCGTCAGCGCGCAGAGATCCTCGGGCTCGAGCGAGTGAACGTTCGTCTTCCCGCAGGCGCGGGCCAGCATCTGCACCTCGAGCGTCAGCGTGTGCAGGAAGTTGTAGACGCGCTCTGACGCTTCCTCGACGACGAGCCGCTTGCGCAGCTCCGGATCCTGCGTCGTGATGCCGACGGGGCAGCGGCCGGTGTGACAGTGGTAGCACTGCCCGGCGGGCACGCCGATCGTCCCCTCGTAATCGGTCACCCCGGGGATCTCCTTGTTGCAGTTGAGAGCCATCAGTGCGGAGTGCCCGATCGCGACCGCCGTGGCACCGAGCGCCAAGCACTTGGCGACGTCGCCGCCGTTGCGGATCCCGCCCGCGACGACGAGGTCGATCTCGTCCTCCAGCCCGACGTTCTCGAGCGCACGCCGTGCCTCCGGGATCGCGGCGAGTAGTGGGATCCCGGTTTCCTCGGTTGCAATGTGTGGGCCCGCGCCGGTACCGCCTTCGGCCCCGTCGAGGTAGATGATGTCCGGCCCGCACTTGGCCGCCATGCGCACGTCGTCGTAGACTCGGGCGGCGCCGAGCTTGAGCTGGATCGGGATCTGGTAGTCGGTCGCCTCCCGGACCTCCTGCACCTTCAGCGACAGGTCGTCGGGCCCGAGCCAGTCCGGATGGCGTGCGGGCGAGCGCTGGTCAATGCCGGCCGGCAGCGAACGCATCTCGGCCACCTGCTCCGTCACCTTCTGGCCCATCAGGTGACCTCCGAGCCCGACCTTGCAACCCTGGCCGATGAAGAACTCGCAGGCATCGGCGAGCATCAGGTGGTGCGGGTTGAACCCGTACCGGCTCTGGATGCACTGGTAGTACCACTTCGTCGAAAGGTCGCGCTCGGGCGGGATCATCCCGCCCTCGCCTGAGCAGGTTGCCGTGCCGGCCATCGAGGCGCCCTTGGCCAGCGCCATCTTCGCCTCGAGCGAGAGCGCGCCGAAGCTCATTCCCGTGATGTAGATCGGGATGTCGAGCTCGATTGGATGCTTTGCGAAACGCGCGCCGAGGACCGTCTTCGTCACGCACTTCTCCCGGTAGCCCTCGATCACGAAGCGCGTGAGCGTTCCCGGCAGGAACATCAGGTCGTCCCAGTTCGGCATCTCCTTGAACATCGAGAACCCGCGCATCCGGTAGCGGCCGAGCTCCGCCTTCACGTGGATGTCGTTGATGACCTCCGGCGTGAAGATCTTCGACTGTCCGAGGACGTTGCGCTTGCTCGCCGCGGTCTCGTCGGCCATCACAGCACCAGCTTCCGTTCGGACGGTTCGAGGTTGTCGTAGTTGTAGAGCCTCTTGCCGCAGACGAACTTCTGGAACTCGGGAGGGCTCCCGAGCTCGTGGACGCGGAACTTTCGCTCGATCAGCTCCGTGTCGGACTCGTTCCACTCGCCCGGGACACAGTCGATTCCGAGCGACTTGACCATGCCGGCGACGTAGATCGTGCCGTCGTACATCGAATCGCCGAGGCCCGGGCCGACGTCGTCGCAGAAGATCTGCCGGCCTCGTTGCATCATGAAGCCGGTCATTGAGCCCGCGCGGCCGAGGACAATGATCGTGCCGCCCTTCTGGTCGATCCCCGTGCGCGCTCCTACCTGGCCCTTGACGACCAGGTCGCCGCCCCGGATCGCCGCCCCGGTCAGCGAACCGGCGTTGGACTCGATCGTCACGACACCCGACATCATGTTCTCGCAAGCCGACCAGCCGACACGCCCCTTGATCCGAATCTCCGGGCCGTCGATCAGGCCGCAACCGAAGTAGCCGAGGCTCCCGTCGAACGTGATCCGGCAGCGGGTGAGGATGCCGACGCCGAGCGAGTGCTTCGCGCCGGGGTTGAGGACGGTGACGTCCTTCACGCCCTCCTGATAGAGCAGCCAGCGCAGCTCGAGATTGATCTGGCGCGTCGTCAGGCTCTTCGCGTCGAAGACGGCTCGGTCGCCGTCGATCTTCGCGACGCGCGGGACCGTGTCGCCGGGCTCGACGAGCCCGCGCGCGTCGTAGGTGATCATTCGCTCGCCGGCTAGCGCGTCCACACCATCACTTCGCCCTCGTATGGATCCCAGGTCTCGATCTCGTGGTCGACGACGGCGCGGATCGCGATCTCTTCCGAGGCCAGAGCGACGATGTCGTCGGCCTCGTAGAGAACGAGCGGCTTCGCAGCCATCTCGTCCTTGGCCACGCCGAGCGCATCGCCGGTGACGCACATGTAGGTGAAGACGCCGTCGAGCTCTTCGAGGCTCTCGCGCATCGAGTCCTCGAGCGAGTAGCCCTCGCTCATCTTCTCGGCGAGATACACGGCGATCACCTCGGAGTCGCACTCGGACTGGAAGCGGTGGCCACTGCGCTCGAGTCGGTGCTTCCATTGGAAGTAGTTCGTGAGCTGGCCGTTGTGGACGACCGCCACGTCGCCGAACGGGTACGCCCAGTAGGGGTGGGCGCCCGAGATGTCCACGTCGGACTCGGTCGCCATACGGACGTGACCGATCGCATGCGTGCCGACGAATCCGTCGAGGCGATACTGCTTGGACACCTGCTCGGCGTCGCCCAGGTCCTTGATGATCTCGAGCGAATGCCCGAGCGAGAGCACCTCCGCGTGCGGGACGTCCTCGACCACGTCGGTGATCGCCTTCAGCTCGCCGTCGTACTCGAACGTCACCCGGTAGGCGTAACCCGTTTCCTTTTCAATCTCGTGGATCTTCGCGCCGAGCGCCTTAAGCCGCGCCTCGACGTCCGCTCTGTTGTGCTCGAGCCGCTGAGCGAACTCGAAGTCGCGCGAGTCATTCGCGTCCGCGAGCTTGTATCGCATGACGACGAGCTCGGACACCGGCCCGTAGAGCGCGTAGCCGGTCGAGTCGGGGCCGCGGTGCTTCATCGACTGCAGCATCGCCGTCATGTCGTGACCGACGGCGTGCTTGCCGTTCCCATTCCGGTAGATGATCCCCGCGATTCCGCACACTACGGCAGCACGTCCAGGTACCTCTCCCGCTCCCAGTCGGTGACGGCGGCGAGAAACTGCTCCCACTCGTCACGCTTGTAGTGCATGTACACATCGTAGAGACGACCGGGAAGGGCGCTGCGCACGACTTCGTCCTCCGCGAGCGCCTGGAGCGCCTCGCCGAGGTGCTCGGGCACACGGGGAATCTCGCCGCCCTCTGCCAGCACGTCGTAGACGTTGCGCTGCTGGGGCGGGCCCGGGTCGAGCTTGCGCTTGACGCCATCGAGACCGGCCTTCAGGAGCGCCGCCTGCGTCAGGTACGGGTTGCACGCCGAGTCGACGGCACGGAACTCGAAGCGCCCGCCGCTGGCAACACGGACGAGCGTCGTCCGGTTCTGCCAGCCGTAGTCCTTGTAGATCGGCGCCCAGAACCCGAAGTCCCAGAAGCGCTTGTACGAGTTGACCGTCGAGGCGGTGATCCCGCACAGCCCGCGGTAGTGGTCGAGGATGCCGCCCATGAACTGGAGCCCGATCTCCGACAGCTTCGCCGGCCCGTCGGGGTCGTAGAAGACGTTGTTGCCGTCTTCGTCCACGAGCGTGAAGTGGTGATGCGCACCGTTGGCAGACACGCCGGTGAAGGGCTTCGGCATGAAGCTCGCGATCACGCCGTGCTTGCGTGCGACCGCTGCGCAGATCTGGCGGTAGGTCGAGAGGCTGTCAGCCGTGCGAACGGCACGGTCGAAGAGGAAGTTGAGCTCGAGCTGGCCGGGTGAGTCCTCGTGGTCGCCGTACGTCGGGTTGATGCCGATCCGTTCGCCGTAGTCGATCACGTCCAGAATGATCTCCCGGAGCTCCTCGAACTGGTTGATGTGGTAGCACCACGGTTTCGTCAGACCCTGCGCGTCGTTCGGGTCGTCCGTCTTGCTCATCCACATCATCTCGGGCTCGATGCCGCAGAGAAACGTGTAGCCGAGCTCCCGTTCGACCTCGTTCGTGGTCCGCTTGAGATTCTGGCGCGGGTCGGCCTCGAGTGGCTTGCCGGTCTCGGTGTCGTAGCAGTCGCAGAAGACTCGCGCGACTCGTTCGTCCCACGGGAGTTGCGCAAACGTGTCGAGGTCGGCGATCGCCGCGAGCTCGGACTCCTCGGGGCCGAAGCCGATGTAGCGGTCCTGCCGATCGACGAACAGGTCGGCGGTTGCGCCGTAGACGAGCTGGTAGCCCTCTTGGGCGACCTTCTCCCACTGGGTTGCGACGACGCCCTTGCCGTTGACGTGACCCGAGACCGAGACCTGTTGGAAGAAGATGTATTTGATGCCCCGCTCGTCGATGAGCTTGCGGAGCTGCCGGATTTTTTCGAGCCGGTCCGGATCGTGCCGGGCCTGATCGAGCGTCGGGAAGGGATCGGGAACGGGCCCCTTCCCGAGAACGCGCTGAACCTCGGTCGGACCTGATTCGACGACAGCCATAGCCAACTCCTTCTTCGGGCGAGGTAGGGCGGTGTCTAGAGCGGAACCTTGGCGATGTCAAGCCCGTGCACGGCCCCGAGCCAGCGCTCGAACAGGCGCCGCCCGTCGGAGAGGACACCGTCCGCGCTCGCCTCGAGCTCGGCGATCAGGCGGTCGAGCGCCCCCGGGCCCAGCACACGCTCGAGCGATTCGGCGTACTCGGGCACACCGGCCCACTCGCGTGCAAGCGCGGGCGAGACCTCGAGGTGAAACTGGACGCCGTAGGCCCCAGCGCCGACGCGGAAGGCCTGATTGGGATACGCAGGCGACCCCGCCAGTCGCGTCGCACCGTCAGGTAGGTCGAAGGTGTCGCCGTGCCACTGGAGACTCAGCAACTCGCGTGGCGTCCCCGCGAAGACGGGGTCGCCGAGCGCCTCGTCGGTGAGCACTATGGGTAGCACGCCTACCTCGGGCGCCGACCCCGGGTAGACGCGCGCGCCGAGACTGGCAGCCAGTAGCTGGACGCCGAGGCAGACGCCCCAAAAGGGAACCCCGGAGCGCACAGCCTCCGCGATCAGCCGTTTCTCGTCCACGAGCCAGGGGTGCTCGTCGTCGTCGAGCGCTCCCATCGGCCCGCCCATCGCGACGATGGCGTCGAAGCCGCGCCAGTCCGGAAGCGGATCGCCCTCGTCCAGTTCGACGCGGTGGATCGTCGCACCGCGCTCGTTCAAGACGTCCTCGTAGACGCCCGGCGGCTCGCACGCGATGTGCTGGAGGACGAGAACTTCCACTTACTCGGGAGCGGGAGGGCGTGCCAGCGCTCGCTCGGCCGTCCGAGCTAGGTCGAGCGCGGTTACGAGCAGGATCGCGACAAGGAGGGCGGCCACGAGGCTCGCCCCGATCAGGGAGCGCAGCGCGTCCTTGCGCGCGTCGCGGAACTTCCGCTCCTGGGAGCTTGCGTGCTCTTCCTCGACTTGCGCGAGGCGCTCGGCGCCGGCCGCCGCGCGCCTGAAGTTCGCGATCTCGGGGCCCAGGAAGATCCGGCGTACCTGAGCCGTCCGCCCGGCCTGGAGTGCGGCCCAGGCCACGCGGTCGAGGCGCATGAACTCTTCGAAGGCGGCAGTGATCTCGTTCAGCAGCGAGCGCTCGTTCGCTCGGGTGAGCTCGAGCTTTGCCCGGGCAAGGGTCCCTCGGAAGCCGGCGACGGAGCTCAGAAAGATCGGCCGGCTCTCGCCGTTGTCGTAGCCGTAGGCGGTCTGCCAGCCGTTGAAGTCGGCCACTGCGAACTTCAGCTCCAGGGCGAGCGCGCGCGCGTCGGCGGCGCGCTGGACGTGGTCGAACCGGTCGCTGAGGCGGTCCATCCCCCAGATACCGACCCCCGCCGTGAGGGCGAGGCCGGCCAGCGTGACCGCGATCGCGGCGTAGAGCTTCGACCTGATCGTCAAGGCGAGGCCGGCGCTGGAGCGGGCTCCGGGAGCCCGGAACCGGGAGGCGGCGTGATTACGCTCGGTTCGAGCAGATTCAGGCGCCGCGCGAGCCAGCCTTTCGTGGTGGCCTGCAACGTGAGCGTGAGCACGATCGCCATCGCGACCGTCGTGACGACGAGGTCGGAGTTCGGTACGTGCATGCTGACGATTATCCCGGCGATTGCTGCGGGCACGACACCGGTCTCCCGCGTCCACGCGAGGAAGAAGAGCTCTTGCCGCGTCCAGGCGGCGCGTCGGTCCGGCAGCAGGCAGACGAGCACCGCGAGCGGGCGTGCGACCAAGACCAGGGCGGCGAGAACTCCCAGAGCGGGAGCGAAGTGATCGGCGATAGTCGTCCAGGGAAGGTTCGCGCCGAGCGTGATGAAGACGAAGATCACCATCACGTCGGCCACAGTCGAGATGAGCACGCGCATGTCGTGCTCGTGGTGGGAGAACATCGCCAGGCCGAGCCGGTCCATGTTCCCCACGATCAGCCCTGCCAGGAACGCGCCGAGGTAACCGCTTCCCCCTGCCGAGTCGATCGAGAAGAAGCTGCCGGCGACGACGGCCAGCACCGCGATCGCACACGACTCACGCCAGATCCCCGCCCGCCGGCTGGAGACGGCCGCGGAGAGGACGATGCCGAACACCACGCCAATCGCGGTGGAGATCGCGAGGTCCTTGACGAAATCGGCCATCGGGGCGGTCAGCGAGGCGTGCCCACTCACGACGACCCCGGCGAACGCCAGGGCGAGCACGGCGCCCGTCGGATCGTTCAGCGCCGACTCGGCGATGATCGTCTGCGAGAGCTTGGGCCGCACACGTAACCGTTCGAAGAGCGGGACGAGGATGGCGGGATCGGTCGGAGAGAGTGCTGCGCCGATGAGGAGGCCGGACGACAAAGGCAAGCCGAACAGCAAGGCGGCGACCGAGCCGGTGACGAGCGCAGTCAGTACGACGCCCGGCACGGCGAGCAGCAGGAGACCGACGGCGACCTTTCTCAGGATCCCGAGGGAGAGCTGGAGGCCGCCGTGAAAGAGGATGAAGGAGACCCCGAGCGTCAGCACCAGCTGCGAGCCCATCGAGTCGAGCGGCACGTCGATCGCGTCGGAGACCGATGAGCCCAGGAGAATCCCCGTCCCCAGGAGCACGAGCATGTGCGGCAGGCGGAGGAAGTCTGCGACGAGCCGCGCGCAGAGCCCGGCTCCGAGCATCAGCGTGACCGTGAGGATGACGTCCTTGACCGTCATGAGGGGGCGATTGTCCCCCGGGCGAGGCGACTCGTCCACCTTGCGCTTGCCGCCGCCGTGTCGGACACTAGGCGCGCGTGCTCATCTTTCTGCTCCTCGGGGTCTATCCATGGGTTCTGCTGCTCACGTTCGCGATCTCGCTCTACCTCACCTTCGTCGAGACGCGAGAGCAGCAGATGGACCGGCGCCACACGTTCTGGTGGCTGCAGCTCACCTTCCTCTTCCATTTCGCCGGCTACCTCGCACTGAGAGGATGGACCTTCTATCGGCGCCGTCACTCCACGGCCTAGCCTGAGCGCCCGCCTCGCGCGGGTGACCTGGAGCCGCGTCGCGTTTATGGTCGCGCTGCTCGCCCTCGGACTGGTGCTGACTCGCGTTCTCGGACGGACGGACACAAAGGTCAGCAAGGACGATGCGATTGCGGTCGCGCGGCCGAAGGTTGATTTCAAGCCGCAGGGCCACAACATCCGGCTCGTGCGCCAGGGGATTCCTCCCAGACCCGTCTGGGCCATCTCCTTCTGGATCCGGAAGGCCGAAGGCGGCTTCTCGCGGATCACCATCGTGCTCGTGGACGCCAATAACGGTCGGGTCATGCAGGTGCGCCGCTCGACCTGAGCAGCGGCAGTGTTCGCTCTGCACACCCACCGCGGAGAAAGCTGTGCGGCCCGGATATTGTGCGCCCGGCCGCCCCTTCTTACGCTCGCCTGTGCTCGTCAGGGTTTCTCGCCGTATCGTCGAGAGAGGCAGGTTACGATCGTCGGCTCGCTGATTGCCGGACTGGGCACTTTGGTCGCTCAGGCGCCGACGCCTCAAGAGCTGTCGGACAAATTGAGCCTCGACAGCTCGATTCTGGCCGAGCAGTTCTACTACTACACGGTCGTCGTGATGTGGCTGATCCACGTCGGCTTCATGTCGTACGAGGCTGGTGTGTCGCGCCGCAAGAACGTCATGTCGACGGCGATGAAGAACATCCTCACGATCGCCGTCGTGACGCCGACGTTCTACTACTTCGGCTGGTGGATCTACGGCTGCTTCAACACGGGGATCATCCCCTTCACGCCGAGCAAGTTCATCAATTCGGTGCATGCGAGCGAAGTCGCGATGGCGAACTTCTGCTCGACGACGTATCCCTGGGCCGCCAACTTCGGACCGAATCTGACCGACCACATCTCGGGCGTCTTCTGGGCCGCCTTCCTGCTCTTCTCGTGGACGACGGCGTCGATCATGTCCGGGGCGCTGATCGAGCGGGTTCGCCTGTCGGCGTACCTGATCCTGGCCGTCATCCTCGGCTCCGTGATCTGGATCCTCGATGCTTCCTGGGGATGGAGCGCGTACGGCTTCCTGAACGTCCGCTACGGCTTCCACGACTCGATCGCTGGACTGGTGGTGCACGGCGTCGCCGGCGCTTTCACGCTCGGCGTCCTGCTGAACCTCGGCCCGAGAATCGGCAAGTACACGAGAGACGGCTTAGCCAGGACGTTCAGGCCGCACAACCTCCATCTCACGTTAATGGGGCTGATGCTCATCTTCACCGGTTTCTACGGCTTCTACGCCGCTTGCCTGGTGATCCAGTCGACCACCCTGCCCGGTTGGGGCAACATCTACCTCAACCCAACGACGCTGTCGGCGATCACGTTCGCGATCACGATCGGCTTCGCCGGAGGCTTCACCGGCGGGTACTTCGCGAGCCGCGGCGACCCCTTCTGGACGCTCTCCGGCGGCTTGGCCGGAGTGATCTCCGTGTCAGCCGGGGCGGACATCTACGCCCCATCGCTCGACTACCTCATCGCGACCTTCGGCGGCGCGCTCGCGGTCTACGCGGGCACCGCCATCGAGAAGAAGCTCAGGATCGACGATGCCGTCGGCGCGGTGGCCGTGCACGGGGTCGCCGGCTTCTGGAGCCCGCTCGCGGTCGGCCTGTTCGCGGCCGGCTACCCGACCGGCCTCAACAACGTCGACACGTCGCTGAATGGGCAGCTCTACGCCATGATGATCTTCCTGCCGCTCGGGTTCTTCGGCGGCTACATCCCGGCCTGGGTCCTCAAGAAGCTGAACCTGCTGCGCGTGCCGCCCGAGGTCGAGCTCGAGGGCCTCGACATGGCGGAGTTCCAGGCCGACTTCTACCCGGAGTTCGACCGTCCCCCGGAGGTCCTGATCCAGCCGGACGGCACCTTGGTCGAGTCCGCTCCGATCCTCCTCGAGGGATACCAGGAGCTGATGCGGAACGGGAATGCCCCCGCTAGACCGGTGGTCCGGAGCTAGCGTTGCAGCAGCTCGTCTTCAGCATCGTGGTCATGCTCGTCGTCGTCGGAACGCTGGCCGGCTGGGCCGTCCGGGCGGACCGGCGCCGGCGGGCGGAGGAGAGGTAAGGAGGCACGCATGGAGCTCGGCTGGCACACGGAGCCTGGTTGCATCCAGCACGACGTCCCCGGCTCGGACGGCGTGTACAAGGCATACGAGAAGTGCGCCGATTTCTTCACGTTCGGGCACGGCTCGAAGATTGGAACGGGGACCTCCGGCGTCAACGTCTCCTATTGGATTCTCGTCGCGATCGGGTTCGCGGTATCGATCGCGTTCCTCGTCGCCTGGGTCGTGACCGAGAACCGCAAACTGACACAACAGGCGGAACGCCTGCTCCGAACCGGCCAGGCCGGTCAGGTGCATTTGCCAGGTCCCGGCACCGGCGGGCCGGCGTAACGAAGGAGGAGGACGAGATGGCAAACCAGCCGCGCCGCAGACAGCAAGTGACGTTCCCGCCGATCCAGGCGCATGTCAAGACATTCGAGTACGCGTTCATCGCTCTCTGCATCCTGTGCATCATCGTCGGCGTCGTGATTGCGAAGGCGACCGACTGGGGCGTGACTACGCGGCCCTGAGAGCCTGAGGGCTCGAGCTTAGGGCCCGAGTAGAACCAAAACGCTGAGGCCCATACCCGTCCCACTGCGAAGGCAGAGCGGCTACCCTGCTCGCGTGGTTTCGCTTCAGCGGATGCGAAAACGGATGCCGCTTCTGGTTTTCATCCTTCTGGCGATCTTCTGCCTCGTGGCGCTTGGGATCGCGTGCGCATGCGCTTCAGATCACCCCATGCAGAACATTGATCGAGCGTTGAGCGCAATCCCGGCGGCCGCCCCGCTTGTCGAGGTCTGGACGTTCACCTTCGGGACGCTCGTGATCCTTACCGCGTTCGGTCTGCGGAACCGACGTGCGGACAACAGCACTTCGCCTGCGGCCTTGCAGTGCTTTCTGTTCTGAGTCGCTTGTAGCCGTAGACGCTGCGCACGCGGCGTAGACCTGCGACTCGAAGGAGACAAAGTGGCTTCACGAACGAAGAAGGCGCGCCCAGCGAAGAAGGAGCGTGCCGTACAAGCGTCGACGCGGCGGCAGCCGGCGTCGTCGCGACCCTGGGTCTGGGCGCTCGCCGGGGCTGGAGCAGTCGCCGTCGTAGCACTGATCGTCGGCGTCGCCATAACGAGATCGAACGGCGGCTCCGGGACCGCGACTGCGCCAGAAATCGCAGCCGGTCTCCCAGATACGCCTGACTATCACTCGCTGCTGATCTCGCCGACGAACGCGAAGACACTGCTGCTCGGTACGCACAACGGCCTCTTTCGCTCGACGGACGGCGGACGCACATGGGCGTCGGACGCCCTCGGCGGACAGGACGCGATGAACCTCGTCAGGCCCGGCGGGCAGACGCTCTGGGTAGCTGGGCACACTGTGCTTGCCAAGAGCGTCGATGGTGGGAAGACCTTCAGAGACGTTCGCCCCACTGGACTCCCCGGGCTCGATGTGCACGGGTTCGCATCCGACCCGCGGAACTCGCGAACACTCTACGCGGCCATTGCCGGGAAGGGGCTCTACCGCTCGACGGACGGCGGCAACTCGTTCAGCGTCGTCTCGACAGATGTCGGTCCAGCTGTCATGGCGCTCGCAGTCATGCGCGACGGACGCATCCTCGCCGGCGACATGCGGCAAGGCCTGATGATCAGTCGTGACGGCGGGAGGACCTGGGCGCGGAATCTTCGTGCTCAGCTGATGGGCCTCGCTCTGAATCCGATTGATCCGAAGCGGATCCTCGCCTCCGGGCCGGGCGTCTCGCTCTCGACAAACGGCGGCGGCAGCTGGAAGCGCGTTCTGGACATTCCTGACGGGGGCGGCCCTGTGGCGTGGTCGCAGAGCAATCCAAGGCTCGCGTACGTGGTCGGCTTCGACCGAACGCTGTATCGCAGTACTGACAGCGGGCAGACGTGGAGCGCAGCCGGATGAGCGCCGCCGCTATAGCTCTACTCCTCTGCGCGCTCGCGTGTCCCGTCGGAATGGGGCTGATGATGCTGTTCATGCGAAAGGGTCACGGAGAGTCGCGGAACGAGCGGGAAGAGGGACCTGCCGAGGCGCGAGATGAACGAGCCGACTGACCAACAGCCTCCACCGCATCCGCGGTCGCCGCTGAGC
>WNGA01001590.1_pt1 | contig 34679 bp, 27 predicted proteins | sample 5400061 | NCBI WGS metagenome assembly WNGA01 (sample SAMN13153366, study PRJNA577476) | soil metagenome | isolation source: 100 cm soil or saprolite under grassland replicate 2 | place: USA:California | collected 2016-06-15
AGCCGAGTGATCATTCTCTTATCCTGCTCGCTCAGTGTGGTCTGCTCGATTTTCTTGATCAGGGTCTCGACTTCGGAAGGATTGATTTTGGGTATCTCGTCGTCAGGTTCAGCCACTCGTCTCACACCTCTGTTTTGAGAGGCACGATTGCTGGCCGATTTTTTAGCATGCGTGGCGCAGAGTTGTCACCTTCATTTTGCCCGCACCATTTCTCAAATTCACGCGCTTTTGCCGAAGCTTTACAGCACAGCAAAGAGCAATCTTTGTTTCAATCCACGCCTCACCTCAGCGGCAAGGCGAACCCATTCATCTCCTTCTCCGTCTAGGAGAGAGACCAGCGTTTCAATCCACGCCTCACCTCAGCGGCAAGGCGAACGCGAACATTATTGATGTCAAGCCTGGACAACATATGTTTCAATCCACGCCTCACCTCAGCGGCAAGGCGAACCGAAGGAGTCAAGAGTGAACCCGGCTCTTGGATAGGTTTCAATCCACGCCTCACCTCAGCGGCAAGGCGAACCTCGGAGAGAAACTTGCATGAGTACCAACAATGGGAAGTTTCAATCCACGCCTCACCTCAGCGGCAAGGCGAACATCAGAGAGTATGTTGAGATGGCCCAATATGGACATGTTTCAATCCACGCCTCACCTCAGCGGCAAGGCGAACGCGTGGTCTCGCGTGATCGGCGGCATCCTGGAGGTTTCAATCCACGCCTCACCTCAGCGGCAAGGCGAACGCGCGAACCCGCTATTTTGTCGTAATTTACAGACGGTTTCAATCCACGCCTCACCTCAGCGGCAAGGCGAACGTCGTGATCGACACTGAGAGAGGCAGCGCCAGTAGTTTCAATCCACGCCTCACCTCAGCGGCAAGGCGAACGCACGTTTGGATCAAGGTTCGGCTGGGAACTGCGGGTTTCAATCCACGCCTCACCTCAGCGGCAAGGCGAACGGGGACTGGATACGCCCCTCTGGCCCTTTTAAATGTTTCAATCCACGCCTCACCTCAGCGGCAAGGCGAACGGCGACCAAGTGACAGGAGGGCCTTGATAACAGAGTTTCAATCCACGCCTCACCTCAGCGGCAAGGCGAACAGAGGTAGAGCCCACGGCTCCCCTAGAATGGCAGTTTCAATCCACGCCTCACCTCAGCGGCAAGGCGAACGTGCTCCGTCTGCTACTCAAGTCGCTTGGAAATTTGTTTCAATCCACGCCTCACCTCAGCGGCAAGGCGAACCTCTTGCAATTTTTAAAACCCTTTTATGAGCGCAACTTGTTTCAATCCACGCCTCACCTCAGCGGCAAGGCGAACTTCGAAATCGGGAAGATTCGGGTCGGTTTTGATGTTTCAATCCACGCCTCACCTCAGCGGCAAGGCGAACATCAGCTCCTAAGCCCTAGTTAGGTATGAAATGGTAGTTTCAATCCACGCCTCACCTCAGCGGCAAGGCGAACAAATTCGCCAAGTGCTCTATAAGAGGAATATTCTTGTTTCAATCCACGCCTCACCTCAGCGGCAAGGCGAACTCCGAAATAATATTGCATTGCATCTCTTCTCAGAATGTTTCAATCCACGCCTCACCTCAGCGGCAAGGCGAACACCACGGGATGCCGCTTTATACAACTCGCCGGATGTTTCAATCCACGCCTCACCTCAGCGGCAAGGCGAACACTATGCCGAGATGCAGATCGGCCGCTTCCAGCGCGTTTCAATCCACGCCTCACCTCAGCGGCAAGGCGAACTCGTCAAATGGTGCTGGATGGAATTATCACGGCTGAGTTTCAATCCACGCCTCACCTCAGCGGCAAGGCGAACAAATGAGAATTCGAGAGTTCGAATGGAAAGAATATGTTTCAATCCACGCCTCACCTCAGCGGCAAGGCGAACCAGATAATCGTGCAGCAGTATTTGTAAGGAACATGGGTTTCAATCCACGCCTCACCTCAGCGGCAAGGCGAACTCGTCGCCTTCAGCTGAAAATGTCTAATCTTTTCAAGTTTCAATCCACGCCTCACCTCAGCGGCAAGGCGAACCTCTGCCTCCGCTAGAGCAGTTTTTAGTCGCTCTTCGAGGTCGTTTCAATCCACGCCTCACCTCAGCGGCAAGGCGAACTATTCTCTTATGGTCAGACCAATTGTCCAGGGGCTGTTTCAATCCACGCCTCACCTCAGCGGCAAGGCGAACTAGGTACTATTCTGGAGGATGAGGGGATCGACTGGGTTTCAATCCACGCCTCACCTCAGCGGCAAGGCGAACCCAAGCCAAAGCTAATCAGCTTGGCTATCTCTCGCCGTTTCAATCCACGCCTCACCTCAGCGGCAAGGCGAACAGATGATACGCTTTCCCTACGAATGGGATGAACTGGTTTCAATCCACGCCTCACCTCAGCGGCAAGGCGAACTCTTTAGAGCTACTAGCTCTAATGAATCTCCTAGAGTTTCAATCCACGCCTCACCTCAGCGGCAAGGCGAACGTGACTTCATGATCTTTCTGCCTCACGTCTCCGCGTTTCAATCCACGCCTCACCTCAGCGGCAAGGCGAACTTCACAACCGTAAAATGAATCGCTTAATTATAATGTTTCAATCCACGCCTCACCTCAGCGGCAAGGCGAACAACTTCTTCAAGCAGCATGGCGCTTATTCCTTTCTAGTTTCAATCCACGCCTCACCTCAGCGGCAAGGCGAACGTCACCACTTCCCTGCTCGGCTTCTTGCCGAGGGTTTCAATCCACGCCTCACCTCAGCGGCAAGGCGAACTTCCGCCCTGTTTGGTGGACGTGTCACAGCATCGAGTTTCAATCCACGCCTCACCTCAGCGGCAAGGCGAACTTCAAGGGCGGGAATTACAGGCTCACAAGAAGGGGTTTCAATCCACGCCTCACCTCAGCGGCAAGGCGAACAAATTAGCTTTAAATTTTTGTCGAAAACCTTTGATGTTTCAATCCACGCCTCACCTCAGCGGCAAGGCGAACCCCAGCGCGAGGCATTGAAAGTCGTGGATAAAAGTTTCAATCCACGCCTCACCTCAGCGGCAAGGCGAACTTCCTTCTTGGTCGTAATTGCGTTGTGATCGAAGTTTCAATCCACGCCTCACCTCAGCGGCAAGGCGAACTGCGCCGCCAATTGCATGGCTTCGTAATCGCTATGTTTCAATCCACGCCTCACCTCAGCGGCAAGGCGAACTCTCTCTCCGGTCGTGCGCCCATCGGGGAGGGAGTTTCAATCCACGCCTCACCTCAGCGGCAAGGCGAACGCCGGAAGAGGCTGCGGTTTGACTTTTGTTTTGGGTTTCAATCCACGCCTCACCTCAGCGGCAAGGCGAACACAATCAGCTGAAGTCGAAGCTTTACCGCCTGAAGTTTCAATCCACGCCTCACCTCAGCGGCAAGGCGAACGTCGGAATATAGTCCGGTTGCTGCAGGTGAAACTGGTTTCAATCCACGCCTCACCTCAGCGGCAAGGCGAACCGCAAAATGATGGTCAGAATCGGGAGCAGCTACTACGTTTCAATCCACGCCTCACCTCAGCGGCAAGGCGAACACTTCCTCCAGAGGCGCACAAGAGCGATGTAGAAAGTTTCAATCCACGCCTCACCTCAGCGGCAAGGCGAACATATTCTCAAAACCTTTAAGGATGGGCAGATTTTCGTTTCAATCCACGCCTCACCTCAGCGGCAAGGCGAACTCGTCATATTGTTGCTTTTCGAGGTCTGTAAATTTGTTTCAATCCACGCCTCACCTCAGCGGCAAGGCGAACGGGCTTGCTCATATGTTTCGGTCAGGATCGAGCCTGTTTCAATCCACGCCTCACCTCAGCGGCAAGGCGAACTATTCTCAAAACCTTTAAGGATGGGCAGATTTTCGTTTCAATCCACGCCTCACCTCAGCGGCAAGGCGAACCGTTGAACAAAATAATAGCGACCGGTAAAATGCGTTTCAATCCACGCCTCACCTCAGCGGCAAGGCGAACGGGATGCCGGTTGATGGCGTGATTGAATTTGTAAAGTTTCAATCCACGCCTCACCTCAGCGGCAAGGCGAACGAATCTGATTCCCTATCAGGCTTTCAGCCTTGATGTTTCAATCCACGCCTCACCTCAGCGGCAAGGCGAACGCGATTTTAGGCCATTCCTGCATATCCCAACAGAGTTTCAATCCACGCCTCACCTCAGCGGCAAGGCGAACTTACACTAGATTCGCCTAGCAGGCGTAAAGCCTAGTTTCAATCCACGCCTCACCTCAGCGGCAAGGCGAACAGAGAACCCTGTTGGAGGCGCCACGGCCGGAACTAGTTTCAATCCACGCCTCACCTCAGCGGCAAGGCGAACACACGTCCGGCTCGATGGATAGCGCAGACTGCGAGGTTTCAATCCACGCCTCACCTCAGCGGCAAGGCGAACCCCGTTGGATCTGTTCCGCCTGTGGCAGTCGGAGCGTTTCAATCCACGCCTCACCTCAGCGGCAAGGCGAACTCGCTGGATCGCGCGACCTCTATTTTCCGCAAGGTTTCAATCCACGCCTCACCTCAGCGGCAAGGCGAACTCTGGCTAGACTCTTGTTTTCACTCTCAGCGTATTTGTTTCAATCCACGCCTCACCTCAGCGGCAAGGCGAACCGGCTCAGGGGCGAGGTCGCCCCATTCAACAACGGTTTCAATCCACGCCTCACCTCAGCGGCAAGGCGAACAGAAGAGCACTGTAAAAGAAAAGCCGGGTCAATCAGTTTCAATCCACGCCTCACCTCAGCGGCAAGGCGAACTCGTCATATTGTTGCTTTTCGAGGTCTGTAAATTTGTTTCAATCCACGCCTCACCTCAGCGGCAAGGCGAACTTCGACAGTGTACAAATTAGTACCGGTAGCGACGTTTCAATCCACGCCTCACCTCAGCGGCAAGGCGAACTTAGCAATTGTTGTCGAATATGTTCTTGTGTGTACATGTTTCAATCCACGCCTCACCTCAGCGGCAAGGCGAACAGCAACCTTGTTAGTATTGCGACAGGATCTCAATGGGTTTCAATCCACGCCTCACCTCAGCGGCAAGGCGAACTTAAACCAGCTACACGTGTGAATAGATTTTCAAGTTTCAATCCACGCCTCACCTCAGCGGCAAGGCGAACCCGGACTGTCGCTTGCGTTGCCTACTACCTTGTCTAGTTTCAATCCACGCCTCACCTCAGCGGCAAGGCGAACGAGGAAGTTCTTCTCGATGATCTTGAGCGAGCTGAGTTTCAATCCACGCCTCACCTCAGCGGCAAGGCGAACAGGCTGGTGACCGGATATAAAAGCATCAGTATCGAGTTTCAATCCACGCCTCACCTCAGCGGCAAGGCGAACGCGTTCGTGAAAGCCCTCATTGCGCGGGAGCAACCCGTTTCAATCCACGCCTCACCTCAGCGGCAAGGCGAACCGGCGATCGTGATGAAGGCTGCGCGCTTTTGCGAGGTTTCAATCCACGCCTCACCTCAGCGGCAAGGCGAACCCGATTCAGGAACTCGCCGAGGATCATATTGTTTCAATCCACGCCTCACCTCAGCGGCAAGGCGAACCTGCCGGCAGGCCGCCAGGTATAGCCGCTCTTCCTCGAGTTTCAATCCACGCCTCACCTCAGCGGCAAGGCGAACCTCTTCGATTTCAATCAGGTCGCGCGTGCGCAACAGTTTCAATCCACGCCTCACCTCAGCGGCAAGGCGAACGGCCTAAACGCAAAAGGCCCGGGGAAGAGCGTGGTTTCAATCCACGCCTCACCTCAGCGGCAAGGCGAACGCCCTCGACTCCGCTTCCCTGCTCTTCGTGATCGGTTTCAATCCACGCCTCACCTCAGCGGCAAGGCGAACTTCGCGTCCGCCCTCGGCATTACTTGCGTGAACTCGTTTCAATCCACGCCTCACCTCAGCGGCAAGGCGAACTTCGCAGGCGGGGCAAGTTGACGGCGACGAATTGTTTCAATCCACGCCTCACCTCAGCGGCAAGGCGAACCCGGGCGACTTAGTTGGACAATCAACGATAATCAAAGTTTCAATCCACGCCTCACCTCAGCGGCAAGGCGAACAGCATATCTTTCTCCTTCCAAAAGGCTCAAAACGAGTTTCAATCCACGCCTCACCTCAGCGGCAAGGCGAACGCCAACAAGATTTCATAGAGCCGCTCTGTGAAGAGTTTCAATCCACGCCTCACCTCAGCGGCAAGGCGAACTCCTTTTGCGGAAGGGGTCTAACTATCAAGCTCGCGTTTCAATCCACGCCTCACCTCAGCGGCAAGGCGAACCTCTTTGGAGCCATGGACTGCGCATCCTATACGGGGTTTCAATCCACGCCTCACCTCAGCGGCAAGGCGAACTCCAAGAAATCACCAGTAGCTCTCAAAGTACGTTTCAATCCACGCCTCACCTCAGCGGCAAGGCGAACGCCGTCACTCAACTATGGCGCCCGAGGTCAGAAAAGTTTCAATCCACGCCTCACCTCAGCGGCAAGGCGAACGCCATAAGAGCAATCAAGGATACGAATCGGGCCGGAGTTTCAATCCACGCCTCACCTCAGCGGCAAGGCGAACGACAGGAGATACACATAGGCTTTCGCTGACTCGCACGTTTCAATCCACGCCTCACCTCAGCGGCAAGGCGAACAGATTCCGTCAAGCTCGCCACATCGCTGAAAATTTGTTTCAATCCACGCCTCACCTCAGCGGCAAGGCGAACGCGCATACTATAGCCCCCTTTTATGAGGACAACCAGTTTCAATCCACGCCTCACCTCAGCGGCAAGGCGAACTAAAAGCGCCGACAACATTAGTGTAACCGTCCGACGTTTCAATCCACGCCTCACCTCAGCGGCAAGGCGAACTTCTCCTTTGTTGATTGAAGCCGATCTACTTTAAATGTTTCAATCCACGCCTCACCTCAGCGGCAAGGCGAACAGTTATATCTGCAAATTCAGTGATTGCAGCGTTTAGGCGCCGCATTGCGCGGACCTGATTGGGTGTTGACGGGGATGCCGTTCAACAACCCGAGGGTTTGGGCGTAAAAGCATGGTGAATAGGCAATTACGCTATTCACGAAACCGCAGGCTTTTGGCCGCCGCTCTAGGTTCGCGCATAGATGATCAGGCTTTGTGGTCAACGAATGATTCACGGCTCCGCTCCTTTCGGGGTTGCTTATAAGATCAAGGGGCCTTCCAGGTCAACCGGTTTTTTAGTTCCGTGATGCTCTATCTTCACGTCGCGGTCCAGGAAGTAGAACCTGAGCGAATCTTGCGATTGATCGATCTCACCGAGCAGCCGGTCGCGCAATACGACCCAATGTTGCGGCTCAATGCGGCATTCGAAGACCGAATTCTGAACGCGCTGGCCGTAGTCTTTGCAGGCTTGCGCGACGCGGCGCAAACGCCTGGCGCCGGCCTTATCAACCGTCGCTACGTCATACGTGATCAGAACCAGCATGTCTCGGGGCTCCGAAAGCCGCCATCACCGGAAGACGGCGGGCAGGTAATGCGGGATGTCCCCGCGCAGATGCCGCGCCAGTATTCGCGCCTGCGCCAGCATCAATTGCCCGATGCGAAATTCCTGGTTGAGCAGCGGATGCGTGACCGTCTCCTGTTTACGCGCCTGATAGGCCGTGATCACGGCCTTACGCCCCACTTTGGTGAACTCGACCGCGCCGCCTTCGCGCCGAATGAAATCGTCCGGCGTGATCTGTCTGCGGTTGATCAGCGTGATCGCCAGCCGGTCGGCCAGCCACGGACGGAACTCTTCCATCATATCCAATGCCAGCGCGGGCCGGTTGGGACGCTCGGCGTGCAGATAGCCCACGAACGGATCAAGACCCGTGGCCGTCAACGCCGCTATGCAATCGTTGCGCACCATCGCGTAGATGAACGAGAGCAGGCAATTGATCGGGTCGAGCGGAGGCCGGCGCGTGCGTTTGGTGAATGCGAAATCGGCGCGTTGCTGCCGCACATGCAGATCGAAGACGCTCAAATAGAGGTTGGCCCCCTGGCCTTCGTAGCCGCGAATGCGATCAAGTTCGGTCTCATAGCCGTTCTCCGACAACGGATGCTCCAACCTCCGCAGCAAAGTCGAAATCTCTTCGGCGCATCGTTGCAATCGCTCCCGTTCCGCTTCGTCGCCGGTCTCGCGCGCCGAACGCATCAAACTCTGCCGCGAATTCTGCAGCTTGCCCGCCACGCATTGGCGCGCGATCGAGGCCACTGAGGGAAGACTGTCAGCCGCTCGATACTGCGCCCGGCGCAACACTACGCTCGAATTCGGCACGCCTTCCCACCTGCCCATCAGGAAACCCGTTTCGCTGAAGTAATTGACCGCCACGCCGTGCTCCCAGCAAAGCTGCAACGCCTGCGGACTGAAGCTGCATCGTCCGAATATGCAGACCGATTCCAGATGATGAATCGGCACGTTCAGCTTTACCTCTTTCTCAACCTCGACTTTCAGGTTCAGGTGATCGCGCGAGACGTACCCGCCTTCGACTGTCAGATATAGCGTGTTCTGTTTGATCTCCATACTCGATTTCTCCTCTCGCTACCGCGTTTCATTCAGCAACTCGCGCTGATACTCCAGCAACTCCGCCGAAGCCGCGACGCCCGTCAACTCCGGCATACAGACGCCGCGCAGCGAGCATCCGTCACATCGCGGCTTCAACTCCGCCGCCGGCACATGCCCCGCCGCCAACATCTTGCGCACGGCCTTGATGGTCGCGGCGGTCTCCTCGCGCAACCGCCAATCGAAGATCACTTCGCGCCGTCGCCTGCTGGCCGCGTGGTAAATGAAACCGCGCGACACTTCGCAAGCGAACATCTCTTCCAGGCAAAACGCCTGAGCGCAAAGCTGAATGTCGTCGTTCTCGAACCTGCGCCGCTTGCCCTTCTTGTATTCGACCGGAATCGGCTCGCCGTCATGCAATTCGACGATGTCGGCCTTGCCCGTCAACCCGTACCGTTCCGAATAGAGCGGCAGCGCGCGCAACAGCGTCACGCCGTCGCCCGCCTCGTAGCCTGGCTCGTCGGCGTGATCGTGCAACAGCGAGCCGATGACGGTGTGCTCGTTGTCGCGCCAGATGCCTTCGACGTGCATCAATGCGCATCTCCGTGGGCAGAAGACGTACTGGTTGAGCGCCGAGATCGAAACCAGTTCAAGATCGCCTTGCTCATCGCTCATAATTATCGGCCTCCTGTTTATCGCTCGATTCGCTTATCACTCCGTCCGGGTCAGCAGCCCGAATTCATAGCCGATAGCCTGAATCTCTTCCGCAGTGAGAATCGCGCCTTCGGGCGTACGACGTTTGAGCTTGAAAACAATGGCCTGCTCACCGACCTGCTGTTGATAATCATCGCGCCTGACCGCCACCGCTACGCCAAGCAGTTCACTCAGCATCCGCGCCGTACTTTCGTGCCCGATGGCCGAGACAAAGCCGTCAGCAACCAAACGCCTCGCCTCTTCGAGCGCAAGCGGCTCGTAGCGATACGCGCCGAAGGCGGTCAGGATTGATGTGTTGAGAAGTGTGACCATTGTCCATTCTCCGTTATAGATTCCAGAGCGCCGCAATTTCCTTCAGGTCTGTCACGATTTTTTCGGTTAGCTCCTTGATCTCGTCTATGTCTTTGCGATTTTTCCTGAACCCTGAATGAAGAACATCATTGCGGAGGCTGGCAAGATTGAAAGGCTCATTGTTCCAGAGAATTTTCAGCCTTCTCCCTTCAGGAACAGGCGACCATTGAGACAGACGGGGTGATTCGGCGACAGTGTTTCCGGCCCGATCCTTTCGTTTCCCTCCAATCAGCAAGAGTTCCATATCTTCACGATTATCTCTTTCCGTCGGATCGAGATTGAAGTGAAGGCAGAGCAGCGAAGGAACCCATTCGCGCGCCAGAGAGAGGCACTGCACGATCTGCCCCTTTTCGAGGTACCACTCGATTATTCTTAACTGCCGCGCAAGAATATCTTTTGCATCACGCTGAGGATCGGGATTACTGATTCCAAAAACGCCGTATCTTCGCTCCACGTTTTGCGCCAGCAGGCCGAAAGGCGGGATGTTCTGCGAAATAACGGTATTTGCGTCCGCGAAAAGTTGCGGTAACTCCGCTGCTCGCTTCATCACATCCAGCGGGCGCAGGAGACGGAGTCCGTCAGAGATTTTTTCGATGCTCTCAGTCAATCGTTGCACACTGGCGTCAGGATAGGTTTTCAACAACCCGGCCAGTTCGGCGCCTTCACCATTCCTGATGAATTGATTCGTCGCCGTGATCCAGTCGAGCAATGATACGAACGGCGTCAGGTCAAATACCGGAACGTGTCCCTCCTTCTTATCCTTCGCCTCATACGCCCCATACAAAATAGCCTTCAACTCTACATTCTTCGCCGTTCGTAGAAATGAAGTCGCAAGCAAAGCCAATATGGGAATTGAGCGAAACCCATGAGTGACGTCAAAAATGACCTCATCTCCTTCATCGAGGTTTTCTGTCATCTTCGAGAATATCTGCCAGATGTCCGCTTCGCTTTTTCCATTCGGGATATCGGCACCCACGATGCCGGGAATCCGTTCCTGCAATTTCTTCCAGTTGTCACTCCCTTTCGCCTCCGGCGTGAGAAACACAATGGTTCTTGCCGGGGTATGCCAATGAGACAAAGCTTCCGCAAAAAACTCTGTCTTAAATGGCGTTCCCCTGAATGTATACTCCACTTCTTCATAAGGTTTCGGGCCTATAAACGTCAGCAGCTTCAGCTTATCGCTCATTTGTTCACCTCCAGTTTCAGCCGTCCATACCATAGCGACTTCAGTGTAAGGCTTTGTCGAGCGAATCCAGGACAAAACGATTCTGCTCATCATAGTGACCAAAGATTCGCTTCGCATCCTGATCTGACCAGGCATCAAGCTCGTGAGTTGATCCGGGCTTTGGATTTCCCTTCAATTCCTTCAGGTCAAGTGATTTCAGGCAGTCACCCTGCTCTAGGCATTTCGCCAGGTCATCGATTTTCTGATTTACCTCTCTGATGCGATTGCCTGACAGTCCGGCAAGGCTCTTTGGAAAGCCCATGCCATAAACAATCTTGTCACTTGGTGAAGGGTGAAGAACCTTTTCATAAAGCGACTTCTGGCTTCGTCGCCAGACGATTTCTCCCCACGGAGACAGCGATGACTTACTATCCAGAATCATCAGCATCGTCTCTGGTATTCCTTCCACGTCAGCCTCTGTCACCTTCAGTTCCATTGCGAGGCGGCGAAATGTCGTCACAAATTTATCCAGCATCGCCTCGGCGCTGATTTGAATTGGGAGGCGAGGAATTCTCAATAATGCGTCCGAAGACTCGAACACATAAACTGACTCATCCGCATAGAACATCGCCAATGTTTGCAGGAATCCCTGTACGCTTTTGAATCCGCCAGTCAGATTGAAAACGATGTGATAGTTCGTTTGATGCCAGAGGGGTAGCGTCTCTTCACACCATTGAACAATCTCGGCCAGCGCCATTTGAAAGGAAGCGACATCTGCCGTTTGCAAATCACGCTGTGGCCTTACCTCAACATTCAGCCTTTTGCTTCGCATCCATTCGCCGGCCATTTCCGCCGCCTCCCCGCCCAACCAGATATCCGTGCAAAGCAAAACGTGATGATCGCGCAGTCCGTCTGAGAGATTTCCGCCGTACATCTTCACAATGGCGTTGAGTTCGGCTGACAGCTTTCCGACGCTGTTCAAGTCAGCCTTGCTCAGATTCTGTTTCCGGTGTTCGAGAATCTGCTGAAGCATTTCCGCATCACTGCCGGTATCCTCTTTCCTCTTGGCATTGGAATAATGATTCAGTAGCTCTCTCTCCTCTGGTGAAGCGCCATTCGTCAGCAGACTGGTTCCGCAGGGTGAGAGAACGAAATTTGGTTTTTGCCAATTCATAGATTCACCTCCCCTGAATGGTCATTCGCCCATAGCCACTTGAAGTTTTCGCGCCAATGCCTTCTTCGGCCAGCGCGAGTTTGAGAATGTCAAAGGCCGCCTGTAACCACTCCCGGCAACCTTTCGGCGCAGACAGCGCGATCAGGTAGCTGCCAGTCGCCGAAAGAAACGGGACGGGAGTAGGCTCGTCCCAGTCGGCAGGCGGCAGCAGTTCACCGTTCTCTTTCTTTTCGCTGTAATACTTCGGATGATGTACGGTCATAATGTCAGCGTGGAGCGCCTGCTTGTTGTGTCCCGGATCCGGCGGCACGTATAGCGCGTCATGAAAGGTGACGTAACCCACATCGTCAGTTTCCCCGAAGACAACTTTGTAAGCCTGAGATATTTCTTGCCATTTCCCACTTCTAAAGCCATCGGCTTTCCACATCCCGCCAATCCGGTTGCGCGCAAACGCCGCCGCCAGACCTTTGAGCGCGCTGCCACGAATGTAGGGGACGCCATAGGTGTGATGCAGCGTGATCGAAGTTTCCAGCACGCCGTCATCGCCCAGGCCAATCGCCAAGCACCCATCGACTTTGGCCTCGGCCAGCAGCGTTTGCTCATCATTTCGCAACGAAGCTTTCCATCGATCATAGAAAGCTCGGTACAACTCGGAAGTCTTAGTCGCGGTAGCGACTTCTTTGACCAGAAACTGTTTTGGCTGATCCTTCTGTTTCTGCTCTTTTTGCCTTTCTTTGAGTTGTTCATCGCCCAATAAAAACTTATCCAGCCACAATCCCGCGTTTGTGGTTGCATCTGGCGAAAATTTTTTCAGCTTATCCCATAGCTTATCCCTTATCATCACGCCCTCCCTTCATCGCCTTGTTTGACGTCCAGCACGGACTGAGCGAATCGCTTATACCAATGTAGCGCGGCCATCACCTGCTGCGTCAGCCACAGATATTCAGAAAGCGGAGCCGTGCGGCTGCTATTCATCAGGTCGATTTCCTCACCGCTGACTTCACTGATGGCGGCTTGTAAATGTGTAAGTAATTGCCTGCCACCGCTCTTTTTATTCCGGCTTTCAATATCGTCTTTGCTTTTCGCCTCAACAAAGCTCAACGCCTGCGCGAGCCCGGCTTTCTTCACCAGCACCGGCAAGTTGTTCGCCAGTCTGCCGTAATCCTTGACCCATTCTTCTTTTTTCTCCGGTTCAAGCCTGACGACCTGTTCATAGATCACAGCCGCATATCGCTGATCACGCGTTTTCAGTTTTGATTCTTCGCTCATTCCGCCGCTCCTTTCCCATCATTGTCCAGAGAAATGCTACAGAGCCCGCGCCCGACCGTTGCCTTGCCGCCGAGCTGAACGACTTTGTGTCGTGTCAGAATATCGTCGATTGTTTCGAAGACTTCCTTCGGCGCGGCCTTGCCTTTCACGGCGACGAGCAGGCCTGAAAGAATTGTTTCAGCCGGCAGCGCTTCCTCATACCACAGCGCGCCGCTGGCCACGGTCTTCGTCTGTTCTTCCAGCCTGATGCGCGCCGTGATTTCCGTGCCGTGTTCGAGCAAGAAGTTGAACACGTTGTCGCTGAGGACGCAGAACCGAGCCTTCAGCTCTTTGCGCCATTTCTCGTCCTCAAAGACTTTTCCTCCAATAAAACTCGCCCAGGTATCAACCGCCGGATCCGTCTTGCCTTGCAAATCGAAGTCTTCAAGAAAGACCTGCTGCTTCTCATCGGTAAGGTCCGATTTCTCTTGCGCCACCAGACAAGCAGTGTCCGTGATTTCGGGCAGGTCACTCAGCCCCGCGACATCAACGCCTGCGCCTTCGGCGTCACGTTTGAAGCGTTGCAGCGTGTAAGGCGAAGTCGCCCAGGCGAACGTACCGCGTAAGGATCGCGCCGGCAGCAGCAGCAATTGCTGATCGGAGAAGACCGCCGAGCCTGCGTATGCTTGCTCACTGGCGGCTTCGCCGAAGATTCGCGCCGCTTCCTGGTCGGCTTTTTTCCTTGCCTCCTTTTCGTCCTGTAGTTCCTTGAAGTACTTATCGAAAAGTTGATTTGTGTGGCAATCACGAATCGCGCCTTTCAACGAAGAGCCTGGCAGATAAGGAATGTTCGTCGCCTTCTCGCGGGCGATGGGCAGATCGATCACGCCGATGCCCTGTCCGGTTCCGGCGTGCAATGGTGAAAGCGCGTGAATGAATGTGAGTCTGGCAGTCATCGATTGTTCTCCCTTCGCGACTTCAGAAATGCGAGAAAGGCCATAACGATATCGTCTTTCCCGAACATCAAAGGAGTCTGGTTATCTTTCTGCTTTAGTAATTCGGCCTGGTCACTGCTGATGCTTGCGCGCAAGTCCTTCTCAGGAAGGTTACTGTCTTTCCTGAACCTCTCGTTTAGCCCACTATCCTCAAGTTGCAGATTCATCTGATCAGGCATTAGCGATCCCTCCAGCGCTAACGCAACACCAACGTATTTATCTCTCGCCAATTTCAGCGGTCGAAGAATCAAGGGACTTGCAAGGCGCTCAGAGTTCTCGATCCGCAGTGAGGTCGATCGTGGGTCGCTTTGTGAATCTAAAGGGGCTTTTTTGTTTCGATCCTTAAATTGAAAAATGATCGGCAGTCCAAAAGCCGCGCGAGGAAAACTTCTCATATCCCGAAGGTAAGGAATTAGCTGATGGTTTTTCAGCCGCTGTCCTGTTAGCTCTCTGATGAATTCAGGTTCGGGCCATTTGCTTCTACCCGGAGAGATTCTGTTCTTAGGATCACCATCAGGGCGTTGTTGTCGAAAGTCTCTATACACATTTATCAACTCGCTCCAGGCATCGTGCGCGTTCCTTTTCAGTCTTGTTATTTCAAAAACCGGATCGAATCGCAGGTAAGGGGTATAGCGCGGTGGGTTCTCATCCTGAAGGTAAGGGCCGTTCGCCAGTTCATCGGCCAACCATTCTGACACATCGCCAACGGAGTTCACGTCACCAGGAAGACCGACAAGTTCATCTCCCTTTGTGAGACAGATCGCGCCAAACCCTCTCCGCGTGCGCGCGCCTATGCCGCCAAACAACTCCCACGCCCATATCGCCGCTTCAACTTCTTCAGCTTGTTGTCGAGGATATTTCAACGTTAACGCAAACCGGACATTGGAAAGCAATGGCTTTGATTTCCAACCAATCACCATTTCATCCTGGGTTGGTTGCAGCGGGAACGTTGCGTAAGGCGGCGCGACATTGGTGTGCGATTGCAGCTTTGGCTTTCCTATTTTCTCGTTTCTTACTACCTCATAAGGAGTCGCCATTTTTCCTTCGCTTATCACCTGCGTGGTGACCCTCACCTCTGATTCTCGAAGATAGTCAGGCTTACTCGCTGCGCCCCAGAGTTTGTCTTCCGCCTTCTTCATCTCCTGCAAAATTTCCTGCAAATCGCCATTGAACTGGCCGCCGCGCGTGGCGCGCCACCAGAATCGCAGATGGCCGCGAATTTCCGTCGCGCGAATCGTCGTCACCGGATCGGCTAGGCCGGGTTCGACTCCGCCGCCGAACAGCGGGGTGATTAGTTCGTATTCGCGCGTCTGCGTAATGTAGTCTGCGCGCGCGGGAGATTTGTCAGGAACTTTGTAATCATCCTTGAAAGTGGGAATGTCTCTCATCAGTTAATCTCCATTCTTGAGACTTCGCCTGACCATACGCCGAGCGCGGCCAGTCCGAAGCCGTCCAATCGAGTCTGGTCGGGATTGCCGTTTTCATCGTCATCGCTGACGCAGTTCATCCATACGGCGTCAATCCACTGATCGATTTTCTGTTCGTCGCCGTCGAGCTTAAGGAAAAACACAGAGCCGGCAGGCGCCAGGCGGCGCGTCGGTTTTGGCTGTCCATTGGGTTTCTCTTTTGTCCTCTCGTAATCCCAGCCGGAAACAACCCGCGGGCGTCCGACGGCGGCGGCGATCGGGCCGGGCTTGACGCCGTGTCGCGCTTGCAGCAGCCAGTCAGGATGAAAGCCCGCCCTGAAATGCGCGGGCGTCAGCAAAACGACGCGACAGGCTTTGTCAGTTTTGATTCGCTCTCGCACTTGGCTAGGACAGGCTGGGAACGATGCTGAACTTTCGCGCCAGTCGCTCAGGCGCTGCTCTCCGCCGAGCGGTGCCAGGCCCGCCGGCGGATCTACAGAAGTCCTCACCGCTAGCGCCAATCGCAATGGCTTACCATTCAGCCGGCGTGTGAATTCGAACCCGCTGGTTTGGTAGAGGAAGCCTTCCTCAGCCGCCTGCGTCCTAGGGTCAATCCTCACGTGAACGCGGGATTCCTGGACAGGCCCGCCATGACCGAGTTGATCGAGTTCGACTGATTGCCGATCGCGAGGATTGCGGAGCCAGTCGAAAAATTCCCCCTTCTTCCAGAAGCGCGGCGCGTCTTTGAGAGGCTTTTGTTTGCTAATTGCGTCATATGACGCGAATCCGACTGGACATAGGTCATCCGGCAAATCGGTGTACATTCCTTTGGGCAATGACAGAGCAACGAGTTGTTTGATGTGAGCCTGTTTTGCGCCAGCTTCAAACAACACAGCATCCACGGGCGCGGGCAACAGCCAATCCTTAATTTCTCCCTCATTGTTGAGTTCAACGAGCAGCGGTCCCTGGACAGTGATTTGCTTCACCGTGCGGATCAACTCCCGCTTTTGCGTTTCGTCGTTGAAATCGCCCAGCGTAAAACCGTAGCGCGTCCGCACGGTTCCCGCCGTTGTGGAAGGAAATGGGAACGGCAAGGATTTTGCGCGCGCGCCCGGATCGGCGGTGAAAGGCCTTCCGTCGCGTGCAATCAACGGATCGCGCGGTTCGATAACCCACGTCTTCATTTCGTTTCTCCTTTCCGCTCGAATTTATTGACAAACAACCGCGCGACGATCAATTCATCGGCGAGCGCGCTAAAGGCCATTGACGATTTCTCCGAATCGTCGGGAACTCGAGCGAGCAGTTTTTGTTGAACGTCATTCTTGATCGCTTCGGCGCTGCGCTTTGATCGCTTGCGGCTCAGGATGCGCGTGGCCTCTTTCTTGTACGCCTCGGCTTTGTGTCCTCGAGGGAAATCCTTGAAGTCATCGGCGAGTTGGCGTAATTCGTAAGCGGCGCCGTCTGGGACTTCATCTTCCTGGTGAAACGACGTGAAGAGTTTCAACCGTTCATCCAAAGCGCCCCAATGGTCTACTACTGTCGTAACAGTTCCGCTGCGTTTGCTGACCTTGACGCAGAGCGCATCTTTGCCGCTGAGCTTTTTGGCTTCCTTTTCAGCATCTCGCGCCAGTTTGAGCGCGTCTTCGAGCGGTTCCATCTGATGAGAAATGCCGATGCCGACGGAGAGCGTCGGCGATTTTTCTTCCGCGTTTTTGAACTCGCTGAGTTTGCCCTTGAATGCATCGGCAAGCTGGCAGGCGCACTGGATGACTGCGCTCAGCGGAACCAGCGCCAATACGTCATCGCCGCCCGCATAGATCATCGAGCCGTCATGCTCGCTCACGATCTTTCGCGCCTCTCCGGCGAACTGGCTGAGCGCGCGGGAGAGCTTTTTGTGCTGGGCTTCCGTATCCCGCGCGTCAATCGCTTCGCCCATCCGGTCGCCGTCGCCAAACAGAATGGCGTAATAGGGCAATGGGGCCGCGCCGATTTCCTTTTTCAGCAATTCTCTGAGCTTCTCGCGCGCCTGTTCCAGTTCCGTCGCCTGCGCCGTTTCGTCGAAATATTCCTTGAGTTGCTCTTCAAACAGAATGTGTCCGTCATAAGGAAAGATGGCGCTGCACGGACATGGCGGGCGATACAAGGCGGTCTTGCTGACGCCTTTTGCCCATAGGAAGCTGACATATTCAGTGAGAGCCTTATTGTGCCCCTCGCTGAACGATTGAATCAGAGGCCAGGCAGCAATATGCGGAACGCTGGCGAAATCTTCGCCTTCTTTCTGGTTGCTGGGCTTGCCAAAACGCTTCAGCAACCCGACGCCGCACAAGGCTTCATTTTTCTTCACGCCGCGCTTTCCTCTCGTGGCTGTTCTGGGTATGACCGATTCGCGCAACCCATCAAGCGCGGACTTCCACTCGTTCCCGCGCCATTTATCAGTCGGGCCGAAATCGCGCGTGTTCTTTCGAGCGGCGAGCAGGGCTTCGACCCGCCGTCGGGCATGTGCGTAATCGCCATTGAGCGGAACAGCCGCCCAGTAGATTTCCGGCAGGTCGTCAACCTGAGCCTTTGCCTTGTCGATATTGCAAGAGCCGGCGGGAAAATCCTTCAAAGCTTCATCGAAAGCTCGATCCATGATTTCATTCAATCGATTGTGAACAGCAGCCTTTACCCTCTGGCCCAATCGCCGCGGATCATCGTCGATTTTTGCGAGAATTTTGTTGACAACGTTGAAATCGCTGTCAGGCTCCAACTCCCCATCATCATCGACAAAGGGAAATATCAGCCGGTTCCGGCCAATCTCTTTGGCCGCGGCTTTGGAAAGTTCGCTCAGCAGCCAGGAACTGAACCATAAATCTCGGGTGCGGCGCGCGGCGGCGATGAATTCCTGCGCCGGGCCAAGCGAGAGGGAAAACAGATAAGCCATAACACCTCCTATGTAACATCACGACTTTCGGACAGTTTATCGATCTGTTGAGTGCGACGACGATGTTTGCGCCTGACTGAGCCATCGCCGCGAACAATGGTTGAGACGACGAAATGCCCGCGCTCTGCATCGAAAACGCAAAACGCGCGAAACTCGAACGGGAAAGGGCGGCGAGTGCGAATCCGCCAAGTTTCGGGATGTTCAGCATTTGCGGGCAAAAGCTTTCGATTTGTCGCCTGGAGAATGCCTGCCAAAATAAAGAGCCGGGCCTTGGCCTCTTCCATCGGGGCAATGCGTTCCTGGAATTGAGTGATCGCGTGCGGCGAAACGAACAGATTGAAAAGCTCAGTCATAGATCTAATCCTTTCTGTAGATCGCTTGATGAACCCGGCGTGGTTTTCCCAAAGCTGAAAGACAGGTGTTTAGGCAGGCAGACTTCCGTCTGTTCGCCGTATTGGATGACAAAATACTCGCCCTCGCTGCGTGCGTTGTTGATCAGGCTCACCGGCGGCATGTTGATGAGGTCGCACATTGTTACAGTGTAAGCGGCGAACACATCGAGTGGGTTGAGCGGATGCTTTACTTCAAAGGCGCCTGTGCGAACGGTAGGCGCATTGATGCGCTCGCAACTCAGCCTGGCTTTCGACATCCACTTGCCAAGGCGAATCCATCGCGGCGGCTGAAAGCTTTCGCCGCGCGTGATAATGTAGAACCGAAACAAACTCTCGACCGCCAACTCTTTTGCCCGCCCGAAGGTGGGAGTATTGGTTTGCGCCTTCTCCATCTTCACGTGGTAGTGATTGCTGGCGTACTTCCAGGTGTTTAGCATGAAGTCTGCCGCCAGCGCGCGCGCCGGTGTGACGTAGATGCCGCGCCCGTTCAAGCTCGACAAGTCTTGCCGGTAAGTCGGTGTCTGTTGCCTCGTGAAATAAGGGCTCGAAGCCAACCCTAAGGCATAACAGAGCGCGTAGTTGTGGATCACGCGCTCCGTTTCATAAAGCCGCCCGATCTCGCGCGTGGCGAAGTAGAGCGAGTCATGTAGTTCGAGGTCGCAACGTAAAACCGTTGTCATCACTCCCTCCTATTCGGCCTTCTTATCGTTCTTGATGTATTTGCTCGCGTAATCGGTCGCCTCGTAGCTGATCACAGTCAGTAGCGATTGGAGCGACGCTTCATTTTGCGTGAGCGTGGCGACTTCACTGAGTAGATTCTGCAAGTTTTCTCCCTGAATCAGTTCATAGGCGACGCCGTCTTCCTTGAGCAATCCAGGCAAAACGTCATTGATGGCCTGCGCGACGTGCTCTTCCTGAACCGGATCGGGAAGTGAAATTTGCTGACGCTCGACTAGCAGATCATAAATGGCTTGCGTAAGACGCAGATTGCTGGTGATCTCGCCATCGGCAAAGGCTACGCCCAACGCCACGTTGCGCATTCGGCCTGTGCGTGTGGTCTGAGCGCCATAATGTTTGGTGCGCAACAGATTGTTCAGCACGTAGAGAAACCCGGCTTCAGTCGGGTCTTTGATCGTGACTATGCTCGGAAAGAAAGTCTGTGGGATGACGTGATCCTGCGAGTTGATGCGAGATGTGGTGTCGCCTCCGCGCGACATCGTGCCGTCTTCAAATGGCGCGTTCAAGGTCAGCTTGATATGCGAATCTTCAAAGGGCGTGATCGAGAAGGCAGAATCCACAATCACCTTCGACTTTTCGGAACCGCTATCACCGATAGCAAAACCATAGAGGATGCAGTCGGCGCAGCGCTGGCAGAAGTTGACGTTGTAATCGCACTCGCCGTAACTCGCGCCCTGCGCCGCTTTCTTCTTCTTGCCCTCATCAGGCGAGGCCATCGAAACCAGTTCGTAGCGGCGCAGCAATTCGCGCCCAGCCAGACGTTCCGGCGTGGACTGCTTGCGTTTGAACATCACCATGCGCGTGATCGGCCGAATCTCTTTCAAGCCTGCGCGCACGCGGGCAGTGTTAAGCGCGCCGTCCGTCTGAAAGAGCGGGTAAGATTCGGCGACGCGGCACGAGATGATGTGAGCATATTTGCCCATTGGTTTGGGCGGAATGGTCTGATGGAAATGCTTTTCGTTGACAGTCTTGAGAAATGACATTGTTATGCCTCCGGTTCTTCGTTGTTGTTGATAATGACGCTGTCGCTTGTATCCGCTCCGGCGGCGGCGGCCATCGCGCGTTTCTCGGAGCGTTCGCGGTCGTCCATCTCGCGGTAGAGTGTGTCGCAGGTGTTGCGCAGCAGATTGAGTTGCTGTCCCGCCAAGCGAGCGGCGTCTCCTTTGAGCGCGCTGGTAAACAGGTCGTTGACGAAATATTCGGCGAACTCGCGCACGGCGCGGCGTTCATCTTCTGAATTGCTGATGACCCAGCGGCCTTCGGCTTCCGAGCGATGGACGCGCTGCATCAGGGAATTCATCTCAGCCGCGACGACATCCACCAACGCGCCTTCATCTTGAGTGAAAAGCGCGCGGTCAGCCTTGAGCATAGTGTCGGCAGCAACATCAATTGGCTTCAATACTGCGTTCGCCTTCGCAAACCAGCTCTTGGCGCGGTAGAAGCGGCGGTAAAGTTCGGTCAGTCTTCTTGCGTGGTTCATAGCTTTTCGCTCCTGTTCGGTTTCCAATTCAATGTAGTTGTACAGGCTTAGATATTCGCGCACACGGTCGGGTGGCGGCGCGTCTCTATCCTGCTTACGCAGCCAGACGTTGAGATAGTGAAAGACATAGAGAGGCGACGACGCCAGATCGCGCGCCAGCTCGCTAAGCCTGCCCCAGTTGGCGTCATATCCGCCCTTCGATTGCCGGGCGTTGGCGTCGAGATGAATGACGTAAGCGGCCGTCAGGCGTTGAAGGTTTGGCAGTATCTCATCGAGCCGCAACCGCAGCTTCGTGACAAGCAATTCAGCGAACGAATGTGGCGCGTCAATAAAGACCGTCTCCTCGAAATCGGCCCCGCTGTTGAAGAGCGGCGCGGGCGATTCCGATACCACGACCTTTGCATCGAAGACCAATGGCAGCGCCAGCGCCAGAAAAACTGGCATCACCCAGCTTTCGGTATCGCTCGCGTCACGCCCGGGCGGCAAGCCCGCGAAGAAGAACGTGAGCGGGTCATCTTCGGGGTACTGCATCTTAAAGAAGCGGTCTTGCTCGACTTCCAGCGTCTCATCAATCAGCAGGCTGTCGAGACTTTGGAAGCGGGCGATGGAGAAATCCACCGCGCGAGTTTCACGGCTCACCAGGTGGTTGCGCACTTCCGTGCGGAAGCTCGTCGCTCGCAATTTCTGGTAGCATTCACGCAGGAACCGATTCGTTTCCATTGTGAAGTAGTAAGTCGGGTAGATGTAGAGGTAACGATATTTGCCGCCTTCAAAATCGCCGCCGCTCGCCTGCGTGCGATTCATCAGAATTTGGCGCAGCATCATCTCCGCCGAGCAGATGCTGCAAATGTGGCGCTTGGCCTGCGAGCCGAAGAGCGTTTGCTTGTTCGTGTAAACCTGCGGCGCGAAGAGCACTCCGGCTTCCATCTGCTCGTTCACCTTGTATGACGAGCTGCACAGCGAGCAAGGCTTGCCGCCGCCGCGCTGCTTGGTCTTCTCATACAATCCAAGCTCGGACAAGAATTGCCGCGGCTGAAGCGGTTGGCGCGCTGCGGGCAAGGTCACTATTACGGCAACGTAGCGCCGCACGTCGTCCCAACCATCGTTCCCATCCTGCGGGATCGAATCCTTGACCTTTTCAGCTAGCGATGTGGCCAAGTTGGAAATCAACTCTTGCACGTCATCCGCGCTCTTGCCTTTGTTCCGAGGCTGTTTGAAATATTGCGCAGCAACGTAATACCAGGCCAGCGGCACGCCGCCCGTGTTGCCCTTCTCGCCTGCGCTGCGGATGGCTTCATTGAGATTTGCAATCGCGTCAAAACCGGAGCGCAAATCGCCGAGTTCAAGCTGTTCCAAAATTGCCTGCGCTACATCCGGCGGATTTTTGAGCTTGCGCGTGTTGCAAAACGCCTGCCATACCTTGCGCTCAGCCACGTCGCAGAACTCGGCAAGCTGATCAATGCGGATGTCGTCGATAAACTCAACTTCCAGGGACGTAGGAAGCATGCCTTTGCGACGGAATTCAACGAGCGAAGCGCTACGTTTCGCCGAGGCCGAATTGCTGCCCGCGTGCAGCTTCTTGCCCGCCGCACCTGCGCCGACGCGAATCAATGTTGGCGCGTCGAAGAAAAGCCAGTAGTAATCAGCAAACTTTAGACCCTTGCCGTCACGCCCAAATCCTACATAGCGTTGCGCCAGTTGCCGCGCGCAGAGTTGGCGCACTTTCGCCACAACAGCATCCGGCGCAATGGCAGGGTCAACCGCCAGAGCTTCAGCCGTTCCACAATAAGCGACACCGTTCGGGAAAAAGAGAAACGCTTGCCATCCGCATTCGCGGTGCGCGTCGAGCAGAGCGTTGTTGATGATGTTTGTCAGCACGCCGCGCACTTCTGCTAGGCTGTGAAATGTGAAGCGCAACTGCCCATCGCTCAAACGGTGCAGCAAATCGGTGATCGAAACCTGCGCGACGTCCGCCGGGTGTTTGACTATCGAGGACAGCTTGTCGGCCATCTTCGTCAGGTTCGCGCATAACTCACAGACTTTCTCGGACAAAGTCAGGTTGAAGCCGACGGTGGGGCGATGCGTGTCGTACCGCTCTTGCGTGTTCTGCGTGATCCAGGCCAGCGTGTCCAGATGAACATTGATCGAGCCGAGTCCGCCCGCCGCCAGGAATTCATCTAGCCCGAGCCTGCGTGACCATTCGATCAACACTCGCTCAAACATTTCGCGATGCTTGACCGGGTCGGGCTTGAAGCCTTCGCCGAACTCCGCTTCGAGTGTCGCGGCCACGCCGGGCAGCTTTTCCCAATCGTGCAGGATGTAGCCGGCGATGAAGAAGCGATAGGCTTTTTCATCAAGATAGCGCGCGACGCTGGCGTCAAGTTGGCGCAGGCGGCGGATCAACGCGACGACAGGCAGCAGGCCGTTGAGCAGATGCGCCGTCAGCGATTGGTCTTCGCCGCTGCGGCCGGATTTAATGCCTTCGGCTCGTTTGCGTTCGATCCATAGCCCCCCTTTGGCCGTGTGTCCGGCGAGTTCGCGCAGCATCCGAGGCGCAACCAGCCGGGCGAAATCATTGAGCGCGGCGTCTGCAGGATTTTCGCGCCGCACGGCTTCGCGAATGAGCTTGACCGTAAGCAGTTCGGGCGCGGAAGTTCCAAGCGCTGTTTCGTCGGGAGTCTCTTCCTCTAAAGCCGCGATCAATTCGTCTTCATCAATTGGCAATTTGAATTCATTTTCCATAGCTTGATCCGTCTTAAATGATCAATGTTGTTGCCGGCGCCGTTGCGAAGTAAAAGAAAACTGTCTCTGCAAGAAGCGCTTCCTGTCCGAACGCGACACTGTAACTCGGTAACGCGTCGGCCATCGTGCGCAAATCGGTCAACGGGTAGAGCGCGAAGAGTTGCGGCAAGGCGCCGCGCCGCTTGGCCGAGAAGTTATCGAACTGCACGATGTAGTAGACCAGTTTGAGACGCTTCAAATGGCGGTTGATTGAGTTTTGGAATTCAGTGTCAGAGAGAATAACTGAAACTCCGGTGGTTGCCCGGACGCGGTCAAGAGCCTGAGCGCTCAGGTCGGCCGGCAAGTGAAAATGCCAACGCATAGGCGCGTCACGGTAACCACTGATAACCAGATATAACTTGCAATACCTGAACTTTTGCAGCGCGACGCCGGCCTTTTCCGCTCGCGCCTTGAACTCCTCTTCACCGAGCACATCCGCGATTACACAGTTGGTAAGTAATCCCGGCAGGTCATAGGTTTTGAACTGCTGCGGCTCATCGGCGACCGAGCGATCAATCACGCCGCACTCCAACGCGCCGCCGCCGCGAAAGCTGCGCGCGGCTTCGAGGATGGGCTTCTCGTCCTGTTTGTCGCCAGCCATGTAAGCCCGCACTCTGGCGAGTTGTTGGTTGATGCCCAACTCAAACGTTCGTTCGTAATCGTCACGAAGTTGTTTACGAGCGCCCTCGTAAGCCTGCTTGATCTCTTTTCGACCGAGTTCCAGGTAGACGCAGGCCGACTGCAGGCCTCCCCAGCGTTGCGCGTAACGCTTGAAGTCATTGACCGGTGGATAGACCTCGCGCAGTTTGGAGAAAAACGCCTGGCGGTCATAGCAACCGCCGTCTTGCAGAGGCGTTAAGCCGTCTGCGCCGGGCTTTTCAAATAACCTTTCGTGGATGAACTGCGGCACGAGCGCATAGGCTTGAAACGCGTTGAATTTGATCGCCTCGCCTCGTTCATTTTCGTAACCGTCGTGGCGTCCGAGCCTGCCCAGCCGTTGAATGAAGTTGCCCGCATCGGTCGCCTCGAAGATCAGCAGGTTGATTTTGAAATCCACGCCGATGTCTATCGTCGAAGTGCCAATGAGCACGTCTTTGGCCATTGATTCGTGGCGTTCGCCCTTGGTCGAAAAGCCGGTATTTTCGCCGACCGAGACGCCGCGACGCTGAAGCGTCGGACGTAGTTGATTGACGAGCCGTTTGACCGCACCGACCGAGTTGAGAATCACGGCGCAACGCGAACCCGGATGCTCGTGGAAGAATTTGATGATTACGGCTTCGACGTTTTCGGTCAGCCACTGCTCGGCTGTTTTGTCGGGGCGCATGATGATGTCAAAAAATAGGGAGACCTGATGCGTGATGCGGCGATCCTCGTCATGGTCAATCGCTGTCGCTTCGTCGTCGAGCGCATGCCGGTATTCGCCCTCGACGGTTGCGTAACGAAGTCCTGCGCGTTCGAGGCTGGCGCACAATTGCTTTGACGGAGTCGCGGAGAGGAAAAGAAACTTGCGTCCGCCCGCGCCGTGTGTGGCCCGCGTAAGCAGCATCGCGTTGACGACGCTGACGATCTGCGGCGCGCTGAAGATGTGGAACTCGTCGAAGACGGTCAGCGTGAAGTTTTTGATTAGCGCGTTGAAGACTTTGTCCCGCGCATCGCTGTGGCGCAGGTAATAGCCGTTCATGATCAGGTGGTAAATGTCCGGGTTGGCCAGCAAGATTTCGCTCTGCTCTATGCGGCGCAGCAACTCAGTCTGCCGCGAGACATTATGCTCATCGGCGTATTCGGTCAGTTGCTCGCCGCTCAACCTGCACACGCGCTGCGGGCGCGGCGCGAGCGAAAGCTGTTTAACATAACCGCCTACTTGATTCTCCTGATCGCGACTGAGTTCATTGGTCGGGTACAGCCCCATCGTACAGCGGTTGTCGCGCAGCGCAGGCAGATAAGCCGATAAGCTCTTCCCGTCGCTGGTCAGCGCCAGATTGAAGATCGCGTCCAAGTCAGGATCGCCGAGGAGTTGGTACGTCCGCGCCTGATGTTGCGAGAGGCGGCGATCGTTGATGAAACTGCCGGCTGCGCCTTGTGGCGCGAGTTTTGAATAGACCGCTTTGAGGAACACTCGTTTCATTGTGTTTTACCTCCCTTCGCCTGATGCCTCTCCAAAATATTTCGAGCTATGCGCAACGCTTCTTCCCGCAACCACTGCGGCTCCAGAATCTCCGCCTCATCGCCCCACGGAAAGACCAGATACCACAGCACCTCGCGCGGATCGCTGACGGTCAGGCTCAGGCGCAGGCCGCCGTCCGCAAACCACAATTTCTCCTCCGATTCGTGGTGGTAGGCCTCGTCAATGTAGCGGGCCGCGTTCGCGGCGAATTTGATCCGCACCAATTGCGGCGGCATGACGCCCGCCATCACGCGGAAGCTATGGCGGTGGCGTTCGCGGAAGTTGTAATCCGGGCGCACGGCGAAATTCCCGATGCGGCGCAAAGGGGGTTTGACGCGGCTCACGCGCAACATCAACACCTTACGCTCTTCCGCCACGTAAGCGTCCAGGTAGAGAGCGCGCCCCTTGAAATAGAGCGCGTAGGGATCGATCTCCATCTTACGCTCGCGTCGCTGCGAGAAGTCGTCGTAGACAATCTCCAATCGCATGCATCTTTCCTGCGCCTGCCATAACGCCTCGATAATTTGCGAGTCCACTTTGAATCTGTTCCTGAGGACGTCGTCGTCCATCGCGTATTCGAGGAGGTCGCGCACGCGCTTGTTGGCGTTGGCGATGATCTTCTTGATAGCCCTGACGGCGTCGAAGGCTAGTGTATGGTCGCCGGCGGCTGAGATTTGGCGCACTGCCATTACCAGCGACAATGCTTCGACCGCCGTCAGGTCAGCGACGGGAAGGGAGATGTCATTTTTGATCACGTAACGCCCGCGCTGGCGGTCGTAATCGAAAACGAAGCCGATCTGCGCCAGCGCTTTCCTATCCTCGAAGAATTGCGAGCGGCTGACGCCGAGCGAGCGCCAGAGTTGTTCCGGCGTTTGCCTGGGATTGGATTGGATCTCGCGGATCAGTTCGAGCAACCTGGTCGCGCGAGTCTGAACGGCTTTTGTTATCTCGTTTGGCATAACGGGCGCAATCTATCAAAGCGGGGGCGGGCTTGGGAGCGCCTTTTAATGTCTCAGTCCGGTTAGGGCTGGACTGGCGTTGACATTTCGAGCTTTCAAACAGAGTAAAACAATCGCTACCGCCATCGTCGTTCACCCACATTTTTCCGCCCCACGCCTTCGCCTCGCCCTATATACCGTTCGAGGGAATCAAAGTTCGACAACACGCCCGCATTTTTCACTCACGGCGCCTTAGCTTGATGGATGGAAGCCGCCAGGCCGGATCGGTGAAGTAAAAGCAGTTCTTTTCGCCGTCGAATTCCAGCGGCGCAAGCCAGTCGTCTTTCAGCGCGCGAATATAGTTTTGAAGGGCGCACGGAGTGTGATTGGCAATGCGCGCCAGGTCGGCTTTGGTCGGATAGTAGCATCACTGAATGTCGGCGCAGAGCTTGTTCAGACGATCATCTGCGGATGTGGCCTGCGAGAGGGTAGCCCAGACGCTTCAGCATGTAAATGAGCAAACGAAAAAAAAGCCGCCGATCCTGAGAACCAGCGGTCGCGGCTAGGTTCTGCGGAAATCGCGCGCAGGCTTCGGCGAGCGGCAGCAGGATTTTGATCAAACGCTCGGTCAGATCGCCGCGGCGTGATTGTTTGCGTCGCCGGTTGACGGATTTTTCAGTTGCCCGCACGGCGGTATCCTCGTCTAACCACAAGCGGGTGGACCGGGAATGAAATGTTTTAAGTTGAGCCTACGGGCTCCGAGGAATGGCGGCTGAATATCAGGCGACGGAGGCCGAGGTCGCGATACAGATAGCTGACGGCTTCAGCGCATTCCGGCGTAATATTTGGTGATCTTTGGCGGCCGTGTCAAGATTGTTCCTTCAGCATCTCGTCCAACGCCTCTTTCTCAACCTTTCAAAAAAACGAGCGGACAGCAATCTCGCGCCTGAATTGCCAGGCCCCGAAAACTTGCCGACGAAAGCAATCTTGCCGGTTTTTCGCTTCAGGGAAGGAAATCCATGCCGCTCTTGATTAATCGAGAAATATTTGACCGCGTCAAAGCGGCCATCGCTCAGGCGAAGCGCATGAACATGCTCTATTGGGCTGGGAACAGATACGGCAAGCCGGCTGAATCGGTTTACGAGATTCGAGGGCTGCCGCTGATGGAAGACTGTCAAACGACGGCATGTATCGGCGGGCTGGTTTGTTACCTTGCGACTCTGGAAGAGATCACGCGCGCGGTTGAAATCTACGACCTCTCCGACAATGAGATTCAAGAGCCGTCTCTCCTCGGCGCGGCGTTGTTGATCCGCGGCGCCGAAGACAAATATGAATTGGAGAACGCCTGTTTGCCGCTCTTCTCTTTACTGCATTGGCCACCTAAAGAGCAGAGCGCTTACGGCGCCAGTCGAACAGATGCGGAGAGGAATCAAGTAGTCCTCCGGCGCATGGACGAATGGGCGGCTGAAATCGAATCGCGCCCATTGGCCGAAAGCTAGCCTCACAATCCGCGTCTTCTCTTTCCGCTTCACTTCTTTCGCTCAAAAACAAAACGGACGGCATTGCGCGCGAGTCGATCACTCGCCGGTTAAAACGATTACCGCCCGCGCCAGCAGTTCATGCGCAGTTCTCTTAGAGCGGCGACAGGTTTGAGCGAATACACCGGTTTCGACAGGCCATCTATATGAAGTTGACTTTACAGATACAACTTCTTCCGGATAAAGAGCAGGCCGGGCTACTGCAACTCACAATGGAGCGGTTCAATGAGGCCCGCTCATGGCTTGCCGCTCAGGCTTTTGAGTTGGGCGTCGCCAACAAGGTAAAGCTTCAGCAACTGTTCTATTACGATCTGCGAGAGAAATTCAGTCTCTCTGCGCAAATGGCCGCGCTCTGCATTCGTCACGTCGGCGGAACCTACAGAAGAGACAAGAGCGTCAAGCCCGCTTTCAGAAAAAACGCGGCAATGCCCTATGACAGCCGCATTATGTCGTTCAAGGGTGCCGACCGCGTCTCACTGCTGACGCTTGATGGTCGCGTTATTGTGCCTTTCGTGATGGGCGAGCGCCAGCATGAGCGATTCAGCCTCGCCAAGGGGCAATCCAATCTCGTTCGGCGCAAGGACGGGAAGTGGTTTTTGCTCGTCACCGTTGATGTGCCTGACAAGACGCCGATACCTGAAACCAACTTCATCGGCGTTGACATGGGGATCGTGAATATCGCAACTGACAGCGATGGCGAAGTCTACACCATCGACAAGGTCGAAGAAGTCAGGCAACACTATCGAAAGACGCGCCGCTCCCTTCAGCAGAAAGCGGCCAGGAAGAAACGATCTGGTAAACGGCCCAAGAATGTCAGGCGTAAATTGAGAGACCTTTCTGGACGTGAGCGTAGATTCAAGGCGGACACCAATCACTGCATCTCGAAGAAGATCGTTGAGAAAGCCACAGACACGAATCGCGGCATTGCTGTTGAAGAATTGACAAGCATCCGCAAGAGAATACGGTTCAGGAAAGCTCAGCGGGACAGGATGTCGAAATGGTCGTTCGCCGAACTCAGAGGGTTCATTGAATACAAAGCGAAGCTGGCCGGCGTTCCAGTAATTGCCGTCGATCCTCGAAACACGAGCAGGACGTGCCCGGAGTGTGGTCATATTGACAAAGGCAATCGTCTTGTTCGTGGAATCTTTTTGTGCCGCGAGTGTGGTCATTTCGGTCATGCTGATGTAGTCGGCGCAACCAATATTGCCTCTGCCGCACAAGTCGCCGTGCGGGAAGTCTCCGTTGCAGCCCTGGCTGCGTAATCCGAGGGAGGCATCGCTCAGATCCGACAATTTTTCCGCCGAAATGACTTCACAGTATTTTGAGGCACACTTCCCCTCGACGATTTTCACCGTTGAAAATCGCATCTCCGGCTCAATCCCTTCACTGAAATTCTAGGTGTCAGGCAGACCGCTTGACCGACAGCCGAGCTTGCTCTCGCATTTCATGCTCAATCAGGGCGACCCAATCGTCCTCTCCCAGATCGACTCCCGACAACTGGAACGGCGTCCGACCGCCGCGTTGCTTGAGCGGCCGCATATTCCAATAAAGCACGATCAACGCCAGAAAGCCCTGGCTCAAATGTTTTTTCACGCTGATGTAAGGGCGCAGTATGCTGTTGAGGCATTCGACCGCGCTCGATGCTCTGATTACTCGATCCAGCGCTTCATAGATCTGTCGCCGGACCTCCGCGAAATTCTCAATCCGGCGTTCCCAACACTCCAAACCGATCAACGCGTTCAAGTAGCGTCGCTGGGCGGAGGCCGAGAGATGCGCGCGGGATGCTCCATACCAACATCGCGCAACCGCATCATAGACGACCTGACGGCTCCCTGCGCTGGCGCGCCATTTGATCTCGATCTTCTCCAGTTTCTCCTCCAGCACGGAGAGGAATGTAAACAGACCGACACGCGCCCCCTCAATTACGGTCACCAGCGGTTTGACATTGATCTCCCCGACTTCGCGCAATAGATCGAGTACTTCATTGATTGCGGCTTCGGCCGTATCGCGCGTTCGTACCTTCCGGCGCCGATCGTCATAGGCCTCGAACTGTTCTTCCAGATAAGCGACGATCACTTCAACCCAGTCGAAGGCTTCCAGCCGGCGGTCGAGCGCCGCCGCTTTCTCCTGGTATTCGACCTCAGCCCGCACGCGCGCGCCCACTCCCAAGCGCGGCGACGAGATCAACTTGCGCGCCTGCTCCACCTGCTCCATCGCTTCGTAGCAACGGGCTTCCTGACTGCGCGTCAGGCGGCGCAGCTCGCGTTTGAAATGAAACAGATCGTACTGATGAGCGATCTCCTGCGCCGCATCACGAACGCCTTTGAGCAGCCCGCTCCCCTGATCGGAGACGACGAACTTGACATTCGGGTACCGCTCCAGCAGATTCTGCCAGGTCTCGCCTTTCCGATTCTCCGCCGCCTCGGGCATCAGCGCCATCATCGTCAATGGATCGATCGCCGTCAGGATCGGCTGTTGATGACGGAAGATTTCATCCACGGCCATCGCTCCGGCTGCGCGTTCGATCTCTTCGTGTCGCATCAAGCTCAGAGCCGCCTCGCCGGCGCGATCCAGTTGCTCATGCACCCAACCCGACGAAGCGCGCCCGTCGCGCCCGAAGGCCGCTTCCAGGCAATGGGCAATCTTGTCTTCGGAGACCGGGCAGACCGCCAATTCCAACAACAGGCGAAAACGCGCCGCGCGGCGCCCATCTCGCTCGACCTCCAGTTGCCCCCGCAGTTGTTCGCAATCGGCTTCCAGTTCGCGCACTCGGCGCCGCATCGCGTCCAGTTCGTCCCGCGTGCGGTCTTCTTCGCGCCGGCCCGCCCTGCGCCAGTCGAGCGCATTGCCGACCCGCTCGGCAATGTCATAGATGAAGTGACGAGAAATGCGCCACTCTTTGGCCAGTCCGCTGACCGTGCCGTGGTCGTCCTGGAAGCGCCAGTAGCGACTGAAGATTTCCATCCGATCGTCCAGGCTGATGTCGGCTCTAGTGTACATATGCGGCCTCCTTTTGTTTGAGATTCAACAACTGGGACAGCCGGTGATAACAGGCCAATGCTTCCCGGTGAAGCTCCGGATTCTCTTCGCGCCGAATCGTTTCCATGCGATTGATCACGTCCAGGTATTTCTGCGTCTGCTGCAAGGCGTGCAGTTGCGCGCGATGATAAGTACTGTGGCCGTCGCGCAGAAAGGCGATGGCTTTGGCCAACGAGCCGTCCGCCTCGAGAAAGTGAGAGAGGGCTTCTTCGCCGGCTTCTCGGACGTCGCGGAAAAATCTGGAGACTTGCGTCAGTTTGATCACGTACTGTCTCTGTTTGTCCTGATACGATTTGGTGAAGCGCCCTTCAGCCAACCATCTCATGGCCTGGGCGAGCGGATACGGTTGATGCGTCGGTCGCTCATCGTCCTTGTCGGTATAGATGCAGCGTTCCGTGCGCGACAGGACTATTTGCGGCTCGATCTGCTTCACCCCGCAAAAACCGACCAACACCCAAAGTAGATCCGCCGCGCAGGACTGCGGGTAGCTTTGCGAATAGCGCCGCACACAGCGACCGGCGATCAAGAGCGGCTCAATCTGTGGGCGGTAGCGGCCGAGCATTTGCGCCAGGGCATCCGGGCCTTCGCGTTCGGCGACGCCGAGATATTCGGTCAACACGCTCAGCGAGTCCCACGCTAACATGGTTTCTATGTTATGTGGAATATCGGGGATAGGATGTCGCCCTGCTTGCCCAATTCCGTTGATTGGAGGTGTAAAGATGAATGATGTCTGTTGGAAACGATTCGCTCTATTATCTGCCAACCCGCACGCGCGTTCGTGGCTGTCCATTCAAGCTGACTTGCAACTCGCTCCCAACACGCTTATTGCTTACGGGCGTGCGCTGGAAGATTATCTCAGCTTCTGTGCTCGCAATTGCGTAGATGCCGACAACGCCACGCGTGAGCATCTGGCATCTTTCGTCCGTGATCTGGCACATCGCCCTAACCCTCGCGGCAAGACGGCGCCAGGCGCCAATTCCAAAGCTGGCTTGGCCAATGCCACTCTCCGGCAACGACTCACCGCCGTACGACTTTATTACGACTACCTGATTGAAGAAGGATTACGGGACACCAACCCAGTCGGCCGCGGGCGCTATACAGTTAATAAAGGTTTCGGTGGGCAGCGCGAGCGCAGTCTCATCCCCTCCTACAGAAAGTTGCCGTGGATCCCAACTGACGACGAATGGTTGGCTATCGTTGTGGCGGCGCGTAGTGAGTCCCTGCGCAACCGTCTCATGCTGGCCCTCGCTTACGATGCCGGGCTGCGCCGCGAAGAATTGTGCGCCTTAGAGACCTCCGACTTTGACCCTGCGCAACGCCTTTTACGCATCCGTGCTGAAACTACCAAGAACCGGCAAGGGCGAGTTGTCCCTTACTCCACCTCCACCGCGGACCTTTATACGGCCTATCTCAGCCATCGTCGCAAGTTGACTCGTGCTCGAGGCCCGCTGTTTCTCTCCGAGTCTCGACGTAATCCGACGCGCCCACTCACGATCTGGACATGGTCGAAAGTTGTTCAATCTCTCGCTTTACGCGCCGGCGTGCCGCATCTGACTACGCACACCATGCGCCATCTTTGCTTGACGGACTTAGCGCGTGCCGGCTGGGACATTCATGAGATCGCGCTCTTCGCCGGACATCGCAATACCGCAACGACGCTCGCATACATTCATCTGAGCGGGCGTGATCTGGCGAAGAAGTTCGCACGTGGCATGGCGACGATCCATCAATGGCGAGTTGCGCTTATCAGCAAAGGAGCCGAATATGAAGCAACACAGACAACCTCCGGTTGAACATTTGTCGGCAACGCGCTGGCAGTGGCCGTTGGACATTGCCGCATACGACCGCGGAATTGAACTGAGTCCAGAGGAAATTGATGCTCTTGACTGCCGCTATAACTCGCAGTCGCCGCGCCTGCCCTTTAAATCCATACCGGCGCTTTCACGACTGATCCGTCCACTTGAAGACGTCATCGCTCATATCAGCATAAGAAAAGCGCAAAAAATCGGAATGGTCCCTTTGATGATGCGCGAAGTTCATCGCCGCCGTATGACATACTGGGGCTGGAGCCTGGCAGAGTGGCGCGAGACACTGGGCCCGGACTACGAGAGCTTTTGCGGGCGCCATCACGCAGCAACCGAAATAAAGTTGCAAGTGATGGCCGTTGGCTATCTGCTGCATCGCATCGACGATCTTCACGCGGTGGCCAAGTTCAGTCAGTTGGCCTTTGTCAAACAGGTCTTTAATGCTCAAGCGGTTGATGCTTCCATCGAGCGTGTCCGCCAAGAGCTCCAGCGTTGGGGATATGGTAAGCGACGAACGATCGGACAGCTACCGAGCACCCTTTCCGAAATCATGATCGCAGCCCGCAGCCCCTATCTTGAGGACATTCGCCTTGAGACATTGCAACACGTCCATCGAGGTAACTTCTCCTATCATGTCCGGGACGGCGTCGAGATGGTGTCGCGCGCCTTATTCAGCTTCGGCATAACACCTTCAGTGCTTCCTCCACGCCTGACAATTCATGAGCGGTGCGGTATTCCTCATGCTGAGGCCGATGTGCCTACAGAATGGCTAAATTGGAGCAAACGTTGGCGAGATACTTCAACGCTCAGGCCTAATACCCGCCACCGGGTATTTCACCTGCTTTGCAAGACTGGTCGTTGGCTGGCGCACACTCACCCGGAGATCTTGACGCCGGCGGACTGGACTCGCGAGTTGGCGGCAGAATATGTTGCCGTCATCGATCGGATGAAGATCGGTGAATGGACACACGCCGAGAAGCTGTGCCCTAAGAAGATCGGTCAGCCACATGGGCCAGGCTCGAAAGTTAGTATGCTGAACGCGCTACGCTGCTTCTTCCAGGATTCCCAGGAGTGGGGTTGGATCAAACGCAACTTCGACCCGCGCCGCTCGTTCGCTACACCGCGTTCGATTCGCGCCCTTATCAAGCCAAACCCGAAGGTGATCGCGGCCGACACCTGGGCCAAGCTTCTGTGGGCCGGACCTCTCTACAGGACAAAAAATGATGATGAATTGTGGCCATAGCTGACCAGGCCATCGTGCGATTAGACTTTCGGTCGACGAAAACTGAAAGGAGATCGCACGATGACCGACATCCGCTCGCTTGAGCGAACGTTGCTTG
>WNGA01002201.1_pt1 | contig 34676 bp, 40 predicted proteins | sample 5400061 | NCBI WGS metagenome assembly WNGA01 (sample SAMN13153366, study PRJNA577476) | soil metagenome | isolation source: 100 cm soil or saprolite under grassland replicate 2 | place: USA:California | collected 2016-06-15
GGGTCGAGCGCCGACGTGACCTCGTCGAACAGCATCACGTGCGGGCGCATCATCAACGCACGGGCAATCGCGACGCGCTGCTGCTGTCCACCGGACAGCTGGTGCGGATAGCTTCGAGCCTTGTCCGCCAGCCCAACGCGCTCGAGTAGCTCATGTGCGCGCTGTTCCGCCTCCTTGCGCGGGACCTTGGCGACGCGGCGCGCTCCGAGAGTGAGGTTGTCGATCGCTCGCAGGTGAGGGAAGAGGTTGAACTGCTGGAAGACGATGCCGATCCGCTGCCGGATCGCGGGCACCTTGGCTCCCTTGCGCGTGATCTCCTCGCCCTCGAAGAAGATGCGGCCGTCGTCGACGGGCTCGAGCAGGTTGACACAGCGAAGGAGCGTGCTCTTGCCACTGCCGCTCGGACCGATGATGACGAGGGCCTCCCCTGCCTTCACCGTGAGATCGATCCCGTCGAGGACGACGTTGTCGCCGAAGCTCTTCCGAACGCCCTCGAGCCGGACGACAGGCGTCGTCGCGCGCGCAGGCTCGACCAGCGCCGCCCCTGAATCGTGCCCCGCCTCCACCGATGCCTTTATACGTTTTTTCCCCCGCACGTTCAAACCTTCGATACTGAACGCGGCTCGGCGCAACGCTAGTGTCCGCGGCGTGGAGAGCCTCGCGGAGCTGATTCGCTCACGCCGCACGCACAAGTCGTTCGGGCCCGATCCCGTCTCGCGCGAGACGCTCGACGATCTGCTCGAGCTCGCGCGCTGGGCACCGAACCACCACCGGACGAATCCGTGGCGCTTTCGCGTGGTCGGCCCGGAAACCCTGGCCCGGCTCAAGGCGGCGGCGGGTCCCGTCGAGGCACCGAAGCTCGACCGCGCGCCGACGCTCGTCCTCGCCTCCTGCGTGCTGTCCGGTGACCTGCAGCAGGACGAGGAGGACATCTGCGCGACGGCGTGCGCGATCTACGTCGTTCTGCTCGCGGCGCATGCGCGGGGCTTGGCCGGGTACTGGCGGACGCCGCGCGTGCTGCGCACGAAAGCCGGGCGGGAGGCGGTCGGACTTCCAGACGGCGAGCGGTTCCTCGGCCTGGTCCACCTCGGGTCGCCCCGATCCGATCCGTCGGCGCCCGAGCGCGCGGGCCTCGAGGACTACCGGTTCTTCCTCCCCTAGGCGCTGCCCGGAGGTACCGTGGACGAGTGACCGATCTTCCCGCATACGAGGGCCCGCAAGAGGTCGTCTGTCCTCATTGCAAGAAGACGTTCACGGCCGAGCTGATCGCCGGGCAGACCGAACGCCATCGCGGCTTCAAGTGTCCGCACTGCAAGTTGTTCGTGCCGGCCGATAGAGCGGCGAAGCGCCGGTAGCAGCCGTTTTCGCGCACGTCGCGCGCGCATCGGTCCAGGCGCGAGCGTCCGAACCGGACACGATCACCCGCCAGGCAGGACAGCAGTCTTCCGCCGGCCTGCCCGCGATCGTGCCAAACAACGGCGGCGACAACCATGTCCTGTGGAAGAAAAGTCACACTGTCGAGACAGAGGCCATGCCCCGGCGGGCGCCGTCTGGGGACAGCCCCCAGCCGCGGCCCGCAGGGCCGCGGCTGCGGCGGCCGTGGCTCTCGCGGCTATCCCTCGTTCAAGGGATAGCAGCCGCTTGCCGATGAGGAATCCGTGGCAGTTGACGTCGCTGCTCCTCGTGCGGACCCGGAGGTTCCGGCCGCTCCTCGCGCTTTCGTGCGGCTTGCCGCCGTGCCCGCCTGGGTCTGGCTCGCCGGGATCGTCGTCGCGAGCTTCGGCGGACGGCTGATCGCGGCCGTCGGGCGGGTCGCGCCTTATTACCTTCCCGACGAGTACATCTACCCCTCGCTCGCACGGAGCTTCGCGGAGCACGGCCGGCCGCTGATCCGCGGGGTCGGCGTTCACTTTCCCGCGCTGCTCGATCCGATCGTTACCGCTCCCGTCTGGCTCGTGACTGACGACCCGGTGACCGCGTTCCGGCTCACGCAAGGTTTGCATGCGGCCTTCATCTCACTCGCCGCGGTGCCGGCGTATCTCCTCTGCAAGCGCCTCGACCTGCCGCGCTGGCTCGCACTCGGCGTCGCCGCGCTCGCCGTGGCCGTGCCGGACGGCGTGTACGCGTCGAGCATGCTGGCCGACCCTCTCGCGTATCCGCTCGTGCTCGCCGCCGTCTACGCAGGCGTGTGCATCGTCGCCGACCCGACGCGCCGCTGGCAGGTTGCGTTCGCGCTGTTCAGCGCGCTGGCAGTCGTCGCACGCATTCAGTACGCCGTCGTCCCGATCGCAGTGCTCGGCGCGGAGCTCGTCGCGGACCGCGGCCGCGTCCTCAAGTCGGTGCGCCGGCTGTGGCTTTCGCTCGTCTTGTTGACCGTCCCGCCCGCCGCGCTGTTCGCGACGCTCGGCTCCGATCGCGTCCTCGGCGTCTACTCGAGCGGTGACCACGCGCTGCATCCAGGCTCGATGCTGCAGTGGATCGGCCGCGAGGCGATGTTGCTCGCGTATTCCGGCGGCTGGGCGATCGTCCCGGGCGCACTGGCCGGACTGGCGGTCGCGCTTGTCCGCCCGCTCAGACGCGCAGAGCTCGCGTTCGCCGTCACGACGGTGCTGCTCGCCGGCGCGCTGCTGCTCGAGGCCGCGCAGATTGCGGACACCGACTCGCAGCGCTTCCAGGAGCGCTACCTCTTCACTCTCGTCCCGCTGCTCGCGACCGCATTCGGCGTCTACGTGAAGCGTGGGCTGCCGCTGCGCATCGCCGTCGGTCTCTGCTCGGCCGCGTTACTGCTGGTCGCCGCCCGCATTCCGCTCTCGGGCTACGCCGCCGCACACAACAAGGACGACTCGCCGACGCTCTGGGCGGTACTCCGTTTCGAAGGGCTGGTCTCGGTCGGCAACGGTGCGCTCGCCGTCGCGCTCGTCGCCGCGGCGCTCTCCGGGCTGGCCGCGCTCGCAGCCTTCAAGAAACTCCCGCCGGCGCTCGCACTCGCCGGGGCGATCGCCGCCGTTTGCGCGCTCTCGGCGGGAGCGTCGTCCTTCGACCAGCGCACCAGCCGCAGCCTGCGCCACACGCTGCCGGCCGACCTGCGTTGGGTCGACCACGCACATCTCGGCGCCGTCGATCTGGTCGCGCCTCCCGGCGCACTCAGAGAGCAGTCTTGGCAGCAACTCTTCTGGAACACGTCGGTCGAGCGGCTGCTGCTACTCGGCAGCCCGCCGATCGACCACTTCGACGTCAAGCAGATCCGGGTTGCTTCCGACGGCCGTCTGCTCGTGGACGGCCGAGCCGATCGTCGACCGCTCCTCGTCCAGACGTACGCGTCCACCGTGCAGCTCACGGGCATGAAGCGTGTTCGGCACGAGCTGATCTTCGACCTCTACCGCGCAACGGGGACGCCGCGACTGCGGCTGATCGCGGCCGGACGGTTCGCCGATCGCTGGCTCGCGCCTCGGGGCGCGATCACAGTCTGGACGAGAAGCGGCGGAACGCTCCAGCTCGTGGTCTCGATGCCCGCCGGGACAGAGGTCACGCCGATTCGCTTCACGGCAAAGGGAGTGAATCGACTCGTCCGCGTTCATCCGGGCCGGCGCACCGCACCACGTTGAGCTTCCGCGTCCCGGCGGGCGCCGCTTGGAGCCTGCATTTCCGCAGCCGCACGCACGGCTACCTCGGCGAGCGCGCCGTCAGCGTGCTCGCGCCGACCGTCCGATTCGCCCAGTAGCGAGGCGCTATCTTTGCGTATAATGGCGCGTCAGCGCCAGATTATGCAAACTAGATCTCCAACCCTCCTGCCGATCCTTCGCTCGCGCGCGTTGGCAGACCTACTGCGGCTCCTCTTCCTCAACGAGAGTCCGCCGGTAACGATCTCCGCACTGGCGCGCACGATCGACGCGGCTCCGTCGACGGTGAAGCGGGAGGTGGACCAGCTCGAGCGCGCCGGCATCGTGATGACGATGCGCGCCGGCCGCAACCGCCTCGTGATCGTGAATCGGCTCTCACCGCTCTACCCGGAGCTACGAGCGCTGTTCTTGAAGGCATTCGGTCCGGCGCTCGTCGTACGGGAGGCGCTGGCAGACGTCGACGGCATCGAGGAGCTGTACCTCTTCGGATCCTGGGCGCGCCGGCAGCAGGGCGAGCGCGGACCGGCAGCGCGCGACGTCGACGTCCTCGTGGTGGGGGATGTCGATCCCAACAACGTCTACCGCGCGTGTTCGGAGGCCGAGCGTGTGCTCGGCCTCGACGTCAACCCAACGATCGTCGAGCCCGACGAGTGGCGGGACAGTGACTCTCCCTTCTTGGCGAGCGTCAGGGCCGGACCGCTCATACCGCTCCTTGACGAGCTGTGAGCGAAACGATCAGAGCGCTGAGGGCCGCTGGTCGTCTCGAGCAGGTAACGCCTGATCCAGATCGTGCGGCTTCGATGGTCAGCGAGGCCAAGCGCCACCTCGAGTCAGCGTCGAGGATCGCAGAATCGGACCCGAACGGCGCGTATCACCTGCTCTACGGCGCTGCGCGGAAGGCAGTCTGGGCGCACATGCTGGCGAACGGCTACCGGCCCACGAGTGCGCCCGGCGCGCACGCGGCGGCGGCCGCGTACGCAATCGAGTCTCTCGGCAAGGAACCGTCAATCGTGCACTTCGATCGTATGCGCCGCAGTCGAAACCGCTCTGAGTACGCCACGGCTCACTTCAGCAAGCGCGTTATCGCCACAGACCTCGCACACGCGCGCGCGATCGTCGCGGCGGCGCAAGCGGCTCTCGCGCAGAAAGCCTAGACGCAGTCTTTCAATCCCTGCGCCTCGGGCAGGGACTCGAGCTTCTTCAGCGTGTTGTTCTCGATCTGGCGGATGCGCTCGCGCGTGACTCCGAACGCGCGGCCGACCTCTTCGAGCGTGCACGGCTGCGAGCCCGACAGCCCGAAGCTTCGAGCGTGCACGGCTGCGAGCCCGACAGCCCGAAGCGCAGCTCGATCACCTGCCGTTCGCGCTCCGGCAACGCGGATAGTGCGTGCTCGACGTCTTCTCGTCGCAGGGACAGTGTCGCCGTATCGAACGGCGACTCGGCCGACTCGTCCTCGACGAAGTCGCCGAGCTCCGATTCCTCCTCCTCGCCGATCGGCTTCTCCAGCGAGACCGGGAGCTGCGACATGCGCAGGATCTCGCGCACCTCCTCGGTCGTCATCTCCAGCTCGTCCGCGATCTCGTCCGGGCGCGGCTCGCGTCCCAGACGCTGCACGAGCTGGCGCTCGATGTGCACGACCTTGTTCAGCTTCTCGACCATGTGCACCGGGATGCGAATCGTGCGCGCCTTGTCCGCGATCGCGCGCGTCACCGCCTGCCGGATCCACCAGGTCGCGTACGTCGAGAACTTGTAGCCCTTGCGGTAGTCGAACTTCTCCACCGCGCGGATCAGCCCGAGCGAGCCCTCCTGGATCAGGTCGAGGAAGCTCAGGCCGCGGCCGAGATAGGACTTGGCGATCGAGACGACCAGCCTGAGGTTCGCCTCGATCATCTGCGTCTTCGCCGACATCTCGCCGCGCTCGATGCGCTTGGCGAGATAGACCTCCTGATCGGCGGTCAGGAGCGGCACCTTCCCGATCTCGCGGAGGTACAGCCGCAGCGAATCGAGCGACGGCTCGACGCTCAGGTCGAGCTTCGGGCCTTTCTCCTCTTCGGGCGTGGGCTGCTGCTCGTGCGGAGGGTGCTTGTGTGTCTCGCCCTCCATCAGCTCGACCCCGTGATCGATCAGGTAGGTGTAGAAGTCCTCGACCTGGTCCTTGGTGAGCTCGACGTCCTCGAGCCCGGCCGCGATCTCGTCGTAGTTGAGAACGCCCTTCTCGAGACCTTCCTGGACGAGCTTCTGGAGCTCCTCGACGTCAGGAAGGGAGATGTCGACGGTGAGCAACGGCGGCTTACCTCCCGGCTGTCTCGCGTAGGTGGATGGGGACTCGATCTACCTCTTGCACGCAAAAGAGCCGGACACCCGCTGCCTCCCGGCTCACCCTCTCGCCGTCTGGATATTACATAGCCGGCAGCGAAAGCAAAGAGCGACTTTTTTCACGCCAGCCGGACCTCGCCGACCTGCTCGCCGCGGCTGTTCTCGAGCGGGAGGACGGAGAGATCGCCCAGGTCGAGATCGAGTTGTCGGAAGAATGCCGCGGCCGCCGGCCCGACCGCGCGCCCGTTGCCGTCTTCGGCCTTCAGCGCCACGCCGATCCCGTCTCCCGCAGCGCAGAGCAGGCCTTCCGCTCCTCCCTTTGCGATCCAGCCCGGCAGCGCCTTCATCAGCCGGGTGTCGGCCGCCAGAGGTCCGCGGATCAGGTCGGGACGAGCCCGCATCGCCGCCGCGACCCGGTCGCCTCCCTCGAGCCGCTCGACACGGGCAAATGCGTGCGCCATCCGCTCGAGCGGCAACGCGAAGGTGACGACGCCGCAACCGTCGACCGCGGTCAGGATCTCGTCCTCGGCCACCTCCGCCGCCTCGGCGTGCACGGCCAGCATCTCCCGCTGGACGCGATGACCCTCGAGGCGGTAGCCCTCGCTCCGCCATCCCTGCGCACGGCAGAGCGCGAGCATTCCCGCATGCTTGCCGGAGCAGTTGTGCTTGAGCCGCGACGGCGGCTCTCCTTCGGGACCGCACTCCAGCTCGCTCTCGTCCGCCGGCGCCTTCGCAAGCAGCGCGCGCACCGCTGCGAGCTGCGACTCGTCCGCGAGATGCGATGCCGACGCGATCGCGAGGTCGCGCTCGTCGACATCCTCGCGCGCGCGTGCAAGCGGGATCGCCTGCAACGGCTTCGACGATGAGCGCATGAACGCGACGAGCGCCGCATCTCCGGCCTCGGCCACGACCGCGCCGTCCTGCACCGCGACGGCCTGCACCCGGTGCACCGCCTCGACGACGTCTCCACGACGGACGGATACCCTGATCGGTTCCATGGGCTTCAGCCTAAAGAGGCCGCGCCGTGCCTGAGCTACCCGAGATGGAAGCCTGGCGGCGGGCGCTGAACGATCCGATATCCGCGTTCCCGATCGTGAAGGCCGGGCCCGCGCACGTCGCGACGCTGAAGACCTTCGATCCGCCGCTGTCGACACTGGAAGGGCGGCGCCTGGCGGGTGCGGAGCGGCGCGCGAAGCGGCTGCTCTTTCCCACGGACGACGGCGAGCTCGTGCTGCTCGTGCACCTGATGACGGCAGGGCGCCTGAAGTACCTCCAGTTCGGCGAACGGGGCCCGAAGACTCCCGCGTTCCGGCTCGTGTTCGAGGGCGGCTCGCAGCTCGTGCTCACCGAGGCGGGCGCGAAGAAGCGCGCAGGTGTCTGGCTGCTGAATCCCGAGGAAGCCGAGCAGGAGCTCGCCCATCTCGGCCCGGAGGCGCTCGGGATCGGCGCGGAACGGCTCAGCGAGATCTGCGCGGCGGAGTCGCGCCGCCTGCACTCGATGCTGCGAGACCAGCGCGTGATCGCGGGGATCGGCCGGGCGTGGGCGAACGAGATCCTGCACCACGCCAAGCTCTCCCCCTACGAGCTGACGCAGGACGTCACGCCCGCAGAGGTCGCGCGCCTCGCGGAGGCGATCGACGCCGAGCTCGAGCGAGGCCTCGAGCTTCGCGAGCGCGGCGCGAACGACAAGCGCACCTATCGCATCCACAACAAGCTCGGCGAGCCCTGTTACGTCTGCGGGACGCCGATCGCACGCGTCGACTTCGAGGAACACACGATCTACTACTGCCCCGAGTGTCAGACCGGCGGCCGCGTCCTCAAGGATCGCAGGCTCTCGAGGTTGCTCCGCTAGGCATGTCGGAGTTGCTCGAGGCTCTCTACCGGGGACGGCGCGACCGCGTCGACGAGCTCCTGGCCGGAGATCCCGAGCTCGACGTCTTCGAGGCGGCCGCGCTCGGCAGGACCGACCGGCTCCGGGAGCTGCTCGACGAGGATCCCGCGCGCGCGAACGCCTTCGGCGACGACGGCTTCCACCCGCTCGGCCTCGCGTGCTTCTTCGGCCATGTAGAAGCGGCGCGCCTGCTGCTCGGGCGCGGCGCAGACGCGAACGCGCTCTCGCGGAACGGACACGTCCAGACGGCCGCCATCCACGCCGCCGCGGCGGCGGAGGGCACGGACGAGACGACCCGCTACGCGCTGGTCGAGCTCGCGCTCGAACACGGCGCCGATCCGGATCTCCGTCAGGGCAGCGGCTTTCGCGCGATCGACGCCGCGCGGCAGAACGGAGACAAGCGGGTCGAGTCGCTGCTCCTCGAGCACGGCGCTACGCGCTAGCCTCTCCCCTCCTCCCAGGCATCGAGGAGACCTTCGACGTGCCGGCGTTGCTCCGCCGTGAACGGCACGTCGGCAAGCAGCCGCCGAACTTCCGAAGGATCGTCGTTCTCCACCGCGGCCTCGAGGTGCTCGCGCGCGGGCGTCGGCTGCTGGAGTTGACGGCGGAGCCAGCGCAGGAGGCTCACCTGCGTGGCGCGCGTCATTCCGGCAGGCGCACCGTGAGCGTGTCCCCGTCCAGCTCGACGGAACCGCCCAAGGCGCGGACGACGCGCACGGCCACCGCGGCACCGAGATCGCGCAGCTCGTCCCCGAGGAGCACGGGCCCGGACGAAGGGGTGACCGGGGAGATCGTCAGCGTCGCTCCGTCGACTCGCAGGTCGACCTGCTCGAGACCGCCGTGGCGAAGGGCGGCCTGCGCAAAGGCGGCGAGGCCGCGCTGCGTCGGCTCGAGATCGACCTGCACCTGCGCGCCCGCACCCGTGACGACGACGCGTTCTTCGCCCAGCTCCTCGGCCGCTCCACGGGCAAGGTCGAGAGTGTCGGCCGGCTGGAGGTTCGGTTCGTAGCGACCGCCTTCGATCCGCGTCGCGGTACCGAGCTCTTCGAGCAGCTCGGCGAGCTGGCCGGCGGCGGCGCCGATCATCTCGACGTAGCGCTGGTTCGGGTCTCCGAGGTCGCCCATCCGGATGAGCGTCTGCGCGAAACCGTGGATCGTCGCCAGCGGCGTCCGCAGGTCGTGCGCGGCGAGCGAGACGAGCCGCGGAAAGCTGGCGTCTTGAGGCCCCACTGAGCCGCCTGACACTAACCTGTCATGCATGACCGAGTCGCGGCATCTCCTCGACGATCTGCAGGCCTCCACGCCCGAGGTGCGTCTCGGCCTGTCGCGTGCGGGCGTTCAGGGCGTCGCGAAGGCGATCCGGCTCCGCTGGGGCGGCGCCGAGAAGCTGATCTCCGCCGAGATCGACTGCACGGTCGACCTCGACCCCGCCCAGAAGGGCGTCCACATGTCCCGCTTCCCGGAGCTCTTCGAGGAGGCGATCGACGAGGTCGTGATCGGCGAGGCCTTCCTCGTCGAGGAGCTGGCCGAGCACATCGCACGGCACATCGTCGCCCGCCAGGCGGCGGGCCGCGCGGAGGTGCGCATCTCTGCGCGATATCCGCTCGAGCGGCGTACGCCCGTCACCGGCCTTGCCACTCAAGAGATGATCTCGATCATCGGCATCGCCGCCGCGTCCGTGTCGAACGTGCGGCGCCTCGTGGGCGTCGAGGCGACGGGGATCAACGCCTGTCCGTGCGCGCAGGGGCTCGTGCGCGGGCGCGCCTCGGAGCGGCTGCTGGAGGCGGGCTTCGACGAACCCGACGTCGAGCGGATTCTCGAGCTCGTCCCGGTGGCGACGCACAACCAGCGTGGACGCGGGACCCTCTTCGTCGGTAGCAACCATCCCGTCAACGCCGAGACGCTGGCAACGATCGTCGAGGGATCGATGAGCTCGCCGATCTACGAGCTGCTGAAGCGACCCGACGAGCTGTTCGTGGTCGAGCATGCGCACCTGCAGCCGCGGTTCGTCGAGGACTCCGTGCGGATCTCGCTCCACTCCGTGCTCGACCGTTACCTCGAGCTCGAGGACGCGGACTTCCTGCTCGCCCGGCAGATCAACTTCGAGACGATCCACTCGCACGAAGTACTGGCGGAGCGTCACGGTACGGTCGGCGAGCTGCGCGCGGAGCTGGAAGGCGCGGAGCCGGCCGGACGCCACACCGAGCTACGCGAGTGGCTCGCCGGCTAGCAGCGCGCGAAAGCTTCGCTTTCACGCGCTCAGAGGCAACGCCGCTTCGCGGAAAACGTGCGCGGGCAAAGCCCGCGCACTCCAGGGGATGGGCGGCTGCTGTGGATCCGGTCTCCGGCCCTTGGTGGCTGGATCGGCGAGGGGTTTCAAGCGCTCGCGGCTCGGCGGAACTTGAAACGGCTTTCGGTGCCTGATCGTAGACGCGCGATGTTCGCGCGATGGAGGACGACGACGGCAACCGCGGCCACCGCTGCGAACGCGATCACCGGCCACGGCTCGCCGAGCAACGCCGCGATCACCGGTAGGGAGAACGCCGCCACGATCGACGCGAGCGAGGCGTAGCGAAAGATCAGGAACACGGCGATCCAGACGCCGGCGCCGATGCCGCCTACGACCGGCGCGACGCCGAGAAAGGCGCCGCCGCAGGTCGCCACCATCTTTCCGCCGCGCCGCCAGCGCAGGAACAGCGGCCGCCAATGGCCGAGCATGGCCGCCCCGCCGGCGAGCACGCCCGCAAGGTGCGAGACGACCAGCGTCGCAACCAGCGCCGCGACGAACCCCTTGGCCGTATCGAGCACAACCACGGGGAGGCCGAGCCGCCACCCGAACACGCGCCAGACGTTGCTGCCGCCGACGTTGCCGCTGCCGTGGCGGCGGATGTCGTCCCGCTTGACGAGCCGGACGAGCCAGTAGCCCCACGGCATCGAGCCGAGCACGTAGCCCGCAGCGACGAGGAGCGCCGTGGTCATCTCAGGCTATTTCGGGATCTGGTACTTCGATACCCAGTCGTCGATCGTCGACCAGTCGAGATTGTCGAAGAACGCGTCGATGTACGACGCTCGGTCGGTCTGATAGTCGAGGAAGTACGCGTGCTCGTACACGTCGAGCGCGATCAGCGGCGTCGCGTTCCAGATCGGGAAGGTGTTCTGCGCGTCGCCGACGTAATTGAACAGGCGCCCCTCGTCCCAGTCGTACGCCGTCCACGCCCAGCCGCGCCCCGCCATCCCGGTCGCTTTCAGATCCGCCCGCCAGCTGTCCACCGAGCCGAAGTCCCGCACGATCAGATCGCCGGCCAATCCCGCCGGATCTCCGCCGCCGCCGCCGAGGTGCTCGAAATAGATCTCGTGGTTCTTGATCCCGCCGATCGCAAAGGTGAGATCGAGCTTGAGCGCGCGGATCTCGGAATAGACCTGATTGGCGCTCGACGCATCGACGTCGTCGAGCTTGCCGAGGATCTCGTTCCGCTTGTTGACGTAGCCCTCGTAGAGCTTGTAGTGGGCTTCGATCGTCGCGCGCGAGATGCCGTCGAGCTCGTACAGCTCGGGCTTCAGCTCCCGCGGCGTGATCTCCTCGAATTTGAACGCGAGCGTCGCCATGACTTCCCTCTCTCGACGTGGGCGGGCGGCGGGAGCATATCCTCGCTCTCAAAGCGAGAAAGGAGCGACCGATGCCCTTCGAGGTCCCCGCGCTGCCATACGACTACAACGCGCTCGAGCCGCACATCGACGAGCAGACGATGCGCATCCACCACGACAAGCACCACCAGGCCTACGTCGACAACGCCAACAAGGCGCTCGAGGGGACCGAGTGGGCGGACCGGCCGGTCGAGGAGGTGCTCACGACCTTCGACCTGCTACCGGAGGACAAGCGGACGGTCGTGCGCAACAACGCCGGCGGCCACGCGAACCACAGTTTCTTCTGGGAGATCATGAGCCCCAACGGGGGCGGCGAGCCGAGCGGATCACTCGGCTCCGCGATCGAATCGACCTTCGGAGGCCTCGACGAGCTCAAGGCGGCCGTGAACGACGCCGGCGTCAAGCGCTTCGGCTCGGGCTGGACCTGGCTGATCCACGACGGCACCGGCCTCGCCGTCGTCTCGACGGCGAACCAGGACTCCCCGATCAGCAAGGGCGACACGCCGGTGCTGGGCATCGACGTCTGGGAGCACGCTTACTACCTCAAGTACCAGAACAGGCGCCCGGAGTATCTGGAGGCCTGGTGGAACGTCGTCAACTGGGACGCGGTGCAGCAACGGTTCGAGAGCGCGGGCTAGCCGCCCGCGCTCCCGAGTGAGCTAACTGCGGATCGTCGCGCTGGCGGACGCGGCGTAGCAGGTTCCCGCCTGCGCCTGCGTGAGCAGGGCCCGGACGCGAAGTCGCGCTCTGAGCTTCGAGCGGAAGACCGCTTTCGAGACGCTGGTCGGATTGATCGGCGTCGTCAGCGTCCCACCCGCCACCAGCACGACGGCGCGAACCCTGACCCAGCGCCGCTGCGTCGAGCTGTAGCGCTGGAAGAGCACGACCTTGCCCGCATACGAGTCTGCCGCGAGGACCGTGACGCGGAACCTCCGCGGCGCGAGCTTGCGCAGCGTGACCCTCGGCCGCACCTTGACGAGCTCCTGTGTGCTCGCGAGCACGCGGGATCGCGCTTCGTACGTCGTGTGCTTGCGCGGCTGGACGGTGAACGTGTACATCCCGTCCGCGACGGTCGTCGCGGTCCCGAGCTTCGCGAATGCGGCGGCACCGCATTCCTTCGCGAAGACGTCGATCTTCTGGTTGGCCAGGCCGGTCGCGAGCCGACCGGAGAGCGTGCTGCGCGCGCCATAGCGCACCGACCTCGGAGTCGGAGTCAACGAGAGGACGCTTCCGGGCGGCCCTGGATTGACCGTGATCGTTCCTCTGAAGGCGGACGTCTTGTGGTTCGGATCGCTGACGGCGTACTTCGTGACCGTCCGGAACGTGCACGTCGAGCTCTGGCCCGGCTGGATCACGAGGCCCGCGGTGCAGGCGAAACCCGTGGTCGGCTTGAGCACGACCTGGTGCGCAGCCGTGTCCTGATTGGCGAACACGACCGAGTCGCCGGTCACGATCGTCAGCGTCTTCGGCACGTAGCCGTTGTGTGTGATCGCCATCGTGGTCGTCGCGGCCGAAGCGGACGAGCCGGAGGCCGCGCCGACCAGTGCGACTGCCAATACGAGGAGTTTCTTCATGATTTTCAACACCCCCAAGGGTGATCTTCGTCTCATAAAAGATGCTCCCGATCTCCCAGCCTTGCGGTGTCCCTAGCGCCTGACGACCGGCTGCGTGCCGCTCCACGAATCGATGTAACCCGCGGGCATCTCGGTCGCCGGCATGTAGATCCGGATCGACCAGCGGCCGCGCGGGATGACGGAGCGCGCGAAGCGGATCGACATGATGCGTCCGGACCTCGAGCCGAGCTGGAGCCTGCGGACGTTGATCCACGTGCGCAGCAGCGTGTACCGCTGCAGCCAGACGAAGCGTCCTGCAAACGACTGTCCGGCGGTCACGTAGAAGTGGAAATAGCCGCTTCGTGAGACGAACGGCAGCTTGATCACCGGCTGGACCTGCACGGTGACCGAGCTCTCGAGCGTCTTCCACTGCGCCTGGTACTGGGTGTTGAGCTGCGGCGTGACCGTGAACGTGAACACTCCGCCGGTCGTCGTCTGGAGCGTCGCGATCACCTGCTTGTTGGTCTGGCCGGTGGGGAGCGCGACCAACGTCACGGTCTCGCCCGCCTTCTTGTTCGAGACGGTCCCCGAGAGCGTGACGGACGTTCCGAACTTCACGACCGGCGCAGACGTGGCGAGGGTCACCTGAGCCGGTGCGCCGCGAACCGTCACCGTCCCTTTCAGCGTCGGATGGAGACCGTCGTGATACCGGAACGTGCCTCCGTTGCGGAACGTGTGCGTGTACGACTTGCCCCGGGTCAGGATCGGCGAGGCGAACGAGCCGCCGTTCGCGACGACCTGGTGGTTGATCGTGTCCGTGTTCGTCCAGGTGACGGCGTCGTCCTGGTTGATCGTCACGGCCGCCGGGACGAAGCCCGTCCGCTTGATCTGGACGGTGGTCGTCGCTGTCGCGGCCGGAGCGGCCAGCACCAGGCCCAGCGAGGCGACGACGAGCAAAATGACCCTGCGCATTGCGGAACCCCCTGCGTGGTTTCCTGCCTTCTTCCCTCCAGACGTACGTTCCCCGTAAGGGGTTTTTAAGCGTTTCGTTCGGGTAATCGGTTGTCGCGGGAGGCCCAGGTCTGCTCCAATCCGGCGGACGTGCAAATCCGTAGAGATCCTGAGGAGATGGGCCTTAGCTACGCCGTGCCCGCTGCCATGCCCCATGGCGCCAGACGGGAGCCGAGCAGTGACGACGCGCTCGAGATCGAGCGTGACGTCAGCGACGGCGAACTGATCCGCCGGGTTGCCCGCAAGGATTCCAAGGCATTCGAAGCGTTGTATCGCCGCTATGCACGCCCGGTCTTCGGCCTTGCGCTGCGCCGGCTAGGGGATCGGATGAAGGCCGAGGACGCGGTTCAGGAGACCTTCGCGGCGATCTGGCGCTCGGCGCGCACGTACGCGCCGGACCGAGGGGCCGGGGCGCCGTGGCTCTACGCGGTTGCGCGCAACGCAATCGTCGATCGAGGGCGGACCCGCAGCGACCCGCCGGGCGAGGGCCCCGAGCTCCCCGCCGACGAGCCGGGTCCGGACGAGCGCGCCGAGGCGTCGTACGTCTCCTGGCGCGTGCACCGTGCCCTCGAAGGCTTGCCGCACAACGAACGCAACGTGATCGAGCTCGCCTACTACGGCGGGCTGTCGCAGAGCGAGGTCGCCGACTTCCTGAGCATCCCGCTCGGAACGGTGAAGACGCGAACGCGCGCCGGTCTCGGCCGGCTCGCGGATCTGCTCGAGGGAGAGCTGAGATGAACCGCGGCCCCGACTTCGAGGAGCTCGTCGGCAAGGAGGTTTCGGCGGAGGAGCGCGAGCGGCTCCGCGCCGCGCACGAGCTCCTCGTCCAAGCGGGGCCGCCGCCGGAGCTCTCGCCGGGAATGGAGGCCGTGCCCTGGCCGGAGGAAGCGCTTCCGGCCACGTGGCGGCGGAGGAGACCAACCCAGCGCCGACCGCTCGTGCGCGCCGTGGCGCTCGCGAGCGCGGCGCTGGTCGGCTTCCTGATCGGCCATTCGACGACGAGCCCGACGACGTCCATCGAAGCGCAGCGCACCGTAAACCTGCACGGGACGAAGCTCGACCGCGACGCGATCGGCAGCCTCGAGCTCGGCAAGAAAGACAGCAACGGCAACTGGCCGATGCTCCTGCGCGTAACTCGCCTCAAGCAGTTGCCCGAGGGCGGGTACTACGACCTCTACTTGACCCGGCACGGCAAGCCGATCGCGAAGTGCGGCGTCTTCAACGTCGGCCGCGGGGTAACCGTCGTCCGGCTGAGCGCGTCGTACGATCTCAACCATTTCGACAGGAACGGCTGGGTCGTCACGCGGCAGCTACCCGGCCACCACAAGCCGACCGACATCGTGCTCAAGCCGGTTTAGTCAGGGAGCGATGCGGCCGCGCTCGACGAACGCGGCATGCGTGATCGGCATGAGGCGCTCGAGGAACGACTCGGCGGCCGCCGCGTACTGCTGAATCTCATACTGAGCCGCTTCGTGATTACGGAGCGAGCAGAAATGCATGAGGCTGCGCGGATTGCAGCTCCAGTAGTACTTCGTGTAGGTCGAGAGGGGAAGTACGGCCCGTGCGACCTCTTTGGCGACTCCCTGTTCCAGCATTCGCTCGTAGGCCTGAAAGGCGCGTGTTGCGTTTTCTTCGATCTCGTGACGGGCGGCCTCGCGCGTGACCTCGTCGACGGGCTCGAATGAGTAAGCGCCCGGCTTCCCTACTTGGGTGCGAACGTAGTCCGGTACGTAGAACTCCGGTTCCATCTTCGAGTAGCGGCCGCTCCATTCGTTGTAGGAGTGGCCGGCCCGGTGTCGATGGTGCTCTCGGACAACGAAGAGTGGCGCCTTGACGATGAACCTGAAATAGCCATGTTCGAAAGGGGACCCGTGCCCCTCCCGCATCAGGAATCGGATCAGCCCCGCGTCGCGCTCGCCCATCTCGTCGGACGCCTGGTTGAACGAGACGCGCGCACCGTTCACCACGGCGAGATCGGAGGCGAGGGCCCCGTCGAGGGCGACGAACCCATGGTCGAGGACCGTGACCGTGTTCTCGGCTAACACTTCAGGCGTGACTGCCACGAGCCCGAGTCTAGCCGGGGTGCATGTCGGCACTTCGGGCTGGTCGTATCCGTCGTGGAAGCCCGGTTTCTACCCGGCCGGGACCGATGCGAAGGAGTTCCTCGGCTTCTATGCCGAGCGGTTCTCGACCGTCGAGCTCAACACGACCGGGTACCGCCTGCCGGCGGAGGAGCAATTCCGGCGCTGGGCCGAGCAGACGCCGCCCGGGTTCCGGTTCGCTCCCAAGCTCGCCGGTAACCGGCCGGGCATGCTCTCGGAGTTCGGCGCCCGAGTGAGTGCGCTCGACGACCGGTTGGGGCCGGTCCGCGTTCAGCTGATCAGCGCCCGGGACGAGGGCATGATCGAGCTCGTCCTCGGATCGCTCGATCCCGACTTCCTCATCGCCTTCGACCTCGAACATCCGTCCTGGGACGGAATCGAGCCTCGGCTGGCCGAGGCGGGTGCGGTTCGGGTGAACGACCTCGTCCACGACGCCCCGTTCAGATACGTCCGCTTCCGCGAGCCGCCGTACTCGGACGACGAGCTGCGCACCTGGGCCGCACGCATACGTCCTGTCGAGGGCCCGGTCTTCGCCTATTTCCGCCACGAGGACGAGCCGACGGCGCCCTCCTACGCGCAGCGCCTGCTCGAGCTACTGGCTTAGTGGCGGCGGCATTCCTTGTCGAGTCCCACAATGGAGTCGAGCAAGGCGTTCTGACGGCGCTCGTAGTCGACGTCCCCGGGACTGTTGGGGTCGTAGTCGTGCAAGCCGGGGATCGTGATGCTGACGTCGGGCGTGACGCCGGGTCCGTTCACGGTGAGGCGGTACTGCTCTCCGTTCCCGGGCCCGCGCGGCGTGCTCGGGAAGCCGTCGGGATGCGGGTAACCCTTGGTCGGGTCGAAGGCGTAGAAGCCGTAGCAGAAGATCCCGGTGGGGTTGTGCGCCAGGAACGAGTTCTCGCGCTTCCAGCCCTTGCCGTAGCGCGAGTTGAACGTGTCGAGGTAGATCAGGCGTCCATAGGCGTCGGTGGGCGCGCCCACGCGCGTGGCGCTGAACCCGTACACCGGCTGACCGTCGTAGGTCAGGCGTCCGAACAGGTGGTGGTAGCGCCCGCTGTAGATCCAATCCGTCCAAGCTTCGAGCTTTGCGATCGGACCGGACCAGTGCGAGAGGTGCAGCTCCCAGGCGCGGTGAACGGGCAGCCACGGCGTCATCCCCAGATCCGGCAGCGGTGTCGGCCAGGACTGCAACGCCCAGTAGGACCCGTCCGGCGCAGCGCACGCGGCGACGACGTACACGAGCTTCGGGCCGTCGTACCCGCGACAACTGCTCCTGAACGATTGCCGGTAGCGGCCGCGGCCGGAATAGTCCTTCCGGAAGCGCACCTGCGGCTTGCCGGAGGTGGGGTGGCGTGCGTCGATCGCTCCCCAGGCGAGAACGTGCTGTAGGCGTCCGTGCGCGCGGTAGGTCAGCAGTGCCTCGCCCTTTCCGTTCACGGCGAGCCGGACGCCCTTCGCGTTTCGGTCGATCAGCTGCGACGCGTCGGCTGCGCCGGCGGCAGCCAGCCCGAGGGCAAGTGCGATGAAGGCGACGGCGGCCCTCATAGGCTCAAAGTACCCGTCGAAGGAAGTTCTCACTCTCCCTCGAATGAGGGATCCCCCGGGGGTCAGAACCGCGTAGCCGAGCCGAGATGGCGCTCATACGCCCCGGTCCCGACAATTTCGGCGATCTGGTCGACGGCGAAGCGCAGCTCGTCGTCGGTGTTGTAGTAGTGCGGCCCGAGCCGGAGGCCCGCGTCCGGACGGAAATCGCAGAGGATCTGCCGCTCGCCGAGCTCCGTGTGCACGGCCTCGAACTCGGGTGTACGGACGGTGACGGTGCCGCCGCGCCGGGCGGGGTCGCGAGGGCTGCCGACCTCGAATCCGCCTCGCTCGAGCAATTCGATCAGCAACTCGGTCTGCCGGATGGAGTTCTCGCGGATGCGCTCGACGCCGATCTCCTCGATCAGGTCGTAACCGGCCGTCGCCGCGTAGAGAGCGGGGACGTTCGGCGTGCCCGTGAGAAAGCGAGTCGCACCGTCCGCGTACTCGAGCTCGGGCTCGAAACCGAACGGCCGTGCGTGCGCCTGCCAGCCGGTGAACGTCGGCTCGAGCACGTCGGTGAGATCCGGACGCACGTAGAGCCAGCCGTTTCCCGGCCCGCCGCAGAGCCACTTGACGCTGCCGCCGACGGCGAAGTCGACGTTGAGGGCGGTCACGTCAACGGGAACGATCCCGGCCGACTGGTACGCGTCGAGGACGACGTGCGCGCCGACCTCATGGGCGCGGCGCACGATCGCCTCGACGTCCTGGATCTCCGCGGTCTTGAAGAGAACGTGCGTAATCGGCACGAGCAGCGTCCGCTCATCGATCGCTTCGACGATGGCCTCGTCGTTCGGAACCACGACGACCTCGAGCTCGGGTTGCGCTTGATAGATGTACCGCACGCTCGGGAAGTTGCCCTCCTCGTAGACGACGCGGTTGCGACGCGGGTCAACCGGGCGGAAGCAGGAGACGACGATCGCCTCCGCGACCGCGACGTTCTGGTGCATCACCGTCGAGCCGGGTGGCGCGCTGATGATCCGGCCGACCTGGTCGCCCACGGTCATTGGCATCTCCCACCAACCCTCGGCCCACGCGCGAATTCCCCGCTCGCGCCAGGTGCGCGCGAATTCCCGCAGGCGCTCCTCGGCCGCGGCAGGCATCGCGCCGAGCGAGTGGTTGATCAGGTACGTGGTGTGCTCGAGGATCGGAAACCGATCGCGATACTCGGTCAGCTCCATGCGACGCACCCTACTGTGGAAACAACGTCACACTCTTGCGACAACCAGGGTCAGACCCTGGTTGTTGGGACACGGCTGCGGCGGTCAGCCGATCTCGGCGAGATTGCGTTCGTCCGGGCCCACGTAGCGCGCGCTCGGGCGGATCAGCCGGCCCGTACGCTTCTCCTCCAGCACGTGCGCCGACCAGCCGGCGGTGCGCGAGCACGCGAACATCGCCGGGGCGAGCGAGGGCGGAATCTCTGCGATGTCGAGGACGACCGAGGACCAGTACTCGACGTTGGTGTACGAGTGGTCGGGATGCCGTTCCGCGATCGCTTCGTGTGCGACCCGCTCGAGCTCCTCGGCGACTTCTACGCGCGGCGAGCCGAGCGCCTTGGCCGTGCGCTTCAGCACACGCGAACGTGGATCTTCGGCGCGATAGACGCGGTGGCCGAAGCCCATGATGCGTTCGCGCCGGGCCAGCGCCTCGCGGACCCACTTCTCCGCGTCGCCCATCTCCGCGACGGCGTCCAGCATCGGCAGGACGCGCGCCGGCGCCCCGCCGTGCAGGGGGCCCGAGAGTGCACCGACTGCCGAAGCGAGGACGGCGCCGCAATCCGCGCCGGTCGACGCGACGATGCGCGCGGTGAACGTCGACGCATTCAAACCATGTTCGGCCGTGCAGATCCAATACGTGTCGATCGCCTGCGCATGTCTTTCGTCGGCCTCGCCTCGCCACGCGAGCAGGAAGCGCTCCGCGGCGGTCGCGCCTTTCATGACCTCGTGCTCCGGTACGGGCGTGGCATCGCCTCGAGCAGACTGGGCGACGACCGACAACGCCGCGGCGCTGAGCCGCGCGAGATCGTCCCGCACCTGTCCGCCGTCGATGTCGATCAGCTGCTTCAGCCCCCACCTGCCGCTGAAGACCGCGAGCGACGCCTGTAGGTCGCTCATGTAGCCGCCCGTCCGGATGGGAAGCTCGCAGTACGACGCCGCGAGGCCCGGCTCGAGCGACTCGTCGACGAGCAGGCCCCAGACCTTCTCGAACGGGACCTTGCCGACGAGCTCCTCGATGTCGACGCCGCGGTACCTGAGCGAGCCGCCCTCGCGATCGGGCTCGGCGATCTCGGTCTCGAAGGCGACGACGCCCTCGAGCCCCGGCCTGAAGTCGTTGGTGCTGCTCATCTCGATTCCTCCAGCTCGATCTCGCGGCCCGCCGAACGCTCTCGCGCCGCCGCGAGCACGAGTGCCGCGGCGGCTGCGTCCTGGACGGCGACGCCGACTGACTTATACAGGGTGATCTGCTCCGGCGAGGTGCGCCCGGGCCTCGTTCCGGACACGAGCTCCCCGAGCTCGGCGTGGACGTGACCGGGATCGACGCCGACGAGCTCCGGCGCGCCAGCAGGAGGCGGAGTCAGCGCGGACTCGCGCGACTCGACGACGAGCACGGCCTCTGCGACCGTCTCGGCGTCCACCTCTCGTCCTGACGGATTGAGACCGACGGAGTTGACGTGCGCCCCGGGTGACAGCCATTTCCTGCGCACGACCGGCTCGGTCGCGTGCGTGGTCGCGGCAACGACGTCTGCTCCCCGGATCGCCTCCTCGTAGGAGTCCACCGCCCGCGCCGAAGGCCCGATTTCCTCGGCCAGCGACTCGGCCTTGGCGCGGTCGCGTCCCGCGACGCGGATCTCCGAGAAGTCGCGGACACGCGGAAGAGCGCGCGCGTGTGAGCGCGCCTGCACACCCGTTCCGATCAGCGCGAGCACTTCGGCGTCTTCACGTGCCAGCAGCCGCGTCGCCAATGCCGATCCTGCGGCCGTTCGCGTCGCGGTGATGTAGGTGCCGTCCATCAACGCGAGCGGCGTCCCGTTCTCCGGATCGAAGACGCAGATCACGGCCTGATGCGTCTCGCGGTCGCGGTTGCGCGGGAAGAGCGTGACGAGCTTGCACGCGAGCCCGGCGGCCGGAAGGTAGGACGGCATCACGCCGAGCAGACCGTCCTGCTCCGGCACGAGTGCCGCGACCCGCGGCGGCATCGAGGCCGATCCGGCGCTCAGGTCCGCGTGTGCCGCGGCGAGCGCGTCGACGAGCGCGTCGAGGTCGAGCAGGTCACGCACCTCGGACTGAGAGAGGAAGATCACGACAAGCGCTTCAGCAGGCCGAGCGCCTGCTGGTTCCACGGCACGCGATGCGTCACGCCGGCACCCCCGACACGTTCGCGGTTCGCCAGGTACCAGTCGTAGGTCCCGATCAACGCCTCTTTGTTCGAGAGGCGCGGCTGCCAGCCGAGCACTCGTTGGGCTCGCGACACGTCGACGAACGAGTCCTTGTGCGCGGTCTTGTAGTGCCACTCGGCCAGCGGTGAGACCCTCAGGAGCTCGAGCGCACGCAGCGCGACCTCCGCCGGCTTCGCGGGCACGGGCCGCAAGCGCGAGGAGGAGCCCGCATGGTCGATCAGGGCTTGCAGGTCGGAGCGAACGGTGCCGAACTCGGTGGCGCCGATGTTGAACGTCTCGGCCGCAGCCTCCGGCACGGTGGCCGCGCGGACGATCGCGTCCACGAGATCCTCGACCGCCAGCAGTTGATAGCGGTTGTAGCCCTTGCCGAGGATGTAGATCCGGCGTCCTTCCCGGATCCAGTCGAACAGGATCTCGAAGACGCCGAGCCGCTCCGGCCCGATGAACGTCTTCGGCCTGACGATCGTCGTCTCGACGGCGGCCACCCGGCAGAGCGCTTCAGCATCGATTTTCGACTCGCCGTACCAGCCGACACCGACGAGCGGATCGTCCTCTTCGATCGGATGCTTCTCAGGCACGCCGTACACCGCCGTCGAGGAGATGAACACGACACGCCGCGCACCCGCGTCCCGAGCAGCGCGGAGGACGTTCTCGGTCCCGCCGACGTTGACCGATCGGATCGACGCCCGGGATGCCTGGATCGGCAGCGCCGCGGCGGCATGGACGACCACGTCGGCGCCCGCGACCAGCTCGCGGACGCGCTCTCGATCTCGCACGTCGCCTCTGAGCTCCTCGACCGAACGCTCGAGCTCGACGTCGTCCAGCGGCACCACGTCCAGCGTGCGCACGGTGTGCCCCTCGGCGAGCAGCCGTCGCGCGAGGTGCAGGCCGAGGAAGCCCGCGCCGCCGGAGATCGCCCAGAGCATCAGTTGTTAACGCTACTGGCGGCGGGAGGAGCGGGCGCCGGCCGAGCCGGCGGCTTCGCGTCCACGAGCACCGCGGCCGCGAGCAGGACCGCCATCCCGACCATGCTCTCTCCCACCAGGCTCGCGCGCAGCCGCACGAGGACGCCGCCGTCGCCGCGCGCGACCGCGGGCACGGCGACGAGCTTGTGCAGTCCTCCCCACCCCAGCGCGAGCGAGACGAGTCCGATCTTGACGAGGAGAACCTGGCCGTAGCCGGTCGTCCACAGATCGTTCAGATGCGGCAGCCGCAGGATGCTCAGGTAGACACCCGCGAGCAGGAGCACCCCGACACAAACCGTCGCAAGGCGCGAGAAGGCGAGGAACGCGGCGCGCCGCACGTCCGGCATGAGCGGCCAGACGACCACTGCGAGCTGCACGAGACCACCGATCCAGAGGCAGGCGGCAGAGAGGTGGGCCCAGTCGGCCAGCTCGGATTTCCACGAAGACCCCGCGTCGGCGGCCGAGTGTCCAGACAGCGAGAGGCCGGAGGCGAACGCGAGCCCGAGCACGAAGGCCGGCCACAGCAGAACGTCACGGTCGGTCAACCAGGCGAGGAAGAGGAACGCACTCACGAGCGCAAAGCCGAGCGTCATCGCGATGAACGCCGTGCCGAAGCGCGTGCGCGCGATCGGCGTGAGGTCGCCGTAAAGGAGGCGGCCGAACGGGAGCTGCAGCGCGTCCTCGGCGCGGAGCAGGAAGGCCGCGATGCCGACGTTGAGCGTGGCAAAGGCGCCGATCCCGGTCATGGCGAAGAAGCGCCGGGCCGCAGGCGGTGTGAGCCGCCGCCGCAGCACGATGAGACGGAAGCCGATCCCGCCGACGAGCAACGCGAGCGAGAGGAAATACAGCCAGCGCACGACGTTCTCGCTGCGCGTAGGTCCAGATGCACCGAAGGCTTCGGTCGGGACCGGCGCGGCAGCGCGCACGCCGAACGTGAAGATGCCCGACACGACGTGGCCGTCTCCGGAGACCGCATGCCAGCGGACCGTGTACGGACCCTTTCGCAACCGCGGTAGGACCGCCGTCAGGCGGCGACCGTCGCTGCGCACGCTCACTACTCGGACGCTTCCGGACGACGAGTACAGGTGAACGGAGCCCGGCACCGCCTTCACGTACTGGTCGAAGCGGAACGTGATCGTCCGCGGTGAGGAGGAAACGCGCTGCTGGAATCCCGGCCACGTCTTCTCGAGGGTCGCGTGCGCCCACGCCTGCGCGGGGAAGGCGAGCGCGACCAACGACCCGATGAGGAGCAGCCGTCTCACCGGTGCGGCGTCCCCGCGAGCGGCGAGATGCGGCCGAGGACCGGCGCGGTGTCGCGGTCGCAGTACAGCAACACCGCGAGCACGACGAACGTGAGCGCGAAGCCTGCAGCGGCCGCCTGCGATCGCGGCCGGAAGCACCGTGCGAGTGGGAACACCGCGGCGGCGAGCAGCGTCCAGCCGAGCACGTGGTGGAGGAAGGCCGAGCGCTGGAAGAACCACGAGTTCTGCTCGTGCACGAGGAACGCGGCTCCCGAGACGAGGAACGCCGACGTCATGCCGAGCCGCCACCAGCTGCTCTGCAGCTTCCCCCGTACGAGTCCGAGCTCGGTCGCGCCGGCGAGCATCAGGACCTGCGCCCAGGCACCGTGGGCGAGCATGTGCAGCGTCGAGCTCGTGAAGAACACCATCACCGGCCACATGAAGAGCCCGAGCAGAAACGCCAGGCCGGGCCAGAGGTAGGCGCGCCACGCACGCCGCCGCCAGACCTCTGTGCCGACGACCGCCTCGCCGAGCAAGCACAGCCCGAGGATCAGAAACCCGGTGGCGAACAGCCAGTGGACGTGCTCAGCGGGAGGTTGCACGTGCCTCCTCGAGGTCCTCCAGCAGGCCGGGTAGCACGACGAAATAAAAGACGAGCCCTACCGCGATGACGAGGAGCGGCGGCTCGACGACGAGCCACCAGAAGCCCTGCCCGCGGGGATGCAGCAGCGTGATCCGATAGGGCTGTGCGATCGCCCAGATCACGCCCGCCAGGGCGGTCAAAGGACCGAGCGCGGAGACGATGCGCGCGCGTGCGGATCGTTGTACCGGTACTTCGAGTTCGGAGACGAGCTCTGCGTTCACGACGTCCTCCCGTGGTCGAGGTCACGACACGGGCCTGCGGACGCCTCGTCCGCAGGCCTTACGCGGGCGCCGGAGGAGGTCGGCTTTCGAACGCGAGCCCGAAGAGGCTGCGCGGGGCGACGAGCCCGCCGAGGGTGACGCGCGGGGTCGGAAGCGCAGGAGCGGCAAGGCGCGAGGCCCGCGCGGCTGTCTTCAGCGCATAGGTCTCGTACTCGGCCAGCCATTGCTCGACCGCGCGATAGACGACCGCGACGACGACCGCGAGCACCGCAAACACCGGGAGCGCGGCGCTGTGCAGCCATGGTGCAAGCAATGGCCAGCGCCCGGCGGAGATTCCCTCCGAGTCGACCTGCACGAGATAGATCAGGGAGGTGACGACGAACGAGCCGAGCCACAGCCGCGGCGACAGCTCGAGCCGGACCCGCGGCCGGCAGCATTCGGCCGGCGACCCGTGCGCTGCGAGCAGCCGTCGCGCCGCGCGCGCCACCGAGCGGGCCTTCACGAAGCGCCAGGCGAGCCGTGCCAGCATCAGTGCGACGCCGACCTTCACGACAGCGAGCAGCACCGGGTAGTAGTCGGCGCTGGAGTAGCTCGGCGCTCCGACATGGCGGCCGAAGTCGAGACGGTGCGAAAGGCTCCGACCGACCAGCTCTGCGATGAGCGCGAGCAGGCCGAGCGCGAGTCGCGCGAGGAGTCGCTGGTGCCGCCGAGCGCGCTCCATTGCCTTGACAGTGTGCGGCTTGGAGCGGACCCTGGTCAACCCGGGACCTGTCTAATCCAGGGCCTGCGCCTCCCCGACGAGGGTCAACATCCACTCGTCGGTGCAGCGATCCTCGAAGGCAAGCAGGAAGATACGCTGGTACTGGCCGAGGCAGAGCCGGCCCTCGCTGAACGGGATCTGCTCCGTTCGCGGTCCGAGCAGCAGCGAGACGAGACGCTCGCGCTCCCCCGCCTCGAGCGGGATGAGCCGCTCGAGCAGGCACTCGAGATCGGAGAAGAAGCCGGTCTCGCGCTCCTGGACGCGGATCAGCGACGGGTCGCCGTTCGGCGACACGAACGCGATTCCGCTTCCTCCCGTTGCGGCGACCTCGCGCTGGACGTCGTTCGTGATGTCGAGCACCGTCAGGGTCGGAAGCGCCGCCGCGATGGATACGGGGATCTCGACGGAGGTCACTGCGCGGCGACCTCCCGCGGGAGCCGGAAGTGAACGTCTTCGCGCGCGACGGTGATCTCCTCCACGTCGCCGTAGCCACGCGCGGCAAGACGCGCGATCGTTCCCTCGACCAGCTGCTCCGGTGTCGAAGCGCCGGCCGTCAGCCCGATCACGTCGTGGCCCGCAACGCTGTCCGGCAGCTCGCTCTCGCCGTCGATCAGCTCCGCAGCGGCGCCCGCGTTGCGTGCCACCTCGACCAGGCGCTGCGCGTTCGAGCTCGTCTGCGAGCCGATCACGAGGATGAGCGTCGCCTCCTCCGCGAGCCGCTTCACTGCGTCCTGTCGGTTCTGGGTGGCGTAGCAGATGTCGTCGGCGGCGGGCCGTTTGAGCCCACCGAAACGTTCTCCGAGAGCGTCGACCGTGGCGCGCACGTCGTCGAGCGAAAGGGTCGTCTGGCTGATCACGGCGAGCGGCCTGCCTCCGGAATCGAGCCGCGCGGCTTCCTCCGGCGACTCGACGACGACGGTGGACTCCGGGCGTTCGCCGCGGGTCCCGATCACCTCGACGTGGTCGGCGTGGCCGACGAGTGCGACGAGGTGGCCGGTGTCGGCGTAGCGGCGCGCCTCGGCGTGCACCTTCGAGACGAGCGGGCAGACCGCGTCGACCACGCGAAGTCCGCGCCGCTCGCAGTTCTCGCGCACCGCAGGCGCGACGCCGTGTGCCGAGAGGACGCAGATCTCGCCGGCTGGAATCTCTTCCTCGTCGTCGACGAACACCGCGCCCATGCGTTCGAGCCGTCGGACGACATGGTCGTTGTGGACGATCTGATGCCGGACGTAGATCGGCGGCCCGTGCTCGGCGAGCAGCCGCTCGACGATCTCGATCGCGCGGTCGACACCCGCGCAGAATGACCGCGGGGCAGCGAGTAAGACGCGCTTGGTCACGGGCAGACCCACCGCGCGCGGGTGAGGGAAGGGGCCTTGGGGGAAACCGTGAGGTTTCCCCGCTCCCTCTCCTCAGCCCACACGGCGATCTCAGCGGCGCGGGGGCTGAGGCGTGACCTAAAGAAGGGGTCCCGTGGGGGAAACATGGTTTCCCCTACGGGAGCGAGCCGAAGGCGAGCGACGCCCGCGCAGAATGACCGCGGCGCGGCCAGCGGGACGCGCTTGGTCGCGACGCTCACGCGAGCGCCTCCAGGCTCTTGAGCGCCCGCCGCGCGCCGAGTGCGGCGCGGGCCGTGACGATCGGCTCGCGGAGAAAGCCGCGCAGGAAGCCGAGATAGTCGACCCGACCGTCGGGCTTTGCGCCCTCCGCGACGCCGCCGAGCCGACGCGTGGGCGTATCGCTGACCGCACGCAGACATCCGACGAGGCGTCCGCTGCGCGCGAGCGGGCCCGACTCCATGTCAACCGCTTCGGCCCCGGTACGGAGATGAAGGCGTGCCCGCTCGCCCGGGTCGTCGACGATGCGGGTCGCGCCGAGGATCGTGCCGGTGCGGGCCGGCGCCGCGCCGAGTGGGCTGCCCTCCCAGAGCACCGCACCCGACTCGTCCACGACGCGGGTTGCGTCGATCACCGTGCCGATCGGAAGATCGCCTGAGAGCGCACCCGCAATCCCGAACGAGACGAGGCGCCCCTCGGGAACGCCCTTCGACGCTCCCAACCCCACGAGCGCCGTCCGCCCGAAACGTCTCGCGATTCGTTCCTCGACGGTCATGGCGCAGGCGAACGTCAGCCCGTCAACGTCCACGCCATGCTCCGGGCGCTCTCCCTGAGCGAACCGGCCGCCTCGTAGGCCGCCGAGGGTTCGAAGCCCGAGTGGATCGCGCAGTGCTCGCAGCGCGGGTCGTTGCCGGGACCGTACTCCTCCCATTCGATCCCCTCGAGCAGCGCGTCGTAGGTCGGGAAGATGCCGTCGGTGAGCAGGTAACAGGGTCCCTTCCAGCCGTACGGGTTGCGGGTGATCGAGCCCCACGGCGCGCACTTCAGCTTGCGCTCGCCGGTCAGGAACTCCTGGTAGATCGGGCTCGCGAGCCAGCGATAGCCCCGCTGGCGAGCGACCTTGCGAATGATCCGGAACTTCTCCTCGTGCTCGGCGCGCGTCATCGTCAGGTTCGGATCGATCTGCGAGTACTGGTAACCGGGCGCGATCAGCATCCCGTCGATTCCGACCTCGCTCGTCAGGTAGCCCATCATCTCGAGCACGTCGTCGACGGAGGTCTCCTTGAAGATCGTCGTGTTCGTCGTCACGCGGAAGCCGGCCTCGCGGGCTTTCGTGATCGCGTCGATCGCGACGTCCCATAGCCCCGGGTAGTCGCAGATGTAGTCGTGGATCTCCCGCATGCCGTCGAGGTGGACGACGAACGTGAGCCGGTGGTTCGGCTTGAAGACGTCGAGGTACTGCTCGAGGCGGAGCGCGTTCGTGCAGAGGTCGATGTTCTTGCCGAGCTCGAGCATGCCGGCGACGACGTCCTCGATCCCTTTGTAGACGAGCGGCTCCCCGCCGCAGATCGACACGACAGGCGCCGGGCACTGCGCGCCGGCGTCGACGCACTCCTCCACGGTGAGCCGCGCCTTGTTCGACTCGTACTCGCGGATCTTCCCGCAGCCGATGCAGGCGATGTTGCAGGCGAGCGTCGGTTCGAGCATGAGCACGAGCGGGTAGCGATCACCCTTGCGCTGCTGGCTGACGACGTAACGGCCGATCTGCACGGTTGAGCGGAGCGGGAACTTCATCCGTTGAGCCTTTCTCTCAGGCGCCCGAGCGCGAGGAGCGGAAACGTGAGCCGGTAGAGGTGGTAGCGAATCATGAAGTCGAGGGGAAAGCCGGTGCCCGTGTAGTGCTGCTCCTCCCAGTCACCGTCGAAGAGCTGAACCCGGAGAAGATACTCGGCTGCGCGCCGCGTGGACAAGGCTTCCGCAGCGCCACCCGAAACGTACGCCATCAGGGCCCACGCCGTCTGCGAAGGCGTCGCCGCGCCTCGCCCCCGCCAGGCGGCCTCGGAATAGGAGCGGATGTCCTCGCCGAAGCCGCCATCGGGCTGCTGGACGGAGTCGAGCCAGGCCACCGCCCGGCGCATCGCGGGAGCGTCGGCCGGGACGCCGCACGCCTCCAGCGCCGGCAGCGCGGCGCCCGTGCCGTAGAGGTGGTTCACGCCCCAACGCCCGAACCAGGAGCCGTCGTGCTCCTGCTCCGCGAGGAGCCACTCGAGGCCGCGGTCGAGCGACGAGCCGTATCCCGCCTCGTGTCCGAGCGCCTCGAGCGCGTGTGCGGTGACGTCCGCCGTCGGCTCGTCCGTGACCTTGCCGAAGTCGCAGATCGGAAGCTGGTAGAGCCAGAGCGCCTCGTTGTCGACGTCGAACGCTCCCCAGCCTCCGCTACGGGACTGCATCCCGACCATCCAGTCGAGCCCCCGGCGGGCCGCTGCGTCTCCGATCCCGAGCTCGCGCAGCGCAAGGACGACGACCGCCGTGTCGTCGACGTCGGGGTAGAGGTCGTTGTCGAACTCGAACGCCCAACCGCCCGGCGCGAGCCCCGGCCGCCGGACGGCCCAGTCGCCGGGGACCGTCACCTCCTCCCGCAACAACCACTCGCCCGCCGCCTGGAGACGTGGATCGTCGGCCGGCACGCCCGCGGCGCGCAGCGCGAGCACGGCCAGCGCCGTATCCCAGATCGGCGATTGGCAGGCCTCGGGCCGGAGGCGGTCGCCGTCGCGGACCAGGAAGCGCCCCCAGCCGGCGAAGCCGCGCGCGAAGGTCTCGTCCTCGAAGCCGTGCCCGAGCGCGGCGAGCATGATCAGCGACCAGACCCAGGGCGGCTGGATCCCGCCCCACGATCCGTCTGCCTCCTGCCGCTCGCGCACCCAGCGCTCGGCGACGCGGATCGCGTGACCACGGGCCGCGAGCAGGTGCGGCGCGCGTGAGTACGCGGTCTTACGACCGCCGATCTCGCTCAGGTCGATCGGGCTCGGACGCACCGGCTGCAGCGCCTCCACGACCGAGAGCGCGACCATCGTCTGCCGTGCCCAGCACGAGAAGTCGTAGACGGAGAGCGGACCGTCGGCGGGAAGCAGGATCAGTTCCACGGGAACGTGGGCGAGCCGCCGCCACGGCCACTGACCGATCAGGGCAAGGAAGGCACGCGTGAAGATCCGCGTCCGCGCGACCCCGCCGGCCCGGCGGATGTACTCCCGCGTCGCGTCCCCGGCGTCCACGCCGGCGAGCTTCAGCGCGGTGTAGGCCTCGACGGTCACGGACAGGTCCGCGGGCCCGTCGAACCAGATCGACCAGGTGCCGTCCTCACGCCGGCGCGCGAGCAGCTCGTTCGCGAGCAGCCGGTCCGTCTCCGGGTCCCGCAGCCCGAGGAAGTGGAGCAGGAAGAGGTGCTCCGCGATCATCGTCGCGTTCGACTCGAGCTCGCCCTTCCACCAGCCTTCGGGATGCTGGAGCGAGAGCAGACGTTCGGCCGCACGCTCGACGCCGGTGTCGAGCGACGTCAGTTCCTGGACGACGGTCATACGGCCACCTTAGTTGTCACGTCGGACAACAGCGCGTGCACCGCCGCCCGGCCGGAACGCACGGCGCCTTCCATCGTCGCCGGCCAGCCCGTGCCGGTCCACGCACCAGCCAGCGCGACCCCGCGACGAACGAGGCCCGGGGCCGGCCGCTCGACCCCGGGACGAAGCGCGATCGTCGCCTCGGGCTCGCGGCTCACGCGCGACCAGACGACCTGCGCGTCGCCGAACCGGTCGGTCACCTCCCGCACGATGACGTCGAGGAGCTCACGTCCGCGGAGCTCCATCAGCTCCGGCACGCCGCTCGAAATGACCGTCAGGTACTGGCCGCGTTCCGGCTCGTGACGAGTCATCCGTCCGCGATCGAAGACCCATTGCACCGGCGATCCCAAGAGTGCCGCATCATGCTCGAGCAAGCGGCGATCCATCAGCAGGTGGACGCTGACGATCGGCGACGGCTCGAAGCTCCAGTCCTCGTCCAGCAACCGTGAGGCCTCGTCGGGAGGGACGGCGACCACGATCGCGTCCGCGTCGACGTCGTCCAGATCGGTGATGCGCGCCTCGGTCCGCACGTCGGCCCCGGCCGCCTCGAGCGTCCGGCGGGCCGCCTCTCCGTGGATGCGGCCGAGGGGCGCGGTCGGCACGATCAGGTCGCTGGCCTGACGACCGGAACGCATCGCCGTCAGCACGGTGAAGACGGCGGCGCGGGCGTCGGCCTCGTCCGTCCGGAGATTCAGCGCGGGCCGGATGAACACGTCCCAGAAGCGGTCGATCGCCGCCTGGGTCTGGCCTCTTCGCCGCAGGAAGTCGCCGAACGTCTCGCGGCCGGCTTCGAGCCGCGGCAGCCGGGCCAGGAGCACAGCGACACGCAGACGGTCGCGAAGGGACAGGTGGCGGTAACGGAGCAGCGGTCCCAGGCCGTAACCGATCGTCGCCGCTCGTCCGCGTTCGTCGACGACCGGCAAGTCGAGCGGCACGCGCAGAACCGAATCCGCGCTTCCGATTCGATCGAGGAACGCCAGGTACTGCTCGAAGCAGCCGAGGGCGACGTGCTGACCGTTGTCCGGCGGCGGATCCGGATCGCCTTCACGCCGAGGCAATGTCTGCACTTTCCCGCCGAGCGTCGGGCGAGCCTCCAGCAACTCCACCTCGTGGCCCGCGTCGACCAATTCGAGCGCGGCGGTCAGTCCGGCGAGGCCGCCGCCGATGACGACCGCCTTCACCGGCGCAGGCCCTCGCCGACGATGCGCAGCTTCGTGAGCGCAGACAGGTGCGGCGGTCCGTCGAACACGTCGAACCCTCGCGCCTCGATGCGCTCGAGCGTCGCGCGGTAAAGACCTGCGAAGGTGGAGACGCAGAGGGCACTACGACCGTCGAGCGAGCGCAGCAGGCTGAGCCCGTCCTGGAGATATGCGCGCGCGCGCTCGGCCTGGAAGGTCATCAGCGCGCGCCACGCGCCGGTTGCGCGGCCGGCAGCGATGTCGTCCTCCGTGACGCCGAAGGAGGCGAGCTCGTCCTGCGGGATGTAGACGCGCCCGAGCCGCCAGTCCTCCGGGACGTCGCGAATGATGTTGATCAGCTGCAGCGCGACTCCCAACGTCTCGGCACGCTCGACGTCGTCGGAGCCGTAGACGGCGACGCAGGCGATGCCGACCGCACCCGCCACCCTGGAGCAGTAGGCACGCAGCTCTTCGAAGTCGGCGTACCGAACCTGCTCGAGATCCTGGAGGCCGCCGTCCACGAGCGCGTCCAGCGCAGGTGCAGGAATCGGGAAGCGCGTGCGGGCGTCCGCGAGCGCGACGAGCATCGCGTCCTCTCCCGCCGCTCGATCGAGCGCGCCCCGAAGCTGCTCGAGCTGCGCGCGCTTCTGCTCGAGCGGAAGGTCGCCGTCCGCGATGTCGTCGACGCGCCGGGCGAATGCGTAGATCGCGGCGATCGCGCGCCGCTTCTCGCGCGGCAGCACCATGATCCCGTACGCGAAGTTGCGGGCGCGCCGGCGTGTGAGGCGCTCGACCTCCGCATAGGCCTCCGCCGTTGTCATCGCGCGAGCGCCGCCAGTGCCAGCCGGGTGCGCGAAGGACGCGGCCGCTGCGTGAAGACGTCCCAGTGCGCGGACTCGAGCGCGTCGAGTGCCGCGCCGCCGCCGCGCGCGAACAGGCCGACGGCACGGCCGACGCGCCCGCCGATCCGTGTCTGCAGCACGCGCCCGCCGGCGAGCAGACCACGGGCCCGCGCCGCTTCGAACCGAAGCAGCTCCAGCAGCTCGGGGCTCGGGCTGTCGAGCGCGGCCACCCCGAAGCGCCGCCTGTCCTCCAGAGGCAAGTACACCCGACCCAGCTCGAGATCGCGTGGAACGTCCTGGAGGAAGTTGACGAGCTGGAGTCCCGTGCAGACGTCGTCGCTCGCCGCGACGAGCTCGGCGTCCTCGTCGAGGCGCAACAAGCCGAGCACGAGCCGCCCAACCGGATCGGCGGAGTGCCGGCAGTACTCGCGCAGGTCCTCCCACGTCTCGTACTCCGTGATGCGCTGATCCATCCGGTTTGCCTCGATCAGCCGCACGAACGGCTCGCTGGGAAGCGCGAACTCGCGGATCGTGGGCTGGAGCACGCGCATGACCGGCCAGGTCGCGTCGCCCGAGTAACACGCGTCGACCTCGCGCTCCAGATCGTCGAGCCTGGCGAGCCGATCTCCCTCGACCTCGTCACCGAGAATGTCCACCAGGCGGGCGAAGCCGTAGACGGCGCGCAGGTGCGGCCGCAGGCGGCGGGGGAAGAGCAGCGAGGCGACCGGAAAGTTCTCCGTCCGCGCGCGCCGGGCGACGACAGCCGCGTCCATCCCTGAAAGATCGCTTGCCCGGGAGTACCGAGTCAACCGGGCTCCGGTTGCATCGGCTACGGTACAGGTGGTGTAATCGAAGCGCGCCGGCCCCCAGACCCCGCTTGCGGCGCCCGTCCAGAGGAAAGAGAGGAGGGCGGTTGGCCGACAGGGACGGTTCTGCCGAGAGCGGTCTGCGCAAAGATCCAGTGCTCGGAGTCGAGAAGCGCGGCAGCCTGTACCTCGTGAAGCTCGGGGGCGAGCTCGACCTCTACAACGCCCACCAGGTGCGCGATGCGCTGTTCGAGGTCTGCTCGGACTCGCCGCAGCGCATCGTCGTCGACCTCGGCGAGGTCGACTTCATCGACTCGACCGCCCTCGGCGTCCTGATCGAGGCGCGGACGAAGCTCGCCGACCGCGGCGGCTTCGTGCTCGCGGCGCCGGGACTCGAGACGCGCCGCGCGCTCGAGATCTCGGGGCTCGACCGGCACTTCACCGTGCACGAGACGGTGTCGAAAGCGCTCGACGGGGCCTAGGCGATCGGCGCCGTCACGGGCGTCTCGGCGAGCTCTTCTCGGCGGATCATCGTCAGCGCGGCCACGAAGGCCGCCAGCGCGAAGAATGCGAGCGCCCAGAAGGCCCAGGCGTAGCCGCCGGTCAGCGCGGCCGGTACCGAATCGCCGGTGCGCACGAGCGACTTGAAGTGGCTCGTGAACACCGTCGACGCGACGGCGACTCCGATCGCGCCACCGACCTGCTGCGACGTGTTGATCAACCCGGACGCGAGACCGGCTTCCCGCTCGGCAACACCCGCCAGCGCTGCGATGGAGACCGGAACGAAGGCGAACGCGATCCCGACGCCGACCATCAGATAGCCCGGCAGGAGGTCGGACGCATAGGTTCCGTGCACCGGGATCTGCGAGTACCAGATCATGGCGCCGGTCAGCAGCGCGAGGCCGACGGCGATCACCGGCTTCGCCCCGAGCCTCGTGGTGAGGGCCTGTGCGAAGCCCGCCGCGACGACGGCTGTTCCCGCGGTCGCCACGAACGTCACGCCGGTCTTCAGCGCCGAGTAGTGCAGCACGTTCTGCACGTACAAGGTGAGCAGGAAGAAGTTCGCGAAGATGACGGAGCCGAGCAGCGCGCCGACGGCATTCGCGCCTGCGACGGTCCGCACGCGGAAGATGTGGAACGGCATCAACGGATCGTGGACCTTGCGCTCGTTGACGAGGAACGAGACGAGCAGCGCGCCGGATGCGATCAGCAGCAGGACTGTCCTCGCCGTCGCCCACCCGACGTCGGGCGCCCTCGAGATCGTGTAGACGAGTAGCGCCAACCCTGCGCTGACGAGGACGGCCCCGAGCGCGTCGTACCGGCGCTCCGCGCCCTCGCGCCTGCTCTCGCGCACGATCCGCGGGGTAAGCGCGAGCACGAGCGCTCCGACCGGAACGTTGACGAAGAAAATCCACTCCCAGCCGAGGTACTTGGTCAGCACGCCGCCGGCGAGGACGCCGACGGCGGCGCCGCTGCCGCCGAGCGCGCCCCAGATCCCCAGAGCCTTGTTCCGGTCCGCGCCCTCTTCGAAGCTCGTCATGACGATCGAGAGCGCCGCCGGCGAGATGATGGCGCCGCCGAGCCCCTGCACGCCGCGGGCGGCGATCAGCATCCCCTCCGACTGGGCGAGCCCGCACGCGAGCGAAGCGAGCGTGAAGAGCACGACGCCGACCATGAAGACGCGCCTGCGGCCCAGCAGGTCGGCCGCTCGGCCGCCGAGGAGGAGGAAGCCGCCGAACGCGATCGCGTATGCGGTGATCACCCATTGCAGGTTCTCGCGCGAGAAGTCGAGCGAGCGTCCGATCGAGGGCAAAGCCACGTTCACGATCGAGACGTCGAGGATCGTCATGAAGAAGGCCGTCGCGACGACGGCGAGCACTCTCCAGCGATGGGGATCAGATGCCATCCAAAGCCTCCTGGTACGCGTCAGCCGCTCCAACGAGCGGCCGCTCCTAG
>WNGA01002042.1_pt1 | contig 34673 bp, 38 predicted proteins | sample 5400061 | NCBI WGS metagenome assembly WNGA01 (sample SAMN13153366, study PRJNA577476) | soil metagenome | isolation source: 100 cm soil or saprolite under grassland replicate 2 | place: USA:California | collected 2016-06-15
CGCGACCGGCGCCACCGCGCCCTCGCCCGCCGCCAGCCGCGCCAGCGACGCGGGCCACGTGCGTCCGAGGGGCGTCCACGCCCCCACGCCGCGTACGTAGACCCGCCGCCGGCTCAAGGCTATTCCGCCGTCCCTCGCAACCAGATGTCGAGGCGCTCGCGCCGGCGCGCCAGCAGCGCCGGGCTCTGCACCGGGTGCAGCGCGAAGCCGAGCTCCGCCTCCGCCACCAGCGCGCCCTCGACACGCGCCTCGCCGCGGACTTGCCCCCCGTCGTCGCCGGTCGCCAGCACATCGACCGCGAGCTCCATCCGGTCGCCGGGCACGACCGCGCGCCGGAAGCGCGCGCGATCCACCATCGTCAGCACCGCGACCCGCTCGGCCCGGCCGCGCTCGCGCTCCGCCGCCTCGATCAACACGCCGCCCAGTTGCGCGAGCGCCTCGATCACCAGCGCGCCCGGCATCACCGGGTGGCCCGGGAAGTGATCGACGAACACGTCGTCCGCGAGCGACACGCACTTCACGCCACGGGCCCGGGTCGGCGGCGCCAGCTCGACGATGCGGTCCAGGAGCAGGTAGCGCATGCGCGTGAGTCTCGCGTCGCGCGCGGGGAATTACAATCGTGGCCGAGCGCCGACGACGTGCGACCGCGATCACGGCGACCGGTAGTCGTTGACCGCGCCGCTGCGTTCGCCGAAGCTCGCGCGGCACACGGAAGGAGTCAGCGATGGACTGCGTCAGTTGCGGGCCGGTGCCGGAGCGCAAAGATCGAACCCACACGTTCTTCGCGCACGAGCGCACGCGTTGCCCGGGCTGCGCGGCCGAGGTCGAAGCGCGCGTCGTACTGCGCGACGGCGGCGTCGTCCACCTCATCCACTGCGCGGCGTGTGGCCCGTCCGAGCAGGTGATCTCGACCAACGCCGCCGCGTGGGTCGCGGACTTCCTCGCCCGCGGCCAAGTTCCCGACGGCGCCACCGGCGATCACATCTTCAAGCACACCACCTCGACCTGCCCGACCTGCCTCGCGCTGCTCGACGCGACGGTCGTGCTCCGCGACGGCAAGGTCTACTTCAAGAAGCAGTGCAAAACCTGCGGCCCGTCCGAGGCGCTGGTGTCCGAGGACGCGCGCTACTACGTGGGTGCCTACGCGTTCGCGCGCGCCGGCACCGAGCCGCTCGCGTTTCGCCGTCCGGTCGAGCACGGCTGCCCCACCGACTGCGGCACCTGCGACGACCACGAGCAGCACACCTGCCTCCCGATCATCGAGGTGACCGACTTCTGCAACCTCGAGTGCCCGATCTGCATCGTCAACAACCAGTACTCGAACCACATCGATCTGAAAGACTTCGCCCGCATCATCGACGTGCTGGTCGAGAGCGAGGGCCAGTGCGAGTCGGTAGCGCTGTCGGGCGGCGAGCCCACCAGCCACCCGCGCATCCTCGACCTCATCGAGATCGCCACCCGCCCCCAGATCTCGCGCATCGTCATCATCACCAATGGCCTGCGCCTCGCGCGCGACCGCAAGTTCGCCGAAGCGATCAAGCGCAGCGGCGCCTACGTCGGCCTGCAGCTCGACGGGTTCTCGGCCGACGCGCACGAGAAGATCCGCGGCCGCGACCTCACCGCCGAAAAGCAGGCGGCGCTGGACGTGCTCAAGGAGCTCGCGATCCCGACCCAGCTGATCTTCGTGGCCACCCGCGGCGCCAACGAGCATCAGATCGGCCGCGCGGTCGAGCTCTTGCTGTCCGAGGACCACATCCTGTCGCTCAACTTCCAGCCCGCGGCCTACACCGGCCACGGCGGCGGCGCCTACGGCCACGACGCGATGGATCGCCTCACCATCCCAGGCGTCATCCGCCGCATCGACGAGCAGACCGCGGGCAAGGTCCGCTTCGACGACTTCTCGCCGCTGCCGTGCTCTCACCCCCAGTGCGTGTCGCTCACCTATCTGCTGCGCCTTCACGACGGCACCCATGTCCCGTTCTCGCGTTTCGTGGACTTCAAGAAGTACGGCACGCTGCTGCGCTCATCGGCGACGCTGCCCGCGTCCCCCGAGATCCACGACGCCATGTTGGATGTCATCCACGACGTGTTCGCGCGCCAAGACGAGATCGAGCGCGGGCCCGAGATCCTGGCGGCGTTACGCCGCACGCTGGACGTGATGTTTCCGGAGCGCCCGCTCACCCCGCAGGAGGCGGTCCGCCTCGGGGAGCAACAGTCGAAGTCGATCTTCTTGCACCACTACATGGACCGCCACGACTTCGACCTCGAGCGCCTGCGCAAATGTTGTCACCACTACCCGCAGCTCGACGGCCGCATCATGCCCGCGTGCGGGTTCAACATGTTCCACCGCGGCGCCGCCAAGGGGCCGGACACACACACCCCGGCCTGGGGCAAGCCCCCGTGGCCGGCCACCCCGCACGGCACGACGACGGCGGCCGAGGCTGCCGCGAAGTCCGCCGGCCGCGACGGACGCTTCCGTCTCAACGTGCTCGGCTGATGAGCGCACCCCTGCTCGCGGACCGCGTCGCGATGGTGACCGGGGGCTCCCGCGGCCTCGGCCGCGCGATCTGTCTCGCGCTCGCCGAAGAAGGCGCGGCGGTCGCGTTCAACTACTCGCGCTCCGAGGACGAGGCGCAGGCCACGCTCGCCGAGCTGCGGTCGCGCGGCGCGCGCGCTCTCTGCTTCCGCGCCTCGGTCACCGACAAGCCGGCGCTCACCGGCATGGTCAAAGCGGCCGAGCAGGAGCTCGGGACCATCGACATCCTGGTCAACAACGCCGGGATCGGCCAGGTGGTGCCGCTCGCGCTGATGGAAGAGTCCGACTGGGACCGAATGATGGACACCCACGTCAAGGGCGCGTTCCTCGCAAGCCAAGCGGTGCTGCGCGGGATGGTCAAGCTCAAGCGCGGTCACATCCTGAACATCGGCTCGCTCGCGGGCATCAAGATGTTGCAGGCGCCGGTCCACTATTGCGCCGCCAAGGCCGCGCTCAAGGGATTCACCGAAGGCCTGGCCAAGGAGATCGGCCGCTATGGGATCACGGTGAACTGCCTCGCGCCTGGTGTGCTCGAGCAAGGCGTGAGCGGCCACATCCCGCCCGCGAAGCTCGACCAGTATCTCCAGCACTGCTCGCTCGGCCGCAAGGGGACGCTGGAAGAGGTGGCGTCGTTCGCCGCGTTTCTCGTGTCCCGCCGCAACAGCTACATGAACGGAGCGACCGTCCTCCTCGACGGGGGCGTCTGAAGCACTTCGCTCTCGGCGACGGCACCCGCGCCTACTGCCTGCGCGTCGCCGAAGCCCGCGTGCTCGCGCGTGACGTGCGCGGCTACCTCGAGCTCGGCGTGAGCGTCGCGCCCGGCGACGTCGTCGTCGACGTGGGCGCCAACATCGGCCTCTGCGCGCTCCACCTCCTCCGGCAGACCGCCGGCGAGCTGCGCGTCGTCTGCGTCGAGCCCGTGCCCGAGATCCGACGCGTCCTCGAACGCAACCTCGCGGCGACCACCGCGGCCGTCGTGCCCTGGGCGATCGCCCGCGCTCCGGGCCGCGTCGACATCACCTACTACCCGCGCGCGCCCGGGACCTCCACCGCCCACCCGCCTTCACCCGCCAACGACGACTGGCCCGCGGTCGTGCGCGCGGCCACCGTGGCCGATCCGCGCTTCGCCGGCCTGGCCCGGCTGCTGCCCGATGCCGTCTTTCGCCTCGCCGCCCGCGTCCTCCGCGCCGGCGCCCGCACGGTCGCGTGCGAAGGTCACACGATGTCGGAGCTGATCGCGTCCGAGCGCCTCGATCGCATCGACCTCCTCAAGCTCGACGTCGAGGGCGCCGAGGTCGACGCGCTCGCCGGCATCTCGCCCGACGACTGGCCCAAGATCGCCCAGATCGTCGCCGAAGTGCACGACGGCGCGGTGCGCTAGCAGTGGGTCCGTCTTCGTGAGCGATCGCAGTACGTAGACCATGCTCGTCCGCGTCTGCCTCGGCGTCGTCAACGCGCTCGGGCCTCGCAAGGTGCGCGTCACCACGACCGCAGCTCAGCCCGCGGCCGGACGCCAGATCGGTGGCGTGTCGTCGTCCGGGCGCCCGTCGAGCAGCTCATGCGGGCGGAACCCGGCCTTGTAACGCATCGACGCGCAGCCGAGCACCCGGAAGCCGAGGTAGACGTACGCCTTCCCGGCTGCGCGCGCGCGTTCGACGACCTCGAGCACGTGGTTGGTGCCGGGCGACATCCGCGCGTAGCTCGGGTCGTGAAAGAAGTAGGCGGCCGAAAATGCGTCCGCGCTCTCGTCGCAGATCCCGACGCCGATCAGCCGGGCGCCGTCCCGATACGTGAGCTCGCGCGCGCACGCATCGTTTGCCACGAAACTGCGCCGGTAGTCGGTTGCGTCGAGCGGCGACAGCTCCCAACCGCGCGCCGACTCCCGCCCTGCGTGCCAGCGCGCGTACAGCGCCAGCCGCTCGTCGTCGACGATCGGCGGCCCCAGCGTCGCCGTGAGCCCGGCGCAGCGGTTGCGCGCGCGGCGTTGGCTGCGCGAGAGCTGAAAACCGGCGACCGGGATCCGCAGCGGTACGCACTCCGCGCAAGCGCGGCACACCGGCCGGAAGCCGATCGCTCCGAACCGCCGCCAGCCGCGTGCCAGCAGCGCGCCCAGCTCGCCGGGCTCGACGTCGGCGAGCAACCGGTACGCGGTCTCCGCCTGCTCGCCCGGCAGGTACTCGCACGGATGGGGTTCGGAGACGAAGATCGGCAGCCGGAGCGACGCGGTCTTCACGCCGGTGATCGTACTCGGGTCGGGCGACGGAATCATCGCCTGCGCGCGAACCTCCGGAGCGATGCCACGCGGCCCGGCTCAGCCCGACGGTCGCCGGGCCGTGAGCGCGAGCGCCACCCCGCCGATCACCGCTAGCCCCGCGACGACGAGCCGCGGGTTCAACGGCTCGTTCAACAGCGCCACCGCGCCCAGCGCCGCGATCACCGGCACCGCGAGCTGAAGGATCGCCGCCTCGGTCGCCGTCAGCCCGCGTAGCGCGCGATACCAGATCGCGTACCCGACGCCCGACGTAATTCCGCCCGAGACGAGCGCGAGCGCTACCCCGCGCGCTTCGACCTTGAGCGCCGACGTGGCCGCGGTCGCGGCCGCGATCGCGAGCGCGAGCGGCGACGCCCACAGGAAGCTGCGCGCGTTGGCGGCCAGCGCGTCGGGCGCCCGCTTCCCCGCGAGCGAGTACACCCCCCAGGCGCACCCCGCCACCACCATCAGCGCGCTGCCCACCGGATCGGGACGCGAGATCGCCGGCACCGTCAGCCACCCGAGCCCCGCCGCGGCGAGCCCGAGCCCCAGCCACGTCCGCGCCCCGGGCCGCTCCCCGCGCGCGAGCCCCCAGCCGATCATCGTGAGCTGCACCGATCCGAACAGGATCAGCGCCCCCGCGGCGGCGCCGATGCGCACGTAGGCGAACGAGAACGGCGCCGCGTACGCGACCAGCGCCAGCGGGCCGGTGACCCCAAGACGCCTGCCACCCCCGCGCAGCGCCTGCCACGACCCCGCCTTCGCCCGCACCAGCACAGCCAGCACGACCGCGCCCGCGACGATGCGCACCGCCGTGAAGCTGGCGGCGTCCATCCGCCCGGCGCCGAGGCCCATCCGCGTCAGCAAGGAATTCGACGCAAACGCGGTCAGCGCCAGCAGCGTCCAAACCGCCGTGTCAGGGGGTCGAGGCAATCAGGGACCGAGCACCCGGACGTCGGAGATGAAGTAGCTGGTCTCGCCGAAACACGTGGTCGGCACGCCGCGCTTCTCCTTGTAGTGCAGCGCCACCCGCTTGCCCTCGGCCTCCTTGAGCTTCTTGACCACCGCGTCGTCGCGGACGGTGAAGTCGAACATCTGCGGCGTCGCGCCCGGTACCGGCGTCATCGCCAGCTCGCCCTCCCAGGTCCGGCAAATCCAACCCTTGTGCGAAAACTTCTGCACGTAGCCGACCCGATCGCCATCCGAGTAGCTGAACGCGAGTGTGATCGTGGTCCACAGCGCCGCGGCGCCGGCCACCACCAGCAGAAACCCGAGCGGGATGATCTTCCAGCGGTGGCGCCGGAAGAACCCGGCGCGCGGTGTGGCGACCACGGGCACGGACGGCGCGACGGGTTTCAAATCGCTGGTCACGTCCCGAAAGCTACGGCCATTTCCCCCGGATGCCAAACCGTGTCCGGATCTCGTCCGGCTGTTCGTCGTATGAATAGGAAAGGAGCAGTGACCATGTCGAAATTCCTGTACCTGTTTTGGATGAACGAGAACGGTCAGAAGCCTGTTTCGCCGGAGCAAATGGAGCAGCGCATGAACTCCTGGATGACGTGGCTGGACGGCCTCCGCAAGGCCGGCCACCTCGCGTCACCCGGCGAGCGCCTCGATACCGGGGGCGCGGTGGTGCGCGGCAAGGCGCGGCGGGTGACCGACGGCCCGTACGCGGAGGCGAAGGACACCATCGGCGGCTACTCCATCATCGAGGCCAAGAACCTCGAGCAGGCGGTGGAGCTGTCGAAGGGGTGCCCGATCCTCGAGGGCGACGGCGGGTTGGTCGAGGTGAGACCGATCGCACCGATGTGACCGACGCATCCGAAACCCTGCACGGCAAGGTGAGCCATCTTTTCCGCCGCGAGGCGGGAAAGATGGTCTCTCACCTCACCAAGCTGTTCGGCCTCGGCCGGCTGAACCTGGCCGAGGACGTCGTGCAGGACACGCTGTTGCAGGCGCTGCGAGCGTGGTCGGTGCACGGCTTTCCCGACAACCCGTCCGCCTGGCTGATGCGGGTGGCCCGCAATCGCGCCATCGATCTCATCCGCCGCGACCAGAAGCTCGAGACCGTCACGCCCGAGCTGCGCTACCTGGCCGAGCTCGGCGAGGCGAGCGCCGAGCCCGAGCCCGCCTCCGAGCAGGAGATCCAGGACGACCAGCTGCGGATGATGTTCTCGTGCTGTCACCCGGAGCTGTCGGCGGAGGTGCAGGTGACGCTGATCCTGAAGACGCTGTGCGGGTTCAGCGTCGCCGAGATCGCCGCCGCGCTGCTCGCCGGCGAGGACTCGATCGAGAAACGGCTCGGCCGCGCGCGCAAGCTCTTGCGCGAGTCGGGGAGCTTCGTTCCCATCGCCTCCAGCCACGAGATCCCGGCGCGCATCGACGCGGTCCGTGAGGCGATCTACCTGCTCTTCAACGAGGGCTACCACGGCAGCCAGTCGGAGAGCACCGTGCGCGAGGACCTGTGCTACGAGGCGCTGCGGCTCGCCTTGCTGCTCGGCGAGCACCCGCAAGGCGGTCAGCCCAAGACGTTCGCGCTCATCGCGCTCTTCTGCTTCAACGCCGCGCGCCTCGCCGGGCGCGTGGACGCGGAGGGCTTCCTGGTCCAGCTCGAGAACCAGGACCGCTCGACGTGGGATCGCGCGCTGGTCGCGCGCGGGTTCGACTACCTCGGGCGCTCGGCTGCCGACAACGAGCTGTCCGAGCTTCACCTCGAGGCGGCGATCGCGTCGCTGCACAGCGGGGCGGAGACCTGGGAGGCCACCAACTGGCCTCGCATCCGCGAGCTCTACGACTACCTTTATCGTCTCAAGCCCACGCCGGTCGTCGCGCTCAACCGCGCGATCGCTGTCGGCCAGGCCGAGGGCCCCGAGGCCGGGCTCTCGGAGCTCGACGCCATCCCCGACCTCGTCAAGCTGAAGCAGTATCCGTTCTACCCGGCCGCGCGGGGCGAGCTGCATCGCCGCGCCGGCCGCCGCGACGAAGCCCGCCGTTGCTTCGAGGCCGCGCTCCGCCTCGCGCGCAACCCGGCCGAGGCCGCGTTCCTGGAACGCAAGCTCGCCGCATGCCGCTCGCGCGTCGACATCCAATAGCCACACGGCTGACACTCGCGCCGCGATCGGTTTGATTACCGCCTGAAAAGTTTTGGCTTGTCAGGTTTCGCGACGGCGATATCGTTTCTCCGCGGTGGAGGTTCAGCGCCTTCAGGAGCAGCATCCCGATCGCTCGGTCGATCCGAGCGGGAGGGCGCCCCTGCCGCGGCGACGTTCGCGGCACCACGGGCCCCGCTACAACCTGGTCGTCCAGGCCCGCCGGCGACGCCTCCTCGCCAACCTGATGGTGGTCGCCTCGAGCGTGTTCGTGCTGGCCGGCGCGCTCGTCTGCTACCTGCTACTCGAATAGCGGCTCAGCCACACGTCGCGCGCCACGCTCGGCTGCTACGCTAGTGACGTGGCCAGCTCGGACGAGCGCCCCCCCGACACCGCGAGCCCCGCGCGCAACTTCACGCTCACGACGGACGACCGGCTTCGCGCGTTCACTCAAGGGGGTTCCCTGGCGGCCGATGCCGCCTGTCACCCTGGATGACCTCATCGCGTCAGCGCTCACGCCGCGGCCGCGAAGCGCTGGCGGTAAGCCGCCGGGGTGACCCCGAGCCGCTGCGTGAACGCCCGCCACAGCGTGCTCGTGTCCCCGAGCCCGGTCCGCGCCGTCACGTCCTTTAGCGGGAGCGTCGTTTCTTCCAGCAGCCGGCGCGCTTCGTCGACCCGGAGGCGGCGGACCAGCTCGGCGGGCGATTCGTGCAGGTGGTCGCGGCACCAGCGGCTGAGCGTACGGGGGCTCATTCCGACGCCGCGCGCGACGCGTTCCATCGGCAGCGACTCGTCGAGGTGCTCGAGCACGAACGTGGAGATGTCGCGCAGCTTGGGCGGCTCCTTCTCCTGGCGCTGCAGCGCCGCGCTCCACTGCGCCTGATTTCCCGAGCGGCGCAGGAACAACACCAGCCGCCGCGCGACCGCCATCGCCACGTCGTGCCCGTGATCCCGCTCGACCAGCGCGAGCGCGAGGTCGATGCCCGCGGTGATCCCGGCCGACGTCCACACGCCGCGATCCTCGACGAAGATCCCCTCGTCGACGACGCGGGCCTTGGGGAACCGCGAGCGCAGCTCGTCCAGGAACATCCAGTGGGTGGTGGCGCGCCGGCCGTCGAGCAGCCCCGCGGCGCCGAGCACGAACGCGCCGGTGCAGATCGACACCACGGTCGCGATGCGCGCGTGAAACCGACCTAACCACGACACGAGGCGGGCCTGATCGCGTCCGGACGAGCGCATCGGCGCGCCCGCGACGATCGCGACATCCGGCAAGCGGCTGCCCCTACGTGGCAGCGGCCGCAGCCCGGCCACGACCAGACCGTGGCGCGTCTCCACCGCCGGGGCACTCGGCCCCAGCACCTGCAAACGATACGCCGCCCGCCCGAGCACGTCGTTGGCGTGCCCGAGCACCTCCCACGGGCCCGCGATGTCGAGCACGCCCGTGCCTGGCAGCAGGAAGAACCACACCCGCTTGCTCGATCCGCCCACGAGCCCAGTCTGACGGCGGTGGCGTAAAATGCAATGATGTTGTCCTTTCGGCCACCTCCCGGCCGCACTAATCTATCGTCATGATCAAGATAGGCATCAACGGCTTCGGGCGGATCGGGCGAATGGCGTTGCGCGCGGCGATGGACCGCACCGACGTGGAGGTCGTCGCCGTCAACGATCTGCTCGAGCTACGCCAGCTCGCCTACCTGCTCAAGCACGACTCCGTCCACGGTCGGTTCCGGCGCGACGTGACCGTCAAGGATCAGTTTCTCGTCGTCGACGGTCGTCCGATCCGCGCCACCGCGGTGAAGGATCCGGCCGCGTCCGCGTGGGGCGACGTCGGCGTCGACGTCGTGATCGAGTCGACCGGGATGTTTCTCACTCAGGAAAAGACCGAGGCCCACCTGCGCGCCGGCGCCCGGCGCGTGATCATGTCGGCGCCGTCCAAGGACGACACGCCGGTGTTCGTGTACGGCGTGAACTCGGATCGCTACGCGGGCGAGCCCATCATCTCGGCGGCCTCGTGCACCACCAATTGCCTCGCCCCCATCGCGAAGGTCGTCGACGACGCCTTCGGTCTCCGGCGCGGCCTGATGACCACCGTCCACGCCACCACCGCGACCCAGAAGGTCGTCGACGGCGTGTCGGGCAAGGACTGGCGGTTCGGGCGCGGCATCCTCGACAACATCATCCCCGCGTCGACAGGCGCCGCGGAGGCCGTCACCCGAGTGCTGCCCAACCTCGAGGGCAAGCTCACCGGCATCTCGTTCCGCGTCCCGGTGCCGGACGTGTCGGTCGTCGACCTCACCTGCGAGCTCGCGCGCGAGGCCCGCTACGCGGACATCTGCGCGGCGATGAAACGAGCCTCGGAGGCCGGGCCGCTCGCGGGCGTGCTCGGTTACACCGACGAGGAGGTCGTCTCCACCGACCTGCGCGGCGACCCGCGCACGTCCGTGTTCGACGCCAAGGCGGGGCTCCAACTCGACCCGACGTTCGTCAAGCTCATTGCCTGGTACGACAACGAGTGGGGTTTCTCGAGCAAGCTCCTCGACCTCGCGGTCACGATCGCCCCCGACTCGCCCGTGCGGTGACGCACCGGTCGCCCGAGTCGCGGACGCGCCGCGCTCACTGGGCGGTCATGCTCGCGGTGCTGAACTCGACGCTTCCGCTACCGCCGCCGACCTCCACCAGAATCTGGGCCTGGTCCATCTTCCCCAGCGTCATGCCCGCCGCGGCCCACGCCTTGAAGTGTTGGGTGACGGAGATCTGTCCGCACTGACGAGCGGTCTTCCGGATGCTGTAGAACTGCACCCAATTCGAGACGTTCGGGCACTTCGAGCCGCCGGTTCCGGTGGTGTCGCGGGTGTACATGATGTACGTGCCACCATCGATGTCGACCATGCCCTTGTTGGTGGTGTTGCCGGGGTTGACCGGCAGCCCATTGTACGAGTCGTCGACGATGTAGAACTCGACGCACGGCGAGACCGACCACCCGTAGATCCCGATGTACGAGTAGCCGCCACCGGTTCCGGTTTTCTTCGAGGCGATTTGCGCGGTGATGGTTCCGTACTGATCGAACGTCTTGCTGGCGTTCCATTGCAACCCGAGGCGGGCGAGGAAGTCGCCGGAGTTATTCCAGGTCGCTTTGAACGCGGGCGTGTCGTAGGTGGTGATCGATCCGCCGCTGCCATTCGACCAGATGGTCCAGCTCATGCCGGCGGCGGTGCCCGAAGCATTCGATGACGCGTGTTGAGTACCCCCGCTCGGCAGCGTCCCCGAGCAATTGAGCGGCGAGCCGCCGGCCCCGGTGGTGCCGCCCCCGCTGGTGCCGGCGGTGCCCGTCGTGCCGCCCCTGCCCGCGCTCCCGGTCACGCCCCCGCGCCCGGCCGCGCCGAGAGTTCCCGCGCTACCGGTGGTGCCACCGCGCCCGCCCCCGCCGATCGTGCCCGCGCTGCCGTTCGTGCCCGCGCTGCCGATCGCGCCGCCGCTGCCGTTCGTGCCCGCGCTCGCCGTGGTGCCTGCGCCCCCGTTCGTGCCCGCGACGCCGGTGGTGCCGCCGCGCCCGCCCGCGCCGATCGTGCCTGCGGACCCGATGGTGCCCGCGACGCCTGACCCGGTCGTTCCGGCGGTGCCGACGGTACCAGCTTGCCCCGGACCGGCCGTCCCCGCGCTCGCGGTTCCTCCTCCTCCCGCCGTCGACCCACCCGCGCCCGTCGCTGACGTCCCGGCTGTCCCAGTTGCGCCGTTGGGCTCCGATTCGGCGCAAGCCGCGACGGCCACGGCGGCGAGACAGGAAACCAGGACGCAGATCGAGCTAAGGGAGCGACGGGGGGTAATCATCGTCAGATTTGGAATCCCTGGGTCTGCGATTATGGATCGCACGCGACGCCAGATTGTTACGGAATACGTGCGTTTCACGTCGTCGATTTTTCGACGAAATAGCGAGCCGCTGCTTCATCTGTGGGGCGCTGTAGGAGCAGCGCGGACGACGACCGGCTAGGGTCTCGCGCCCTCGAGCTTGTGGCACTTGGCGCAACTGAACGCGCCCTCGACCGGCTTTTGGGGGTCGAAGACGGGAACGTCGAGCAGCTTGCCCATCGTGGGCTCGACCTTCTTCGACATGAACTCCGTCCACTTGGGCCACGTCGGCTCGGCTTTCAGCTTGGCCTCGAAGGCCTCCTTCGTGCCCGGCAACGGGTGGATGCCATTGCTCGGCATCTTGAACTTGCGGTCCGCGCCATCCTCGCCGTGGCACGTCGCGCAGTTGAAGGTCTTGAACTTCTTGGCGTCGAACGCCTGAAAGATCGGCTTCATCGTCGGCAAAACCGCGGACTTCATGTACGCCTTCTTCTGCTGGGCGGTCATGTCCTTCCAGGCGACCTCGGGTGGCCCCACGGCCTTGCCCTGCGCGAGGCGAACGCCCGCGGGGATGGAAAGCAAGACGAGGCCAGCGACGGCAACAACAGAGGAGGGACGTTTGCGCATGTACGGCTCCATGCCGCGAATCGCGCAAGACCGCAAGTTCGACGACGATTCCAGGCTGGATCGACCCCGACGTGAATTCTTCACGCTGGGATCATCCGCCGGCCCGCCGAGCTAACGGGAGCGGCGCCGTGAGACTCGCATCCGTAGCGCCACCGCCAGCGTCAGCCAGGTCAGCCAGGTCAGCCAGAATGCCAGCCCGGCCGGCTCGCGCTGCAACCGAGCCGTGCTGCACGCACAACCGCCCGGATCGCTGGAGCCGCTGCCGCCGGTTGCTGCTGACCCCGATCCACCGCGTCCCGCCGTGCCGGTCGAGCTGGTGCCCGCCGCGCCCGTCGACGTCGTGCCGGCGGCGCCATTCGTTCCGGCCGCGCCGGTGATGCCACCGGCCGCTCCCGCGCCGCCGCCCGTCCCGGCCACGCTACCGGCGGTCCCGTTGTTTCCTGCGATTGCCGCGGTTCCGGCGGCCCCGCCGCCGGAACCCGACGCCCCGGCCGCGCTGCCCGCGGTTCCGCCACGGCCGCCGGCTCCACCCGACGCGCCGCTCGCACCGGCCACGGCGCCGCTGCCTCCGCGACCGGCCGCGGCAGCGCCGGCACCACCGCCCGTGCTTCCCCCCGATCCACCGGTTCCTCCGGAGCCGACCGTGCCCGCCGCCCCGCCGCTGCCGCCCGTCCCGGGCGACGACAGCGTGTACATCTGGGCGCCGCCATAAGCCACGTTCACGGAGACGCCGGTCGTCATGCCGGTGACGTTCGCGCGCTGCCACAGATCGCGCACCGCGGGCGTCCCGGTCACGCCGAGCTGCGAGAACGTCACCGACACCGTCGCGTCCTGGGTGCCGCGGTTGAACAGCGCCACCGCTTTACGCCCGCCGCTCAGATCCCGCGCCCACACCTCCGTCGATCCCTGCTGCGAGATCCGTTTGGCGTGTGTGCCCATCGAATCCTGGTTGACCGCCAGCACTTCCTCGTTGGTGAGCAAGGCCGTCGTCCACGGGCCGCTCGACGCTCGGGTCGTGAGTGACTGCGGGTTGCCGCCGAAGATGAGCGGCGACGGGGCGATGCCCCACAGCGACATGATCGCGACCTGCTCGTTGTGGGTGAAGGCGGTGTCGACGTTGTTCGCGTGACCGCCCCATTCGACGCGCGGACCGAGAAAGCCGAGCGGGAGCATGTCGAAGTCGGGGTAGTGCCCTTGCACGAGGCCACTCGTCCCCTGCCAGGTCCCCGCCGCCCGGAACACACCCGGGAGGTCGGTGATCGCGGCGACGTCCCAGAAGTCGTCCACGACACGCCACATCTGTGCATTCGTGTTGAGATTGGCGACCGAGCTCGGCAGCCACGACGGATCGTCGGGACCGGGCGAGAAGCTGAGCGCAATCGCGCGTCCGGTCTTGTCGGCGGCCATCCGGAGCGCGTTCGCCTCCGCCTGGTGATACTGCTTCGTGGTGTTGTTCAGCATGTCGTCGATCTTCACGAAGTCGATCCCCCACGACGCGTACTGGGCGAGGATCGAGTCGTACCAGGCCTGCCCCGCGGCGGTGTCGCCGCGCACGCCATACATGTGGTCGTCCCACGGGCACGTGTCGGCGCTGTTTCCCGCCTCTTGGGTGGTGTAACTCGACCCGGCGATGGTGTTGTTGGCGGTGTACGACTTGCGCGGCACGCCCCGCATGATGTGGATGCCGAACCCGAGGCCGAGCGCGTGCACCGCGTCCGAGAGCGTCTTGAACCCGTTGCTCCCGGTGGCGGATGGGTACTTGCTGGGGGCCGGCAGATAGCGTCCGTTCGTGTCGGTCGGCTGGTTGGGCTCGTACCAACGATAGTCGATCACGACGTAGTGCCAGCCAAACGGCTGCAGCGTCGACTTGATCGCCTGCGCCTGCGCCATGACCTCACTTTCGTTGATGCTGGCGCCATAGCAGTCATAGCTATTCCACCCGAGCGCCGGCGTCGGGTTCAAGTTGCTGCCGGACATGAGCGTCATGTTCGCGGTCGCGGCGCCGGCCGCGTTGGTCACCGTCACGGTGAACGGGTACGAGCCGGCGGCGGGTGCGGTTCCCGTGACGAGACCGGTGCTCCCGGCCAGCATCAGACCCGCGGGCAGCCCGCTGGCCGTGAACGCGAGGGGCGCCTGGCCTGTCGCAGGAACCGTGAACAACACCGGCTTGCCCGGTTGCGCACCAATGACGAACGGCGGCTGAATCCGCGCCGCTGCCGGCGGGGCGGCCATCGAAATGGTCATCGTCGTCTGCGCCGCCCGCGCGGCGCCGCCGCTCCACACCGCGATCGCGAACGCGGAGCCGGTCAGGATCGAGATCGCTGTTTTCATGACTGCCTAGTAATGTCCCGAGCTCGTTGCTCGTGGCTCACAAATCGGCGCGCACGAGCATGACTCGTCTATTCGTGAACAGCGCCCGCGAGCCGTCACCGACGGCCCCGCTAATATTCCTTGACGAGAATATACTGCAGTGGCTATATAGGCGGCGTGGAATCGTCGTTCAGCATCGTGGCGGAGCCCAATCGGCGGGCGATCTTGAGCCTGCTGCTTTTGTCCGAACGCTCGGTGGGCGAGATCGAGCGCGAGCTTCGGCTGTCGCAGCCGTCGGTCTCCAAACACCTGCGGGTGATGCGAGAGGCGGGGTTCGTGGAGTCACGGATCGAAGCGCAGCGGCGCCTCTATCGCTTGCGGCCGGAGCCGCTCATGGAGCTCGACGCCTGGCTGGGCCCGTTCCGGCGCTTCTGGTCGAAGCACGTCGACGCCTTGGAACGACATCTGGACCAGATGGCGAAAATGCCCGCGAAACTGCCCCCGGCGAAGCTGTCCACGACGAAACGCAAGAAAGGAAGCTGAGACATGAACAACCGTGAGTCGTACGCCCCCGGCGCCGCTTCCGGCGCCGAGATCGAAAAGGATGGAGAAGAGTGGACGCTCGTCATCGTCCGCGAGCTCGCCCACCCGCCCGCGAGGGTCTGGGAGGCACTCACGGAACCCGAACATCTCCGCGAGTGGGCGCCCTTCGATTCCGACCGGAGCCTGGGCACCGTCGGCGACGCGAAGCTCACGACCGTGGGAGCGCCGGGACCGAACGTGAGCGAAACGCGTGTGAAGCGCGCCGACGCGCCCAAGACGCTCGAGTACAGCTGGGGTGGGGGCGACATGCGCTGGGAGTTGCAACCGACCGACGGGGGTGGCACCAAGCTCAGGCTTTGGCACAACATCAACCGCAACTTCATCGCCATGGGCGCGGCGGGCTGGCACATCTGCTTCGACGTGCTGGATCGGCGCCTCGCCGGTCAGCCCATCGGGCGCATCGTCGGTCCCGAGGCCATGCAGTTCGGCGGCTGGCAGCGACTGCACGCCGAGTACGCGAAGCAGTTCGGCGTCGAGATGCCCCGGTGGACGACCTGACCATGGCCCGCTCCAAAGCAATGCTGATCGGCTTCTGGATCGCCACCGCGCTGTTCTGCTTGCAGATCGGCTTCACCGCCTACGCGCAGCTGCGCCTGCCGCAGGTCGCGGAGGCGTTCACGCACCTCGGCTTCCCCGGCTACTTCCGCGTGGAGAACTCGATCGCCAAGCTGCTCGGCATCGTGGTGCTGCTCGCGCCGGTTCCTGCCCGGCTCAAGGAATGGGCGTACGCGGGCTTCGCCATCGACCTCGTCTCCGCTCTCATCGCCCACTTCGCGGTGGGCGACGGCCCGCAGGCATGGGGTTGGGCGGCAGGCGCCGCCGTGCTGTGGGGGCTTTCGTACCTGTTCTGGCGCCGCCTGCAGGCCGCGCCGACTAGGCTGGCGATATGAAGAAGCCGCACCCGAGCCCGGGCCCGGGCCGATCAGCGTCGGAGCTCATCTCGAAGCGAATCGCCGAGCTCGGCGACTGGCGCGGCCCAACCCTCGGCAGGATGCGCAAGCTCATCAAGCAGGCGGACCCAGACGTCGTCGAGGAGTGGAAGTGGGTCAAGCCGACAAAACCCGGCACGCCAATTTGGTCGCACGACGGCATCATCTGCACGGGCGAGGCCTACAAGCAGGTCGTGAAGCTGACCTTCGCCAAGGGCGCGTCGCTGCAGGATCCGGCCGGCCTCTTCAACTCGAGCCTGGAGGGAAATACGCGCCGCGCGATCGACATCCACGAAGGTGAACACGTCGACGAGCCCGCGTTCGTGGCGCTGGTCCGCGAGGCGGTCGCCGAGAACGGTCTCGGTAAGTCGAAACCCGCGAAGTCGGGATCGTCGAGGCGGCCAAGCAAAAGCGGCGGCGCGTGACGCCGCCGCTTTGAATGAATGCCAACAGGACGGTCGTATCGAGCCCCTCGATGGTCCGGAGCACGACTACCGAGGTCGGCCGGAAGTCAGCGCCAGAATTGCGAGCGGACGGAGGGCAGCTCGGTGATCGGCGGCGCGGCGGGTTGGACCAGCGTCGACAAGATGCGGCGCAGCTCCACGGCTTGCTTCTCATCGATCTGGCACGAACCGGAGTCCGCGAGCTCGGTCATCGCTTCCTGAAGTGCTTCAGGCACCTTCCGGCTCGCGCGCCTGAACTCGGTCCAGAATGCCGGCGACTCGGTGGCCCTGTCGGAAACGAACGTCGTCAAAGGGTCTCGCTTTCTGCGTCTACCCATACCACCTCCGAGCTCGTTCGGGGGCCGTCGCGGTAAGCTGCGCGCATGGCCTGGGTCAAGGTCCCCCCGGAGCACCACCCCATCTTCCAGGCGGCATTGCCGCGCGACGCGCGCGTCGAGACGCAGGCCATGTTCGGCGGTCTCGCCGCCAAGGTGAACGGCCACCTGTTCGCCGGCCTGTTCGGCCGATCCGTGATGCTAGAGCTCCCGGAGCCCGAGCGCACGGCGGCGCTTTCGCTCCCCGGCGCGGGACCGTTCGACCCGATGGGCGACGGCCGCGCCCGCAGCACCAAGGTGATGCTGCCCGAGCGCATGATGCGCGATCGCGCCGAGCTCGGGCGCTGGATAGCCAAGGCCTTCGCCGCCGCCGCCGCGCTGCCCCCCAAGCCGGCGAACAAGAAGGCCTCCCGCCCCCGGAAGTGAGTCGGGCGATCTCCGGCGATCGATCGGTAAGATCCGCCGTGCATCGGGATACCGACGCCGCCGCCGTCGATCGCTATCACCAACTTCTGCGCGCGCATGGCTTCTCGAAGGTCGCACTGTGGGCCCATGTGCGAGCGTGCGTACCGCGCGACAGGGTCTTGACACTTGACGGGTCCGACGCTGAGTGGCCATGATCGCTTCTGGTATTTTCGACGCGCGGGTAGCGCCCTGCGTCGCCCCCCCCCCCCGAAGGCAAGGAGGCCTGAATGTCGGACTCCGTTCGCCAGTTCCGCGTGGCCGCCGCGTTGGTCGGTCTCGCGATTCCCATCGTCGCCTGCAAGGGCACGATCGGGGAACATCAGTCGACGACCGGCGCGGGAGGCACGGGCGCGATCGTCGGTCCCGCCGTGCTGGGCGGCAAGTCCCCGAAGAGGTGCTGGCGTCGTGCGCGGCGCCGAGCCCCGGCCGCTCGCCGCTGCGCCGACTCAGCAACGCGGAGTATCGCAACACCATCAGCGACCTGTTCGCGAACGTGCCCGCGGTGGTCGCGCTGGTTCCGGCGGCGACCAGCGGCTTCCCGTCGGAGCCCGAGTCGCTAGGCTTTCGCAACAGCGGCGACTACCTCACGGTGCCGTCGCTCGCCGCGCAGACGTACCTCGACGCCGCCGAGCAGATCGCCACGGCTGCCGCCAGCGCCAGCAACTTCGTGACCTGCGCGAACGGCACCCAGGACGCCGCCTGCGCGCAGAGCTTCATCACTTCGTTCGGCAAGCAGGTCTACCGCCGGCCGCTCGCGGCCGACGACACCGCCCGCTATCAGGCCCTCTACCAGAAGGCGATCTCGAGCGGCTACGATTTCAAGACCGGCATCGAGTGGATCGTGTTCTCGATGCTGCAGTCGCCGCAGTTTCTTTACCGGTTCGAGCTTGGTTCGACGCCCACGGGCAGCTACGCCAAGCCCACGCCGTACGAGATCGCGTCGCGGCTTTCCTACATCTATCTGCAGAGCATGCCGGACGCGGCGCTGCTCGCAGCCGCCGATGCCGGCGAGCTGGCGACGCCGGCGCAGATCGAAGCGCAGGCGCGGCGTCTGCTGGCCGATCCCAAAGGCGGGCGCCTCATCGACTACTTCGAGCAGTGGCTCGACGTCGACACGCTGCCGGACATCGTGCGCGACGGGACGGTCTACCCGAACCTCGATCCGATGTTGCCGGCGTTGCTCGCGGGCGAGACGCGCGCGTTCGCCGCCGATCTGCTCAGGTCGCCGACCGGGAGCTTCGACGCGCTGTTCACCGCGCCCTACACGTTCGCCAACGCGGCCCTCGCCCGCCACTATGGGCTGACCGGGCCCACGGGGGCGGCGTACGAAAGGGTTTCCACCCCGGGCCGCGCGGGCGTGCTGACGCAGGGGATGATGCTCGCCCACGACAAGGCGACACGGACCTCGATCGTGCGCCGCGGCCTCAAGATCCGGACCGACGTGCTGTGCCAGATCGTTCCCGCGCCGCCGCCCGACGTCGACCTCTCCAGCCTCGACAAGACCGCGACCGGCGTCTCGCAGCGCGATCGGCTGGAGCAACACCGCACGGTCGCCTCGTGCGCCGCCTGCCACACCCTCATGGATCCGATCGGCGTCGTGTTCGAAGGCTTCGATGCCGTGGGCCGCGCCCGCACCGTGGACGAGCTCGGCTTGCCGGTCGTGCTCGCGAGCGAGGTATCGGGGACGCGCGACGCCGACGGTCCGGTGGCGGACCCGACGGAGCTCGGGCAGAAGCTGGCGCAAAGTGAACAAGCCCGCACCTGCTACGTCACCAACAACTTCCGCTTCTTCTACGGGCGCGAGGTCGAGCAGGCGGACGCGTGCTCGCTCGCGCGCCTGCTGGTCGACTTCAAGGGCACGGACTACAACCTCACCGAGCTGCTGGTCGCGCTCGCCAGAACCGACGCCTTCCTCTACCGGGGGGTGACGCCATGAAGTCGAGGTTGACAGTGCCCACATCGAAACCGATCTCGCGGCGCACGCTGCTGCGCGGATCCGCGGGCGTGGGTCTCGCGCTGCCGTTCCTGGACGCGATGCGGCCGCGGGCGGCTCGCGCCCAGGCGGCGATGACGCCCCGGCGCATCATCTTCGCCTTCCAAGCGAACGGCGACGAGGTCGCGACCCGCTTCACGACCGTGGGCGAAACCAACTTCGTGTTCGGCGAATTCCTCGCGCCGCTCGAGCCGTATCGGCAGGACCTGCTGCTTCTCAACAAGCTCGACAAGAAGTTCGGCAAGCTGCCCGCGGGCTCCGCGGCCGACAACCACGAGCAGGGCGGCAGCGCCCTCGCGCCCTGGCCGTCGGGCACGGGCTCCTACCCGATCGGCGGCACCGACACCACCATCGGTTTCGTCCTCGGCCCCAGCGCCGATCGGTCGATCGGCGACATGGTGCTCGCCAAGAACCCGAGCCTCCCGTACCGGCACCTCGTCTATCGGGTGGGCGGCAAGCGTAACGACATCTGGAACCTGCATTCCCACGCGGGCCCGGTGGGGACGCAGAGCCCGATCCCCCCCGAGACCGATCCATACGCCGCCTACACGCGCATCTTCATGTTCAACGGAACGGATGCCGCCGCGCAGGCCGCGATCCAAAAGCGGCTGCTCAAGCGGCAGTCGGCGCTCGACCTCGTGCTCGCCGAGGCGACCACGCTCTCCAGCAAGGTCGGCGCCAACGACAAGGCGAAGCTCGATCTGCACATGACCTCGCTGCGTGACATCGAGCGCACGCTGCAGGGCATGACCGCCACGCCGGTTCCGGCGATGGGCTGCAAGCCCGCCACCCTCGGCACGGCCGTCGACCCTTACGCCGACGCGAATCACATCGTCATCGGCGAGCTGTTCTTCAAGATCTCGGCGCTGGCGTTCGCGTGCGATCTGACGCGTGTCATCCAGTACAACTGGAGCGGCAACACGAGCAACCGCATCTACGCGAATCTGGGTATGACCGAGGGCCACCACGACATCAGCCACCAGAACACGACCGACGCGTTCGCCAAGATTCGGACCATCCACAAACATTTGTGGACGCAGAATTTGAAGCTCTACGAAACCCTCAAGGGCACGCCCGATGGCGACGGCACGCTGTGGGACAAGACGCTGGTCGTCCACTGGAACGAGCTCGCGCAGGGCGACACGCACGCCATCAACAACAACCTCGTCGTCTTTGCCGGCAAGGCCGACGACGCCTTTCGGCGCGGGCGCTACATCGACTTCGCGAACAAACAATCGTTCTCGGACATGCTCGTCACCTGCCACCAGTACATGGGCTTTTCGGACGTCACGTCATTCGGCGACTCGAGGCTCGCAGGATTGGGGGCGCTGCAAGGCCTGACCTGAGTCGCTACGGTTGGTAGTTGCGTGGCCGGCGAGCCTGATTGGGATCGTCTTCGTCCTGCTGCTGCTGACGGGGGGGGGCCGCGGGCGGGGTGCCCGCGGGCGCGGCCGGCGTCACGAACGACCCATCTGGCTGCTGGGTTGGCGCGGGCGCCGGGGCCGGGGCGACGGTCGGGGGGGGGAGTGGTTGGGGAGGCGGTTGGGCGGTGGCCGGGCGCCGGATCGGCGCCGGCGGAGGGTAGCGACTCGGCGGCCTGTCGCCTCCGATGGCTTCCTCACATTCACTGGTTTTGGTGTATCCGTACACGGCCGACAGCAACCACAACGTCGCCACGGAAAGGCCCAGGGTCACCGCGGTCCCCTTGTTGGCGACGTTGTCTTGCCCCGCAACGTAAATCGCCGAGCCCACATTGGTCAGCGTGAAAATGGTGTCGATGACGGGAGCGGCCCGGTTCGTCGTGCACGTGACGTAGGGGCCGCGGCTGTCGTTCGGCCTCAACGGTTCTACGAAGATCCACGAACAACCCGATGTCGACAATGTGACGACGAGGCCCAAGGCGATTCCAGCTTTCATGGTCTGCGCAGAGTATTAAGGACAATCTGCGTTGTAAAGCATCCCGGCTTCGAGCGGCTGCGAACGTTGCCACCGTGTAAACGACGGGGCGCTTGACCCGCTTCTGGGAACTGGATCGTTGAGCTCGCCGACGTTCGCGGCGCGATCAGCGGCAGCAGAGGCGCAGTTTGATCAGTATCGCGCCGGTGCGGAGACCCAGCGCGGCGGACCCGTTGCCGAGGCGCGCGTGATCGATGCGTTCAGGTGCGCTGGTCCGATGTCGGCGATGCTGATGCCTGCGCCCTCGTCGAGACGCCAGAGCGCCAGCGTGACCGAATCGAGGCCGAGCAGCGCCGGAGGCACGAACGTCTCCGTCGTGTAGCGCGCCGTCGACGACACCCGGAGGTCGGAGATGACGCCGTCGAAGGTGACGTCGTAGATGGTCTGGACGCGGCCTATGAAAATCTCGCCGTCCGCGTTGGAGATCGCCTTGACGCCGTCCACCGGCGCGGTGTCGGTGCGGACGCCGTTCATGTAGATGCGAATGTTGTTTCCGTCGTAGACGCCGGCGATGTGCGTCCAGTTGTCGAGAGGCACCCGAGCCCGGGATCGGATCTCGATGTAGGTCGTGCCGCCTCGATAGAAATACATTCGGACGTAGCCGTCCTGAAGCGCGAGCGTCTTGTCCTCGGTGTTGCCGCGGAGCTTGCGGAAGATGGGCGCATCGGTCACGTAAGTGCGGACCCGGACCCACGCTTCAATCGTGGCGCTCTGGCCCATCGAGAGCGCGGTGGTCGCGCCGGCCGACACCGAGCCGTCGGTGCCGTCGAACGCGAGCGCGGCACACGTTCCCACCGGCGCGCACACGCCGTTGCAATCCACGCGCGCGCCACAGCCGCAGAGCGCGCCGGCGGGCGGGGTCAGGCATGCGCCCGAGCCGCCGGTTCCGCCGATGGGCGCGCCCCCGCGCCCGCCGGTCGCAGCGCCCGCGGCGCCCGCGCTCCCGCTCGTGCCGCCGCGACCCCCGATCGCCGCGCCGGCCGTGCCACCGCCACCAACAGCGCCTCCGCCGGTGCCGGCGCCTGCGCCAATTCCGCCGCGACCGCCGCTCGCCGCGCCGGCGACACCGCCGCTACCGACCGCGCCTCCACCGGTTCCGGCGCCCCCGCCAATTCCGCCGCGACCGGCCGTCCCCGAGCCGGCCGCGCCCGCAACCGCGCTGGTACCGCCACGACCTCCAATCCCCGCGCCGCCGCTCCCGCCACCCCCGGTGCCGGCAGCGCCCGGTCCCGAGCTCCCGCTCGTGCCGCCGGCGACCGCACCCGCCACGCCGGTTCCACCACTCGTGCCCGCCGCTCCACCGCCATGGCCCGAGCGGCCACCGCCTGCGGCGCTGCCCGCGCTCCCGGCGGCGCCCATCGCGCCGCCCTTTCCACCGCCGCCATCACCATGTGCGACGTCCGAAATGCTGCCGCAATCCGCTAGCAGCGGAACCAGAACCGCCCACATCATCGATCTGCGCATCCGACACCCTCCGAGGAGACAAGACATAGCCGATCTCGCGTGATTCCTCGACTGCGAGGCTGGCCGCGCGGTCCGCGCTTGTCATCGAGGCCGGCAAGCCGGTCGACGGCTTGCCGGCGGACACCGCCGGTTGAACGTCAAAGACGCGCGGCACGGCTCGCAGCTTCAAGGGGCGACGACACGCTTGAGCTCCACCCACTCTTCGGGCGGAATCTCTAGACCGGCGGCGAGCGCCTGGAAGCCTCCACGTGGCATGACCGCGTCGCAAGCGCCGGTTTCGGTGGTGTAGAAGGCGGACGTCAGCGGCTGAGAGCCGAGCGCGAAGATGCGCTTGCCCACCGGACAGACCGTGTTTTCGACAGCGCCGTACGAGACGTCGCAATCTTCGGCGCGTTTCAAGAACACCGCGGTGCCCGAACAGGTCTGCTCGAGAAAACCACGCGCCGGCTCCGTGACCTTCGGCAGACAGTAGATGCGTCCATTGGTACCCGGGGTGGGCGAACAGACGGTGCGCATCTTCGCGTCCCAGAATTGCGCGCGCACCACGGTATGCGCTCCGGTCGAGTGGGTGAGCGGACGCAAGCGTCGGCTACCCGGCAACATGCCGATGCTGGCCGCGTCCATCATCGCCGGCGGCAGCTCCGCGCCGAGGGGATAGATGTCGCTGGTCGAGAGCGGGGCCGCTGAGCAGATGTTGGCGGCGTCTCGCTGGTAGGCGTTCTGTTGCTTGGCGCCCGCGCGAAAAATGCTGGTCGCGGCGGGACACACGCCGTTGGCTGCGTTGGCCACGTATTGGCCTTCACCCGTGCACGTCGACTTCTGGGTGCGCGCGGCGGGCTGCGTACAAGCCGCGTCCGTCCAGTAGCTGCCGACGACTGCGATCGGGATGGGAAGGCAATGCGGCTTGCCGTCGGCCGCGATGCCGACGTTGCAATCGGCGTTCGCGCTCGCACTGCGCCAGCCGAAGAATTGCCTCGCGCCGTCCTCGGCCTCCAGCATGACCGGGACGATCGCGCCGCTGCCGAGCGGCGTCGGCGTGGCCGCGACCAGAGACGCGACGTCGACCGGATCGATCGCCCACGCCTTCTGGTCGGCGCGCGGGGGCGCCGCAACCACGCACGCGTTGCTCGTGTCGCGCAGGTAGAGCGATCCGGTGACCGCCTCGCCGCGCCGCCACACCGAGCGTGACGCGGGGCAGGTGTTGAAGTTGAACAGCGTGCCGTGCGCGGCGGCGTCGGCGGCGGGATTGCAGCGGGATGCGGTGGTCACCAGCACGGTCTTCGAACACTGCGAATCCGCGTACGCGATCGCGCCTTGATACGCATCGGGCAGGCAGCGGATCTTGCCATCGGTCGCGACCTGCCACAGGCAATCGAAGCTCAACGTCGGGTCGGTCAATCCGACGTCGATCGCAGGGCCGTCGCTGTCGACCGCCGGCGCCCAGCCGATCGGCTTCAGCCGCGTCCCTCCGGTGGCGGCCGCGACGTCGGCGGCGGCCGAAAACCGCGGCGGGGGCACGCCCGGCTGCAGCTTCACCTGGGCGGTCGCGCCATCGCTGGCCATCGCCACCGTCGTCTCGCCGAACGCGATCGACTGCCCCATCGCGTTCACCGCTTCGACCTGGATCACGACGGTCTTGGAACCTGCCGGCACGGTCAGGCCGAAGGTCTTGGCGGGAGGGATCGTCAACATCTTGAGCCCATCGACGGTCGCCTCGGCTCGTTGCTCGCCGTCGCTGGCGCTGACGAAAAGCTGGGCGATGTCGGCGATCCCCGGCGGGTCGGCCGTGACGGTGACCACGACGACGTTGCCGCTCTTCCCGCCGCACCCGACCGCCCATGCGACGGCAACGGCGATCGCGAGGCTTCGCTCCCGACTCATTGCCACTTCGGGGAGAGGGTGCCGTAGTCGGTCGACGGACCGCCGCCGCCACGGGTCGTCAGGAACACGGCCGCGCCAGCCCCCGCGGCCGCCACCCCGACGATGGTCCAGAACCACCAGCGCGTGTAGAACGGCGTCGACGGCGCCGCCGGTTCAGGCGCCCGCGCGGCCAAATCGACGCTGGACGACGATGACCGCGGCACGGGTGGCGAACTGGTGGCGCCGGGGACGGAACTGGGCACGGGCGCAGCGGCTGCTGGCACGGCGGGCGCAGCAGTGGCCGGAGGCGCGGGCGCGACCGGCGGTGCGGGGGGCGCGGCGGCAAGCGCCTGCCGCTGCTTGAGGAGCTCCATCTCGGCGATGAACGCTTCGACCTCGCGACGCTCGGCCGCCGACACGTTCGGCTTTTTTCGCAGGTACTCCTGGTAGCTCTTGATCGCCAACTGTGGCTCTTCGAGGTTCTGGTAGCAGCGTCCGACGTTGCGCAAATACGTGGGGTGCAGCGTCGAGGCGTAGAGGTTCGAATAGAGATCGACCGCTTCCTTGTAGCGCCCCGCCGCATACGCCTTCCGCGCCTCGATCTCACGGGCGTCTTCGGCGTGCGCGGTCGCCATCGGCGCGCTCACGCTCGAGGCGGCGGCCAGCAGAACCAGAACCGGGCGGGCAAACACGGCGGCATTATAGTCGAGCGGGTCAAAACAGAGTGCCGTTCGGCCTCTTGCCCCATGGCGTTCCGTTCCTAGGCTGAAGCCAGGAGAGTGACCCATGCGAAAGATCGTCGTCGGCGCTCAGGTTTCCATGGATGGCGTCATGCAGGCGCCCGGCGGGCCGACCGAAGATCCGACCAAGGGCTTCGAGCTCGGCGGCTGGGCGATGCCGTATTTCGATCAGGAGTTCGGCGAAGAGATCGACCACATCTTCAAGAACTTCGACCTCCTGCTCGGTCGCAAGACCTACGAGATCTTCGCCGGCTACTGGCCCTACTACGACCAGAACGCTCCCGATGGCGCCATCGCCAAGCTGTTCAATCAGGTCAAGAAGTACACGGTTTCGCGCTCAAGCGAGCTCGATACGGGCTGGGCGGGCACCGTCCTCCTGCGCGACATCGCCGACGTGAAGCGCCTCACCCAGGAGGACGGCCCGAACCTCGTCACCCAGGGCAGCACCGAGCTCGTCCACGCGCTGCTCGCCAACGACTTGGTCGACGCCATCAGCATGTTCACGGTTCCGGTCGTGCTTGGCGGCGGCAAGAAGCTGTTCGCCGACGGCTCGGCGCCGCATTCGTTCAAGCTGACGAGGTCCCACGTTTCGCCCAACGGGCTGATGGTCGGGCACTACGAGCGAGAGGGTGAGGTCGAGATTGGCGAGGCGCCGCTCGAGTCCCCCAGCAAGCGTGAGTTGGCGCGCCGGGAGCGCATGAAGCGCGAGGGCTAAAGGTCCCTCGGCTCGACGACGGTCCGGGTGCGAAGCTCGATGAGGCGACGGAGGATTTGCAGGTCGCGACGCGAGGACATCAGGTCACCGGCTTCGGCAAGCGAGACCAGGCACACCTTCTTCGTCTCACGATCGTGAATCCCGTCGTCGCACTCGAGCGTCATCTCGAAAAAATGCGTGAAATGTCGCCGCCCTTCGTGAAGGGCGATCGGCCCCACGATGCGGCCTCGCATCCCGCTCTCCTCGTGGACCTCTCGTAGCGCCGCCTCCTCTACGGTCTCGCCCGGATCGATGCGTCCCTTCGGCAGCGTCCACCGCCACCGTCCCTTTCGGTCGCGTTGGCGCACGAGGGCGATGCGGCCGCGCTCGTCGAGCAAGATCCCGCCCGCCGAGCTCCACTTTTTTCCGCGCCGGGTCCGAGTGCCGACCAGGAGCAACCCGGCCGCCACGAAGACGAGCAGTACCGTGAGAGGAAAGGCCATCACCGGTTGTGGACGCGGGCGAGTGACATTCGGGTGCTGCTTTCGGTACTCGGGGGGCGGTTCTCGTAGCAACGTAACCACATGCCGCCGCTCAGGCTCGCGACTTTCAACATCAACAACATCACGAAGCGCCTGCCCGTCCTGCTGGAGTGGCTGACCAAGGCGTCGCCCGACGTCGCATGCCTGCAAGAGATCAAGGTCCCCGATGCGGGCTTCCCGCTGCGAGACATCGAAGCGGCCGGCTACGGCGCCCGCTGGGTCGGCCAGCGTTCGTGGAACGGCGTCGCGATCTTGGCCAAGGGCATGACCCCGGTGGAGACCCGTCGCCGGCTGCCCGGAGATGCGTCGGACACGCAGAGCCGCTACTTGGAGGCCGCCGCCCACGGTGTGATCATCGGCTGCCTCTACGCTCCCAACGGAAATCCACAACCAGGCCCCAAGTTCGCCTACAAGCTCGCCTGGATGCACCGCCTGCTCGCCCACGCCGAGACGCTGCGCGAGACCGGCCATCCCGTCGCGCTCATCGGCGACTACAACGTGGTTCCCACCGACTTCGACATCTACAACCCGCGCTCCTGGCTCGAGAACGCGCTGCTCCAGCCAGAGCCCCGTGCCCTATACCAGCAGCTCCTCGCCCAAGGCTGGACAGACGCCATCCGCGTCAGCCACCCGGAAGCTCGCGTCTACACATTTTGGGACTACCTGCGGCAGGCCTGGGAACGAAACGCGGGCCTACGCCTCGATCACATCCTTCTCAGCGCCTCGGTGGCCGCCGGCCTGCGCGATGCCGGCAGCGATGTGTGGGTGCGAGGACTGCCGGGGGCGAGCGATCACGCGCCCGCGTGGGCGGTGATCGAGACCGATGGCGAGTATTAATTGCTACCGGCGTTGGGGCGCCGGGCCTATTGTCGAGTGGTCATGAAACTTCGTCTCGCGTTGTCATTGTTGACCGTGGTCGTCGTGGCGCCGTACCCGATGTTGGCCGACGGTGCCGACCAACCGCCCAAGCGATCCAAGCTGACCTGCCCCGCCCTGCTTGCCCAGATCGAATCGATGTCGAAGACCATGAAGATCAAGCTCAAGGTCACGCCCGACAGCTGGGGCGACATCCCGGCGCCGCTGCGGAAGCTGCCCGCCGGCGCCGAGCGCTGCGGGGTCGGTGCCGAAGGTCAGGTCATCATCGTATCGGCCGCGTTCGGCAAGGACCTCGAAAACCATTACGCTCCGTTGTTCGCGGAGCTCGGCTGCAAGCCGCTCAAGTGCAGCGTGCGTTCGACGACCGACTGTTCGTGCTCGGGCAGTGCGGGCGCCGGCGTGGTCCTCACCGACACCGGCGCGGAGAGCTACACCGTCATGTACAGCAAGCGGCTGAAGTAGCCTTCACCGCCTGGCGTGCCGCTCCCCGCCTCTGGTCGCGGCTCGCGTCCGCCGAACTATTTCGGCCCCCACCAGAAACCCTTGCCCCCTCTCTCCGTAGAGGGTTGTTGACCGGGCCGTGGCGCGGCGACTCGCGGGTGGAGCGCGAGCCGGGACCGCTCTGCCGCGCGCCCTTCGGTCGTGGTGCAAACGCAGGATGTTGGGAGGGGGACCGTCATGAAATCGATCCGTTACGCAATCGCAGCTCTGACCGTGCTGGCCGGATGTGAGGGAATGGACCAGTTGCCCGATACGAACGCGGTCACGACGATGGCCGGCGCCGTCACCGGCGGTGACGCCGTTGGGGGGCCGGACGTGCGCTCGGTTTCGCGCTGTCCGGACGGTCTCCCGGAGACGCTGAACCCGCCCGCGGACGCCACGCTGCTGCCGGTAATGGGAGCCAAGGGCGTTCAGATCTACGTGTGCGCCACGCCGGCTGCCGGGGGCGATCCCGTGTTCACGCTGAAGGCCCCCCACGCCGTGCTCTCGCAGGGCGGCGACGTGGCCGCGATTCACTTCGCCGGGCCCGCCTGGCAGGCGCTGGACGGCAGTCAGGTGGCGGGGGCGCGCCTCGCGTCGGCGCCGTCGCCCGACCCGACGGCGATTCCGTGGCTGTTGCTGCAGGCGACGCCCACCGCCGCGCCAGGCCTGTTCGCTGACGTCACGACCATCCAGCGCCTCAACACCGAAGGTGGCGTCGCTCCCGCAACCGGTTGCGACGCGGCCCACATCGGCACGCAAGTGCTGGTCCCGTACCGCGCGGACTACTTCTTCTATCACCCGGCCGGCGGCGCCAACCACCTCAAGCAGTGTCGCTCGAGCACGCCCTGACGGGTTACGCCCGTTCGAGGGCGGCGATATCGAACTTCTTCATCTGCAACATCGCCTCCGTCACGCGCCTGGCCCGGCGTTTGTCCGGATCTTTCATCAGCCGGTGCAGCGCGACGGGGGTGATTTGCCAGGAGACGCCGAAGCGATCCTTCGCCCATCCACACTGCTCGGCCTGGGGGACAGCTGAGAGTTTCCCCCAGTAGTAGTCGATTTCCTTCTGGTCTTCGCAGAACACCATCAGCGATACCGCCTCGTTGAAGGTGAACCCGTGCTCCCGCGCGCTGTCCATCGCCGCGAGCCACTGGTTCTCCAACCTGAAGTCGGCGAACGCGATTGTGCCTTCCTTGTCGGGCGCCTGGCCGGCCCCGTAACGGGCCAGCTGGCCCCGCTTGCTGTTCTTGAAGACCGACAAGTAGAAGTCCACGGCCTCTTCGGCCCGGCCGGCGTTCGTGCCCGTGAACATCAAGGACGGCACGAGGGGCGGCCGCCAGTCGCCCGCGGGATTGTTGAGAATGAGCTGCCAGCTGACGCCGTACTTGTCCTGGACCCAGCCATAACGTTCGCTGAACGGGTACTTGTCGAGGGGCATCAGCACCTTGCCGCCCGTGGACAAGCTCTGCCAGGCCTCGTCGATCTTCCCGCGCTCGAGCGTGACGAAGAAAGAGATCGACGGGTTGAGCTTGAAAAGCGGGCCAGCGTTGATGGCCATGAACGGCTGCCCAGCGACCGTCATCTCGACGACCTGGACCGAGCCCTCCGGGCCACTCGGCGTGTCGGCGGGAACCGGCGCCACGCGGTCGACGTGGGCGTCCGGGAACACTGAGGCGTAGAAGTTGGCCGCTTCGACCGCCTGGGAGTCGAACCAGAGGTGGGGCACGATCTTGGAACGGGGGGAGGTCTCGTCTTTCGTCGCCATGGCTCTCCTCCTGTGAAAACCATAGTCATCGCGGCGGAGGGAGAGCGCCCAACAGCGCCGGCTGGCGAACTGCACTTGACCGCACGGGTTCTGTCGTTAGCTTGTCGGCACCGCCATGCCCATGCCCGAAGCGGCAGCTCGTTATCCCACACTTGCGGCGGGCACTTGCTTGGGCAAGTACCAAGTGGTCCGCCTCATCGGCGAAGGTGGGATGGGCGCCGTTTACGAGGGGGTCCACGTCGCGATCGGGAAGAAGGTCGCGATCAAGATCATGAGTCCCGCTCTCGCGGCCCATCCCGACGCGCGCGCTCGGTTCTTGCGCGAGGCACAACTGACGTCGCGGGTGCGGCACCCACACGCGGTCGACGTGACCGACATCGGCAGCGAAGCGGGACAGACGTTCCTGGTGATGGAGCTGCTCGAGGGTGAAGACCTGGCGAGCTTCATCGAGTGGCGCGGGCCGCTGCCGATCGAGCAAGCCGCGGACGTCATGCTGTCGGTTTCGGCCGCCGTCGCGGCGGCACACGACGAAGGGATCGTCCATCGCGATCTGAAACCGCACAACATCTTCCTGTCACAGACACGGGACGGGGCGATCGTTCCGAAGGTCGTCGACTTCGGCATCTCCAAGGCGCCGATGGACCTGCCGCCGGTCGACGCTCCGGTGCCGGTGATGGCCCCGCTGGTCAAGACCACCGTCGGACTGATGGGCTCGCTCGGGTATGTCTCGCCGGAACAGATCGAGGAGCCGCGAACCGTCAGCACCGCGAGCGACCAGTACGCGCTTGGGCTCATCCTCTACGAATGCGTGACGGGCCGCCGGGCGTTCGGGAGCAGCGACGAAGTCGCGAAGATCTTCAAGGACATCTTGAACGCCAAGCGGACCGCCGCCGGCGACCTGCGTTTCGACTTGCCGGAGGCGCTCGAGCGCATCATCGACCGGGCGACGAGCCGCGATCCCGCGGCGCGGTTTGCTTCGGTGCGCGTGATGGGGAAGGCGCTACTGGCGTTCGCCTCGCCGAAGGCAGCTCTCACCTGGGCAAGCACCTTCAGCGACGCGGAGGCGTCGGAAGCGCCGCCGACGTCGTCGAAGCCGCGAGGGAGGTTCGCGAGCTGGATGGCCGCGGCGTTGTTGCTGCTACTCACGGCGGGGGCGATGGCCTGGTGGACGCTGCGTGCGCCAGCGCCGCGCACGATCGACACCCCGCCGCCGGTGACGACGCAGACGATGATGCGGCGGATCGTGATTCCGCCCGACACGCCTCCGCGTTGGTCCCGCTAGCCAGCTGCCGGGCGCCGTCGACCCGATCTACCGATGGACCTGGCGGACGCGTCCCTCTACTTGCCGGCCTGCTTCCGGGTTGCGCGCTTCCGGCCCCGGCCCAGCGCCAACGTCGCCGCGTGGGCGTCCTCGATCGCTGCGCGGACGTCCCGGGCGCGCGCCTTCCCGAGCGCGATCAGGAGCGCCGGGTATCCCTGAAAGTGGGGGATCGTGAACAAGCCCGGCGGCGCGATCTCGAGCAGCGCATCCTTGGCATCCAGGCTCTCCACGCGAACGCCGAGGATCTCGCCAGCCGGCGGTGTCTCGTCACCGAAGCGCCGAATGTCGGCCTTGGTGAACGGTCGCTGCCACGCGAAGGCGCGACCGCCGACCATCCACGTGCGTTGGCCCCACGAGCTTCCAACGGTGACGCCGGGAAGCCTCGTCGCGAACGCATCGACGTCGGCGAAGGTCATCTACCAAACCGGGGGCTAGAGGCCTGGTTCTTCCACATCATCTTCCCTGTCGCTTGCGCGCCACGTACCACGTCTTGCCGAGGGTTTGCCCGCGGGCGAGGGACCACGCCTCCTCCAATTCGACGGCAAACCCTGCAGCATCCAAGGCGGTCGCCACTTCCTCGGGCGTGAAACAACGCCGCCGGAGGACGGTCTCGACGGGAGATCCTGCTTGTAGGCGAACCTTGAGCCGAGTCGTCTCGACGCGGGTGTGGGGATCGAAGATGGTGTCGGACGAGACTCCCCAGGTTCGACACGACACCGAGGACCGAGTCAGGGAGCCCTCCTCGCAACCACGCTGGTTGTTGAGATCGAAAATCAGCAGCCCTCCGGGGACGAGCGCGGCGGACGCGGCCTCCACGGCTTTGGCGAGCGCCCCATCCCGCAACAAGTGATTGAGCGCATCGAAAAAGCATCCGACGACGTCGAAGCCGCCTGTACCACGGACATCCTCGAAGGCCGCGTGCAGCCAGTCGACCGTGTCGGCGCGCGGCTTGCGTTTCGCCTCCGCCAACATCGCAGCGCTGGCGTCGACACCCATCAATCGCCAACTCGGGTGTCGGGCCCGCATCGCCACCAACAACGTTCCGGTTCCGCACCCGAGGTCGAGAAACGACAGGCCATCACGCATGGACCCGTATCGCGCGAGATGGGTTTCGACGCGCGTGACCCACTCGAGGCGCAAGGACTCGTGCCACTCGTCGTAGACGGGAGCGAGCACCTCGTAGGGATCGGCTGTTTCACGAATGGGGCGGTACCTCAACTGAGGCGAAGCGGCTCGTCACCCAGCTCGGCGCCGGCGCCGAGGCGCGCGCCGAACAAACGCGCAGCCCATCCGAGCAAGCCGACCCACAGCAGGGTCTCGGTCCGGGTGGTAGCGCCCGAGACCGAACAGCCGGCGTAACAGCTGCACGTGCCAGGTGGGTCGACGTCATACGGGAATGTCGAAATGGTGGACGTCTTCGCGCGTCCCCAGCGACTCGTAGAGGCGGATGGCGGGGTCATCGCCCCGATCGGCTTGCACGTAGATGACGTAGGCGCCGCGCTCCTTGGCGATCCGCTGAAGTGTGCGGATGAGGGCGGTGGCGACACCCTTGCGGCGGTGGCCCTCCCGGACCGCGAGGTCGTAAATGTAGATCTCGCTGCGCGCGCGCTCGAACTTCTGCAGCTCGTACGCCGCGAGGCCGCCGATGACCTCGTCTCCGGCGAGCGCCGCGACCGCGATGAAGTGTGGCTGCGCGAGCAGCCCGGTCAGATACGCGTCGCTCGGAACCGCGCCCTGGTAGGTCTCAGGCTCGTCGAATGCCTCTCCGTACACCGCCAGCAACGCGTGCATCGTCGTCAGATCCCGCGAGGAAAGCTGCCTGCAGCTGAAGTTCGCCACCGCGGAAACTTACGCCATTCCTCGCCGTCGTGCGGCGCCCGACCGTGCCTCAGTAGTGCGGCGGCTGTTCGTTCGCCGGCGCGTCGCCCTGTTGCTCGAGGCGGGCGTTCATCGTCCGGAGCTGCGCGCGCAGAGCGTCCAGCGAGCGTTGCTGCTCGAAGACGACCTCGCTCAGCTCCGCGACCTGGCGCTCGAGGTGGGCGTAGCGGGTCTCGAGCTCGATGAAGCGGGGTTCGGTGTCCATGGCGAGCGGACGGTAGCGCATTCCGGGAGCGCTGACCCGACCGTCCGACCGACGGCAGCCGGCCGAACGCGGAGCACTTCATGGCGCCTACGCCGGAGCGATCGACCTCGGAGAGGTCTCCAGGGCGGACCGGGGAACACCTGCTTCAATCGCTCATTGAAATAGCCAGCCATCACGTCCATCGACGCCTTCACCTGGACTTAGTGATTGCCGAAGAGCGTAGGCTTCGTCTCGACCTTGTAGAACTCGTCGTACCAGGCGCTCGTGCCGAGAAAGGCGTCCATGCGTTGACGCCACGATGTTACGTTGCTGGTGCGTGAGGCGGCATCGCTGGCTTGGGCTCCTTCTCGCGGCAGGTACGCTTGTCGGTTGCGAGCACTCCGGAGCGTGCGTCTTCGGTCCGACGCTCACGGGCCAAGGTCCGTTCCCCCATTGCGATGACGGAGTTTCGGAAGAGCAGTGCACCGGCCCGTGGCCGAACGAGGGATCTTTCCACGGGGGCAAGACCTGCAAAGATCTCGGCTACACCGTTCCATGCGATCCGCCGTCGGCCCTCAACTGCTTCGTCTATTGACCCGGACACCGGGATCGACGGAATCATGGGCGGCTTTCACGACGTGCCCGAGCTGCGCTTTATCCAGGTTCGCCACGAAGAGACGCCCGCGTTCACGGCCTGCGCCCACGCGAAGTTCACGGGCGAGGTCGGCGTCTGTCTCGCGACCTCGAGCATGGCGACCTTCTCCCCAGCATTGAGGAAGAGTACCGACAGCGAGACCACAATGGGATGGCTGAGAAACTTTCTCTCGCTGACGACCAGGGAGGAGCCCGCAGGGCTCCGTCTCGAGAGCTCGGGGCATCGCGAGCTGAAGGGCCCCACGACCTTCGTCGAGCTGTTTCGCGCGCTCGACGGGTGGCTGCCAGAAGCGTCGATCCTCTATTTCGAGAGCGGGTACCCCGACGCCGAGATCGAGGCCTTGATGGCGGAGCACGGCATCCCCGAACAGGCGCACATCGCGCTCGGAACGATCTGGCCGCGACCGCGCGTCTTTCACGTACCCGCAACCAGCGAGACGCTCCGAAAGCTCACGGACATCATGGAGCGGCACGCGGAACCGCAACTGGCGGTTCACTTTCACGTCTACCGAGACGGCGCCGTCATGCTCGAGTGGCATGATGCCTTCTCGCAGCCGATGCTCATTGTTGGATCGGTGCCGGAGGACCAGGTCCAGGTACTCGTCGAAAGATTTCGTGGGGCGAACGCGCGAGCCCGCTAGCGGCGACCCTTTCAGGATTCGTAACATCTGCGGAGCACCGGGCGGCCGGCGGCTCTTGCAGCAACCACCCGCAGACTCAAGTGGCCCGCGCCGAAGCCACACCCGCCCGGTTCAAGTTGGCCGCCCCGCGGTGGGCAACATCCGCCGAAACAAGATCGGGTGGGGCCGAGGCGCCCTGGCCGGGTGTT
>WNGA01004661.1_pt1 | contig 34662 bp, 34 predicted proteins | sample 5400061 | NCBI WGS metagenome assembly WNGA01 (sample SAMN13153366, study PRJNA577476) | soil metagenome | isolation source: 100 cm soil or saprolite under grassland replicate 2 | place: USA:California | collected 2016-06-15
CGGCTCGAACGGGCGACCTCCACGGTGTAAACGTGGCGCTCTACCAACTGAGCTAACCGCCCAGGCGGGCGAGTCTAGTATCCGCCGCCTTGAACCCTCGGCTCTTCTGGAAGGCGCTTCTCGTGCAGGCGATCCTGGTCGCGATCCCGTTCGCGATCCTCGACCTGACGCTCGACCACGACTTCTTCGAGGACTGGGGCTGGTTGGTAGGCCCCGTCGTCTGGCTGGCCTGCTCCGCGGGGACCGGCCGAATCCTCGCGCTGCCGCTCGCCTACGTGCTCTTCTCGGCGGTGGCAGGAGGCGTGGCCGGCCTCCTGGTGATGCTCGCCACGAGCCACCTGCCCGGACTGTTGGCAGCGCTACTGGTCTTCGCAGCCTCGTGCGGCAGCTACGACCCGCACCTAGAGGCCGAATCAACGGCTAAGTAGCCCCGACGAGAGTCGAACTCGCTCCCGGAGATTGAAAGTCTCCTGTGCTCAAACCGTTACACCACGGGGCCGTGCACCAACGGAGAGGGTTCGATTGTAGGCGGCCTCTCCGTCCGACCAGTGCACGAACATATGTTCCTATGCGGGCGAAGGTGAAGGAGCAGACACTAGCCCGCCAGCTGCGCGCCAAAGGCCGCTCGCTTCGCGAAATCAGCCGCGAGCTCGGGGTGTCACTGTCTTCCGCAAGCGTCTGGACTCGGAACGTCCAGCCGCCATCACCAACGAAGGCGCCGGCCATGATCATTCGTTGGGAGCCGATCCGCCTGTGCAATGGCTGCGGTCGGCTGCTGTTTGGCTCTCGGTTCCATCGCGGACAGTCGAGATGCAAAGACTGCCGTCGCGAATACATGCGAGAGCGGGGTGAGCTTCACCTGCGGCAGACCCGACGCGCTCGCGACAAGCGGCGCGCGGCCGCGCGGGAGTACGTGATCCAGATCCTTCGCTCCGGTGCTTGCGCAGACTGCGGCCTCGCGGACCCAGCCGTTCTCGAGTTCGACCACGTTGGACCGAAGTGGACTGAGGTGGGCAAGTTGGTCCGCGAGGCTTACCGTCTGGAGCGCATAAAGGCCGAGATCGCAAACTGCGAGCTTGTGTGCGCGAACTGTCACCGCCACCGCACTGCCCGACGCATACGCTCGTGGCGGGTGGACCCGGACTGGAGAACGTCGCGGTGCACCCGCCCGCTCCGCCGCCGCAATCTTCTCTTCCTCGTCGACTACCTTCGGGAGGCGCCGTGCGTCGACTGCGGGGAGCGGGATCCGGTGGTCTTGGATTTCGATCACGTCGGGCCGAAGCGAGCCGGCGTGGTTCAGCTAGCGGGGCGGGAGTCCTCCCTCGCCGTCCTGGAGCGGGAGATCGCGCAGTGTGAGGTGCGGTGCGCGAACTGCCACCGCCGGCGGACGATCGTCGAACAGGCGCACTTCCGCAATCATCTTGTTACGCCCCCGTAGCTCAACTGGCTAGAGCGAGCGGCTTTTAACCGCGAGGTTGGAGGTTCGAGTCCTCCCGGGGGTACTAGAGCAACGCTTCGACGCCGCTGTCCTGCTTCGCCGACAGCACGGCTTCGAGGAGACCGGGGAAGCGGTCGTTCAGGTCGTCCTCCCGCAGGGAGAGGAGGCGGCGGCGGCCTTCGGGGCGGGTTCGGACCACGCCGCTCTCGCGCAGCACGCGGAAGTGGTGGGAGAGGGTTGCCTTCGAGAGGCCCAGGTCGAAGGTGCCGCAGGTGCACTCGTCGCCGTCCGCGAGCTTGCGAACGATCTGGAGTCGCGCCGGGTCGCTCAGCGCGTGCAGAACGTCCGGCAGCTCCAGCTCTTCGCACGATGGGTGGTGTGGCTCTCTCATGCCGAACGCCGCTGATGAGACTGTAGTCGAGAGTTCGATAGTTGTCTAAATCAGTGGCGAAAGTGGCGGCGGGCGGTGAAGACCATCGCCACCCCGGCGGCGTTGCAGGCGTCCACGACCTCGTCGTCGCGCCGCGACCCGCCCGGCTGGATGATCGAGCGCACGCCCGCCTCGATCGCCAGCTGCGGCCCGTCCGCGAACGGGAAGAACGCGTCCGACGCCAGCGCGGCACCCTCCAGCGAGTGTTCCGCGGCGCGCGCTTTGTCGATGGCGATCCGGACCGAGTCGACCCGGCTCATCTGCCCGGCTCCGACCCCCACCGTGCCGAGCCCGCGCGACAACAGGATCGCGTTCGAGCGCACGTGCTTGCAAACGCGCATCGCGAACAGCAGCTCGCCCCACTCCTCCTCGCTCGGCTTGCGCTCGGTCGCGACCTCCATCACCTCGCGGTCCTCGAGCCCCGTGTCGCGGTCCTGCACGAGGATCCCGCCGCGCACACGCTTCAGGTCGTGCTCGGCGACCGGGATCTTGCGCCGCTCCTGGTTCTCGAGCAGCCGCACGTTCGGCTTCTCCTGGAGCAGCGCGAGCGCTTCCTCCTCGTAGCCGGGGGCGAACACCGCCTCCACGAACATCGCGCTCAGCTTCTCGGCGAGCGCGCGGTCCACGGGCCGGTTGAAGCAGAAGACGCCGCCGAAGGCGCTCTGCGGGTCCGTCAACAGCGCCTTGTCGAAGGCCTCGCCGAGCGTCGCGCCGAGAGCCGCGCCACAGGGGTTGTTGTGCTTGATGATCGCCGCCACCGGCAGCTCGAAGTCCTCGACGAGGCGCCGGCCCGAGTCGAGGTCGAGCAGGTTGTTGAACGACAGCTCCTTGCCGTGCAGCTTGGAGACCATCGACATCAGGTGTGTGCGCGCCCCGGACTCGGCGTAGTACGCCGCCCGCTGGTGCGGGTTCTCGCCGTACGAGAGGTCGAGCACCTTCTCGAACGAGCGCGTGTACTGGGTCGGGAAGTCGTCCTCGCGCTCGGCGAACCAGCGCGCGATCGCGGCGTCGTAGCGGGCGGTGTACGCGAAGGCCTCCATCGCGAGGCTCTGGCGCGTGCGCAGCGACAGCTGCCCGCTCGACTCCTCGAGCTCGCCCAGCACCGCGTCGTAGCTCTCCGGCGTGACCACCACCGCGGAGAACGCGTGGTTCTTCGCCGCCGCGCGGATCAGCGTCGGGCCGCCGATGTCGATGTTCTCGATCACCTCGTCCTCCTCCACGCCGCGGCGGCCGGACGCGCGCTCGAAGGGGTAGAGGTTCACGCACACCAGGTCGATCGGGTCGACCGAGTGCTCGTTCAGGGTCTCGACGTGCTCGTCGTCCGAGCGAACGGCGAGCAGGCCGGCGTAGATGCGCGGGTTGAGCGTCTTGACGCGGCCGTCGAGGATCTCCGGGAAGCCCGTGTAGTCCTCGACCGCCCGGGTCTCGATGCCCGCCTCGGCCAGCTCGCGCGCGGTGCCGCCCGTCGAGACGATCTCGATCCCGAGCCGCACGAGGCCGCGCGCGAACTCCACGAGCCCGCGCTTGTCCGATGCGCTCAGCAGCGCTCGGCGGATGCGCACCTCGCCCGGCGCCACCGTGCCGGCCGCCGGCTGTCCCGCCTCAGCCATCGGGCTCCACCCGCACGAGCCGCGGATTGTCGGGATCGAGCGACACGCGGCCGGCCGCGATCAGGCGCACGGCACTCGGCAGCAGCCGGTGCTCGACCTCGTGGAAGCGCTGACGGGTCGCCGCGATGTCCCGATGGTAAGGAAGCTCGAACGCTTCCTGCATCACGATCGGCCCGCTGTCCACGCCCTCGTCCACGAAGTGCACCGTCACGCCCGCCACCTTCACGCCGTGCTCGAGCGCCTGCTCGATCGCTCCGAGCCCCGGAAACGCCGGCAGGAGCGCCGGGTGGACGTTCACGATCCGGCCGGGGAAGCGGCGGATGAAGCCGGGCGTGAGCAGCTCCATGAAGCCCGCCAGGACGACGAGCTCGACCTCGCGCTCTTCGAGCCACGCCGCCAGGGCCTCGTCGCGCTTCGCCCGGTCGGGCTCGTCGGCGAGCGAGAAGACCGCGGTCTCGACGCCCGCGCTCTCCGCGCGCTCCAGGCCGCGCGCCTCCGCCCGGCTCGACACCACGCCGACGATCCGGATGGCGTCGTCCTGGAACTCGTCCAGCAGCGCCTGGAGGTTCGACCCCTCCCCCGAGATCAGTACTGCGATCCGAAAGCTCACGCGGCGACGCGCAGCACCGGATAGGGACCGTCCGTCGTCTCGAGCCGGCCCTGCTCGATGAGCTCGTCGACGCGAGCGAGAATGTCGGCCCGGCGCATGTGCGCCGACGCCCCGTACGCGGGCAGCCCGTCGTACGAGTTGCGCTGGATCTTCTTGCTGCGCGAGCCGTGCAGGATCTCCGCGCAGGTCGTGCGACCGACCGCCGGCCGAGCTCCGGTCGCGACCTGAATGATCGCGTCGTCGAGGTTGCCGATCTCGACCGGGTCGGGCGGAGGGGCCGTGAGCGCCAGGGCGGGATCGCAGACATCGCAGCAGCGCGTCCCGACGCTGGCCGCCGCCATCGAGGCGGTGGCTGCCGCGGGATCGCCGAAGTGCCGCAGGATCGCGGCCCGACGGCATGCGCTCTCCTCGACGTATGCCCAGATCTCCCTGTACTGGCGCCAGCGGGCACGGGCGCCCTCCTCGATGGACGTGCGGCAGAGGGCCGCAGCGCGGCCGTCGAAGCGCCCGGTGACGCGTCCGGCCACGCGGTCGGGCGCGGAGGGCGACGGCGCGATCACGCCGGCACGCGTGAGGTGCCCGACCAGCGCGCGCAGGCGCTCGCCGTCGCCGCGCAGGTCGCGCGCGAGCTCGGCGGCGTCGAGCGAATAGCGGTCCTCGCCGTCAGCCGCGGCGATCAGCCGGTCGGCGAGCCAGCCCGGCAGGCCGGGGTCGACCTCGTCGCGCTTGATGAAGTGCACGTGGAGCGCCTTGTCGCGGTTCTCCGCGAGCAGCAGCGCCCGTGCGGGAGCGCCGTCACGACCCGCGCGGCCGGCCTCTTGGTAGTAAGCCTCGAGCGACGACGGCACGCTCGCGTGCACCACCGTGCGCACGTTCGGCTTGTCCACGCCCATGCCGAACGCGTTCGTGGCGCAGATTACGCGCACGTCGTCGGCGAGGAAGCGCCGCTGGACCTCCGCGCGGTGCTCGCGGTCGAGCCCCGCGTGGTACGCCACGGCCTCCTCGCCGAGCACGGCGGTGAGGTCATCGGCGATCTCCTCGGCCCCCGCGCGCGTGCCCGCGTACACGATCGCCGGCAGCGCGTCCTCCCCGCGGAGCGCCTCGGCGAGCAGCGCCCGCTTCTCGTGGCCCCCCGGGCGCGCGACGGCGAAGCTGATGTTCGGGCGGTCGAACCCCGTGGCCACGCGCAGCGGATCGCGCAGCGCGAGGCGGCGCACCACATCGCTCGCCACGCGCGGCGTCGCGGTGGCCGTGGAGGCGACGATCGCTGCCGCGCCGAGCATCCGCGCCGCGTCCGCCAGCCGGAAGTAGTCCGGCCGGAAGTCGTGGCCCCACTGCGACACGCAGTGCGCCTCGTCCACCACGAACAGGCCCACGTCGGCGTCGCGCATCCGGTCGAGGAAGCCGATCGCGGCGAAGCGCTCGGGGGCGACGTAGAGCAGCTTCAGGTCGCCCGCCACCGCGCGCCGCAGCGCCTCGGCGTTCGCGCCGCCGTCCTGCTGGGCGTTCACGAGCGCCACCCGGTCGCCGAGCCCGCGCGCCGCCAGCGCCTCGACCTGGTCCTGCATCAGCGCCACGAGCGGCGAGACCACCACCGTCAGGTCGTCCCGGAGCAGCGCCGGCAGCTGGTAGCAGAGCGACTTCCCCGAGCCGGTCGGCATCACGACCATCACGTCGCGATCGGCGAGCGCGGCATCGCACGCCTCGCGCTGTCCGGGGCGGAAATCGGCGAAGCCGAAGTGCTGGTGGAGCGCGGCGTTCAGGTCCATGAGCGAGGAAGGCCACAGTAACGCCGCACCCGGCGGTAGGACGGGCCCCGAACGAACTCGTTACACAGGCACCGAGCTCTTTACGACGGGCAGCTCCTCGAGCGCGTACTTGCCGTTCGCGGCGTCGGTCCGCTCGAGCGGGTACTCGCCGGAGAAACAGGCGTCGCAGTGGGTCGCGCGCGTGGAGCGGATCGCCTCGTACACGCCCTCGAGCGACAGGTAGCGGAGCGAGTCGCAGCCGAGCTCGGCGGCCACCTCCTCCTCCGTGCGGCCGTGGGCGACCATCTCCTGCGTCGTCGACATGTCGATGCCGTAGTGGCACGGGTAGCGGATCGGCGGCGCCGAGATCCGCATGTGGATCTCTGCCGCGCCCGCGTCGCGCAGCATCTGGACGATCTGGCGGGTGGTGTTGCCGCGGACGATCGAATCGTCCACCACCACGAGCCGTTTGCCGGCCACGACCTCCCGCAGCGGGTTGAACTTCATCCGCAGCCCGTGCTTGCGAAGGTCTTGGCCCGGCTGGATGAACGTGCGCTGGACGTAGCGGTTCTTGATCAGCCCGTCGTCGCGCGGGATCCCCGACGCCTTCGAATAGCCGGCCGCAGCGGGGTTCCCCGAGTCGGGCACCGAGATCACCACATCCGCGTCGACGGGCGCCTCGCGCCAGAGGATCTCGCCCATCTTGCGGCGCGACACCTGCGTCCGGTTCCCCTCGAGAATCGAGTCCGGACGGGCGAAGTAGATGTGCTCGAAGACGCAGAACGCGCGCCGCGGCGACTCGACGAGCTGGCGCGTCTCGATGCCGCCCGCCCCCAGCGAGACCATCTCGCCCGGCTTCACCTCCCGAAGCAGCTCGGCGGCGATGATGTCGAAGGCGCAGCTCTCGGAGGCGATGCAGTAGTCCTCGCCCAGCTTCCCGAGGGCCAGCGGCCGCAGCCCGGCGGGGTCGCGGAACGCCACGACGGCGTCCTTCGTCATCACGACGGTCGAGAAGGCGCCCCGGAGTCGCGGCACCACGTCCGCCACCGCGTCCTCGATCCGGTCCGCCTCGTGAGTCGAGAGCAGCGCGGCCATGATCTCCGAGTCCGAGCTCCCGCGGAACTGGACGCCGCGCTCGCGCAGCTCGGTGTGGAGCTCCACGGCGTTGATCAGGTTGCCGTTGTGGGCGAGCGCCACCTGGCGGCGGTCCGAGCGCCAGACCGGCTGCGCGTTCTCCCACGCGGACGAGCCCGTCGTGGAATAGCGCACGTGCCCGATCGCCAGCTCGCCCTGGAGCGCGCGCAGCTTCTCCTCGTCGAACACCTGCGAGACGAGGCCGAGGTCGCGCACGGTCATGATCTGCCCCGCGTGGGTGGCCGCGATCCCCGCGGATTCCTGGCCGCGGTGCTGAAGCGCGTAGAGGGCGAAGTAAGCGAGCCTGGCGACCTCGCGCTCGGGCGCGAATACGCCGAAGACGCCACACTCGTCGCGAGGCCCGTCCCGGTGGTCGAGGTCTCGGTTCATCGGGGTGGTTCGTCGAGAGTACCAACGCTCTCTGTCGTCGCCTCTCACCTGCCAGACTGCCCGCCCTGTCAAATGAGCGCAGGCGACCGGACATCGATGGAGGGCCGCGTCGCGCTCGTCACCGAGCAGGCCGAGCTACTGGTGCGGGAGGTGGAGGGGCTGGGCCGCTGGATGCGCTCGTGAACAATGCCGGGATGACCCGGATCGGCGAGCAGGTCCGGGAGGCGGAGTTCCTCGAGGACGAGCCCGGCGCCTGGCGCCGCGACGTGGAGATGCACCTGGCCCTGACGGCCAATGTGATCCGCGCCGCGGCCCCCGGAATGGTGGAGCGCGGGCGCGGCCGCATCGTGAACGTATCGTCCGTCACGGGAACGCTCGTCAGCTTTCCGGGAGCCGCGGGCTACAGCGCGGCCAAGGCGGCCGTCGACGGCCTGATGCGAGCGCTCGCGGTGGAGCTCGGTCCGTCGGGGATCACCGTGAACTCCGTCGCGCCCGGCTGGATCGCGACCGCCTCGTCCGAGCCCCGCGAGCTGGAGGCCGGCCGTCACACGCCGCTCGCGCGGCCCGGTCACGGCGCAGGCGGCGAAGCGCGAGCGCCCAGGCGCCCCTTGGACGCAGTGCTGTGACCGGCGCTACCCGGCGAGCGCCGCCGGAATCGCGTCCTCATAGGCCGCTCGCAGCCCGCTCACGGGCACGCTCAGCGTGCCGTCGATGTCGAGCGCATCGCCGCCCACCTCTCCAATGAGGATCGCGCCGTCGAGGGCCTCGATCGCCTCGCGTCGGCCGGCCACGATGACGCCGCCGGGGCCCTCGCCGAAGAGCGCGGCCTCGGACGCGCCGGCCGGTGCGTGCGGCGCGATGAGGCCATCGAGCGACACGCGCGCCCCGAGCCCGCCCGCGACGCAGCACTCCGCCAGCGCGCAGGCCAGCCCGCCCTCGGACACGTCGTGCGCCGTCGGCAGTCCGCCGCCTCGCACGGCCGCGCGCACGCGCACCAGCGCGTCGGCGTGCGCTGCGAGGTCGAGCGGCGGCAGCGAGCGCCCGAGGCGGCCGCGCAGCTTCTCGAGCTCCGACCCCTCGAGCGCCGGCTCGAACATCCCCACGATCGCGATCGCGTGGCCGTCCTCCGCGAAGCCGGTGCGCGGCAGGACCGACGCCTCCGGGAGCTTCCCCACCATCCCGACCACCGGCGTCGGGTAGATCGGACCCTCAGCACCCTCGTTGTAGAGCGAGACGTTGCCCCCGACCACCGGCACGCCGAGCGCGAGGCAGGCATCGCGGAGGCCCTCCACCGCGCGCGTGAGCTGCCACGCGATGTTGGGCTTCTCGGGGTTGCCGAAGTTGAGGCAGTTGGTGAGCCCGAGCGGCTCGGCGCCGACGCACGCGAGGTTGCGCGCACACTCGAGCACGGCCTCGGCCGCACCCGTGTACGGGTCGCAGGCCACGCGCCTGCCGTTCCCGTCGATCGAGACCGCGAGCGCGCCCGTGCCGCCGTCCGGCCCGAGCACGAGCACGGCGGCGTCGGCCGACTGCGGCCGGCGCACGGTGCGCGAGCCGACGATCGAGTCGTACTGCTCGAAGACGAAGCGCTTCGACGCGATGTTCGGCGAGGCGAGCAGCGCGAGCAGGCCGTCCGCGGCGGAAGCGCCGGAGTCGAGCCGCGCGGGCGGATCGGGATAGAGCGGCCCGTCGGGCTCCTCGGGCTCGAGGTCGTAGAGCGGCACGTCGTCAACGAGCGCGCCAACCGGGATGTCCCCCACAAGCTCGTCGCCGTCGAACACGCGCAGCTGCCGCGTATCCGTTACCTCGCCGATCACCGTGGCACGCACGTCCCAGCGGGCGCACAGGCCGAGCACATCCTCCAGCCGCGCCGGCTCGACCACGCACAGCATCCGCTCCTGCGACTCCGAGATCATGATCTCGAAGGGCTCCATATCGCCCTCGCGCAGCGGCACCCGCGATACGTCGATGTCGAGCCCGACCCCGCCCTTAGAGGCCATCTCCGACGAGCTCGACGACAGCCCCGCCGCGCCGAGGTCCTGGAGCGACGCCAGCAGGTCGCGCTCCAGCAGCTCGAGGCAGCACTCGACGAGCTTCGACTCCTCGAACGGGTCGCCGATCTGCACGGTCGGGCGCTTTGACTCGTCCTCCTCGGAGAGCTCCGCGCTCGCCAGCACAGAGGCGCCGCCGATCCCGTCGCGGCCCGTGCGAGCACCGAGCAGCACCAGCAGGTTCCCGACCCCCGCCGCGGCGCTCCGGATCAGCCGCTCGCGCGGCGCGAGCCCCACGCACATCGCGTTCACGAGGCAGTTCTGCTCATAGGCCGGCTCGAAGTAGACCTCGCCCCCCACGGTCGGCACGCCGATCGAGTTGCCGTAGTGGCCGATGCCCTTCACGGCCCAGTCGAACAGGTAGCGCGAGCGCGGCGAGTCGAGCTCACCGAAGCGGAGCGAGTCGAGCACCGCGATCGGCCGCGCGCCGACCGCGAAGATGTCGCGCAGGATGCCGCCCACGCCGGTGGCCGCGCCCTGGAACGGCTCCACCGCGCTCGGATGGTTGTGCGACTCGACCTTGAACGCGGCTGCCAGGCCGTCGCCCACGTCCACCACGCCGGCGTTCTCGCCCGGCCCCATCAGGATGTGCGGCCCCTCGGTCGGCAGCTGCCGCAGCAGCTTCTTCGAGTGCTTGTAGGCGCAGTGCTCGGACCACATCAGCGAGAACACGGCGAGCTCGAGCGCGTTCGGCTCGCGCCCCATGCGCTCGCAGATGCCCTCGTACTCCGCGTCGCTCAGGCCGAGCTCCCGGTGAGGAGCGGCGGCCAAGTGCTTCACGCCGAGAGCACCGTCGATGGCACGACGGTGATCGAGGCGGGGAGCACAACGCTCACGCGGGGACCATGGCGAGCGACTCGAAGAGCCTGCCGCCGTCGGCGGACCCTGTGAGCGGGTCCACCGCGTGCTCGGGATGCGGCATGAGTCCCATCACGTTCCCGTTCTCGTTGCACACGCCGGCCACGTCGTCCATCGAGCCGTTCGGGTTGTGGCCGGGCGCGTAGCGGAGCACCACCTGGTCCTCCGGCAGCGTCCCGGGCGGCGCGTAGTAGCGGCCGGTCGTGTGCTTCACCGGGATGGAGAGGCTGTCGCCCTCCTCGCACGCGCGCGTGAACGGGGTGCTCGGGTTCTCGACGATCACGTCGACCTGGCGGCACACGAAGCGGAGCGAGTCGTTCGGGAGCAGCGCTCCCGGGAGGAGGCCGGCCTCGCACAGCACCTGGAAGCCGTTGCAGATGCCGAGCACGGGACCGCCGTCGCGGGCGAACTCGATCACCGACTCCATCAGCGGCGAGAAGCGGGCTATGGCGCCCACACGGAGGTAGTCGCCGTAGGAGAAGCCGCCGGGGACGACGACTGCGTCGACGCCGCTCAGGTCGCGGTCGCCGTGCCAGAGCAGGTCGGCGTCGGCGAAGCGGCGGCAGGCCATCAGCGCGTCGACCTCGTCGCACGAGCCGGGGAACCGGACGACCCCAAACTTCACGCGGCGTCCTCCGCCGTGTGCGAGGGGGCGGGCTGTGCCCGCACCGGAGCATCCCCTATTTGAACCACCTCGTAGTCCTCGATCAGGGGGTTCGCCAGCAGGCGCTCGCACATCTGCGGCACCTGCGAGGCGTCGTCGACGTCCAGCTCGATCAACCTCCCCACGTGCACATTCGACACACCGTCGAAGCCAAGCGCCGGCAGTGCCCGCTCGACGGCCTGACCCTGTGGATCAAGGATGCCCTTCTTCGGGCGGATCAACACCCTTGCCCTCAAGCGGAGCGCTCCAGCCACGCCTCGAACGGCTCGCCGGTGATGCGCTCGTAGGCGTCCACGTACAGCTCGCGCGTGCGCGCGATCACGTCGTCGGGCAGCGCGGGCGCCGGCGGCGTCTTGTCCCAGCCCGAGCCGGAGGCCCAGTCGCGCACGTACTGCTTGTCGAAGCTCGGCTGGCCGTGGCCGGGCTCGTAGCCGTCGGCCGGCCAGAAGCGCGAGGAGTCCGGCGTGAGCACCTCGTCGCCGAGCACGATCGTGCCGTCGGCGCGGCGGCCGAACTCGAACTTCGTGTCGGCGAGGATGATCCCGCGCTCGCGCGCGTGCGCCGCGCCGAGCTCGTAGACGGCTATGGACAGCCGGCGCAGCTCCTCCAGCAGCGCCCGGTCGCCGATGATCTCCGCGGCGCGGTCGAAGTCCACGTTCTCGTCGTGGTCGCCGACCTCGGCCTTGGTCGCGGGCGTGAAGATCGGCTCGGGAAGCTGCTCCGACTCCTGAAGGCCGTCGGGCAGCTCGATCCCGCAGACCGCGCCGGTCGCCCGGTAGTCCTTCCAGCCGGAGCCGGTGATGTAGCCGCGCACGACGCACTCGACCGGCACCATCTCGAGCCGCTCGACGAGCATCGCGCGCCCGCGGAACTCGTCCGGCATGTCGGTCAGCGAGATCAGGTGGTTCGGGCAGACTTCGCCGGCGCGCTCGAGCCAGAAGGCCGTGAGCCCGGTGAGCAGCCTGCCCTTGTCCGGGATCGGCGTCGGGTGTACCACGTCGTAGGTGGAGATCCGGTCCGAGGCGACGAGCAGCAGGCGATCCTCGCCGACGGCGTAGATCTCCCGCACCTTCCCGCTGGAGATGTGCTCGAGAGCGGGTGCTTCGCTCACGAGCGCGACGTTACCAAGGGAGGCCGACGAGCCGCGTCCTACGCGATGCGGTCGAGACGGCCCACGATCGCGCTCGCATGCCGGACGAAGGCGCCGGGATCGAAGACCGTGTCCATGTCCAGCTCGGGCGCCGCCTCCGCCATCAGCTCCCTGAACTCGACCCCCTCGTCCCAGGCGCGCTGCGCCGCCTCCTGGACGATCCGGTAGGCGTCGTCGCGCGAGTGGCCCGCCTCGACAAGCGCCAGGAGCGCCCGCTGGGAATAGAGCGCGCCGTGCGTCGCGTTCAGGTTGGCTCGCATCCGCTCCTCGTGGACGATCATCCCCTCCACGACGCGGATCGCAAGGTGCTGCGCGTAGTCGAGCAGGATCGTGGCGTCGGGCAGGCTCACCCGCTCGACCGAGGAGTGGCTGATGTCACGCTCGTGCCAGAGCGCGACGTTCTCGAGGCCGGCCTGCGCGTAGCCGCGCAGCAGGCGCGCGATCCCGGTCAGGCGCTCGGAGACGATCGGGTTGCGCTTGTGCGGCATCGCCGACGACCCCTTCTGCTCACCTGCCCGGAACGGCTCCTCGACCTCGCGGACCTCGGTGCGCTGGAGGTGCCTGATCTCGGTGGCGAAGCGCTCGAGTCCGGCGCCCGCCAGGGCGATCGCGGACAGGAGCTCCGCGTGGCGGTCGCGCGGCACCACCTGGGTGGAGACCTCCTCGCGCGCGAGGCCGAGCCGCCTCAGCACCGCCTGCTCGACCTCGGGGCCGTTCGCGGCGTAGGTGCCCACCGCGCCCGAGAGCGCGCCGACCGAGACCGCCTCCGCGGCGCGCTCGAGCCGGATCAGGTTTCGGTGCGCCTCGAATGCGAAGCCTGCGAGCTTCACGCCGAAGGTCGTCGGCTCGGCGTGCACGCCGTGGGTGCGGCCCACGCAGAGCGTGTCCACGTGCTCGCGCGCGCGGCGGATCAGCGCGGCCTTGTAGTCGGCGGCGCCGCCGACGAGGATCATGCCCGCCTGCGAGAGCTGGAGGCCGAGCGCGGTGTCGAGCACGTCCGACGACGTAAGCCCGTGGTGCACCCAGCGGCCCGCCTCGCCGACCGAGCCGGCCACCACGTCGACGAACGCGGCCACGTCGTGGTCCGTGACCTCCTCGCGCTCCTTGACGGCCTCCACCGTGAAGCTCGCGCGGTCGCGGATCGCCGCGGCGTCCTCCTCGGGCACCACGCCCTGCTCCGCGAGCACGTCAGCCACCGCCAGCTCGACCTGCAGCCAGGTGTCGAGCTTCCGCCGCTCCGACCACACCGCACCCATCTCCGGGCGGGTGTAGCGCCCGATCACGCCGACAGGATGCGCGCCGCCAGCACGGCCGCGTTCTTGGGGTTGTCGACCCCCACCGTGGCCACGGGCACGCCGGGCGGCATCTGCGCGATCGCGAGCAGAGCGTCGAGACCGCCGCTCACGGACGTCTTCGACGTGAGCGGCACCCCGATCACCGGCAGGTCCGTGTGCGCCGCCACCACGCCGGGGAGCGCCGCGGAGAGCCCGGCGCCCGCGATGATCACCCGCAGCCCGCGCATGCGCGCGTTCTTCGCGTACTCGGCCACCGTCTCGGGGTCGCGGTGCGCGCTCATCACGCGCATCTCGTGGCGGATGCCGCGCTCCTCGAGCTCCTGCGCGGCCTTCTCCATCAGCGGCATGTCGGTCTTCGAGCCCATCACGATGCCCACCTGCGGCGCGTCGTCCACGTCGAGCTCGTCGAACTCGTGCCCGACCTCGGTCTGCGGAACGGCCGTCTCCGAGACGGCCGTGAACTCCTCGGTGCCGCTCACGCCCCGACCCTATCCACTGCGCGCGCCGCGATGTCCGTGCGCAGCTGGCGGCCGTCGAAGCGGATGCTCTCGGCGGCCGCGTAGGCGCGGTCGCGCGCCTCGCCCGGCGTCGCGCCGAGGCCGGTCACGCCGAGCACACGCCCGCCCGCCGTCACTATCTCGCCGTTGCGCTCCGCCGTGCCCGCGTGGAAGACCTCGACGCCCTCGACCTCGTCGAGCCCCTCGATCGCGTCGCCGCTCGACGACGACTCGGGGTACCCGCGCGAGGCGAGCACCACGGTCACGGCCCAGTCGTCCGTCCACTCCGGCTCGACCCCGGCGAGCCCGCCGGGGTGCGTCGCCGCCTCCAGCAGCTCGAGCAGGTCTGAGCGCAGGCGCGGCAGCACGGCCTGCGTCTCGGGGTCGCCGAAGCGGGCGTTGTACTCGAGCACCCTGGGCTCGCCGTCCGGGCTGATCATCAGCCCGGCGTAGAGGACGCCGTGAAAGGGCGTGCCGCGCCGGCGCAGCTCGTCCACGATCGGCTGGTGCACCACGGCGGCGAGCTCGCGCGCGCGGTCGGAGTCGATCCCCGGCACCGGCGAGTAGCTCCCCATGCCGCCCGTGTTCGGGCCCTCGTCGCCGTCGAAGATGCGCTTGTAGTCCTGCGCGGGTGCGAGCGGCACGGCGCGCTCGCCGTCGCAGAGCGCGAGTAGCGACAGCTCCTCCCCCTCCAGGAACGCCTCCAGCACGACCTCGGTCTCGCCGAAGCGCTTCTCGCCGAAGAACACGTCGATCGCCTCGCGGGCCTCGCGCTCATCCCGCGCGATGATCACGCCCTTGCCCGCCGCGAGCACGTCGGCCTTCAGCACCGCCGGGTACGACGCGCACGCGATGTGCGCGGCCGCCTCGTCACGGTCGCGGAACATGACGTGCGAGGCGGTCGGCACGCCGCAGTCGCGCATCAGCTGCTTGGCGTAGGCCTTCGAGCCCTCGATGCGGGCGGCGGCGCGGGTCGGTCCGAACGCCGCGATGCCGGCGGCGGTCAGGTCGTCGACGAGGCCGGCCACCAGCGGCGCCTCCGGCCCGATCACGACGAGCTCGACCCCGCGCTCCTTCGCGGCGGCGACGACGTCGCCGCTCGGGATGCACTCGACCCCGTCGCGCGCGATCCCGGCGTTTCCGGGCGTGGCGAGCACCTCCGGTGCGCTCGCGCCGCGGAGCAGCGCCCGCACGAGGGCGTGCTCGCGGCCACCCGAGCCGACGACCAGGACGCGTCTACGACTCAAAGCGCGGAAATGAAGTCGTCGACGGGAATTGCCGAAAGAGTCTCGTAATGAGCCGTCCCGCGCGAACCGAGCTCCATCGAGACACGCGCGATCGTCTTCTCGTCGGGCGCCTCGACGACGTTCACGAAGTCGTACCGGCCGAGCACCGCCCACTGGGCGGTCACGGTCGCTCCGAGCTGCTCGATTTCCTTGTTCACCTCGCGGATCCGCTGCGGGTTGCTCTTGAGGGTCTGCACGCCCTCCGGCGTGAGGGTGCTCAGCATCACGAACGTAGGCACGGGGATCCTTTCGGCGGAGAGTACGTCGGCGCGGAATGTACCCTCTCCGCATGACTCGCTCTCTGGCCGCCGTGGCGGCCGCGGTGGCGCTCGCGGCTCCGTCTGCGGCCTCGGCCGCGTCGCTGACGGTCAGCCCTCAGAAGCGGTGCTACAGCTCGGGCGAGTCGGTCAACCTGCTCGGCACTGGCTTCTCGCTGCTCGGGAGCGCCACCATCACGCGCGACTCCACCCTGCTGGGCTCCCTTCCCACCGACGCGAACGGCGCCTTCAACGGTCTGCTGAAGCTCGCCCAGAACCGCGGCAAGAGGACGAAGACCTACACCGCCACGGATGACGCGACGTCGACGCTGACGGCCTCGGCACAGATCACGGTCAGCGCGGTGCGGGTGAGCCTGAAGCCGGCGAACGGCGCGCCGGGGAGGCTGATGACGATCGCCGCCAGCGGCTTCACCACCGGCAGGACGCTGTGGGCGCACGTGAAGCGCGGCAGCTCGAAGCGCACCCTGAAGATCGGCCGCCTGACCGGGGCCTGCGGGGGCCTGAAGACGCGCAGGCGCCTGCTCCCGCGGGACGCCGCGCTCGGCGTCTACACGATCCAGTTCGACACGTTCAGGCGCTACAACCCGAGGCAGCCGGTCCGCTACCGCTACACGATCGCGGTCACCCGCGGCTAGCGCCGCACGCTCGCCGCGGGCGTTTGCCCGTCGATCACTCGGGGTGGCCGGTCAGCACCGACTCGGGCGTCTGGCCCGGGATCGGCTCCAGCGGCTCATGGCCGAACTGAGGCGCGAGCGATGCGCCGGCGGCGGTGGATCCGCCGCCGATCGCGATCGCGGGCCAGCGGATCGCCGGATGGATCGAGCCGCCCGCGAGCAGGCTCGCGGCGGTGTCGATCGCGTCCGAGAGCACGCCCGCCTCGATCCAACCGCGCGCGGGAGTGCCGCGGTCGAGCGCGATCACCACCCCGAGCCCGATGGCGAGGTCGCGCGCCCCGAATGCTCGAGCGAGGACCTTGACCGGCCGCCGCGCCGCGTCCGACCCGATCCACATGCGCCCGGCGAGACTGGGGAAGAGGACGAAGGCCGCGCCGACCGCGATGCGGGCGCGCGCGAGCAGAAGGGCGGACTCGCGAGGTTCCATGGGGGCATCCTACGGCCGGTCGGCGAACCGCGCGGCGAACCGCGCGCCGAACGTCACGCTCGCAGTGCCACCCTCGCGAGGTGGTGCGTATGCGTAGCGGAAAACGCGACGAATACCCACCACCTGGAAACCTCGGCCGGCCCGCGTGGCGAGCGGCAAGTACGGCCTCGCCGCGAGGGGCTAGGCCGCTCGGACGGCGGCGGGCCCGGCCGCGGGCGCCTTCGCGAAGGTGAGCTCGCCGGCGCTTGCGTCCACGACGACGCGGTCGCCCGGCTGGAACTCGCCCTCCAGCAGCTTCAGCGCCAGCTTGTCCACCAGCTGCTTCTGGATCACGCGCTTCAGCGGGCGCGCGCCGTAGGTGGGGTCGTAGCCGAGGTTGCCGAGCAGCGTCCGGGCGTCGTCCGACAGCTCGACCTCCACCCCGCGCTCGGCCACCCGCGCGACCAGCTTCGCCACCTGGAGGTCCACGATCTGGCCGATCTCCTCGCGGGTGAGCTGGTGGAACTCCACGATCTCGTCGAGCCGGTTCACGAACTCCGGCTTGAAGCTCGCGCGCACGCCCTCGATGCCGCCCGGGACGTTCGAGGTCATGATCACCACGGTGTTCTTGAAGTCGACCGTGCGGCCCTGGCCGTCGGTCAGGCGGCCGTCGTCCATCACCTGGAGCAGCACGTTGAAGACGTCGGTGTGCGCCTTCTCGAGCTCGTCGAGCAGCACCACCGAGTAGGGCCGGCGGCGCACGGCCTCGGTCAGCTGGCCGCCCTCGTCGTAGCCGACGTAGCCGGGCGGCGCGCCCACGAGCCGCGACACCGAGTGCTTCTCCATGTACTCGGACATGTCGATCCGGACGATCGCCTCCTCCGAGTCGAACATGAACTCCGCCAGAGCCCGCGCCAGCTCGGTCTTGCCGACGCCGGTCGGGCCGATGAACAGGAACGCGCCGATCGGGCGGTTGGGGTCCTGAAGGCCGGCGCGCGAGCGCCGCAGCGCGTTCGAAACCGCCTCGACCGCCTCGTCCTGGCCGATCACGCGCTCGTGCAGGCGCTCCTCCATGTGGATGAGCTTCGCGACCTCGCCCTCCATCAGCTTCGACACGGGGATGCCGGTCCACTTGGCGACGACCTCGGCGACGTCCTCGTCGTCGACCTCCTCCTTCAGGAAGGTCGTCTCGGACTGGATCTCGGCCAGGCGCGTCTCGAGCTCGGCGACCTCCTCCTCGAGCTTCGGGATCTCGCCGTAGCGGAGCTCGGCGGCGCGCTCGAGGTTCGCCTCGCGCTCGGCCCGCTCGGCCTCGCGGTGCGCCTGCTCGAGCCGCCCCTTCACCGAGCGAATCGCCTCGATCGCATCCTTCTCGCCCTGCCAGTGCGCCTTCATCTCGCTCGACTGCTCGCGCAGGTCGGCGAGCTCGCGCTCGATCGCCTCGCGGCGCGCGGCGCTGGCCTCGTCCTTCTCCTTCTTCAGCGCCTGGAGCTCGATCTCGAGCTGCTGCACGCGGCGCTCCACCTCGTCGATCTCGGTGGGCATCGAGTCGATCTCGATCCGCAGCCGGGACGCGGCCTCGTCGATCAGGTCGATCGCCTTGTCGGGGAGGAAGCGGTCGGCGATGTAGCGCTGCGAGAGCGTCGCGGCGGCGATGATCGCCGCGTCCTGTATGCGCACGCCGTGGTGCACCTCGTAGCGCTCCTTCAGCCCGCGGAGGATCGCGATGGTGTCCTCGACCGACGGCTCCTCGACGAACACGGGCTGGAAGCGGCGCTCGAGCGCGGCGTCCTTCTCGATGTGCTTGCGGTACTCGTCGAGCGTGGTGGCTCCGACGGCGCGCAGCTCGCCGCGGGCGAGCATCGGCTTCAGCAGGTTGGCGGCGTCGACGGCGCCCTCGGCGGCGCCCGCGCCCACGATGGTGTGGAGCTCGTCGAGGAACAGGATGATGCGGCCCTCTCCCTCGGCGACCTCCTTCAGCACCGCCTTCAGCCGGTCCTCGAACTCGCCGCGGTACTTGGCGCCCGCGACCAGCGCGCCGATGTCGAGCGCGATCACGCGCCTGTCGCGCAGCGACTCGGGCACGTCGCCCGACACGATGCGCTGCGCGAGGCCCTCGACGATGGCCGTCTTGCCGACGCCCGGCTCGCCGATCAGCACCGGGTTGTTCTTGGTGCGGCGCGAGAGGACCTGGATGACGCGGCGGACCTCGTCATCGCGGCCGATGACGGGGTCGAGCTTGCCGCTCTCGGCCGCCTCGGTGAGGTCGCGGCCGAAGCGCTCGAGCGCCTGGTAGCGGTCCTCGGGGTTCTGGTCGGTCACGCGGTGCGGGCCGCGCACCTGCTCGACCGCCTCGGCGAGCTGCTCGCGCGAGGCGCCCGCGTCGATGGCGGGCTCGGCCGCCAGCGCGAGCAGGAGGTGCTCGGTGGAGACGTACTCGTCGCCGAGGCCGCGCGCCTCCTCGTCCGCGTTCTGCAGGAGCCGAATCAGATCCTGGCCGAGCGCGGGGGCGCTCGCCTCGCCGCTGACCGTGGGGAGAGCGTCGAGCGCCTCGTTCACGCGGCGCCGGACGCGCTCGGGATCGGCGCCCGCGCGCCGCAACACCGGCACGACGATGCCGCCGTCCTGCTCGAGCAGCGCGACGAGGAGGTGGTGGGGGACCACCTCCGGGTTGTGGCGGGCGCCGGCAAGCCGCTGGGCAGCGGCAAGGGCCTCCTGAGACTTGATGGTGAAGCGATCAGCCTGCATAGAAAATCTAAGTCAGTGTATAGCAAGGGGTCAGACCCCGTCTGCCTTTCGCGGGAGCGCCGGGCGCGGGCGAGAGGCAGCGGTGAAGGGGCGTGCTCAGGCCTACCGTCCTGACTAGGTGACCGTATAGGTACCCCAGCCAGGACGGTCCACCTCCTCAGTGCCAGTCGTTCGCCGGAGCAAGCCCGGCACGTCGGCGGAGAGCGACCGCGTCCGAGCTCAGCCGCGCGCGCCCGCCGCTCCAGCCGCCGCCGGCGCGGGGCCCGCGCGCGTTCCGACGGGGTCCTGCGAGAGCCGGTTCGCCAGATAGACCGGGATGATCGACAGCAGGATCAGCAGCAGGCCAACCACGTTGACGATCGGCAGCTGGTTCGGCCGCGCGTAGTTCGTGAAGATCCAGATCGGGAGCGTCTCGTCCTGCCCGATCGTGAAGGTCGTGACGATGATCTCGTCCAGCGACAGCGCGAAGGCGAGCAGGCCGCCCGCCACGAGCGCCGTCCGCAGCGTCGGGAAGGTGACGAAGCGGAACGTCGTCCAGCCGTTGGCGCCCAGGTCCATCGACGCCTCCTCCAGCGACGTCCCGCTCCGCCGCAGCCGCGCGACCGCGTTGTTGAAGACGACCACGATGCAGAACGTGGCGTGGCCGACGATCACCGTGAAGATCGACAGGTCGATCCCGAGCACCTGCGTGAAGGTCGCATTGAGCGCCATGCCGGTGACGATCCCCGGCAGCGCGATCGGGAGGACGATCAGGAACGAGATCGTCTCGCGGCCGAAGAAGCGGTGCTCGCGCCGAGCGCCGCCCTGATCGAGGTCCAGAACGCGTCGCGCACGCCCGGGTTATTCACGGCGCGGTCGAACCACTCGAGCGTGAAGCCGTCGATCGGCCACGCCTGCGAGCGCGACTCGTTGAAGGCGTAGATCCCGATCACGATCAGCGGGATGTAGATGAACGCGAGCGCGACCGCGGTCCCGATCCTGAGCACCCAGCGCACGCCGGGGGAGATGTGCATCAGCCCCGCCCCGTCACAGAGACTCGAACGCGCCCAGGCGGCGCGCGATCAGGAGGTACACGATCATGATCGCCACCGGCACCGTCGCGAACGCGGCGGCCAGCGGCAGGTTGTTCGCGATGCCGACGTTGCTGTAGACGACGTTCCCGATGAACTGCGTGCTCGAGACCAGCGTCGGCGCGATGTAGTCGCCCAGCGTGAGCGAGAAGGTGAAGATCGAGCCGGCCACGACGGCGGGGAGCGCCAGCGGCATCACCACCCGGCGGAACGTCATCCATGGCCGCCCGCCGAGGTCGCCCGAGGCGTCGAGCATCGAGTTCGGGATCCGCTCGAGCCCCGCGTAGATGGGCAGCACCATGAACGGAAGCCACAGGTACGAGAAGACGAGCCAGGTGGCCACGTTCCCGAACCCGGGGCCGCTCAGCCCGAACGGGTCGAGCGCCCAGTTCACGATCCCGTCGTGCTGGAGCATGATCCGCCACGTGTAGACCTTCACGAGGTAGCTCGACCAGAGCGGCATCAGCACCGCCACGACCAGCAGGGCGCGCACGCGCGGCGACGCCACCTTCGCCATGTAGAACGCGATCGGGAAGGCGAGGATCGCGTCGGTGATGGTCACGAGTGACGCGATCAGCACCGTGCGGAGCACGATGTTCCGGTAGACCGGGGTCTCGGCGAGCTCCTTGAAGTTCTGGAAGCCCGCCTCGTGCACGATCTTGCCGCTGAACTCGTCGAGCTGCCACAACGACGCGACGAACAGAACCGCGAGCGACCCCAGGTACGCGATCAGGAGCCAGCCGACCGGCCCCGCCAGCAGCAACGAGAGCTGAAGGCGGGGCCGGCGCCAGAGGTATCTGGCCACAGCGGCCAGCTCAGATCCCTAGCCCTTGATCTCCGTCCAGGCCTTGACCCACTCGGAGTAGTCCTTGCAGACGTCCCCGCGGTCGTCGCCGCACTCCTTCCGCGGCGTCGTCCAGTAGGCGACCTTGTCGAAGTACGCCTCGTCGTCGGCGTGGAAGATCTTGCAGTGATCCTTGTTCTCGGTCAGCGCGCAGGACTTCCGGTTCGCCGGTGCCTCCCCGAACCACTCGGCCACCGCGGCGTTCGCCTTGGGGCTGATGATGTGGTTCATCCACTTGTACATGCAGTTCGGGTGCTTGGCGTCCTTGGCGATCATCCAGGTGTCGGACCACCCGGTTGAGCCCTCCTTGGGCAGGATGGCCTCGATCGGCGGCGACTTCTTGTCCGCCTCCACGAGGTTGGCGATCACCTGCCACGTGGTTCCGACGACGGTGTCTCCGGACGTGAAGGACGCCTGCTCCTTGGTGTAGTCGGACCAGTACTCGCCGATCACGTCACGCTGCTGCTTCAGCAGGTCGACGGCCGCCTGGAACTGCTTGTCGTCGAGCTCGTAGACGTTGTCGATCCCGAGGTCCGGCTGGGTGGCCTTCAGGTAGAGCGCCGCGTCCGCGAGGTAGATCGGGCTGTCGTACGCGGTGACCTTCCCCTTGTAGGGCTTGCTGTCGTCGCCGCCCCAGACGACCGACCACGAGTCGGGCGCGGGCTTCACGACGTCCTTGTTGAACATCAGGAGGTTCGCGCCGCGGCCGTGCGGGATGCCATAGTTCACGCCGTCGACGGTGTTGTGCGGCTTGTCCTTCAGCCCGTCGAACACATCGACGTAGTTCGGGACCAGATCGGTGTTGACCGGTGCGACGTCGCCGCCGGCGATCAGCCGGAGCGTCGCGTCGCCCGACGCGGACACGCCGTCGTACTTGCCGGTGCGCATCAGCGTGACCATCTCATCCGAGGTGTTGCCGATCTTCACGTTGACGTTGCAGCCCGTCTCCTTCTCGAAGTCGGACACCCAGTCCACGTTCGGGTCGGTCGAGCCGTCCTCGACGTAGCCGGCCCAGGCGATCAGGTTCACCTGGCCCTCGCCCTTGCCGACCTTCTTCAGGGCCTCGCTACCGCCGCCTCCGCCTCCACCGCCGTTGTCGTCGTCGCCCCCGCAGCCGGCTGCGGCGAGCCCGGCCAGCGCGAGTGTCAGCACGGCGAGCATCAGCCACCATCGCCGGGGATGTGCACTCAACTTGGTCCCTCCTCTGGGGTTGCTTCCTGCGAATCCGGGATCGCGTAGGCGTACTCGCCGTGCCAGCCGACGCGAACGCGGCGACCCCTCTGTTCGAGCGCCTCCTGCGAGGACATCTCGAGGTTCTGGCGGACGATATGCAGCTCGCCGCCCTCGTCCAGCTCGACCACGAAGCGGGTGACCATCCCGACGTACGCGACATCGCTGATGCGGCCCTCCTCCACGTGGAGCCCGTTCGCGCTCTCGGCGCCGTCCAGGATCCGTACCTTCTCGGGCCGGATCGTGAAGCGCCGCCCGTCGCGTTCGACGATGTTCGAGACGCCCACGAAGCCCGCCACGAACTCGTTCGCCGGGTGCTCGTAGACGTCCGCGGGCGGGCCGACCTGCTCGATTCGCCCGTCTGCGAACACGGCCAGGCGGTCGCTCATCGTGAGCGCCTCCTCCTGGTCGTGGGTCACGTACACGAACGTGATGCCGACGTCGCCCCGGATCGAGCGCAGCTCCTGCTGCATCTGCTGGCGCAGCTTCAAGTCGAGCGCGCCGAGCGGTTCGTCGAGGAGCAGCACGCGCGGCCGCTTCACGAGCGCGCGCGCCAGTGCGACGCGCTGGCGCTGGCCGCCCGACAGCTGGGCCGGCCGGCGCTTCTCGTAGCCCCCGAGGCGCACCATCTCGAGCGCCTCCGCGGCGCGGCGGCGGCGCTCCTCCTTGCCGGTTTTGGCGATACGCAGGCCGTATTCGACGTTCTCGCCCACGCTCATGTGGGGAAAGAGCGCGTAGTCCTGGAAGACGGTGTTCACGTCGCGCTCGTAGGGAGGGAGGTCGGTTACGTCGCGCCCCGCCAGCTCTACCCTTCCTTCGTCGGGCCGCTCGAACCCCGCGATCATTCGCAGGCAGGTGGTCTTTCCCGAACCGGACGGGCCCAGGAGAGTGAAGAACTCGTCCTCACGTATGTCCAGGTCGACCCGGTCGACCGCCACGACGTCTCCGTACGTCTTGCGAGCTCCGTCGAGGCGCACGGCAACGTCCCCGTTATGGGTCATCCCGGCCTCTTGTACACCCTGGAGCGCCCGCTGTGCGAGTAGTTCGCGTTAATTTGCGCCTCCTCGTCGCCCTCGGTGTGCTCGCTATATCCGGCCCGGCGCACGCCGCGCCCATCTCGGCGCACGCGATGGTGCACACCTGCTGCAGCCCGATGGGCCTGAAGGAGCGCGTCTTCAGCGAGGCGAAGGAGCTCGGCTCCGCGTACATCCGAGTCGACGTCGAGATGAACGCGATCTTCGAGGACCCAACCGGGGCCAAGGCCGGCACGCCGAACTGGAGCGGCCTCGACGAGGTGATGGAGCTCTCGAAGAAGTACGACCTGCCGGTGCTCGGGATCCTGCTCGCGCCGCCGCGGTTCACCTCGGCGTGTCCGGAGCGGTGGCCCGACTCGGCCAAGTGCGCCGCGGCCGACACGGACGAGTTCGGGGCGCTGGCCGGCGCCGTCGCCGAGCACGCCGCGGACACGATCCACCACTGGGAGATCATCAACGAGCCCGACGGCCACTGGGCCTTCGAGGGCACGCCCGAGCAGTACGCCGCGATGCTGAGCGCCGCCCACGACGGCATCAAGGCGCGCGTGCCGGACGCGAAGGTGGTGCTCGGCGGGCTGATGCGCCCGCACAAGCCGGGCTGGCTCGAACGCGTCTTCGCCACGCCGGGCGCCGACGCGATCCACAAGTTCGACATCGCGAACATCCACCTCCGCGGGCCCGTGGACGCGGTCGTGCGGCGCTATCGCGAATTCAGGTCCTGGCTCGCCGATCGCGGCTTCAGGGGACCGCTCTGGGTGACCGAGCACGGCTACCCGGCCGACCCCGCGTTCGAGACCGATCCCGCATACGCCGGCGGCGACCCCTCCCAGGCGGCCTACCTGACCCAGACGCTCGTGGGGCTCGGCGAGGCCGGCGCCCCGCAGGTGTTCGTGACGCTGCGCGACGACCTCGGGGGCGAGTACGCGAGCGAGGGCCTCGAGCACATCGACGACGCGGCCGGGTACGCGGTGTCGCGGCGCGAGTCGTTCGCGGCGGTGCGCCGCGTCGCGCATGACTGGGACCAGCTGATGGCCTGGCGCGACGAGCAGCGCGAGAATGAGCGCGAGCAGGGCGTCGAGGAGGCGAAGGCGGCGCTGTGGGAGAGCGACGCACAGACCGCCCGCGAGAAGTTCCGCGACGCGCGCCTCCGCGTGCACGCCGAGCAGGACGAGCTGGCCCGCTCGCGCCGTTCCGCGACGGTCAGAGCGCGCCTGTCACGGAGGCTGGCTCGCGCCCGCGCGCTCCTCGCGGGCCGGAGCACGGTGCTGCTCCTGGACGGCGCCCTGGCGCACTGGCACTCGCAGCGAGCCGACGAGCGGGGGGCCGCGGTCGCCCTCCTGAAGCAGAAGATCGCGGGCGGCTAGCGCGCGGGACGGCGCACGGGGATGCGCACCCCGCGCCCTCCGTCCCCGCGCGGCATCAGCGCCTGCGAGGGCGGCTCGTAGGGCACGAGCTCGTACTTCAGCGAGCGGCGCACCCGCTCGACTTCCTTCTGGAGCTCGTCCTGCACGCGCTGCGTATGTCGCTCGAGGTTGCGCATCCTGCGGCGCATCCGCTCGATCTCCTCCTCGAGCTCGAACACGCGCTCCACCCCTGCGAGGTTCATTCCCAGCTCGCCGGTGAGCTCCTGGATGCGGCGCAGCCGGTCCACGTCCTCCTGCGAGTAGAGGCGTGTGTTCTTCGGCGAGCGCTTCGGTGTGATCAGGCCGCGCGTCTCGTAGATGCGGAGCGTCTGCGGGTGCATCCCGGCCAGCTCGGCGGCCACCGAGATCATGTAGACGCCGCGTGTCGAGTCGGGGCTGTCGGCCATCCGGTCGCTCACCTCCTCTGCGAGAGCAGGCGCTCGCGCGGGTTGCCGTTGATCACCGTCGCCAGCTCGTCCACGACCTCAGCCTGCTCCTTCGACAGCGAGCTCGGCACGTCGATCAGGAGCCGGTAGCGCATGTCGCCGCGGCCGCGGCCGCCGAGCTTCGGCGGGCCCTCGCCGCGCAGGCGCTGCACGGTGCCGTGCTGCGTGCCCGGGGGCACGCGGATGCGCTTCGTGCCGGTCAGGGTCGGCACCTCGATCGTCGCGCCGCGGATCGCCTCGGGGATCGTGATCGGCACCTCGACCTCGAGGTTGTCCCCCTTGCGCTTGAAGATCGGCGACTCGGCGACGCGCGTGACGACGTACACGTCGCCCGGAGGGCCGCCCCGTGGTCCGGCCTCGCCCTTCCCCTTCAGGCGCACTCTCGACCGGTCGCGCACGCCGGCGGGGATGTTGACCGCGTAGCGCTTCACCTGGCGCGTCTGGCCGGAGCCGTGACAGGTCGGGCACGGGTCCTTGATCTCGGTGCCGGTCCCACCGCACTGACGGCACGGCTGCGAGATCGAGAAGAGGCCCTGGGACTCCGCCTCCACGCCGCGGCCCTGGCAGCGGCTGCAGACGGTCGGCGACGTTCCCGGCTTCGCTCCGGTGCCGCGACAGGTGGGGCAGGGGGCCGCGAGCGGCACGGTCACGGAGACCTGGCCGCCCTCCATGGCCTGCTCGAACGAAACGTGCACGTCCGTCTCGAGGTCGCGCCCACGCTCGGGCCGCGGCGTGCGTCCGGTCCCGCCGCCGCCGAAGAGGTCGGAGAGGATGTCGCCGAAGCCGCCAAAGCCTCCGCCGCCGGTGCCGAAGGTACCGCCGCCGCCGAAGCCGCCGCCTGGGAAGCCTCCGCCGAAGATGCCGCCGCCAGAGTCGTACTGCTTGCGCTTCTCGGGGTCGGACAGGATCGCGTAGGCGGCCTGGACCTCCTTGAAGCGCTCCTCGGCCGTCTTGTCCCCGTGGTTCGTGTCCGGGTGGTACTGGCGCGCCAGCTTCCGGTAAGCCTTCTTGATCTCGTCGTCCGAGGCCTTCTTGTCGACGCCAAGCGTCCTGTACGGATCCTTCACGGCCGGCATCAGCCAGAGACCACCACGCGCGCCGGACGCAGGACGGTGCCGTTGGCCCGGTAACCCTTCTCGACGACATCGAGCACAAGCCCGGGCTCTCCGTCCTCCCTCACGGACAGGGCCTCGTGCTCCGCGGGATCGAAGCGATCGCCGGCGGGGTTGAACTGCTCGACCCCGTTCCGCTCGAGCACCGCGATCAGCTCCGAGTGGACGAGCCGGACGCCCTCGGCCAGGTGCTGCTCGCCGTCCTCGGCTGAGGTGAGTGCGCGCTCGAGGTTGTCGACGATCGGGAGCAGCTCCCGAACGAGGCCGCTCTTCGCCCGCTCGCCGGCCGCGGCCGCCTCGCGGGCGGCGCGCTTGCGGTAGTTCTCGAAGTCGGCCTGGATGCGCTGGGCAAGCTCGAGGTAGTTCTCAGCCGCCTCCTTCTCGCGGAGCGCCTCCTCCTCGTTCGCCGGATCCTCCTCGCCGGAGGGCTCGCCCGCCTCGTCGCGTGACGTGACGGGCTCCTCCTCCGGCGCGGGGTCGAACTGCTCCTCCGGCTCGGCCGGGGGATTCGTCTCGAACGTCATCGGCTACGAACGCTCCTCGCCCTCGACCACCTCGGCGTCCACGACCTCCTCCTCCTCCTCGGCGGAGGCGCCGGGCGCGCCCTCGCCATCCGCGGAGGAGCCGTTGCCGGCGGCGGCCTGCTGCTGGGCGGCCGCGTACATCTGCTCCGACACCTTGTGGAAGGCGCTCTGCAGCGCGTCCGTCTTCTGGCGCAGCAGCTCGACGTCGTCGGACTCGAGGTTGTCGCGCACGTCCTTGATCGCCGCCTCGATCTCCTCCTTCGAGGCCGAGTCGAGCGAGTCGCCCATCTCCGTCACCTGGCGCTCGGCCTGGTAGGCGGCGTTCTCGGCGGCATTGCGCGTCTCGACGATCTCGCGCTGGCGGCGGTCCTCCTCGGCGTGAGCCTCGGCGTCCTTCACCATGCGCTCGACCTCCTCCTCCGCGAGGCCCGAGCCGGCCTTGATCTCGATCTTCTGCTCCTTGCGGGTGCCGAGGTCCTTGGCCCCCACGGCGAGGATGCCGTTCGCGTCGATGTCGAACGTCACCTCGATCTGCGGGATGCCGCGCGGCGCCGGCGGGATGCCGGTGAGCTGGAACTTCCCGAGCGACTTGTTGTAGGCGGCCATCTCGCGCTCGCCCTGGAGCACGTGGACCTCGACGCTCGGCTGGTTGTCCTCGGCCGTCGAGAAGATCTCCGACTTGCGCGTCGGGATCGTGGTGTTGCGCTCGATCAGCTTCGTCATCACGCCGCCCTTGGTCTCGATGCCGAGGGTCAGCGGGGTCACGTCGAGCAGGAGCACGTCCTTGACGTCGCCGGCGAGCACGCCCGCCTGGATGGCGGCGCCCACTGCCACGACCTCGTCCGGGTTGACGCCGCGGTGCGGGTCCTTGCCGGTGAGCTCCTTCACCTTCTCCTGCACGGCCGGCATGCGCGTCATGCCGCCCACCAGGACGACGTGGTCGATGCCCGCGCCGCCCTCGAGGTCGGCGTCCTTTAGCGCCTGCTTCGTCGGGCCGACGACGCGGTCGAGCAGGTCTGCCGTCAGCTCGTTGAGCTTCGAGCGGGTGATCCGCTGGTTCAGGTGCTTCGGGACCGAATCGATCGCCGTGATGAACGGCAGGTTGATCTGCGTCTCCTGCGCCGAGCTCAGCTCGGTCTTCGCCTTCTCAGCCTCCTGGTAGAGGCGCTGGAGGGCCATCTTGTCGGCCGACAGGTCGACGCCCTCGGCCTTCTTGAACTCGGCGACCAGCCAGTCGACGACCGCCTTGTCGAAGTTGTCGCCACCGAGGTGGTTGTCGCCCGCGGTCGCCTTGACCTCGAAGACGCCGTCCCCGATCTCGAGCACCGACACGTCGAAGGTGCCGCCGCCGAGGTCGAAGACGAGGATCGTCTGGTCGGCCTCCTTGTCGAGCCCGTAGGCGAGCGAGGCCGCCGTGGGCTCGTTGATGATCCGCTTGACGTCGAGGCCCGCGACCTTGCCGGCGTCCTTGGTCGCCTGGCGCTGGTCGTCGTTGAAGTAGGCCGGGACGGTGATCACAGCGCTGTCGACGGTGTCGCCCAGGTACGCCTCGGCGTCGGCCTTCAGCTTCTGGAGGATCATCGCGCTGATCTCCGGCGGGGCGAACTCCTTGCCGCCCGCTTTCACGCGCGCGTCGCCGTTCGGGCCCGGGATGACCTCGAACGGGACGATCTTCTCCTCCTCCTTGACCTCGGCCTCCTTGCGCCCCATGAAGCGCTTGATCGAGAAGACCGTGTTCTCGGGGTTCGTCACCGCCTGCCGCTTGGCGGGCGCGCCGACGAGGCGCTCGCCGCCGTCCGTGAACGCGACCACCGAGGAGGTGGTGCGCGCGCCCTCGGCGTTCTCGATCACGGTGGGCTCACCGCCCTCGAGGACGGCCATACACGAGTTAGTGGTGCCAAGATCGATGCCGATCGTCTTGCCCATCCGTACTTCTCCTTGGTCGAGTCGAAAGAAATCTAAGCCCGAGTATGGCAGATTTGGCGAGCGATGACCTACGCACGAGCGCGTCGGTTACGCCGCCGAACGGCAGCGCTGAGCATCAACGTTTCGGCGGGGTGGCGCCCCGGCCTCGTCAGTGCTCGTCGGTCAGCGCCGCAGCCTGAGCTTGATCGTCTTCGTCTTGACCTGGCGTAGCCCGGAGGCGTTGGTGAAGACCACCTTCACGCGCAGACGCGTCAGCTTGCGCTTCACGGCGATCCGGTAAAGCCGCCGCGTCCGCGCGCCCTTCCTGAGCTTGAAGACGATCGTCACCGTCCCGGCCCTGGTGATGCGACGTTTGACCTGGCCCAGGGTCAGGAACCTGCGGGCCGCGGCATGCGAGGTCGAGTGGCCGGGATGCGGGTTGTAGGCCGCGAACTGCCAGACGGCGTTGCCGGGCCCGGTGAACGCGGTCTTGACCTTGATCCCCTTGCACTTGCCGCGGTGTTGCACGCCGCAGAAGAGACCGCTGGCGGGGACGGAGGGCGGGACTGCAATCACCGGGGGAACCAGGTTGAAGGTCGCCGTGACCGAACGCGCCTGGCTCATCGTGACCGTGCAGGAGCCTGTGCCCGAGCAGTCCCCGCTCCAGCCGGCGAACGTGGAGCCGGTTGCGGGCGTCGCCGTGAGTGTCACCACGGTCCCCTGGGTGTAGGAGTGCGAGCAGGTCGCGCCGCAGTCGATCCCCGCGGGCGAGCTGGTCACGGTGCCGCTGCCCGTCCCGGTCTTGGCGACCGTCAGCGTGTGGGTCTGCAGCGTGAACGTTGCGGTGACCGAACGCGCTTGGTCCATGGTCACGGTGCATGGGCCCGTCCCGGAACAGGCTCCGCTCCAGCCCGTGAACGTCGAGTCCGCGGACGCGGTCGGCGTGAGCGTGACCAGCGCGCCGTTGGTGAACGATGCCGTGCATGTCGAGCCGCAGCTGATCCCCGCGGGCGAGCTCGTCACGGTGCCGCTCCCGGTGCCGTTCTTGACTACGGCCAGAATCTGCCCGTTGGTCGCCCCTGTGACGCAGGTTCCCGTCGGGCGGTTGCTGAAGCGGACGTTGTCGAGGAAGACCGCCGAGTCATAGATGTCGTCGCCCTGGTCGAAGATGGACAGATACAGGTGGTGCGCGCCCGAGCTCACGGGAGTCGACGCGTTGAGGAGAGGCGTGGCGCCGTCGTACGTGGTGCCGGCGGCGTTGGCGAGCGTCATGGATGCGGCGCCGGCGGCGTTGACCGTGATCGGATGTCCGGTGGGATCGAATGCGAAGTTGTGTGGCGCCGTGACGTTGGCGGCGGCGTCGGTGGTCCAGTCCGAGGTGTCGAGCTCCGCCACGAAGGCGTCGTTGACGTTGCTACCCACGAACTCGGGGTACTCCTCGGAGAGGAAGCGGAAGTCGACTGTCATGCAGTTCACGCCCGCCGGCACGTTCAGATCGACCTTGAGGATCGTGACGTCGTAGTCGTTGACGCCGCGCACGTTGGGCCCGCCGAGGCCCACCCCGTCGGAGCCGCTGCTGTTCGGCTGATTCACGAGGGTCGCGTCCCCCGTGGTCAGGATCCCGTAGCTGGTGCCATTGGTTTGGAACCCGCCCAGCGGCGTGGTCGATACCGCGTTGGGCTCCTCCCCGCCACCGCCGGTCGGCGGGATCGACTGGAATGACGACCCGCTGATCGCGCTCGTGTCCGCCACGATCGCCGTCGCGACCGTCGAGGCCGTACGGGTGGTGGTGATCGTGGCCAGGGCCGGCGCGGCAAGGGCACCGAGCGTCGCGACCGTCACGACCGAGGCGATTACCGAGCACTTCACGGAACGCGTCACTGTGCGACTCCTTGTGCTGGGGGCAGAATGCGGCGGTTAGGCGTCCAAACCTGTGAAAAGCCTTCGCATCCACACCTCGCATCGAACGCTCCGAATCTCCACCGACGCACACTGAAAAGTCGCAAAATGCGGGAAAACGAGCGCCGGAAGGGTCGGTTTGGCCAATCCAAAGGGTTGGTTTGGCCAATCGCGTCAGGGCCGTGCGAGCGCTAGGATGCTGCCGCCGATGGTCCGCCTCGGACTCCTGCTCCTCGCCGTCGGTGCCGTTCTGGGTCTCGTGGCCTGCGGCGGCGGCGACAAGTCGAGCGACTCCGGCGGCTCGGCCGACACCGCCCGGCAGAACACCGCGACCGCGTCCACCTCGCCCGCCGAGGCCGAGAAGGAGCTCGAGGACACGAGCAAGAGGCCCGTCATCCCCAAGCCCACGGGCGCGCCGCCGCGGAGGCTCGTGAAGGAGGACATCGTCAAGGGCAAGGGCCCGGGCGCGAAGCCCGGCGACGTCGTGGTCGTCAACTACGTGGGCATGAACTTCTCGAACGGACAGGAGTTCGACGCGTCCTGGGACCGCGGAGAGCCGTTCCCGGTCCAGCTCGGCGCCGGCAACGTGATCCCCGGCTGGGAGAAGGGCCTGATCGGGATCAAGAAGGGCGGGCGCCGCAAGCTGACGATCCCGCCCGAGCTCGCCTACGGCGCGGAGGGATCCCCGCCGGCCATTCCGCCGAACGAGACGCTCGTCTTCGTGATCGACGCGCTCGCGATCAAGTAGCCGCCGCCCCGAATAAAGGCGGCGACCGTCCTGGCTAGGGGACCGTATGGGTACTCAATCCAGGACGGTCGTGTCCTTAATTGGGCAGCGGCGCCGAGCCAGCCGGTCGCGGTGAGGCGCTCGTCGTTCAGCAGCCATCCGAACAGGCCCGCGAACGCCGGCTCGGCCGCGAGGATCAGCGCTGTCCGCGCCGGCGGCGCGCGCTGCTGGGCGAACGTCTGGACGAAGAACCCGAGCGCACTTGCGATCAGCGACGTGACTACCAGCGCCGACCACACCGTCGCCCCCTCGGGCAACTCCAGGTCGCCTGCGAGCGCTCCGATCGCGAGCGAGACCACGCCGACCGTGCCGAGCTGGATCGCGAGCAGCGCGCCGACGTCGTAGCGCTTCACCGCGCTGGCGGTGGCGAGGATGTGCGCGGCGAGCGAGAAGGCGCAGGCGAGCACCAGGCCGTCGCCGCGGACGTTGAAGTCGTCGCTCGCGCCGGAGAGGAGCCAGAGGCCGACCATCGCGACTCCGGCGGCGGCCCAGGCGACCACCGGGATGTGCTGCCTCAGGAACACCGCCCCGAGCACCGGCGTCAGCACGACGAACAGGCCGGTGATGAAGCCCCTGTTCGATGCCGTCGTCTCCTCGAGGCCGAGCGTCTGGAAGATGTAGCCCCCGGTGAGGAAGACGCCCATGAGCAGCCCGGCGCGCCAGCCGCCGGCCGGCAATGCGCGCAGCTGCGTGTGGAAGACCACAGCGACGATCAGCGACGCGGGGATGAAGCGGTAGGCGAGGAACGCCATCGTCGGGAGCTCGGCGATCGCGTCCTTGACCATCACGAAGGTCAGGCCCCAGATCGATGCGATTGAGATGAGCGCCAGTTCGGAGAGCCGGCGTAGCGTGACCTCGTTCACTTCCCGGCGAGCCGCCGCCGCCCGTACGGGCACATCCGCTTGAGCGGGCAGGCCGGGCAGTCGGGATTGCGCGCCGTGCAGGTGCGCCGGCCGTGGCGGATCAGCAGCACGTGGATCTCGTAGGCGTCCTCGGGGTCCACGAGCCGCAGCATCTCGTCGTGGGCCTTCTCGAGGCTCGTCCCCTCCGGCCAGAGCCCGAGCCGCGTGCCCACCCGGTAGACGTGTGTGTCGACGGGCACCTCGGGCCGGCCGTACGAGAACAGCAGCACGCAGGCCGCCGTCTTCCGGCCCACGCCTGGCAGGTCGCAGAGGTAGTCGCGCGCCTCGTCTAGCGGCGCCTCCTCGAGCCAGGCGAGGTCGTCGTCGCCGATTGCTCCGAGGATCTGCTTGATGCGGACCGCCTTGGTGGGCGCGAGCCCGCCGGGGCGGATCGCGTCCTCGAGCTCCGCGACCGGCGCGTCGCGCACCTCCGCCCAGGAAGAGAAGCGCTCGCACAGGCGCGCGTAGGCGACATCCCGGTTGCGGTCGTTCGTGTTCTGCGACAGCACGGTCAGGATCAGCTCGTCCACCGGCGCACGGTGCGGGCGCAGCACCGGGCGTCCGTACTCCCTGCGGAGCCGGTCGCGGATCGCACGTAGCTTGCGGCGGTCGGCCATGACCGGGTGATGGTATGAAGCGCGCCCGTGGGTCGCGGCGCCGCAGGCTGAGCCGGCTCAGCGCGGTCGCGACGATGGCGCTCGCGGTGCCGGTTGCGCTGCTCGGGATGGGCCTGCAGGAGCAGGCGCCCGCCCGTGCCGAGACCGTGCCGAGGCCGATCAAGGTCGTGCGCGTGACCAAGGTTGGGAAGGTCGTGAAGCGCGCGCCGTTCGAAGCGCCTCCGCGCTAGCCGGTCGTCGGCTAGCCTGTCTCCCTCGTGCTGCGCGACGCGCCGTCCGCCGTCTCGGCGCCACCTTCCTCTCCAGTCACAACCCCCGAGGAAACGGCGCCGTTCCCGCCACAGATCGACCAGCGGAGACCCGGTGCTGCGCGCTGGTACCGGCGCATCGATCCGTGGAAGGCGGCGCCGCTCGTTGTCGCCCTGCTGTTCACGATCGCCTACCTGATCTGGCAGCCGCGTACCGTCGACCTCGCCGCCCACACCTTCCGCGCCGACCTGTTCGGCCGGGAGGGCTTCACGATCTGGAACGGGCAGTGGTACGGCGGCCACCACACGCCGGCGTACAGCGTCCTGTCGCCGCCGCTCGCGTGGCTGCTCAGGCCGCCGCTCGCCCTTGCGCTCGCAGCGATGACCTCCGCCGCGCTGTTCCCACCGCTCGCGCGCGGATGGTTCGGCGACGAACGTGCGCGCTGGGGCTCCATCTGGTTCGGGGGCGCCACCGCAACGCTCCTCTTCACGAGCCGGCTCCCGTTCGCGATCGGCGTGGCCTTCGGCCTCGGGGCGCTGCTCGCGCTGCAGCGGCGCCGCTACTGGCTCGCGATCGTCCTCGCCGTGCTGTGCCCGCTCGGAAGCCCGGTGGCCGGGCTGTTCCTGGCGATGGCCGGCGTGGCCTACGCGATCGCGGAGCGGCGCGAGCGCCCGAAGCGCTCCGAGGGGCTCGCCATCGCGGCGGCCGCGTTCCTGCCGCCCCTGTTCCTCTCGTGGGCGTTCCCGGAGGGCGGCTGGGCGCCCTTCCCAACCTCGGCCTACGTCCCGATCCCGCTGTTCGCGATCGCCTGCCTGATCGTGCTCCCGCGCGAGCAGACCGCCCTCCGCTGGGGCGCCGCGCTGTACGGCGCGGGCTCGACGGTCGCGCTCGTGCTCGAGACGCCGATGGGCGGCAACGCCGTGCGGCTCGGCGCGCTGTTCGGCGGCCCCGTGCTGCTCTGCGCGCTCTGGGGCCGCCCCTGGACCAAGCGCTGGTGGGCGCTGCCGATCCTGGCGGCGGGCTTCGCGTCGCTTGCGCTCTGGCAGTGGTCGCCGGCGGTGCGCGACGTGATCAAGTACATCGAGGATCCCGCCGCCAAGGCCGACTACTTCCAGCCGCTGCGCGACTTCCTCTACCGGCTGCCGGACCAGCGCCGCATCGAGATCCCGTTCACGCGCTCGCACTGGGAGGGCGCGGAGGTGGCGATGGACCAGGCGCTCGCGCGCGGCTGGCTGCGGCAGCTCGATACGCGTTTGAATCCGATCTTCTACAAGGGCCAGTTGAATCGGTTGACGTATGCGAGTTGGCTGGCGGATAACGCGGTCAGGTATGTGGCGTTGCCGTCGGCGAAGCCGGACAAGAGCTCGTACCGG
>WNGA01004684.1_pt1 | contig 34632 bp, 21 predicted proteins | sample 5400061 | NCBI WGS metagenome assembly WNGA01 (sample SAMN13153366, study PRJNA577476) | soil metagenome | isolation source: 100 cm soil or saprolite under grassland replicate 2 | place: USA:California | collected 2016-06-15
GGGTTCGCTTCGGCAAGACCCGGAATTGGACTGATGGTCGCGTGGGTTCCCGTGTTGATGACGACCCGCTTCCCGTGAAGAAGGCGTATGCGGCCATCGGCAGAGGTAACCTCGATGGTTTTAGGACCAACAAAGCGTCCGGAGCCCATGACGAGCTCCGCTCCACTTTTTTTGTATAAATCGAGATGCATCTCGACCAGCCCGCTCACCATCTTGCGCTTGCGCTCACGCACGGCTGGCATATCAATTTCCCAGTTATCCTTGGTGATTCCGAACTCCTCGCTTCGCCGGAAGTAAGAGGCGACTTTGGCGCTATGGATGACATTCTTGCTCGGAAGACAGGCGATGTTGGGGCATGAACCTCCGATATATTTTCGCTCAATGACGGCAGTCTTCATCCCCTTCCTGGCCAGTGCCCAGGCGATGTATTTGCCCGCTTCGCCGCTGCCCAGCACGAGGAGATCGTATTCCGGTTGAGAGGTTGGTGTACTCACGGATTTAACTCAGCCCAGCCATTGCGGATTGTGAGCAGTCCCATCGTAACGATTCCCTGTCTTAAAGAGCTCAAACCTGCCTCTTGCAGCTGCTGCCGCGGTCCGAGCGAGCAAACGAGTGACAGCTTCCTTGCTCATCGGCTTGAACGTCTTCGCAGCTTTGAGCGCCTGGTCGAGAATTTTCAAGCTGTCGATGCCCGTTATCACGGTTGAGGTCGGCAGGTTGAGGGCATAATGCAAGCACTCGATGGGCGTGACGGTCTTGCTCTCGAGGATGAGGGGATCCCCCATCGATTTCATTCCGAGCACCCCGATCTCGTCCGCGACCAGGCGAGGGAGAACTTGATGTTCGAAACTCCGAAAATGTGCGTCCATGACGTTCAATGGCATCTGCACGGCGTCAAAGCGGAATTTGTTGGCCGCAGCGATCTCCAACATCCTGAGATGAACGAACGGATCCTTATGCCCGGTAAATCCGATGTAACGGATCTTTCCGGATCGCTTGGCTTCTACCATGGCCTCGATTGCGCCACCGGATGCGAAGATTCGGTCCGGGTCTTCCAATCGAATAATCTCATGGAACTGCATCAAGTCGATCCGATCCGTCTGCAACCTCTTCAGCGATTCGTCGATTTGCCTGGCGGCGGTCTCCCTGGTCCGGCCGTCAATCTTCGTCATGAGGAAGACTTTTTGCCGATAACCGTCGCGCAATGCCCTTCCCATGCGGATTTCGCTGGCGCCGCCATTATAATCCCAGCAGTTGTCCATGAAGGTGAGCCCCCGATCGATGGCGCTGCGGATAATCGTAATACTCTCCGCTTCGTCAGCCTGTTTGCCGATGTGATACCCACCCAGGCCGATGGCCGAGACTTTCTCTCCAGTTCGCCCCAGAGCGCGCTGGGGCATTCCCTCCTTAGTCTCGGCCATCAAAGTGTGTGGACTTGCGGCGCCGAAAACCGCAGCCGCCGCGGCAGATTTCAGGAACGAGCGTCTGCTCACCGTGGCGTCAATCTGTTTGGGCGGATCAAATCGGCTTGTTTGATCAACTATCGTGCGCATAAACGTTCTCCCGTGGGCCGTTCGATGGGTCAGACTGATCGCGGTATCCATTGTCCGTGGGTTTGATGTCTTGGGTGTGCGCAAGGTAGTCGTAAATAGCCGAAAAATCTTCGTTGCCGCGACCATCCCGAATCGCCAGGCGATACAGTTCTTTCGCCGCGTTCGTCAAAGGCATGGCTGCGCCTGTCTCATAAGCGCTCACTGCGGCGAGGTGTAAATCCTTTTGCAACCAACGCAACGGGAAGTCAGCGGGCTCGTAATTTCCGTTTTCAATTCGTTCGCGTTTCAAGGCGAGGAACGGCGCGGCGGCCGGTCCGCCTAATAATGTCTCGAGCAAAAACTCACGGGAGAGGCCGAGGGACTCACCAAAAACCAACCCCTCTGCAAAAGCGGCCATTGTCGTCCCCAGCAATTGGTTCATCACCATTTTAAGAGAAGCTCCCGTTCCTGGTCCGCCGCAGTGAATGATCCTGTTTCCCATGCATTCCAGTAGAGGCCGGCATGTTTCCAAATCGCTCGTCTCGCCACCCACCCAAAAGGTGAGTTTCGCGAGCTCCGCCTGGCCTTTGGAGCCAGTCACTGGAGCGCCAAGGAAACCAACACCCCTGGCCTTGGCCTCTGCTGCCATTTTTCTTGAGAACGACGGGTTAACCGTGCTGCAATCAATCCACATTTGGCCGGGCTCTGGATGCTGCAGAAATCCGTCATTGCTCAAGGCTGCTTCTTCGACGGCATCTGGATGGGCAAGCATCGTGAGGATCATGTCCACCTTTGGCGCCAACGCGGCCGGGGAATCTGCCCATGTGGCGCCTTTAGCCATTAAGGGTTCCGCCTTCTCACGAGTCCGGTTGAACACAACAAGAGAATGACCATGTTTTTGCAGGTTTGCGGCCATGCGGGTTCCCATAATGCCCAGACCGATAAAACCGATTTTCATCGGCTCCTCCGTTCGAGTGCTGTGGCACATCCATTTTCTGCAAGCGCCGATTCAGCGCGTTCAAGTTCCGCGGCACCGACTGAGCCCAGGCTTTTCCCGAACGATTCAAGGAGGCCAAGCATTGCGCTCAACGCCCGTCGCGTGTCCTTGCTGCACATTTTCTTGAACAGTTGCCACAGGCTGAGCGGTTTTTGCTCCCTGGCCTGGGCCAGGCTGTTGGGCACAGCATTGGCAATGTTTTCGAGCAAATCCGGTTCGAGATCGAACATGACCTTGCTCAAAATCAGAAGATTGCGGGTGGCATTGATTGCTTCAGGCGTTTTCGCACCATCTACGACGATAGAAAGCACTTTGTCGCTCGAACCGAGTCCACCCCGCAGAAGTTCCAGAACGCCGCGGTCGTGCAGGCGCTGGAGTAAGTCATATCCGGCAAGCAAGGCTTCGGCGTGTTGCAAAGGCGCGTTTTGCAACCGCGTCTGCAACTCTGCGCGGGTGTCCCGCGGAGGGAATTCTAATCGAATTGGTTGAGACATATTTCTTCAGCCTCCGTTTCCGTTTGGTTTGCTCTTTGTCGCGTGAAATACCATGGGACTGCCGGGAACTCGGTAATCCGGGCGCTGCCACTTGCGCTCGACTTCAACGCCACGTTGCGGTGTCCGATGGCCAAATCGCGGGTTGCCCCGGGGCAACGGGCTGTCACCATTTTCGCCCAGGACCAGGAGCCGGACTGAGGCCTCCTTGTACGCGGGTGTGTGGGTCACTTTATCTGCAAAGCTGCTGGTGAGGCGGTTCACCGGGCTTTCCGAAGAGTTCATCGGCATGTAAAGTTCTTTGCCCTCCACCCGGTCGGTCACTAGCGCCCGGACACGGACCTTGCCGTAACGCGACACCAGTTGGACCCAGGCACCGGTCTTGATCCCGCGCTCCGTCGCGAGCGCCGGCGAGACTTCCACAAAGACATCCGGTGTTTGTTCGCTTATGCCAGGACTGCGGTAGGTCAGATTGCCTTCGTGGAAATGTTCGAGCATCCGGCCATTGTTCAAATGCAAATCGAATTCCTCGTTTACCTGATCGGTTGGCTGTGAATAGGTCAGCGGGAACAGCCGCGCCTTGCCGTCAGGGAAATTGAACCGCTTTGTATAAAGCAACGGCTGGTCGGCGCCGTCCGCAGCGACCGGCCATTGCAGGCTTTTGTATCCTTCAAGCCGTTCGTAGGTCGCTCCGGCGAACAAAGGTGTCAGCGAAGCAATCTCGGCATAAATCTCGGAGGGATGCTTGAAATTCCAATTGGCGCCGAGACGATTGGCGATCTCATGTATAATTCTCCAATCGGGCCGGCTCCCCTCCAGAGGCTCGAATACTTGATAAAGCCGCTGGATGCGGCGCTCCGTGCTGGTGAAAGTGCCTTCCTTTTCGAGGCTTGGGCTGGCCGGCAGCACGACATCCGCAAACCGGCAGGTGTCGCTAAAGAAGATGTCCTGGGCCACGAAGAAATCGAGCTTGGACAAGCCTTCCTCGACAAAGTTCTTATTCGAGTCCACGAGGCTGATTTCCTCGCCGAACAAATACATCGCCTTGAGTTTGCCCGAATGAATTGCCTCGATCATTTCTTTGTTATCCAGGCCTTTGGTCGAGGGAAGGGTGACCTTCCAGCCCGCTTCAAAGCGCGTCCGGACTTCCGGATCGTCCACCAGTTGGTAACCGGGAAGGTAATTTGGCATGGCGCCGTGATCGCTTGCTCCCTGCACGTTATTGTGGCCGCGCAAGGGATAGGCGCCGGTGCCGGTGCGCATGTAGTTACCTGTTACCAACAACAGGTTCGAAATAGCGGTTGAGGTATCCGAGCCCATACTGTGTTGGGTGACCCCCATCGCCCAGAGAACACAGACGCCTTCCGCCTCGGTGATCATCTGCGCCACCTGCTTCAGCGTTTCGAGAGAGAGACCACACGTTTCCGCGGCGAACTCCATCGTGAATGGCGCAAGGCTCTTTTTGTATTCCTCCAAACCATTCACCCACTTTTCTAGAAACGCGGTGTGGGCTAGTCCATTATCCAGAATGTAACGAGTGATGGCGGAAATCCATACAAGGTCGGTTCCTGGCTTCGGATGGATGAAGAGGTCGGCGCGTTCCGCCATTTCATGTTTGCGCAAGTCGGACACAATGAGCTTTTGGCCGCGAAGTTTGTGGGCCCGTTTCACGCGGGTGGCCAGCACGGGATGGGCCTCGGCGGTGTTGCTGCCGACGATGATGACGAGGCTGGCGTTTTCTATGTCCTTGATGGAGCCGGAATCGCCGCCGTAACCGACCGTGCGGAACAGACCCATCGTAGCCGGCGCCTGGCAATAACGGGAACAATTGTCCATATTGTTCGTGCCGATCACGGCGCGCGCCAGCTTCTGCATGAGATAGCTTTCCTCATTGGTGCATTTTGAGGAGGAGATGAAAGCGAGCGAGTCTGGCCCGCTCCGGGCCTTGATTTCCGCCAGCCTGCGCGCCACCAGGCCAAGCGCTTCGTCCCAGCTCGCTTCGCGAAACTTGCCGCCATCACGAATGAGCGGCTTGGTCAATCGGTCCGAACTGTTCACGAAATCCCAGCCAAACTTTCCTTTGATGCAAGTGGAGATCCCATTCGTCGGGCCGTCTTGCGGTTCGATTTTCAGGATTTGCCGGTCTTTGGTCCAGACATCGAAGCTGCAGCCGACTCCGCAATAGGTGCAGACGGTTTTAGTGCGGCGAATCCGGGATTCGCGCATCGCCGATTCGGCTTCCGAAACTTTCAGGATTGCTCCATAGCCGGTGTCCGGCTCGACGCCCTTGACGATATCAATCATGCCTTCCAACGCATTCTTTGGCAACGCGGTCAGAAATCCCGCTTTGCCGACCATGGATTTCTCCATCAACGCGTTGCAGGGACACACATTGACGCAATGGCCGCACGACACGCAGCTCGACTCACCGATGGGTTTGCCCCCATCCCAAAGCACCCGCGGATGTGGATCTTCCCAGCGGATCGAGAGCGTCTCGTTGACTTCAACATTTTGGCAAGCCTCGACGCAACGTCCGCAGAGAATGCACTGATCCGGATCGTATCGGTAAAAAGGGTTCGAGTTATCCACTTCATACGGCTTGGTCCTGAAGGGAATTTTTTGATGCTCCACGGCCATCAGCTTGGTTGTGTTATGCACCGTGCAATTGCCGTTGTTATTGTCACAGACGGTGCAGTAGAGCATGTGATTTCCAAGAATCCGATCGAACGCTTCCCTTTGCGCGGCCACTGCTTTGGCGGATTTCGTTGAGACATTCATTCCGGAAGACACTTTGGTTGCGCAAGCGCGTACCAGCCGTCCATCCACCTCGACCATGCAGGTGTCACAGGTTTGAATGGGACCGAGTTGCGGGTGATAGCAGACCTGAGGAACTTTCGCGCCGACTTGATTGATGAGATCAACCAAACGCTCGTTCGCTCTCGATTCGGTGACCGAACCATCAATGGTTAAAGTGAAGCTCATACAAGTTCAGGAATGATGCCACTGCAAATCGGGTGCCAGGCCATCAGCGACCGGTTTTTTGCCGACCACTTCTTGAAATTCCTCCTCAATTACAGCGTGTTTTAAACCTTGCTGGCTTGATGAACGGAAGGACCCGCAGATCGCCAGCGGGCCACGACTGATCGGAAAAATTCGTTATTTCACGAATATTCGTAAGGGCGGGCCGCCCTCATCCCAGCACACTTTTTCATTTCGAGTCGTAAATGCCGTGTTCTCCGATGGCCGCGCTGCTTGGCACGCGAACTGTTTAGAGGATTTCAGATTGTGCAAATGAACCCGAAGCAAAACGGAAATGAAAGGTGACTGATGAAAAAACGCACGGCATTGCGCGCGAGCGCTCTAATAGGAACTGGCGGGGTTCTCGGTTTCTTAGTGGGTGCGGTTCTTCAGGGGCCCTCTGGTATGGTGGAAACGCGAGCCCTCGCTGAGGAGAAACCCACGGGGGCGTCCGAGGTCACCAACGCGCCATCAGCCCTGAGCACCAACAATGGCCCGGATCAGTCCCACGCGATGGTGGACGTGGGTTATCACTTTGCGAATCTTTGGTTCGCGGCTGACAAGGAGAATTGGCCACTGGCGAAATACTACCTTGAGGAGACCCGATCCCACCTAAACTGGGCAGTTCGTATTCACCCGGTGCGAACGACCAAAGCAGGGGGGGAGGTGGACCTCAAAGGCATCTTGCAAGCGATAGACAATTCGTTCCTGAGTGAGATTGATGGAGCAATCACAAACAAAGATACGGGCAGATTCAAGACCGCCTACCGCCAGACCTTGGAGGGTTGTTACGCTTGCCACAAAGCGTGCGAAAAATCATTTTTGCGTCCGCAAATTCCAAGCGCTCCGAGTGTCTCGATTCTCAATTTTGATCCGCACGCCACCTGGCCTGAATGAACGAAAAACAAAAGTTATGAAATTATATATCCCCTCAAAGCAAATCATCACACCCACGCGGCGCCCGCTGACGCCGGGCAATCGTAATTTTTCAAGACGCGGATTTTTGGGCGCCGGCATGACGCTCGCTGCCGCCGGCGTGTTTGCGGCGAAGGCCGGCGATCGCAGCACGAGCGATCCCGGTCCAGGCAATCAGGGGCTTGATGCCCAGAACCCGGATTCCATTTGGCCACCCAGCACGGACTCCAGGAGCCTGGTCCAGACGTTCAAGTATCCATTCTCCATGGCGAACAAGCGTGTTTACGAGGGCGGTTGGTCGCGGGAAGTGACGGTCCGCGAACTTCCTATCTCAAAATCCATGGCCGGCGTGAATATGAGACTCACGGCCGGAGGGGTGCGTGAGCTGCATTGGCACACGGCGGGCGAATGGGCGATTATGTTGTACGGGACGGCGCGGATCACAGCAATCGATGCGGCTGGCAAGAGTTTTGTCGCCGATGTGAAGAAAAACGATCTGTGGTATTTCCCGAGCGGAATTCCCCATTCGATTCAGGGGCTTGAGTCTGATGGCGCGGAATTCATGCTCGTGTTCGACGAAGGAGACTTTTCGGAGTCAGACACGGTGTTGCTGAGCGACTCGATGGCGCACATACCGCGCGAAGTGCTGTCAAAAAATTTCGGCGTTGCCGAGAAAGCTTTCGCTGGTCTTCCCGGAACGGAGTTGTTCATTTTCCAAACAGAGGTTCCGGGGCCTCTCGCGACAGATCAGAAAGTGGCCGCTGGATCGCTCGGTGCATCATCCCAGGACTTTGCCTTTCGCACGATGGAAATGCCGCCGACGAAGCGCACGAAAGGCGGCGAGGTGCGAATTGTTGATTCGAGCACGTTCAAAGCCTCAACCACCGTGGCGATGGCAATGGTCACCGTTCACCCGGGAGGACTGAGAGAACTGCATTGGCATCCGAATGCCGACGAGTGGCAATACTACATCAGTGGCAACGGACGAATGACTGTGGTGTCCACCGGCAACCGGGCGCGCACAATGAATTTTCAAGCGGGAGATGTCGGGTACGTCGAAAAATCGCTGCTGCATTACATCGAGAATACTGGGGAAGCAGACCTTGTCTTCCTGGAAATGTTCAAGAGCAGTTACTATCAGGACCTTTCGCTCTCGCAGTGGCTGGCCCACACGCCGCCGGAACTGGTCATGGCGCATCTACACATTGATAAGGCGACCTACGACGCCATTCCCCGAGATGAGGCTGTAATAGTCCCAAGCTAGTAACCGAGAAATGTAAAGGATAACCCAACAGTAACCGAACTGAAGAAAAGATGACGATATGAACATGCTGTTGAGCACCAAGCCACTCTCGCAAATCAACGCAGCACCACCGCTGGAGATCCGTTTCCAATTTGTGGATGGCTCTGTCGCGAACTTCTTCCAATCGGACCCGGAGATTGCGGAAAACATCTGGAGCCGAATCAACGTGGCCCATCTATTCACCAGGCCAAGGATCGTCGTTGCGGACGATTATTCGAAATCCGTCCTTTTGGCCTCTCAAATCAATCGTATCGACTTCGTTTTTGAAGGTTCCGATTTCTCGAAGATCCCCAACGATCACGCGGAGCTTGTCGAGCTGAGCGAAGAGGATTTTCGCGAGCGGGTCCCTCTGGACGATCCAGCGCGCCTGGAAAGACGGGTGCAGCCCAGGCGCGTCGGCGATCTGCTGGTCTCGTTTCTGCATCTTAGAATGCGGGGAGGTAGCCACGTTTATCTGATGAATGAGACGCTCATCAAACTGCCGGTCGATAATCATTCGTTCATGCACCGCCTTCTCTCGGGAGGGAGCTACGGCATACGCCTCCAGAGTGGTGGACAGGGATTTCTGAATTTGTCCAACCTGCTTGGCTACACAGTTTATCCAGGCGTTCCCGAAATCCCGAGTGATAGCTGGATGGCCGTTTCATCTGGGCTCGCGCCTGCGCCCGAATAGACAGGCGAATACGCATAATCATAACCATAACAGAAACAAAATTTATGAAGCATTTTTCTAAAATCCGTAGTTACCGCGCGTTGGTCCTTTTGGCAGCGCTCGCAATGGCCTGCGCCTGCCAGGGCCAACCACCGAACCCGACAGGGAATGCGGCCACGCCTTCTCAAGCTCTCTCCGCCAGCGGAGTGGAGCTGAGTTGGCCTCGCCAGTTTGAAGACAACGGCATCAAAGCCAGCATTTTCCAACCCCAGATTGAAAAATGGGAAGGAACCGACTTCGAGACGCGCTCGGCCGTAGCGGTTACTCCTCCGGGCTCCAATGCGCCGATCTATGGCGTGTTCTGGATGAAAGCGCGGGCGGATGTTGATAAGGCAGCGCGGATCGTTACTCTCAACGATATAGTCGTTACCCGGGCGAACTTTCCATCCGCGCCGAATCTTCAAAGTCAAAGTAATTATCTCGCGCTCATTCGCAAGCATGCGCCGCTCGCCAGCAAGATGATCGCGCTCGATCATCTTGAGGCGGAGTACGCGATCTCCGAAGCCGTTAAGAAGGCGCGCGCGGTCCCGGTGAAAAACGATCCCCCGCGGATCATTTACAGCACTACACCTGGGCTGCTTGTGTTGGTGGACGGCCCGCCAGTCTTCCGGCCCATCCCTGGTCTGAGTGTCGAGCGCGTCATCAATACTCGTGCCCTGATCCTGAAGTTCGGTGACCATGTTTACCTCTACGCTTCAGACCATTGGTACGAATCCGATTCCATTGACGGCATCTGGAACTTGGCAACCAATCCGCCCGCGGCACTGGAGCCGGCCCGACAAGCTGAAATAGCCAGTCAAAATGTGGACTTGATGCCGCCCGGCACCAACGCGGTCACCACAACGCCCACAATTTACTTGAGCACCATTCCCGCCGAATTGATTCAAACGGAGGGCCCGGCCAACCTGGTTCCCATTGAGGGAACAGATCTCATGCAGGTTCAAAACAGCGACAACGCGCTTTTCCTGTGCGACAGCGACCAGCATTATTACGTTCTGCTTTCGGGACGGTGGTTTAAATCAAGCACCATCGTAGGAACCTGGGAGTTCGTTCCGTACAAGCAACTACCGAGTGACTTTGCGAAGATCCCTCCGACGCATCCCAAAGCCAACGTGCTCGTCTCCGTCCCCGGGACTCCGCAAGCAAACGAAGCAGTCATTGCCAACTCAATTCCCCAGACGGCCACAGTGCAGCGGCACGAAGCAAAGCTGGACGTTACCTACGACGGCGCCCCGGCTTTCAAACCCATAACAGGCACGTCCCTCCAATACGCGGTGAATACACAAGCGCCCGTGATCGAAGTGAACGCACACAGTTATTACAGCGTAGAAAACGGCGTTTGGTTCGATGCGACGTCGCCCAATGGTCCGTGGGAGGTCGCGACGAATGTGCCGCCGGTCATTTACAGCATTCCCGTCAGCTCGCCTCTCCATTACGTAACTTACACGCAGGTCTATGGGTCAACCCCCGACGATGTGTACGTCGGTTACACACCTGGCTATCTCGGCACTGAGGTCTGCCCGGACAACGTCGTGGTTTACGGCACGGGCTGGTCCTACCCACCCTATATCGGAAGCTATTGGGTAGGCGGTCCGTGCACCTATGGATTCGGCGCGGGTTTCGCCGACAATTGGGATGTGGGCTTTGGCTTCGGATTCGGCGACGGACTCTGGCTCGGAACCTGGGCACATCCCTGGTGGGGGCCGTATGGATGGGGCTGGCACCACCATTATCCCTACAATCACGTCAGTCTCAATCACGTAAATATCTACAATCATTGGGAACACGGCATTGCCCATAGTGAGCACAATTATGGATTCAATTCGTGGAATGGCAGAGAGTGGTCCTCTCACTGGGGCACGCATTTTAATCCGTATTCCGGTCGCAGCATCCAGCATGCTGAACCGCTGATAGTTCACAGCGACAACCGCGACCCCCACTCCGCTGTAAGGCCGGGAATGCCAGATCACAATCTCCGCGATGGGACTTCGGCGCGGGTTAGCGCCTATGACGGGAATTTCCACTCGCATATTTCGAGCGCGCCCGCAGCGCCCGTTGCTCCCGCAGCGCCGAGAACGACATTAGCGCCAGGCTTAACCTATAATCAAAATCTTTACGGTGGTCGCGACGGCAGCGTCTATCGTCAAAGTCCTTCCGCAGGCTGGCAGCGTAACACCGGTTCGACTTGGCAGACCGTCCCGCGCAACCAGACGCCTGCATTGGAACAACACGCGCTCAGCCACAGCATGGGCGAACAGCGCTTTAACAACTTCCGCTCATTTGGCGGCGGCTTCTCGCATTCGGCCGGCGGCTTTGCCCATTCCGGCGGCGGCGGTCACCGATAAATCATGGAATCGAATTTATGTGGATCGTACGTTTAGCTCTCCGTCGGCCTTACACGTTCGTGGTGGCGTCTCTGCTGCTGCTATTGGTGACGCCGTTTGTGTTGTGGCGCACACCGACGGACATTTTTCCGTCCATCAACATCCCGGTGGTCAGTGTGGTTTGGGGTTACACCGGCTTGACCGCGAGAGATATCGAACAGCGCATGGTTTATGGGGAGGAACGGGCGCTCACGACGACGGTGAACAATATTCAACACATCGAATCCACTTCCTACAATGGCATGGGGGTGATCAAGATCTTCTTTCAACAAGGCGTCTCGCCCGAAGCGGGTGTGGCCCAGGTCACCGCGGTTTCACAGACGATCCTCAGGCAACTTCCGCCTGGTACGACTCCGCCACTGATCATCGAATACAACGCCTCCAGCGTTCCTATTTTGCAATATGGGATCAGCAGTCCGTCTCTCTCCGAGCAGCAAATCTTCGACCTGTCCATGAATACGATACGCGTTGGGCTCATTAGCGTTCCGGGAGTAGGAATCCCCTACCCGTACGGCGGCAAGCAACGAGTTGTCTCGGTGGATCTGGATCCCAAAGCTCTCGAAGCACAAAACATTTCGCAGCAAGACGTCGTCGACGCCCTCAGTTCCCAGAATCTGGTGTTTCCCAGTGGAACGGCCAAAATCGGCGCCAACGAGTACCCCATTGACCTCAACACGAGCCCACGCCTGATTGACCGGCTAAACGATTTGCCCATCAAGAGCGTCGAGGGGACGGTAATCCGAATCCACGACGTTGCGCAGGTCCGCGACGGGTACGTGCCCCAGCAGAACATTGTTCGTCAGGATGGAGTTCGCAGCACCCTGTTGAGCGTGTTTAAGAATGGCAGTGCCTCGACGCTCCAGGTCGCCAGTGGCGCCAAAGCCGCCATGGTGAATGTGTTGAAAACGGTCGCTGCCAAGTTGCAGGTCAAACAATTTGCGGATCAATCAATATTTGTGAAGGCAGCCGTCAGCGGCGTCGTGAGGGAAGGCGTGATTGCGGCGGCCCTGACTGCGTTGATGATTCTCCTCTTTCTCGGTTCGTGGCGGAGCACCCTCATCATTGCCATTTCCATCCCTCTTTCAGTCCTGGCTTCCCTGGCGATTCTAAGCGCGATCGGGGAGACCATTAACCTGATGACGCTTGGCGGTCTGGCTTTGGCGGTCGGCATCCTGGTGGACGATGCAACCGTGACCATCGAAAATGTCGAGCGGCATTTAAGGGCTGGCGAAGCTCTGGAAAACGGCATTCTGATTGGGGCTGGCGAAATCGCCTTGCCGGCCCTGGTCTCGACGCTGTGCATCTGCATCGTCTTCGTTCCGATGTTCTTTCTCCCGGGGGTCGCGGGATTCCTGTTCGCGCCGTTGGCTGCGGCTGTCGTGTTTGCCGTGCTGGCCTCCTACGCGCTGTCCCGAACGCTCGTGCCGACTCTGGTGATGTGGTTCGAGCGGAATGTGAATCACACGGAGCAGACACATGCGGCTCACGTCTCGCCTTGGATTCGCCCGTTGGTAATTTTTCAGCGCGGCTTTGAAAACAGGTTCGATCGGTTTCGGCAAGGCTATCAGAAGTTGCTGGGTACGATCTTCGCCCATCGCCTGCTGTTCGCGGCCCTCTTTCTCGCCTTCTGCGTCGCCTCGTGGCTGCTCGTCCCGTTCCTTGGACAGGATTTCTTTCCGAGCGTTGATGCTGGGATTTTCCGATTACATGTCCGCGCCCATAGTGGCACCCGAGTCGAGGAGACGGCCGTCTTGGTCGACCGAGTCGAAACCACAATTCGCCGTGAGATTCCCGCCAAGGACCTTGCAGGCATCATTGACAACATCGGACTGCCTATTTCCGGAATTAACCTGAGCTATAATGACAGCGGCACCGCCGGAACTGCCGACGCAGACATCATGGTCTCCTTGCCTGCCGGGCATCGGCCAACCCCTGAATACGTCCGGGAGCTGCGCTTGGCGCTGAATCGCGATTTTCCGGGCGTCACGTTCTATTTCCTGCCGGCGGACATCGTCAGCCAGACCATTAACTTTGGCCTGCCGGCTCCGTTCGATGTCCAGGTGCTCGGCCGCGACCTGGTCGGCAACCAACAGGTCGCCGCCGCGATTGCCGACAAAATCCGCCAGGTGCCTGGAGCAGTGGACGTGCGAATTCAGCAGCCATCCGATCTGCCGCGTTTCGAGTTTAGCATCAACCGGACGAAGGCTTCCGAACTCAACCTTTCGGAGCGCGACGTTGCCGAGTCGGTTCTGCTTAACCTGAGTGGCAGCGCCCAGGTACAACCCAGCTACTGGCTCGATTCGCATATAGGGGTCCAATATCTCCTGAATATCCGGGTGCCGGAGTACCGGATGACCTCGCTGTCTGATCTCAATTCCATGCCAGTGACGGCTGGCGTGCCCGGCACCGGGAATGAGCAATTGCTGGCGAACCTGGTCTCCTACGAGCGCACTAACAGCCAGCCAATCTATTCGCATTACAACCTCGTTCCAGTCGTGGATGTCTTCGGGGGCGTCGGCAACCGCGATCTTGGCGGTGTGCTCAAGGATATTAAACCGATTATCGCGCAGGCTCAGAGCTCGTTGCCGCAAGGTAGTTCGATCATGCTCCGGGGCCAGGCTGAAACCATGCAATCGAGCTTCATTGGCTTGAGTGTGGGTTTGTTAATGGCGGTGGCGTTGATTTATTTGCTGCTCGTCGTGAATTTTCAGAGCTGGCTCGACCCCTTCATCATTCTCACCGCGCTGACGGGAGCGCTGGCCGGCGTGATCTGGGGCCTTTACGTCACCGGTGCAACTTTGAGTGTCCCGGCGATGATGGGTGCGATCATGTGTCTCGGAGTGGCTACGGCAAACTCCGTGCTCGTGGTGACTTTCGCGCGGACCCATCTCCAGGAAGGAATGACGCCGCTCAAGGCGGCCTGGGAAGCCGGGACTGGACGTCTGCGGCCGGTGCTCATGACCGCGATGGCGATGATTATCGGCATGGTGCCAATGGCTCTTGGGTTGGGCGAAGGCGGCGAGCAAAACGCGCCCCTGGGCCGGGCAGTCATTGGCGGGCTGGTGATGGCCACCTTTGCGACCCTGTTTTTTGTGCCAGTCGTTTTCAGCGTCCTGCACCGAACAGCGCCTATGCCAGAAGAGAGCGAATCGAGCCAGCAAACCCCGCCACAGGGCGTCATACCGGCTCCAGCCAATGCGTAAGCACAACTTTATGAACACCGCTGAACTCTCTCAAAACCGAATTAATAGTCCTGAACCAACCGGCGAACCCGTGCGTTCATCAGAGGCGCTGCTCGACGGAACGGCGCTTGCCAGTCAGAAGGGAAAGAGCCCCAAACGCAGGTGGATTGCCGGAATCATCGTGTTAATTCTTCTCGGTGGACTCCTGCTCGGCTTCGTCCCGCGCTGGCGCGAGCGTCGTTCGGCCTGGGCGGATATGACCCAACTGGCGATCCCGAGCGTGTCCGTGGTTTCGCCTTCGCCAGGAAAGCCCGGGGACGGCTTGATTTTGCCTGCGGAGATTCGGCCCTGGAGGGAAGCGTCCATCTATGCGCGCGCGAACGGTTATCTCAAAGACTGGGTGGCGGATATCGGCGCGCATGTTAAGGCCGGGCAGTTGCTTGCTGAGATCGAGACGCCTGACTTGGACCAACAACTTGCGCAGGCACAAGCTCAACTCGTCCTGTCCCAGGCCAACCTTCATCTCGCACAGATCACTGACCAGCGCTGGCAGGAGTTGTTGAAAACGGCATCCGTCTCCGAACAAGCGGCGGCCGAAAAGGCTGCTGCCCGTGAAACAGCCGCCGCCAGCGTCGAGGCCGACCGGGCCAACATGAGACGGCTGCAAGAGTTGGTCTCCTTCCAGCGCGTCACCGCGCCTTTCGCCGGCACAGTCACCATCCGCTCGGTGGATATTGGCGACCTTATCGTTGCGGGCAGCGGGGGGCGGGAATTGTTCCATATCGCCCAAACCGAAAAACTTCGTGTGTACGTGCGCGTGCCAGAACCATCCGCGCTCGGCATCGCTCCCGGGCAGACTGCCACTTTAAGCACTCCGGCAACACCGGGGCGGTCGTTTGAGGCCAAAGTGATCACGACCTCAGAAGCGATCTCAACAATATCTCGGACCCTCTTGGCGGAACTCGAGGTGGACAACTCGAATAATCAAGTTCTGCCCTACAGCTATGGTGAGCTCAGTTTGAGGGAAATTAATTCCAGCCCGCTTCTAACATTACCCTCGAACACTTTGCTTTTTCGCGCCCAGGGATTGCAGGTCGGGGTGGTTAGTCCTGACGGCACGGTCGAATTGCGCCCAGTTCAGGTCGGCCGTGATTTCGGAGAAACGGTTGAGGTCAGGAGCGGTGTCACGCCGGACGACCAAGTTATTGTGAACCCCACCGACTCGCTGGTGAGTGGCATCAAGGTGCACATCCAAAGCGCTGTCAAGACAGTGGCGGAAAAATGATGAGCACACAGGAGACAGCGAAGGAAACAGAGAGAGATGAAATCGCGCGGATATGTGAATACGGTTGCGGCCGGATACTGGCACCGAATAGGAGCGATAACTGAATCCCTGGTCTGCGGGTTTCGGTCTGAGTTCTCTCTGTTTCCTCCTGTTCAATTCCGGTGGTTGGGACTTTCCCTCGCAGCCGTGGCGCTTCTCGCTGGCTGCGCCGTCGGCCCCGATTACAAGCGCCCGCAGGCGACGACCATTCCCGCGGCATACTCCGGCGCAACGAACGTTTTTGCGACGACGAACGGCTGGAAAATTGCCGAACCACAGGCCCGGATTCCCAAGGGCAACTGGTGGGAGATCTTTGGTGATGCGGAACTGAACGAGCTGGAAAGCCAGGCCTCCGCCGCCAATCAACAACTCAAAATTGCCGTCGCCCGCTTTGCCGAGGCACGCGCCCAGACTGATGTAACCAGGGCGGGGCTTTTCCCGAACATCTCGGTCTCAGGCTCGTACGTCCGCCAGCGCGGTTCAGCAAATACTCCGTCCACTATCACCGGCAAACCCGACGGAACCAGCGCCACATTTGATGATTTTTATGTACCCCTGAGTCTCGGCTACGAAGTTGATCTCTGGGGCCGGGTGCGCCGCAGCGTCGAATCCGCTCGGGCACAGGCACAGGCCAGCGCCGATGATCTCGAAACGATTAAACTGATGATCCAAGCCGAAGTGGCCGCGGACTATTTCACGCTGCGAGCGCTGGATGCTCAGCGGGCAGTCCTCAACTCCAGTGTCGAGGTCTTCACCAAATCTCTCCAGTTGACCCGCAATCTGCGCGCCGGGGGAGCGGTCTCCGATCTCGACGTGGCTCAGGCGCTGACGGTGCTTAAGACAACCGAGGCGCAGTTGCCCGCCGTGATGCTCCAGCGCGCTCAATTTGAGCATGCCCTGGCCCTCTTGGTCGGGCAACCCGCCTCGACTTTTCGGATTTCGGAACGCGCCCTTTCCGCTGCGCCTCCCTTGATTCCGTCGGGATTGCCCTCCGAGTTGCTGGAGCGAAGGCCCGACATTTCCGCCGCCGAACGGCGTATGGCCGCGGCGAACGCCAGCATCGGCGTGGCCAAGGCCGCCTTTTTTCCGATCGTTCAGTTGAACGGTCTTGCGGGTTTGGAGAGTCTCAATGCCGGCACCTTGTTCAATGCATCCAGCCGCCTGTGGGCGGTCGGACCGTCCATAACCCTGCCGCTCTTTGAGGGGGGAAGACTCCGCGCGGGTCTGCGGCTGGCGCAGGCGACTTACGAAGAAATGGTCGCCAGCTACCGCCAAAGCGTTTTGACAGCCTTCGCGGAGGTGGAAGACAACTTGGCAGCCCAGACGCTTCTCGCCAACCAATACGCTGCCGAGACCGAGGCCCTGGTCGCCGCCCGCAAACGGCTCGAAATCGCCAATAATCAATACCGTGACGGCCTCATCACCTATCTCGAAGTGGCGACGGCTGAGAGCACCGTGCTGAATGTCGAGTTTAGCGCCACCCAACTGCGTGGCCTACAACTCGTCGCGGCCGTCACCCTGGTGAAAGCACTTGGCGGGGGATGGCAGGAAACATTGAAACAATAATCAGTCGGATTAGGCCCTTGAGAATTTGGAACGCATAAAAGAAAAAACAAAAAGACATCATGAAAACAAAAACACTTGATCACATGAAAACGAAACAGCTCGGCAATTCGGATTTGTTCATCACGCCTGTGGGCTTCGGGGCTTGGGCCATTGGCGGCTCCGGTTGGGAGTTCGCATGGGGTGATCAGGATGACAACGCGTCCATCGCGGCGATTCATCGCGCATTGGAACTGGGAGTCAACTGGATTGATACCGCGGCGGTCTATGGCACCGGCCACTCTGAAGAAGTGGTGGCCCGCGCCTTGGCGAGTTGGCACGGTCCGCGTCCTTATGTCTTCACCAAATGTGGTCTGCGTTGGGATGGACAGGGGAAAGTCCATTACCTGTTGAAGGCTGATTCGATTCGCCGCGAGTGTGAAGACAGCCTGCGCCGCTTGCAGGCCGAAACCATTGATCTTTACCAAATCCATTGGCCCGTGGACGACACGGCGGAACTCGAAGAAGGCTGGACGGCAATGGCGCAACTCCAGCAAGAAGGAAAAGTCCGATGGATCGGTGTCTCCAACTTCAATGTCGAACAGATGCCACTGGCGCAGAGAATCGCGCCGATCACCTCGCTCCAACCGCCGTATTCCCTAATCCGCCGCGAAGTCGAAGAGGAGATTTTGCCCTTCTGCCACCTGGAAGACATCGGCGTCATCGTTTACTCGCCCATGGCCTCTGGCCTCTTAACGGGCGCCATGACACGGGAGCGCATTTCCAAACTGCCCAATGATGATTGGCGTAAACACCATCCCGATTTCAATGAGCCAAAGCTATCTGCCCACCTGGCATTAGTGGAACGATTACGCGCGATCGGCAAACGCCACAATTGTTTCCCGGGTGCAGTCGCGGTCTCCTGGACTTTGCGCCACCCAGCCGTCACCGCTGCGATCGTTGGCGCGCGCAAGCCCGAGCAGGTGGACGACGTGGTCGCCGCCGCCGCAATTCGCCTCACTCAATCGGATCTCGACGAAATTGAAGCTGTCGCCGAACTCGCGACCTAGCGCGTGTGTGAAAAATGGTAGCCGCCGACGTAAGGAGGCGGATTTACGAGAAGTTCTTATTAAGTGATTGAAGATGCGCATCTTATGCAGACCCACTTTCTCCATGCTCACGATTTGCTGACGCTGCGGCGCCAGAACGACAACGCGTCGTCCGGTCTGTTGAACTTGCTCGACCAATTCGCGCAGAACAAAACTCTTGCCTGTTCCCGCGCCACCACGAAAGAGCGAGACGGTATTCGTTGAACCGAGCAACGCGTCGAGGGCCTTACGTTGCTCATCGTCCAAGGCTGGATTGGCGGAAAGCGGATTCGCAACCAGCGGATGGCAGTCGCCCACACCCTCCTTCACTGTCTGGACGATTTCCCACTCGCGCAGCAACACGTCGCGCAACGTCACTTCGCCAGGACGGTCTGCGTCCCGGATGTAACGGCGTCGCTGGGTAAAGTCCTTGAGTTCAGAAACCGAAAAGCCCTCGCCCCGCGCTCGGCCTAGCGCTTGCTGCCACACCTGGCATTCCAGAACAACCGAGTTCCGATCAAACAGATGTTCTTCGGCCCACTGAACTGCTTCTTCAATACGGATCCTCTTGTCCTCAAGCGCAGTGGTTTCCAGACCTTTCAGAAGCTGGCGCAAGGCAGCGCGCTCGTCGTGAGCCAATTGCGAGTCCCACAAAGTCCGCAGTTCATCCCGGCTCAAATCCTTCTCCTTCCGTGCTCGCTCCGCCGTTGCCAGTTGCTCGCGTAAATCCTGAATGTTTGTGCCGACAAGTTCTGGTCTGTCCGCCAGCAACTTCGCCAGCGCCTTATCTATCTGCGCGTCTCGTTTGGAAAAACGCTCGCAGAGTTCTCCGGAAATACCCTCGACTTGGAAATCGCCGTGCGCCCGGTTGTGAATCCGGTAGCCGAAAGCCCGCAGTTCGCGGGCGAGTTCGTGATAGTACGCATTCTCAGCGAACTTTCGCGCTCGCAAGAGATCGTAATTCTGAAGCGCTTTCCAACCCTTCTCGACGGAATCGAATGTCGCATTGAACACGATGCAATGCGTGTGCAAGTGCGGATCAAGGGCGCGCGATGTGTCGTGCGTGAACAGCGCCGAAACGAAGTTTCCCGTCAGCCGATCATTCTGTGCGCCACCTGCCCGGATGCGAGTCGCAGCAAACGCCTCGAATTCCCTCAGCGCAGATCGTACGGCACGCGCATGGGCTTCGAGAATCCTTTCGTCCCCGCCCAGGAATCCTGCGATAGAAACCGACTTTGGCGGTGAGAACGTGAAGTCGTAGAATATCCGCCGATTGGCCACGCTCTTGTCGCCTGCCGCCCGCGTGGTGTTCAGTCGTTGCGTTAGCGTCTCGCCTGTGGAGGGATTTTGATTCTCGCACAGCCGCAAGAAATCATCGGCTCGGACCTTCCCGGACAGTCCGAGTCTCTCCGCACCTGCGCCCATCCATTCGCCCGACACCCGCTGGCCCTCATTGTAGTAATCACCGACGCAGAGGTGTTCCGCAAAGTATTGCTCTGCGTTCTTGAGATTGTATTGCGTCTTTGCACCGCACACGGCTGCGCCGATGAAGTTCGCCTGTGGACTAATACTCCACAGCCCTGCGCCAAGAAATGAGCCACCGGTCACGATGCAGTCGCGGATGAGGTAGTACGCGCCGTAGGTGCGGGCGCGAAGTTCGGGCGAAGCTTGGGCAATGATGAGCGCCTTGCGGGCAGGTTCGCCGAATTCCTTCAGGCCGCGTATGACAAACGCGATGGCGAGCCAGATGAAATTGTGCGCGAACAGCAGCGAGACGGGAAAGAGCGTGAAGAAGACGAACGTCGCCAACACGAATGGTCGCTGGCCGTGTTTGTCGGCGAGATGAGCAACCGGGATGTAACAGAGCATCGCTGTCACCATCTCGATGGCGACGAGCCAGCCGAACTGCTCCGCGTTCAATCCGGCGTGGTTCATTGCCCAGAGAATAACGAATGCGTACGGCAGCCGCTCGCAGAAGCGGATGAGGATGTCGCTCACCAGTAATTCGCGGAGCGTAGGGTTAAAAGATTTTACCACCGCAAAGAAGCTGATGCCGGATTTGTTTGAACTGAATTCCCTCTCCAATGTTGGCTCGGCGATGAACCATTGGAAGACAGCCGTGGCCACGCTCAGAACAATGCAGCCGAGCAGCGCGTACCGGACGCCTTGTTCCCACCCGAAGCGCGTGATGAGCCAACCGCCGAGCAGCGGGCCAACCATCATCGGCAGGCGGCGCACCATTGACTGCACGCCGATACCCATCGTGTGCTGTCGCTTGTCGAGCGACGTGGCAATGACGGTGAAGGTCGCAGGCAACGAGAGCGCGCTCCAAGCGAGAAAAAGGAACACCCCGAACACGAGCGCAAGCCAGTGTTGCCAGACGAGCACGAGGACGTAACCGGCAAAGGAAAGCGCGTTGAATAGAAGCAGCGAACGACGTTGTCCCCAATGGTCGGTCAACCAACCGCCTGGGTATGCGTAAAGGGCACCGAGCAACGTTTGCAGCGCATCGAATAACCCGATGATGAATACGCCCGCGCCAAGGGTTTCGAGATACTTGGGCGCGAAACCAAGCCAGAGTCTCTCGCCCGTCATCGCGAGCACCAACGCGACGAGCAGCAACGAAGTGTTGCGTCGCAGAGCGAGGAAATCAGCAATTCGCCGCCAGCCGTTCACTCTTTGGTCGCTGAGGCGACGCGGCGTTTGCACTCAGCGTAAAGCGCGTCATAGACAATGAACTCCTTTGCCAGAATCTCGTGGTCACTGAAACCCAGCGCGTTGAAACCGTGGGCAATCCATCGCAGACCTTCACCCGCCGGATGCGGATTCGCCGGATGCGAGTCCGCAGCACGAACGATTTCGGCAAGCAGCCGTAGCGCGGGGTCATCAAGCCGATACTTTTTCAGGATGGAATCGAATGACACGTATTCGCCGTGGTGTCCAAGTTCGCAGCCCTCAATGTCGAATGGCGTCGCGCCGACTTCGCGCGCATTGGCCTCGACCTGTTCCGCGGGCACGAAAATAAATTCAGCCTTCGGGTCAACGAACTTCCTTATGAGCCACGGGCACGCGACTCGGTCCACTTTCACATTTTGGCGTGTGATCCATTTCATTGCGTGCGTGAGTATGCCTCGAGGGCGATACTCGTGTCCGCTTAACTTTTCTTCAGAATTGGGCGCTCGCCGCGACGGCGGAAAATGGGATAATCGGTGCCAGTGGCCAAAATTCTTGTCATCGAGGACGAACCAAAAACAGCCAACGCAATCCGCAGCGGCCTGCGTGGCGAAGGCTACGATGCCAACGTAGCGAAGACCGGTGAAGATGGTTTTTTTCAACTCAACACCGAACCGTTCGACCTCGTAATTCTCGATTGGATGCTGCCGGGACACGATGGCATTGAGATTCTGAAGACGCTCCGTGCCCGCGGCACGGAGACACCGGTCTTGTTGCTCACGGCCCGCGATGCAATCGAGGACCGTGTGCTTGGACTCGACAGCGGAGCGGACGATTACTTGATGAAGCCGTTTGCTTTTGCCGAGCTGTTGGCCCGTGTACGGGCGCTGTTGCGGCGAGCGGGCGACACCGAGACGTTCCGAAAGCAGATCGGCGACCTCATGCTGGACATCGAGAACCGTCGCGTCACGCGCGCCTCTCAAGAGATTGCGGTGACACCCCGCGAGTTTGAGCTGCTCGCCTACTTGCTCCGGCATCACGGGCAAACCGTCACGCGCCAGATGCTCGCCAAGGACGTGTGGCGCGAGCCGCACCGAGCCACACCGCTCGACAACGTGATTGATGTCCACGTCGCCCATTTGCGCCGCAAGATTGATGAAGGCCGCCGCGTGAAACTCATTCACACCGTGCGCGGCGTCGGATTCGTACTGCGAGAGGAGAGTCCAGCATGAAGAACTGGTGGAAACGCCGTTCGCTGAAGCTTCGCCTGACGCTCTGGTACGCTGTTGCGACGACGATCGTTCTCGCCGTGTTTGCGTGGGTTGCTTACGAAGTCGTCGAGCATCGGCTCGGCGCTGAACTCGACCGACAACTGCGGATTGACTTCGATCTGGTCGAAGCTCAACTGGACACGGGTCCTTCGGGAACGATTCGCTGGCTCGTCCAAGGTGCACATGGTGACGAAGGTTTCGCTCGCCTTTCCGCATGGTTCGAGGTTTGGTCGGAAGACGAGCAACTCCTCCTTCGTCACTGGCCAGTACGCGACGCGGACATCAAGAAGTCGTTGCCGGCACCAGTCGAATCGTCGCTACGCTTTTACACCGTCGAATTGGAAGGCGACTTTCACGTGCGCCTGATGGAACGGCCTGCGCGCGTGCATGAACGCGGCGTCATCGTCCGTTTGTTTCGTGACGAAAGCGACATGCGCCGCACGCTTCGACAGATCGTCGAAGTATTTTTCCTCGCCACGCCGCTGGCCGTTGCGCTCGCGTCGTTTGGCGGATACTTCGTCGCACGACGTTCGCTCGCGCCTGTTGCGGCAATGGCCGACCAAGCGAAACAGATCACTTCAGAATCGTTGACTGAACGACTGCCCAATCCGAATCCCCACGATGAACTCGGGCAGCTTGCCGCTGTGTTTAATCAGACCTTGCAACGGCTGGAGAACTCCTTCGCGGAGCTTAAACGATTTACGGCCGATGCTTCGCACGAACTTCGCACTCCCCTTACGGCCCTGCGCACCGTGGGTGAAGTCGCCTTGCGCCAATGTGACAATCCCGTCGCCCTGCGCGAAACCATCGGCAGCATGTTGGAAGAGGCCCAGCGGCTCAACGACCTCATCGAGTCGCTGCTCACGCTGGCGCGGATGGAGAGCGGTAAGCTGTCCATTAAGCCCGAGCCGGTCAAGCTCGCCGAACTCGCGAAAGAAGTGCGCGAGAACTTGAATGTGCTCGCAGCGGAGAATCAGCAAACCATCGAACTATCTGGCGACGACGGCCTGACCGTTGCTGCCGACCGACTCCTGTTACGACAGGCATTGACGAACATCGTCCACAACGCAGTGCGCTACGCACCGCCGCAGACGCGGATCTCCATTCGCACCGCCGCTCGCGACGGGGATGTCTGTATTGAAGTTGCCGACCAAGGGCCGGGAGTTGCTTCCGAACATCACACGAAGCTTTTCGAGCGATTCTATCGCGTGGACAAATCCCGCTCCCGCGCCGGAGGCGGTCACGGCCTTGGCCTGGCCATCGCCAAGCGCTCCGTCGAACAGCAGAGCGGACGGATTGAGTTGGAAAGCGAGCTCGGGAAGGGCAGCGTTTTCCGTATCGTGCTTCCATCAGTGTAGAAGCATGAAGATGAGTGCTTGAACGACTCTCCTCGAACGGGCACAATCTGTGGCCGATGACATTCCGTGAATTGAGACGAGCGAACAAGCAGACTCGCGCTGCCACAGCATTGGTCGCGCAAGGACTGATGGCTCTGTTGTTCACGTTCTACGTTTATTACATCCGGTTTCATCTGCTAAGCGAGCCGCATTGCGATGATTGCTTGTCGTCACAAATATCTGCCGCGCATTTCGACGACCACGACGATGCCGACAAGGACGGCCATGACGGACATCACAAACCGCATCCGTCGTCCGAGCACTCCATTCAGATTCTACCGAAGTCCGAGTCCGTCGCCCTGCACATCGTTTTTCTTCCTGCGATGCCCATCACCATCGTTGCTACGCCGGAGTCACAATTCATCGCCGAATTCGCGGAACACATCTGGCCTCCGGGAGAATCACCCCCAGCGCCATCGCAGCCTCGCGCTCCGCCTCTCGCCTAATTCTTTCCTCGTCTCAGCGCGCCGACTCATCCGGCGCGCGACGCCTCCATCTGCCTGAACGCCTCACAGGCGGAAACCATTTTCCAGGCGCATTCCCTTTTGGGGCGAGAATCCGTTTTGCGTTTATGAATCAAGTCTCTGTTCAACTTTCCAGTGTGCGAGGGCTGGTCGCCGTCGTGGTGACCGGAATCAGCGGCGCGCTTTACCTTTCCAACGCAGCGGAGTTGCCGCCGCCTGCAAACACCAATGCGCCATCCATCGCACTCGATGCGCTTGTTGCCGATGTATTGGAGCACAATCCCGAACTGAATTTCTACCGCGCCGAAATCGCCGCAGCCAAAGGCGAGCGACGGACGGCAGGCACGCTGGCGAATCCTGACGTGTCAGCGACGCTCGGCAACAAGCGCGTGAGTGGCGTTGGCGATGGCGTGGCCTGGTCGGTGACCGCGCAACAGACATTTGAATGGCCGGGGCGCATGCAGTTGCGCAAGGCGATTGCGAACCAGCAAATCAAACTCGCGGAACTGGGCTTCGCGCAATTCAAGACGGCGCTGGCGGCGAGGACCCGCGCTCTCGCCGTGATGTTATTCACAGCGCAGGAGAAAGCCGCTGCGACGCGGGAAGTCGCGGATCGTTTCCAAGCTTTGCGCGAGGTGCTGGTGCAACGCGACCCCGCCGGACTCACGCCCGCGCTGGAAAGGCGCATCATTGAAGCGACCGAACTTACGTTGCATCGGCGCGCGAGTGAGGCGGCGACGGCTGAGCAAGCCGCGTTGCTGGAGTTGAATCAACTCCGCGGCCAGCCGTGGATGCAGACGGTGAAGGTGCAGCGGCCCGCACTCAGCCTGCCTCCTGCTCCCAATGTGGATTCACTGCTCGCGGCTGCGCTCACGAACAACTTCGAGTTGCAGATGCGCCGCGCGGAGTTGGAACAGCAAGGCTTCCGAGTCTCGCTGGCGAAGAACGAGCGGAACCCAGCGTTCAGTGTTGGGCCGTACGTAGCGCAGGAACGCACCGGCGACAGCGAAACGCAAATCGGCATTGGAGTGAGCGTGCCGCTGCCGTTGTGGAACCGGAATAAGGGAAACATCGAAACGGCGGAAGCGCGTCAGCAGCAGGCGGCCACTTCCATGTTCGTTACGCAGCGCCAAATCGAACGGCAGATTGCTGAGAACGCGCTGCGCTACCAAGCCAAGCTCACCGAAATGGGCAAGTGGCGTGCTGATTCCATTCAACAGTTTCAGGAAGCGGCGGCGCTGGCGGACCGGCATTACCGGCTCGGTGCGGTGCAGATTGCCACTTACGTCGAACTGCAGAAGCAATATCTCGACGCCGTCGAAGCGTTGCTCGACACGAAAACCGAAGCGCTCGAAGCCAGCCAACAGTTGGAACTGCTTACAGGCGTTCTACTCGGCGGCACCAATGCCCCGGCGAAGGAGGAACCGAAATGACCTACACCATTCTCAAATTCGCCATCTCCGCCGCGGTGCTCGTGGCGGTGTCGGAAATTTCCAAGCGCAGTTCATTCGCCGGCGGTTTGCTCGCGTCGCTTCCGCTCACGTCGTTGCTCGCAATGATCTGGCTTTGGCGCGACACGCACGACAACGGAAAAATCGCGGCGCTCTCGACAAGCATTTTCTGGCTCGTGCTGCCATCACTCGTGCTGTTCATCGTGCTTCCGGTGCTGCTTAAACGCGGTGTTGCGTTCTGGCTTTCGCTTGGTGCTTCCGTAACCGCGATGCTCTCCAGCTACGGTGTGATGGTGTTTGGCCTCGGAAAATTCGGAATCAAACTCTGACACCATGATTGCCCGCATCCTCGAATTCTCGCTGCGCCAGCGCGCCATCGTTTTGCTTGGGGCGGTTGCCTTGCTTGGCGTGGGCTTGTGGTCGGCAACGCATCTGCCGATTGATGCCGTGCCGGACATCACCGGCGTGCAGGTGCAAATCAACACCGAAGTCTCGGCGCTCGCGGCGGAGGAATCGGAAAAGCTGATCACGCAAGTCATCGAGCGGGAAATGGCCGGACTGCCGGGCATGGAAGAGATGCGCTCGCTCACCAAGTTCGGCCTTTCACAAGTCACGCTCAATTTCACCGATGGCACGGACATTTATCGCGCGCGCCAGCTTGTTGCCGAACGTTTGCAAGGCGTGCTCGAGCAGTTGCCCACCGGTGCGTTACCGAAACTCGCGCCCATTACCACCGGCCTCGGCGAAATTTTTTATTACAACGTCCAGTATGCCGCCAATGCGACGAACAAACCCGCGACGGAATTGGATCAACTCATCGAACTGACCGAAATCCAGAAATACATCATCAAACCCATGCTGCGCACGATTCCGGGCATCGCGGAGATCAACGAAAGCGGCGGTTACGAAAAACAATTTGTCATTCAGCCCAAGCCCGACGCGTTGACGCAAGTGAATATGACGTTTAGTGAACTGGCCGACCTTGTGGCACAAAATGCCGAGAATTCCGGCGGCGGCATCATCAGTCGCGGCGGAGAGCAACTGACCATTCGCGCCGTCAGCCGCGTCACCGACGAGGCAGAAATTGAAAATCTCCCTTTGAAATTTGGCGCGGCGGTGAAGCCGCTCCTCGTCAAGGACGTTGCGGAAGTGGAGCTCGGCACGAAGTTCCGCACGGGCGCGGCCACGTTGAACGGCAAGGAAACGGTCATTGGCACGACGATGATGCTCGCCGGACAAAACAGCCGCGAAGTCGCGCAGCGGGTCAAAGCTCGCATCAAGGAAATCCAGTCGAAGCTTCCCGAGGGCGTGGAACTCAACATCCAATACGACCGCTCGCTGCTGATTGACCGCACTATTGCCACGGTGAAGAAGAATCTTTTTGAAGGCGCAATCCTCGTCGTCGCGATTCTGCTCTTGCTCCTTGGCAACTGGCGGGCCGCGTTGATTGTGGCTCTGGCGATTCCGCTTTCATTTTTGTTCGCGCTCATGGGCATGGAACGTTTCGGCATTTCTGGAAACCTCATGAGCCTCGGCGCGATTGATTTCGGCCTCATCATTGACGGCGCGGTCGTCATCGTGGAAAACATCGTGCGGCAAATGGAGCAGCGCCAGCACAAGCTCGGGCGTGTGTTGACCGAGGAAGAACGCACACACACGGTCCTTTCCGCGAGCAAACAAGTCGGCTCGCCGATGTTCTTCGGCGTCATGATCATCACCGTCGTCTATGTTCCCATTCTCGCGTTGACCGGCATCGAAGGAAAAATGTTCCATCCCATGGCGCTCACCGTGATGCTCGCGCTGGCTGGCGCGCTGCTGCTGACCATCACGCTGATGCCGGTGCTTTGCTCGTTTCTGCTGCGCGGAAAAATTGCGGAAGGTGACAACTTCATCATGCGCCTCGTCAAGCGCGCGTATGTGCCGACGATCGAGATCGCGTTGCGGCTGCGCTGGACCGTCGTCTTCGGCGCGCTCGCGCTTTTCGCGGTTTCAATCCTGGTCTTCACGCGGTTGGGCGCGGAGTTCATTCCGAAACTCGACGAAGGTTCGATCACCTCCATGCTCTACAAACCCGTCGGCATGAGCATGGAGGAATCGCTCAAGACCGACATCGAGGTGGAGAACGTGTTGCTCAAGGACTTTCCCGAACTGACGCGCATTTTTTCCCGCATCGGCACGAGCGAAATTGCCAGCGACCCAATGCCGCCGAACGAAAGTGACGTTTACATTTTTTACAAACCGATTGACGAATGGCCGAAGACCGCCGGCCGTCCGAGAAACAAAGCCGAGTTGCGCGAACAGATGGAAGCGCGCCTGAAGAAAATAAATCCCGATTACAGCATCCTGTTCGCGCAGCCGATTGAGATGCGTTTCAACGAAATGCTCGAAGGCACGAAAGCCGAACTGGCCGTGAAAATTTTCGGCAATGACTTTGATGTGTTGGAAATACTCGCCGAACAAATCAAAGGCATCCTGGAAAAGATGCCGGACACCGCGCAGGTTGAATTCGAAACCGAAGGCCGCACGCCGCAATTGGTAATCAACGTGAAACGTGACATGCTCCGGCGCTACGCGCTCCAGGCCGCCGAAGTCAACAAAGCCATCAACGCCTCGCTCGCCGGTCAGGAGGCGGGCAAGGTCGTGGAAGCCAATCATACCCACGACATCATCGTGCGCATGCCCGAAAATCTCCGTGCGAACGACGAGCAAATACAAAAGTTGCCGGTGCGCGTCGGCGACAGCGGGCTGGTGCCGCTGGGCCAGTTGGTTGAATCCCAAACGCTTAAAACGGTCGAGCCTATCCGGCGCGATTCCGGTCAACGCCGCGCGGCGCTGATGGTGAATTTGAAATCGCGCAACATCGAAGGCTACGTCCTCAGCGCCGATGCGCTCATCAGGCAGCAAGTGAAATTGCCAGAAGGCTACATCGTCGAATTTGGCGGACAATTCGAGCACTTGCAGGAAGCGCGCACGCGGCTTTTCGTTGTCGTGCCCACAACACTGCTCCTGATCGTCGTCTTCGTTTTCATTTCGTTCGCCAGCGTGCGGCAGACGTTGATCATTTGCACCGGCGTTCCGCTCGCGGCGACCGGCGGCGTGTTTGGACTGTGGGTGTGTGGAATGCCGTTCAGCATCTCGGCGGCGGTGGGTTTCATCGCCCTGAGCGGCGTCGCCGTGCTCGATGGTCTCGTGATGCTCAGTTACTTCAACCAACTGCGCGAGGAAGGTAAAAGCGTGCGCGATGCCGTGGTGGAAGGCTCGCTCACGCGCCTGCGTCCCGTCTTGATGACCGCGCTCGTGGCGAGTTTCGGTTTCGTGCCGATGGCGCTGGCGACCGGGGTCGGCGCGGAAGTACAAAAGCCGCTCGCCATCGTGGTGATCGGCGGGCTGATCAGTTCCATGTTTCTGAAGCTGATTTTGCTGCCGGTGCTTTACGAGTGGTTTGAAAAGCAGCACCGCCGCGTCCAATCAACAGTTCCCGAACCCGTAGAAACAATAGGATGATAATTCATTATGAACGCATATGACTCATGTCTGTCCCGTCGTCGTTTCCTGCAGCGCTCCGTTTTAGTCGTGGGCGCCATCGGCATTGCCCCTGCAATCTCCACGCGCGCTGAACAACGCGCGCCTCTTTTTAAAATCTCGCTCGCCGAATGGTCGCTCCATCGCGCGCTCCGAGCCAACAAGCTGACTAACCTCGACTTCCCGCGCATCGCCAAATCGGAGTTCGGCATCACTGCCTGCGAATACGTCAATCAATTCTGGATGGACAAGGCCAAGGACGCGGCGTATCTGGCCGAACTGAAAAAGATCACCGGCGGCGAGGGCATCACCAACGTGCTCATCATGTGCGACAACGAGGGCGACCTCGGCAACGCGGATGAGTCGAAACGCAAGCAGGCCGTGGAGAATCATTTCAAATGGGTGGAGGCCGCCAAGACGCTCGGCTGCCATTCGATTCGTGTGAACGCCCGCTCGACCGGCAGCCCCGACGAACAAACCGACCGCGCCGCCGACGGCCTGCGGCAACTCGGCGAGTTCGCCGCGCAGCACAAGCTCAACGTGATCGTCGAAAACCACGGTGGCCTTTCCTCCCACGGCGACTGGCTCGTGGCGACGATTAAAAAGGCGGGATTGAAAAATCTCGGCACGTTGCCGGATTTCGGGAACTTCACGGAATATGACCGCTACAAAGGTGTGGAAGAAATGATGCCCTTGGCCAAAGGCGTCAGCGCCAAGTCATACGATTTCGACGAGCAAGGCAACGAAACAAAAATAGACTACCGGCGCATGATGAAGGTCGTGCTGGCCGCCGGTTATCATGGCTTCCTGGGTATCGAATACGAGGGCGACAAGCTGGATGAATATGCCGGTATTCGCGCCACGAAGAAACTCCTCGAAACCGTCCGCGAAGAGTTGAGCCGGGCGTGATTGCGGGAGACTAAGACTGCGTGAACTCGTTTTCTGATTACCTGGCGCAGGGCAACGCGTGGCTTTATATCCCCGCTGCCATCGTGCTCGGCGCGTTGCACGGTTTAGAACCGGGCCACAGCAAAACCATGATGGCGGCGTTCATCGTCGCCATTCGAGGGACGGTGAAGCAGGCGGTTCTCCTGGGGCTGGCAGCTACGGTTTCGCACACGGCGCTGATTTGGATTCTCGCGTTTGTCGGCCTCCATTACTCCGGCAAGTTCGCCGCCGAAGATGCGGAGCCGTATCTGCAACTCGCCACCGGCGTCGTTGTCATCGCTTTGGGAGCGTGGATGGTCTGGCGCATTCGGCGGATGCAAAAGCCCACGACGCACGGGCCGCACGGCGCCCCTTTGCTCAAGACCGAGGAGGGTTTGGTGGAAGTGAGCGTATTCGAAACCGGTGTGCCGCCGCGATTCCGCCTTTATTTCTTTGACGAAGCGAGGCTCGCCATCGCACCGCCATCGGACATCCATGTGACATGCCAGACCTATCGCCCCGAGGAAGCTGGCAAAGGTGCGGGACAAATTTTCCAATTCAAGTCGCACGGCGCGTATCTCGAAGCGACGGAGGAATTGCCCGAACCGCACGAGTTCGAATTGAAACTCACGCTGCGCAGAGCGGGAGTTGCGAGCACGCTCGAGACAAAATTCGTTGAGGAACACGACCATCACCACGAGCACGGTCACGACCTGCAAGACCAGGACGAGCACGAACGCGCGCACGCGCGTGATTGGCAACAACGTTGCGCCAACCGGGAGGTGACGACGGGACAGCTCATCCTCTTCGGCCTGACGGGTGGACTCATTCCGTGTCCGTCCGCATTTGCGGTGCTATTGGTTTGCCTGCAAGTGAAACAATTCGCGCTTGGTTTCGCGCTGGTGCTGGCGTTCAGCCTCGGCCTTGCGCTCACGCTGGTGACCGTCGGTTCACTGGCCGCGCTCTCCGTAAAACACGCCACGAAGCGTTTTGCAGGTTTGCACAAGCTCGCGGCGAAAATGCCTTACGCCAGCGCTGCGTTGATGACTCTCATTGGATTGTTCGTTTGCATTCAAGGCGTAAGGCACTTGTTGCATTGAAGGGGCGGAAATTCTGCGAATAAATTTTCAAAGAGAGCGCTTCCGTGCTGCGGTTAATTAGAATCGTGCTGGCCGTCCCTGGATTGCATTTTCTGCGTTTGCAATCGAGGAACTGGCCTTCTCAAATCGGCGGACGCTATCGCCAAGAATCGTCCCGATGGGAGCTTCGAATGTCGCTCCGTTTCTGAATGAATCCTTAACGAAAATTCAGTAACACAACGAGTAGTCCTTCCTTAAATTGCTGGCATCTCAAGTCTAAAACGATCCCGTCACTGCAAAATGCGGCTGGCGCATTTTAGAAAAACGAAAACTTTAACAGTGATTTGCCTATGAATCTCGTTCAACCGGCGATGCGCCGCCCTCTCACGATTGTGGTGGCGGTGATTGCTGTGGCGCTTGGCTCGGTCCTGGCATTGCGCCAGATGCCACGTGACATTTTCCCCACGTTGGGTATTCCCACCATTTACGTCGCACAACCATTCGGCGGCATGGACCCGGCGCAGATGGAAGGCTACCTCACCTATTACTACGAGTATCACTTCCTTTACATCACCGGCATCGAGCATGTGGAGTCGAAGTCGATTCAGGGTGCCTCCATCATCAAGCTCCAATTTTATCCGGGCACGGACATGTCGCAGGCGATGTCCGAAACAGTGGCCTATGTCAACCGCGCCCGCGCTTTCATGCCGCCGGGCACAGTGCCGCCGTTCATCATGCGGTTCGACGCCGGCAGCGTTCCGGTGGGAAATCTGGTTTTTTCCAGTGAGACCCGCTCGGTCGGCGAGATGCAGGATGCCGCGCTTAATCTCGTGCGTCCGCTCTTTGCCACGCTGCCAGGCGTGTCCGCGCCGCCGCCGTTTGGTGGCAGCGCACGCAGTATTGTGATTAACGTCAAGCCCGATCGCCTTCGTTCCTACAACATGGCGCCCGACGAAATCGTCGCGGCCATCACCGCGGCGAACATCATCAGTCCTTCTGGAAACATGCCCATCAAAAGGAAGTATCCGATGGTGCCGCTCAATTCGGTGGTGAGGAACATCAAGGACCTGGAAAGCGTACCGATTCGCACGGGGACGTATCCCACTGTCTTCCTGCGCGACATCGGCGAGGTGAGGGACGCCTCCGACATCATTACCAGCTATGCACTGGTGAACGGTAGGCGCACCGTTTACATCCCCGTCACCAAACGATCAGACGCCTCTACTCTTTCGGTGGTCAATCTGGTGAAGAAAAACATCCCCAAATTCCAAAGCGTGGTGCCGGCTGATGTGAAGGTCAGCTATGAATTTGATCAGTCGCCCTACGTGACCGGGGCCATTGCGGGACTGACTTTGGAAGGCGCTTTGGGCGCTCTACTAACAGGCTTTATGGTGCTCTTGTTTTTGCGCGATTGGCGGAGCGCTTTGATTGTCGTCATCAACATCCCTCTCTCACTGATGGGCGCGGTGTTGGCGCTGTGGATTACGAAGCAGACCATCAACATCATGACGCTCGGCGGGTTGGCTTTGGCCATCGGCATCCTCGTCGATATGTCCACAGTCGTGATTGAGAATATCCACACGCATCTGGGACGACGCAAAGCAGTCGGCCGTTCCGTGGTGGATTCCGGCCGGGAAGTCGCCTTGCCGCTGCTCATCGCGATGCTGTGCGTGCTGGCGGTATTTGTGCCCTCGTTCTTCATGGTCGGGGCAGCCAAGGCGATGTTCTTGCCGCTGTCACTCGCGGTTGGGTTCTCGATGGTCGCCTCTTATCTTTTGTCGAGCACGCTGGTGCCCATTCTGTCAGTTTGGGTTCTGCGTGGCCATGAGAAGGCTGCCGCGGGCCAACCGATAGTCGAAAGTCAATTTGCCAGATTCCAAAAACGGTATGCCGCCCTCGCACAAAGAGTGGTGGGACTGCGCTGGCTGGTGGTGGGGGCGTATCTTGCGCTGGCAGCGATATTGATTGTTTTCATTGGGCGGCGGCTTGGCACCGAGATTTTCCCCAGGGTGGACGCGGGTCAGCTTCAAGTCCGCCTGCGCGCGCCCACAGGCACTCACGTCGATGGCACGGAAGCCATCGCATTGCAGGCGTTGGACATCATCAAGAACGAAGTCGGCACAAATAATGTCGAAATCACCCTCGGTTTCATCGGAGTTCACCCTTCGAGTTATCCCATCAATTTGATTTACCTCTGGAACGGCGGCTCGGAGGAAGGAGTGGTTCAGGTTCAACTGAAGCCCGGCACGTCGATTCGCATCGAAGAACTCAAGGAACGGCTGCGTAAAAAGTTCGCTGCGGAATTGGCGGAAGTGAGCTTCTCGTTCGAGCCGAGTGACATCGTGAGCCGCGTGATGAGTCTCGGCGCACCCACGCCGATTGAGGTGGCGGTCAGCGGCCCGAATCTGGCGGCTAATCGCGAGTTCGCAGAGAAAGTGAAGGACAAACTCCAAAACATTCCAACATTGCGTGACGTGCAGTTCGGCCAGGCACTGGATTATCCGACCGTGGACGTGGCGGTAAATCGCGAACGCGCCGGCATCATGGGGGTAAAGATGGCCGAAGTTTCGCGGTCGCTTGTCGCAGCGACCTCATCGAGCCGGTTTGTCGTTCCGAACTTTTGGGCCGATCCGAACAGTGGTGTGGCTTACCAAATACAAGTGCAAATCCCACAAACCTACATGGATTCGGTTGAAGAAGCCGAAAACATTCCGGTCACTTATCGAAATGGCCAGGCCGTCTTGCTCCGGAACATCGCAAGCGTCACCGAGGGCACCGCCGTCGGCCAATACGAACGCTACAACATGCAGAGGATGATAACGGTGACGGCCAACATTGCCGGCGCGGACCTGGGAAGTGTTGCGCAGCAAGTGACGAAGGCGATTAAGGAACTGGGCAACCCGCCGCCAGGGGTCAGCGTCGCTGTGCGCGGACAAGCCGTGCCGCTGCAACAAATGTTGGATGGCCTGCGAACCGGCCTCTTGCTCGCCGTGGTTGTGATATTCCTGCTGCTGGCGGCCAATTTCCAATCGGTGAAGTTGTCAATCATCGTGGTCTCCACCGCTCCCGCAGTGATTGGAGGCGTCGTGCTGACGCTCTGGTTGACCGGAACGACGGTCAACATTCAATCGTTCATGGGCGCAATCATGGCCATCGGCGTGGCGGTGGCCAATGCGATTCTCCTGGTCACGTTCGCCGAACGAAGTCGGCTGGGCGGAAGCGCGGCAGACGCGGCGGCGGTCGATGGAGCGCAAAGTCGCCTGCGCCCTATCCTGATGACAAGTTTGGCCATGATTGCCGGCATGATGCCGATGGCTCTCGGCCTGGGCGAAGGCGGCCAGCAAACCGCGCCGCTTGGTC
>WNGA01007714.1_pt1 | contig 34627 bp, 31 predicted proteins | sample 5400061 | NCBI WGS metagenome assembly WNGA01 (sample SAMN13153366, study PRJNA577476) | soil metagenome | isolation source: 100 cm soil or saprolite under grassland replicate 2 | place: USA:California | collected 2016-06-15
ACTCCTCGAAGATCACGTCGTCCATCCGGCTGCCCGTGTCGACGATGGCCGTGGCCATGATCGTCAGCGAGCCGCCCTCCTCGATGTTACGAGCGGCCGCGAAGAACCGCCGGGGGCGCTGCAGCGCGTTGGCGTCGAGACCACCCGACAGCACCTTGCCCGACGAGGGGATGATCGCGTTGTGGGCGCGGGCGAAGCGGGTGAGCGAGTCGAGCAGGATCACGACGTCGCGCTTGTGCTCGACCAGCCGCTTGGCCTTCTCGATGACCATGTCGGCGACCTGGATGTGCCGCTGCGGCGGCTCGTCGAAGGTCGAGGAGATGACCTCGCCCTTGACGGTGCGCTGCATGTCCGTCACCTCTTCCGGCCGCTCGTCGATGAGCAAGACGATGAGGTACACCTCCGGGTGATTGGCCGCGATGGCGTGGGCGAGCGACTGCAGCAGCATGGTCTTGCCGGTCCGCGGCGCGGCCACGATCATGCCCCGCTGACCCTTGCCGATCGGCGTGAGCAGGTCCATCACCCGCGTGGTCAGGTTCTCGGAGTCGTGCTCCAGCCGGAGCCGCTCCATCGGATAGAGCGGCGTGAGGTTGTCGAAGAAGATCTTGTCGCGCGCCTGCTCGGGCGTCTCGAAGTTGATCGCCTCGACCTTGAGCAGCGCGAAGTAGCGCTCGGAGTCCTTCGGCGGGCGCACCTGGCCCGAGATCGTGTCCCCCGTGCGGAGATCGAACCGCCGGATCTGCGACGGCGAGACGTAGATGTCGTCCGGCCCGGGCAGGTAGTTGTAGTCCGGCGCGCGCAGGAAGCCGAAGCCGTCGGGGAGGACTTCGAGCACGCCCTCGGCGTAGATGAGCCCGTCCTTCTCCGCCTGCGCCTGCAGGATCTTGAAGATGAGCTCCTGCTTGCGCAGGCCGCCCGTCGCCTGCACGTTCATCTCGCGGGCGATCCCGCTGAGGTCCGAGATGGTCTTCTCCTTCAGCTCGGAGAGATTCATCCCGGCTCCCTGAGGGGCGGCGGTTTCGGTGGGGGGGGCGGCGTTGGCTTGACTTCGATCACGGCGGGCAGTCATGACACGGCTCCGGGGCGCGGCGCTGTTCGCCGCATGGGGTTCATGGTCGTTAAAGACTCGCTACGTAGATTTTCCGCGAGGGTTGGAACCGACTACGGAACGTATCCTCCCATCTGGGGCCTGGGTTGTCAACGATTTTGTTCACATGCGGACTTCGATGATTGCCCGCCGCTTGATCTCCTCGATCCACGCCTGCATCCGGGCCTCGTATTTTTCGCGGAAGAGGATCTCCCGCACCTGCTGCCGCACCCGCTGCAGCGTCTCGCCGTCCAGGGACTCTTTCGACTCCAGGCGGAAGACGTGATAGCCGAGCTGGGAGCGGTAGGGCGCGGAGACCTCGCCCGGCCGCAGCCGGAGGATCTGCTCTTCGATCTCCTGGGAGAGCTCGCCCCGGTGCAGGCTGCCGAGATCGCCGCCGTCCTTGGCGCTGGCATCCCGGGAGTTCTGCCGCGCCAGCTCCGCGAAGTTCCCCCCATCGACGACCTGCGCGCGCAGCAGATCGGCGCGGATGCGGGCCGCCTCCCAGCCGGCGTCGGTGTCGCTCTGAGGGACGATCAGGATGTGGCGGGCGTGATAGGACAGGCCCGTCTCGAGCTTCGCCCGATTCTTATCGATGTAGCGGCCGATCTCGGGATCCGTGACCGATACGCGCAGCGTGACCTTGCGACGGACGACCTTGGAGACGCGCAGGGTGTCGCGCAGCCGCTTCTTCACGGCTTCCATGGTGAGACCCTGCGCCCGGACGAGCGCCTCGAACTCCTCCGTCGTCTTGGCGCCGAAGCGCTTCATCCGCTCGGTCACTTCCTCGTTCAGCTCGATGTCGTCGACGACGATCTTGTCGCGCTCGGCCTCCTGCAGCTGCAAGCGGCTGTCGATCATCCGGGTCAGAAACTGACGGCCGAGCTCTTCGTCGCTCGCCGAGACCTGCTGCTTGTTCTCCTGCCGGAACATCGCGATGCTCTCCTGCAGCTCGGCCAGCGTGATGGCGTCGTTGTTGACGACGGCGACGATCCGGTCGGCGATCGTCTCCGCCGTCGGAGGGACCGCCTTGGTCACGGGCTCGCCCACGACGGGCGCGGGCAGCAGCTCGGAGCCCGGCGCGACGGTGCGGCGGGACGGCGCCGAGGCCTTCGCGTCCTTCTTGCCGACGAGCGGAACCCATCCGGGAAGGGCGCACCCCGTCAGCACGAGGGCGAGGAGGACGAGCGGCAGGAGCGGGGCGCGCGTCATGACCGCGGCAGCTCCATGAGCAGAGCCAGCACGGCGTCGCGCACCACCGGGAATGGACCGCGCACGATGGTGGCCTCGAGCGTGAACTCCCGCTTGAGCGTGAGCCGGCCGCGGCTCTTCTGGATGGCCACGACCAGGCGCTGCGGATCGAGTCGCGTCGCCGCCGAGAACGTGATGAGCGCTTTCCCCTCTCCGACTTCCAGACGTTCGATGCCGAGATCGCGCGCGGCCACGCGGATGCGGACGGTGTCGAGCAGCTGCTCGGCGGGGGTCGGCAGCGGCCCGAAGCGGTCCGTCAGCTCGGCGCGCAAATCGGCGACCGCGTCGTCGGTCGCGGCGCCGGCCAGGCGCTTGTACAGCGCCAGCCGCTGGTTCACCTCGGGGACGTAGTCGTCGGGCAAGAAGCCTTCCGCATTCACGCTCACAACGGGCTCGACGACGGCTGTCGTCGAATCGCCTTTCAATTCTCGCACGGCCTCGGCGAGAAGCTTCGAATAAAGATCGAAGCCGACGGCCGCGATGTGCCCGTGCTGCTCGGCGCCGAGCAGGTTGCCGGAGCCACGGATCTCGAGGTCCCGGAGGGCCAGCTTGAAGCCCGAGCCGAGCTCGGTCAGCTCTTGCAGGACGCGCAGCCGGCGCTGCGCTTGCTCGTCGACACGGCCGTCCGCGGGCACGAGCAGATAGGCGAAGGCCTGCTGGCGCTCCCGGCCGACCCGCCCCCGGAGCTGATAGAGCTGGGCCAGACCGAAGCGGTCGGCGCGGTTGATGATGATGGTGTTGGACGCGGGAATGTCGAGTCCCGACTCCACGATCGCCGTGGAGAGAAGCACGTCGGCCTGGCCGCTGACGAACTTCACCATCGTCGCCTCCAGCTCGCGCTCCCGCATCTGCCCGTGCGCCATCACGATGCGGGCGTCGGGCGCCAGCTCCTGGAGGAAGCGGCCCATGGACGGCAGCGACTGCACCCGATTGTGGACGAAGAACACCTGGCCCCCGCGCTCCAGCTCCCGCTCGATCGCCTCCTTGATGACGCTCCGGTTGAACCGCCGCACCAGCGTCTCCACGGGCAGCCGCTCGAGGGGCGCCGTCTCGATGACCGACATGTCGCGCACACCGGACAGCGACATGTAGAGCGTCCGCGGGATCGGCGTGGCGGTCATGGCCAGGACGTGCACGGAGGCGCGCAGGGCCTTGATCTTTTCCTTGTGGGCGACGCCGAACCGGTGCTCCTCGTCGATGACGAGCAGGCCGAGGTTCTTGAACGCCACGTCCTTGGAGAGCAGTCGGTGGGTCCCGATGACGACGTCCACGCCGCCGCTGCGCAATCCCTCGATCACCGCCTTCTGCTCCGCGGGCGACCGGAAGCGCGAGAGCAGCTCGACCCGCGCGGGAAACGGCGCGAAGCGGTCGGTGAAGGTCGTCCAGTGCTGCTGCGCGAGCACGGTCGTGGGCACCAGCACGGCGACCTGCGCACCCTCGGCGACGGCCTTGAAGGCCGCGCGAAGCGCGACTTCGGTCTTGCCGTAGCCGACGTCGCCGGCCACCAGGCGGTCCATGGGACGCTCGGACTCCAGGTCACGCTTGACGTCCTCGATGGCCCGCAGCTGATCGGGCGTCTCCTCGAAGCGGAAGGACGCCTCGAACTCCCGCTGCCACGGTGCATCCGGCGGGAACGCCGTGCCCGCCGCCACCGACCGGCGCGCATAGAGCTTCAGCAGCTCTTCCGCCATCTCCCGCAGCGCCGCGCGCACGGAGTCCTTCACGCGTTGCCAGGAGGCGCCGCCGAGCCGGTCGAGCCGCGCCGCTCCCGTGTCGCCGCCGAGGTACTTGGAGATCAGATCGAGCCGGTCGACGGGCAGGTAGAGCTGGTTGTTCTCGGCGTACTCCAGCAGCAGGAAGTCGCCCTCGCGGTCGCCGATGTTCATCGTGCGCAGGCCCAGGTAGCGGCCGATGCCGTGGTCCTCGTGCACGACCAGGTCGCCGACGGCGAGGTCGGTGAAGGCCGTGATCGGCGAGCCGCGCTCGTACTTCGGTCGTCGCAGCGTGCGCCGGCGCGCGCCGAAGATCTCGCTCTCGGTGAGCAGGATGAAGCCGAGCGCCGGGATGGAAGCGCCGCTCGAGCATTCCCCGGTGGCGATGGCCAGCGGCTCGGGCCCCTCGAGACCATCCGCCCTCGACGCCTCCACGGCGTGCTCACGCAGGATCTGGCGGAGGTGCTCGGCCTGGCGCTCGTCGGGGGCGACCAGGCGGACGCGAAAGCCCTCGCGGCGCCACTCGACCAGGGCTTCGGCCAGCTGGGCGAAGCGCCCGGTGAACTGCTCGGGCGCGCGGGTATCGAGCACGAATTCGCGCGCGTCGAGCGCCGGCGCCGCCGCCGGCGTCCCCGCGCCGCTCATCGTCTCGAGCTCGATCCGCTGCCGCTCGCCCAGTCGCTCGCGGAGCGGCCGGCGCAGCGGCGCCTCCTCGGCGACATCGTCCAGCAGCGCGGGCGCGTCGACGATCACGGGCGCCGCGGCAGGCAGATAGTCGACGAGGGAGCGGGGATCGGTCGACGCGCTCTCGAGCGGCAGCACGAGCAGATCGTCGATCGGCTGCTGCGAGCGCTGGCTGGTCGGGTCGAAGAGGCGAATCGACTCGATGTCGTCGCCGAAGAACTCGAGCCGCGCGGGAGCGGCGTGGCTCGGCGAGAAGACGTCGACGATGCCGCCGCGCGCGCTCCACTGCCCCACCTCGACGACGGTGTCGACGCGCTCGTACCCGCTGCGCTCGAACGCCTCGATGAGCAGCTCGCGATCGAGACTGTCGCCGGCCGCCAGGCGCAGCGTCGCCGCCGTGAACTGCCCAGGATCCGGCAGCGCCACGTCGAGAGCCGCGGGCGTGGCCACGACCACGAGCGGCTCCCCGGCGAGGAGGCGTCGGCAGATGAGGGCCCGCTCGGCGTCGGCTTCCCGATGGTGGCCGCCACGCCACAATCGGGGCTCCTGCTCCGGAAACTCCGCGACCGCCGCCCCGAAGAACTTCAGATCTTGCGCCCACCGATGCGCGTCCGCCAGCCCCGCAACGACGACCAGCGCCGCGCGCGGATGTGCCTGCAGCAGCTCCGCCATCGCCAGCGCCCGCGCCGCCGGCACGAGCCCCGCGACCCGCAGACAGGGATGTCCCTCGGCGAAGACTTTCGCCAGCTCTTCGAAAGCCAGCCACTGTCTCAACATCGCAGAACGTCTAAAACTACCACGTGGCGGGCACTGCTGTTCGAGCGCCGGCTTTGCCGGCGCAATCCTGTGCCGGGGGGAGGCAGCGAAGCGGGCCGCGAGGCCCGCGTAGCGTCGGAAGGGGGGCGAAGCCCCCTCCGAGCATTAGCGCCCGCCCTTGGCCAGGTAGAAGGACAGCGTCTCGAGCTCGATGGACAGATCGACGTGCTTGAGCCGGGCGTCGCGGGGCGTGCGCAGGCGGGACGGGGCGAAGTTCAGGATCGCCTTGATCCCCGCGTCGACGAGCTGGTCCGTGACCGCCTGCGCCGCCTCCGGCGGCACCGCGACGATCGCGATCTGGATCCCCCGCGCCTTGACCTCGCGGCCGAGCTCGCGACTGGCCAGCACGCGGACCCCGCCGACCTCGCGCCCGATCTTCGCCGGGTCGTCATCGAAGATCGCGGCGATGCGGAAGCCCTGGCGCGCGAACCCCTTGTAGTGGAGCAACGCGGAGCCGAGGTTGCCGAAGCCCACCAGCGCCACTGCCCATTCCCGATCGAGGCCGAGGATCTTCTGCAGCTCCGCCTTCAGCCCGGCCACGTAGTACCCGATGCCCCGGACGCCGAACTCCCCGAAGTAGGCGAGATCCTTCCGGACCTGAGCCGAGTTGAGATTGAAGCGCTCGGCCAGCTCCTGGGACGACACCGTCTTGACGCCGTCTTCCTCGAGCTGCTGTAGGCAGCGGGTGTACACGGACAGACGTCGGATCGTCATCTCCGGGATCTTCGGCAAGCGATAGCTCTGACGCCGCGGCATGAACCTCGGACCTACGCGGGCGCCGCTCGCGCGGCGCCCGTCCTTCCCTCGACCACTACTTGATCGGCTGAACGAAGAGCAGAATCATCGCGACCACGAGCACGTAGATCGCGAGGGATTCGATCAGCGCGAGACCGATGATCATCGCCGTCTGGATCCGCGCCGCCGCTCCCGGCTGGCGGGCCATCGCGTCGACGGCCGAGGCCACGGCGCGGCCCTGACCGAGCCCGCACAGGCCGGCCGCGATGGCCATGCCGAATCCGGCCGCGATCACCGCGAAGGGTCCGACCCAGCTCCCGGTCGTCGCGTCGGCGGCGTGGGCGAGCACGGGCGCTCCCAGCACTCCCAGAACTGTCAGCATCAGTGTGCGTCGCACGAACGTCCTCCTCTGTAGGCGTGGTCTGTCGATTCGTCGCCCCTAGTGGTGTTGCGCTTCGTGCCCGTGCTCGGCTTCCTCGATGGCGCCGGAGATGTAGAGCATGGTCAGCATGATGAAGATGAAGGCCTGCAGGACCGCGACCAGGAGCTTCAATGGATAGAGGAAGCCGACCGTGAAGGCCACCATGATCAGCCCGCCGATCCCGCCGATCACGGCACCCGCGCCGCTGCCGGAGAGCGCCCAGCCGATCAGTCCCTGCAGCCCCATCAGGAAGAAGATGATCGCGAGCAGGATGTGGCCGCCCGTCATGTTGCCGAAGAGCCGGAGCGAGAGCGACAGGGGGCGCGCCATATGGCTGATGATCTCGATCACGAACATGAGCGGCTTGAGCGGCAGCGGCACCGGGCCCATGAAGTGCTTGAGATACGTCAGCGCGCCCTGCTTCCGGATCCCGATCCAGTGATAGGTCAGGAAGACGATGACGGCACAGGCGGCGGTCGTGTTCAGATTCGCGGTCGGTGTCGCGAAGCCCGGCACCACCGACATGAGGTTGCCGACGAGGATGAAGAGCCCAAGGGTGGCGATGAGCGGAAGATAGCGACGTCCCTCGGGACCCATCACGTCGTCGATGAGCCCCTGGATCTGCTCGATCACGACCTCCATGAGGTTCTGGACCCCGCGGGGGACGAGCCCCATGTTGCGCGAGGCGGCCACGGCGAGTCCGGCCAGCACGATCATGACGAGCCACGTGTACGTCACGTGGTCCGGAATTCCCGGCAGGTGGAAGATCGGCGGATGCTCGATGACGTCCATTGTTAATCGGGGGGAGCGACCGCCGCTCCTCCCCGATACCCCCCACCGGAAGGAGAAGTCAGGCGGTCCGTGGTGGCATCGCGCAAGCCCTGGACGATCAGAGCGCACGGAAGAACGGTGAGGCCGAGGACGACGGCGACGGGATGGGCGTAGCCGCCGGCGCAGAGAGCGGCGAAGGCGGCGAAGAGGACGAGGAAGCGGATGCCGGCCGCGAAGATCCAGCCCGAGACCCGGGGCGGCACCCCGCCGGGAGCACCGGCCGCGGTCGCCGCGCGAGACAGCCACCAGAAGTTGCCGACCGTGAGCCCACCTGCAGCGAGCACGCCGACGGCCGCCGACGGCCCCACGAGCCACGCCGCGGGCACCGCGAGCGCGGCGAGGACGATCGCCGTCTCCAGCGTCACACGAGCGCGGAATTCAGTCATGATCAGATTCGTTCATTCGCCGCTCGGCGGTCTTCACCGAGCGAAAGAGGTTCACGAAACCCGTGACGATGCCCAGGAGGAGTCCGCTCAGCATCAGCCAAGGGCTCGTCCCCAGCCACCGATCGCCCCAGTACCCGGCGCCCAGCCCGATCACCGTGGAGAGCACCATCGTCATGCCGATCGAGGCCAGCTCGCCGAGTGATCTCCACTGCGGATCACCGCCGGGCGTCATGTGAACAAGAACACTAGCACACGGTAGCGACACCGACAAGATCGTACAAGCCATTGATTTCAGGAGTAAAACATGAACACTGAAAGGCGTCCTCAAGCACAACCGCTGTGCCGGCTACATGGGAAGGCCGTCGACGGATCACCGCCTGCTATGATGAGAACCATAGCTATTGTCATAGCGATTCGTGAGGGTCGGCGACCATGAAGACGGTGCAGATGACGCTCGACGAAGAACTCGTGTCTACCGTTGACCGGATCGCGCGGCGGCTCGGAACGACACGGTCGGCGTTCACGCGCGATGCGCTCCGGGCCGCGCTGGACCGAGTCCGCGTGCGGGAGCTGGAAGACAAGCATCGTAAGGGTTACGCCCGAAAGCCGGTCCGCAAGCGAGAGTTCTCCGTCTGGGAGCGTGAGCAAGTCTGGGGCGATTGATGCGGCGTGGAGAGATTCGCTGGTACCGGTTCGCTGCGCCCGACAAGCGGAGGCCGGTGCTACTGCTCACCCGTGATTCAGCGCTGGAGTACCTGGGTGAAGTCACCGTCGCCCCTGTAACGTCGACGATTCGGGAGATCCCGACCGAGGTCGTCCTCACGCCCCACGATGGGATGCAGCGCGAGTGCGCCATCAACCTCGATCACATGCAGACAGTCGCCAAGTCGAAGATCGGTGGACTGCTGACGACGCTCGCGCCGACGAGAATGGCAGAGGTCCGCACGGCGCTTCTGTTCGCCCTCGGATACGCTCGGTAGCCGCACGGCCTCGCCACGAGCAGCGCTGCGCCCACGGCGCGGTCGGCGGCGCAGATACGTCAGAACACGTTCACGCGCGAACGCGCGCAGCCCCTGGACTGGGGACCGCGATATGGCCCCCCAGGACCACTCCGACGCTCGGAGCGCCTCGGGCGCGCGTCGGCCCATCGTGATCAGCCAGATCGGAGGATCGTGATCAGGGCCGCTGGCCGCTGAACATTCGGTTGGACCCGACATGGTCGGCGTCTGGCGCCGGGTTCACGATGGCCGAGCTCGGGTGTTGGCGCCGCCGCCAGCGGCGACATGCGGCGCCCGGCTCTTTCCAGTGGTGGTGGTCCCCGACATTGCGGCTGCGGTCATCGTGCCCGACGTCACGCGTTACGGTGAGGACCTGCTCGAGCTGATCGCGGCCGCCCACCTCCGAGGCCACCTAGCTAGGACTACGCGATGGCGATCGCGTGACGCTACGGATCCTCCCAACCCCTCGCTGAGGCGCGTCAACGGAGAGGTCATACCCCTCGTCGAACTGGTGACTCCATCGAGGAGGGTGTCCATGGGATCACCGCTTCCGTGGCTCTGGTTGCTGGGCGCGGGCGTCGCCCTCATCGTCGGCGTCATCGCCTTCGTGGTTGCCTCCGGTCTTACGGAGAGCCCAACGTACGGCGCTGCCGCCTCTCACGACCGCCGTCACCCGGCCCGCGGATCCGGTCGCATCCGCCGCGCGTCCTGAGGCCGTCCGACACGTCGAAGACCACCAGCTGTCCTCGGGCTGACATCACGGCGTCAGTCTGCTCGCGGTCCCTCGATAGCAAAGTCTTCAAACTCCCGGACAATCGTGACTTTGACTCGCGTGAGCGGCCTGGCTCGGATCATGCTCGCCGGGCGCTGCAGACGAGTCCTCAATCACAGATGGAGTGATGCATGCGAGCATGGGTTTCGGTAGCGGTGATCGCGGTCGCGATGGCGGTGGGCGTGACGGACAGCGCCGCCCAGTCCCGGATGACCTTCCAATGTCATGATCCGGCGGCGCCCGTGTGCGACGGTCGCTTCTTCATTAACGGGACCGAGACGTTCGTGCTCGGCGTCTACGACTCGGGGTTCAGCCCCCCGCCCGCGGACGGCTGGGAGAGCGCGCTCTTCACCGGCACCGGAGACATGAAGTATTACCGCGGACTCAAGGACATTCCCATCAACGTCTACCTGAACTACTGGCAAGGCGGGAACACTCTGACTCAGGTCCAGAACCTGCTCAACGTCCTCGGCACTCACGGGGTGATGTGGTTCCAGACCGCGAACTGTTCCGGGGACGGCAGCTACACGCGATATTCTCCGGGTTTCTCCGTGGATCGCGACAACGGGTACTTCGCCCAGCAGCTCGCGCTGCATCCCTACATGGCCGGCTACTACGTCATGGACGAGTGCGGAGACTACGGGTACGGCACGAATCTGGTCCCGGAAACCCAGTACCACCACAGCGTGCTGAAGAGCTCCACCCACGATCCGGCCGCGATCAACTTCGCGGTGCCCATCGCGCGCGGCTATCGCGACCCGAAGTACTGGGTCTCGCCGCCCTACAAGGATCCCAACGGGACCAGCGCCCCGACCGCCGATCTCTTCGGCACCGATCCGTACCCGATGTACCGTTCCGAGCCGAGGGGCGGCTATCCCCATTTCGAGGTCGCCGACTACATCGCGCGACTCCGAGACGATGTTCCCTCCGCGGGTCCGATCGTCGGCGTGCTGCAGTTCTTCAAGTTCGGCGGAGGCGGGCGACTGCCCACTTGGGGCGAGATGCGGACGCACGCCTACGCCGCCATCGCCGAGGGCGCGCAGGGGCTGTTCTGGTGGGACATCGGCGAGAACGGGGTCCGGAGCCGGAACGTCAAGGCCGGGGAGCTGAGCTCGGCGCTCCAGAATCTCAAGAATCTGGTCAACGAGCTCCACGCCCTGCAACCCGCGCTGCTCGCGTCGCCCACGCCGAGAGCGCTGCTCGACGTCACGCCCCGCTTCGCCACGCCGCGCGAGTGGCGCATCGACGCGGTGAGCCGGGACATCCCGCTGATCTCGAACTACGCCGACAAGCAGTGGTATCAGGCCGAGCTCAATGCCCTGCTCGCCGGCGACGAGAGTCTCTCGCCGATGCTCCATCAGGCGACGCTCCAGCGAAGCTACATCCGCACCCGGACCTCGATCGTCAACAACGTCGGCTACGTGATCGCCTACAACTACGGCAACACGGCGATCAGCGGCGCGAGCTTCACCTGGCAGTCGGCGCCCGGCTCCGTCGAGGTCGTCGGCGAAAACCGCGCGCTCACCCCGAGCGGGGCGACGTTCCAGGACGACTTCGGGCCCTGGAAAGAGTCCGTAGGAGTGCGGGTAGTCGGTCGACACCACGATGTTGTCGTCGCCGACCGCCTCGACGACCTGGCGCAGGACCTTCTCGTCGGCGTCGGTCGCGACGTAGCACTGCCGGAAGAAATACTCGCTCGGAAGCCTCGAGATCTGTACCTCGGAGCCGGGCCCGAACTTCTCCCATGCCTCGTCGAGCCGCCAGAGCCACCACGGCAGCCACCCGCACGTGCCCTCGAGGAACGCACAGCGCAGTCGCGGATGACGCTCGAGCACCCCGCCCGCGGCAAGACTGGCGAACAACAGCAGCTCGACCGGGTTCCGTCCGGCCACGCCGATCACGCGTCCGTTCGGATGATCCAGGTAGCGGCGGGCGATGTCGTCACGCAGCGATGATTGTCCGGTCGGGTGGGAGCATAGGCGGGACAAAGGCCCTCTTGACGTAACCGCCCTTCTCGGCAGTCGAGCCCAGTCTTACCTCCCCAGAGACGGAGCGGACAACGGCCCACGGGTTGCCACTGTCCCCCTGACGCTTGATACAGCGGATCGGGACGTGCGGCAGCACGTGATCCACGAGGCGAGCGGCGGACTCGGTCATGCGCCGGCCCCCGCAGCTCGGGCAGAAGCCGCGCCCTTTGCAGGAGAACGGCACGAGCCGCTCGAACGCGCACTCACCGCACCGCAGGCGGGCGAAGCCGTGCGTCAGCACGCCACAGGTGAGGAAGTCCCGGAACTCCTGCTCCACGAACAGCGGCAGACGGGCGCCCTCGGCATGGTGAGCCGCCGCGTTCAGGAATGCATCCAGGTTCACTTCGACGATGCGGTGCAGCACGCCGCGTTCGGCGTCGCGAGGTTGATATGTGGCGCATGGCATGCGCGCGACATACGCCCGGCGCACGGACGCGGACAATGCCGAAAGAGAGATACGTCGAAGGAGTGGTGGGCGCGTTGGGAACGAATGCTAGCCCCTCAGACGTTGGCACCACGAGGCGTTCTCGACGCGCTATGATCCATGGCTGGCCTCTCCTCTCTGCGGCGTTGACCGCGGGTGTGCCTTTGTGGGGCCGCGTAGGCCACCACGTCAAACGAGAGGCCAGCCACGCTCCCTGTCGCCGGCGCCATCTGAACTCGCGGGAGACGCGGAGGAGTGCGTAGTCAGCGCGCGCCTCCCGTCAGAAGGGGCGGTTTCCCCTCTGAGTCACCCGAACATCCCACCCATGCGCGTACCCGCGATGCGATTGATGAGCACCACGCTGATGCTCGCCACCACGATCAAGATCACGCCGAGCGCGGCGGCCTCGTTGGCGCTGCCGGCGATGTAGAAGGAGAAGATCCCGACCGTGATCGTCTCCCAGCCGCCGAGCGACAGGAACAGCACGGCCGAGGCCTCCTGGAGCGAGGTCATGAACGAGAACAGCGAGCCCACGAGGACGCCTCGCCAGATGAGCGGCAGGGTGACGTCACGGAACGAGCGGAGCCCGGTGGCGCCGACGCTGGCCGCCGCCTCCTCCATCGAGCGGTGCACGAGCAGCAGCGAGGCATAGGCGCCGCGCACGGTGTACGGCAGCCGGCGGACGGCCAGCACGATCGGGATGATGATCCACACGCTCGTCAGCCCACGGTCGAGGCCCGGCAGATCGAAGTGGAAGGCGCGGATGTAGGCGATGCCGATCGCCGTCCCCGGGATGGCGAGGATCAGCGTGTTCAGCGCGTCGAGCGTGTCGCGGCCCGGCACCCGCGTGCGGGCGATGAGCCAGGCGATGGGCACGCCGACGACGACGCACAGGAGCCCGGCCAGCCCCGAGTAGAGCAAGCTGTTGACGATGTACTTCGGGGTCTCGACGATCACGCGCTCGAAGTAATGCAGCGTGTACTGCACGGGAAACGGCGTGAGCGACCATCCGCGCCCGACCGATGCGAGGACCACCCCCAGGTAGGGAATGAACGACAGCAGCATGACCGTCGAGAGAAAGAGCACGACGAGCGCCTGGCGCCAGCGGCCGAGACGCCGCCGCGGGATGCGCGAGTACGACAGCGACGAGTAGTCCTTGATGGCCACGTATCGCCGCGCCGCCACCAGGAAGACGAGGGCGAGCACGACCATCAGCGCGGAGATCACGATCCCCATGCGGAACAGTCGGCGGTCGACGAACTGGACGATGTTGAGATAGGCCTGCGAGGCGAGGAGGTCGTGGACGCCCAGGACGAGGGGCGTGGCGAAGTCCGAGAACGTCCAGATGAAGACGAGCAGGGCGCCGGCGACGTAGCCCGGCGTGGTCAGGGGGAGCGTGATCGTGCGGAGCTTTCGCCAGCCCCGCGCCCCGACGCTCTCCGCCGCCTCCTCCAGGGAGGGATCGATCTTGCCGAGGGCATCGACCACGTTCAGCGCGATCATCGGGAACAGGTGCAGCGTCTCCACCAGCAGCACTCCGTGGATGCCGTAGACGAAGTTGATCGGCCTGGCGAGATCGAGATGGTCCATGAGCAGGACGTTGACGGTTCCGGCCCGCCCCAGGATGAACGTGAAGCCCAGCACGCCGACCAGCGGCGGCGAGATGATTGGGATCAGCGTGAGGTAGCTGAACAGGTTGCGGCCCGCGAAGTCGTAGCGCACGAGGAGGAAGGCGATGGCGAAGCCGAGGGCCGACGCGCAGGCCACGGTGCCGAGGCCGAGGAGCAGCGAGTTCCACAGCGAGCGCACGTAGAACCCGTCGCGGGCGAAGGCCACGAAATGGCCGAGCGTGAGCCGTCCTCCCTCGTCGGTGACGGCATCGTAGAAGATCCGCAGCAGCGGGTAGACGAGAAAGACGATCAGGAACGACCAGATCGCGACGTAGCCGAGCGTCGGACCGATCCGGCGCGCGCTCGCCCCCCGGATCGTCACTCGTCGGGCAGCGTGAGCGCGACCGAGGCCGGAAACGACACGCGGACCGCGTGCCCGGCCGGCAGCAGCTCGTGGTGCCAGGGGTCGCGGACGTCGACCTTCAGGACGGGGCCGCCCACGGTCTCGACGTCGTAACGGAGGGTGTTGCCCAGATAGGACGCGAACGCGATGCGCCCGTCGACGCCGTTCTCGCCGGGGCCGCCGAGGGCCAGGTTCTCGGGCCGCACGGCGATCACGCAGCGCGTCCCCGGCCCCACGGCACCGGCGGCGCGGCCGTGGAGCAATCCCAGCGCCGTCTCCACCGCGGCCCGCTCCGCCCCGCGCTCCGTGCAGACCCCGGCGATGAAGTTGTTGGTCCCCACGAAGTCGGCCACGAACCGGTTCACCGGCCGCTCGTAGAGCGTCTTCGGGCCCGCCACCTGCAGGATGCGCCCGTCGCGCATCACGGCCACGCGGTCGGAGAGCGACAGCGCCTCCTCCTGATCGTGGGTGACGTAGATCGTGGTGATGCCGAGCTCCTTCTGGAGCTTCCGGATCTCGGCGCGCACCTGGACCCGGATCTTCGCGTCGAGGTTCGAGAGCGGCTCGTCGAGCAGCAAGATATCGGGGTTGAGCACCAGCGCGCGCGCCAGCGCCACACGCTGCTGCTGGCCGCCCGACAGCTGGCCGGGATAGCGATCGCCGAGCCCCGCGAGATTCACCTTGCGCAGCCCGTCGGCGAGCCGTCGTCCGATCTCGGCCGCCGACAGCTTGCGGAGCTTCAAGCCGTAGGCGATGTTCGCCGCCACCGTCATGTGCGGCCACAGGGCGTAGTTCTGGAAGACCATGCCGATGTTGCGCTCATAGGGCGGCAGCCCGTCGACGCGCCGCGCCCCGAAGTGGATCTCCCCGGCGTCCGGCGGACGGTAGAAGCCCGCGATCAGGCGGAGCAGCGTGGTCTTGCCGCAGCCCGAGGGGCCGAGCAGCGTGAACAGCTCGCCGTCCTCGACGTCCACGCTGGCGTGGTCGACGGCGGCCACCCCGGCGAAGCGCTTGACGACGTCGCGCAGCGCGATCTTCAAGAGGCCGTCACGGCTTCTTCCAGACGGCCTCGATGTCCTTGCGGAACCGCTCCTTGAGCTGCTCGCTCCGCTTCTTGGCGATGTCCTCGTCGTAGACGTTCGAGACCGGCGTGTCGAAGTACGAGCGGACCCCCCCGGTGAACTCCACGGCCATCTCGATCTTGGAGCCCGGCGCGCCCTGCATCCGGAACTTGGGGCTGATGGGGAACAGCCCGCTCTCCATGAAGACCTTCTGGCCCTGCTCCGTCAGCAGGAACTCGACGAACGCCCGCGCCGCCCTGGGATGCCTGGCCCCGGCGAGGATGGCCATGGGCTCCGGGGTCACGAAGGCGTTCTTCGGCGCCACGAACTTGATGTCGAAGCCCGAGACCTTCTCCTCGAATGCCATGTAGGACGGCACGGCGAACCCGACCGCGAACTCGCCCTTGGCCACGACGTTCGGGACGTCACGGCTGCGCGCGGTGAAGTGGCCGGTGTTGTCGGCGAGCTTCTTGAGCCATTCCCAGCCCGCCGCCTCGCCCCTGGACTGGAGGATCACCTCATAGGTCGCGTTCGACGACGAGGAGCGGGTGGGCGCGCACTGGGCCACGTTGCCCTTGAGCTTGGGGTTGAGCAGATCCTCCCAGTCCTTGAGATCGGGGACGCCGAGCCGACGCAGCACTCGCGGGTGGTACACGAGGCCGTAGGGCTCGAGCGCGGTGCCGACCCAGTAGCCGTCGGGATCCTTGAGCGGGATGGGCTTCGGCGTGCCGATCGAGGCCGGGATGGCGTCGAGCACGGCCTTGGGCAGCTCGAGCTTGGCGAGGAGCTTCTGCTCGGCGAGCTTCTCGAAGAGCGCCGACTCGCCGCCCCAGAAGATGTCGGCCTCGGGCTTGCCCTTCCACTCCACGACGCGGCCGTAGGCGACGGGCGTGCCCGCGGGGATCCCGTTGGTCTTGACGGTGACGTTCCACTTCTCCTTGGCGTACTGGGCGAACGCCTTGAGCGCGCCGTCGAAGACGAACTTCGACACCGGCGTGATGAGGACCAGCTCGTCCTCGATCGGCGCCTGGGCGGCCACCATGGCCGGCAGACCGGAGGCCACCAGGAGCATCACGGCGAGCAGGGCCAAGCGTGTCATGTCATTTCTCCTCTTCGAGGCTGCGGGCGCGCTCGACGGCGCGGCGCCAGCCCGCGTATTTGCTGTCGCGCTCGCGCGGCTCCATCGCCGGCGTGAACGTGCGCTCCACGGTCGCGCGCTCCGCGACGGCGTCGAGCGAGCGCCAGACGCCGGCGCCGAGCCCGGCCAGGCCGGCCGCCCCCAGCGCCGTCGTCTCGATCACGCGCGGGCGCTCGACGCGGGCGTCCAGGATGTCGGCCTGGAACTGACAGAGAAAGTCGTTGGCGACGGCTCCCCCATCGACGCGGAGCGCGCGCACGCGCTCCCCCGCATCTGCGGTCATCGCCTCGAGCACGTCGCGGCTCTGGTAGGCGATGGACTCCAGGGCGGCGCGCACGAGGTGGGCGGCCGTCGTGCCCCGGGTGAGCCCGACGATGGTGCCGCGCGCGTACATGTCCCAGTACGGCGCCCCCAGGCCGACGAAGGCCGGCACGAAGTAGACCCCGCCGGTGTCGGGCACCGACTCGGCCATGGCCTGGCTGTCGCTCGCGGTTTTCAAGATCCCGAGGCCGTCGCGCAGCCACTGCACGACGGCGCCCGCGATGAAGACGCTGCCTTCCAGCGCGTACGTCGTCCGACCCTGGAGGCGCCAGGCGATCGTCGTGAGCAGCCCATGGCGCGAGGCCACGGCCGTCGTGCCCGTGTTGAGCAGCACGAAGCAACCCGTCCCGTAGGTGTTCTTCGCCATGCCGGGATCGAAGCAGGCCTGGCCGAAGAGCGCGGCCTGCTGATCGCACGCGATCCCCGCCACGGGGACACCGCCGGGAATCCACCCCAGATCCACCGTCTCGCCGAAGACCCCTGACGAGGGCAGCACCACGGGCAGGAGCGCGCGCGGCACGCCGAGCAGGGCGAGCATCTCGTCGTCCCAGTCGACGGTGCGGAGATCGAGGCACAGCGTCCGCGACGCGTTGCTGACGTCGGTGGCGTGGACGGCGCCGGCCGTGAGCTTCCAGAGCAGCCACGAGTCGACGGTCCCGAACGCGAGCTCTCCACGCTCCGCGCGGCGGCGCGCTCCGGGCACCTCGTCGAGGAGCCAGCGGATCTTGGTCCCCGAGAAGTAGGCGTCCAGCACCAGGCCGGTGCGCTCGCGCACCAGAGGCTCGACGCCCTCGGCGCGCAGGCGATCGCAGAGCGGCGCCGTTCGCCGGCACTGCCAGACGATGGCGCGATGGATCGGCCGGCCGGTCGCCCGCTCCCAGACGACCGTCGTCTCGCGCTGGTTCGTGATGCCGATGGCGGCGACCTCGACGCCGCTGACCTTCGCCTCGCGTAGCGCGGCCGCGGCCGCCTGGCCCACCGTGGCCCAGATCTCCTCCGGGTCGTGCTCGACCCATCCGGGCCGCGGATAGTACTGCGGCAGCTCCGCGTATCCGCGGGCGAGCACCCGGCCGTCGGGATCGACGACCAGCGCGGTGGACCCCGAGGTCCCCTGATCCAGCGCGAGGACATGGCGTCGCCGAGCGTCGGCCATCGTGGGCTAGCGCGCCCGCACGCGCCGCAGCAGGTCGGGGCGATCGGTCATGATGGCGTCGACGCCGAGGTCGATCAGGCGCCGCATGTCCGCCTCGTCGTTGACGGTCCACACGGCCAGGCGGACGGACGCCATCCGCGCGGCGTCGACCACGCCGCGGTCGACGAGCCGGTGATCGATGCCGAGATCGGTGGCGCCGGCGGCCACCGTCCACTGAACGGCCGTCGCCGGTGTCACGCGCTCGCGCTCGACCCGGGAGCGGCCGACCAGCAGCATCGTGCGTACGCCGGGCGCCAGCTCGCGCAGCCGCCGGATCGTCTCCGGCGCGAACGCCTGCACGGTCGCCCGGGCGAGCAGACCGCGCGCGCCGAGGAGCGCGAGCACCTTCGCCTCGATCCCCGGGTAGCGTCGCCCATCAGCGCCCACCTTGATCTCGGGGAGCACCCCCACGCGAGTGGGCGCCGCCAGGTCGAGGACCTGCGCGAGCGTGGGAACGGGCTCGTCGGTGACGCGGCCGTCGGGCGCCCGAAGGCGTAGCGGTGCCAGCGTCGCCGTCGTGGCTTCGCGCACGGGACCGTGACCGGTCGTCGTGCGGTCGAGCGTCGCGTCGTGCAGGACGACGACCTCGCCGTCGGCCGACAGGTGCACGTCGAGCTCCAGGAGATCCACACCGAGGGCCAGCGCGCTGCGGAACGCGAGCAGGCTGTTCTCGGGCCAGAGGGCCGCGCCGCCACGATGGGCGGCGATGAGCGGCGCGGATTGCGCGGCGGCAGGCGGCGCCAGCGCGAGCACGGCGAACGCCAGCGTTCCGAGGATCCGCCTCATGGCTTCGCGGCCGCCTCCCGCTCCATCTTCGCCACGAGATCGGCGCGATCGCTGATGATGACGTCCACGCCCAGCGCCGCCAGCCGCCGCATCTCGGTCTCGTCGTTCACGGTGAACACGCCGACGGCGACGCCGGCCGCGCGGGCCGCCGTGATGACCGCCTCGTCGCAGAGGCTCACGTGCAGACCGAGGTACACCACCCCGACGCCCGTCGCCCACGCGACGGCGTCGGCGCCCCGCGCGTCCGCTCCCGCGACGTGGTGACGGTCGACGAGCAGCGTGGTCGGTTGGCGCGGCGCCAGGCTCCGCACCTCGGCGAGCACCGCGGGGTTGAACGCCATCACGTTGGCGCGCTCCGCAAGACCGGCGGCGGCGAGCGACGCGAGCACGCGCTGTTCGAGACCGGGATAGCGCTCGCCCGGCACCGCCTGTACCGCCCCCGCCCTCTCGCAATAGGTCACCGCCGGTCCCGGCGTCTTGATCTCGATCAGCAGCACGACGGCCGTTGGGGCCGCGAGCTCGAGCATGCGGGCGCCGAGCGCGATGGCGCCGCGAAAGGCCTCCAGGCTGTTCTCGGGCCAGAGCGCGGCCCCGCCCCGGTGCGCGACGTAACGCGGGGCCACTACTTCTCCGTCTCGATCAGGCCGCGCACGAACCATCGCTGCATGAAGAGGATCACCATCACCGGCGGGATGAGCGCCATCATGGCCGCCGCCATCATCACGTTCCACTCCGGGATGTGCGTCCCCGTTCTGGGAATCAGGTCTTGCAGCCCGATCACCACGACCCGCATCGCCTCGGTGTTGGTGATCATGAGCGGCCACAGGTACTGGTTCCAGCCGAAGATGAAGAGGACGACGAACAGCGCGGCGATGTTCGCCCACGAGAGGGGAATGAGGAATGACCACAGGAACCGCAGGGGTCCGACGCCGTCGAGCTGCGCGGCTTCGACCAGCTCGTTGGGGACGGTGAGGTAGAACTGGCGGAACAGGAACGTCGCGGTGGCCGAGGCCATGAGGGGCACCGTGAGGCCCGCGTAGCTGTCGAGCCACCCCAGATTGCCGATCACCTCATAGGTCGACATGATGCGGACTTCCACGGGCAGCATGAGGGTCACGAAGATCGCCCAGAAGGCCACCGATTTCCCCCGGAAGTTGAAGTAGACGATGGCGAAGGCGGACAGCATCGAGATGGCGATCTTGCCCACGGCCGACACCACCGCCACGATCGCGCTGTTCACGAGGAGCCGCGCCATGTGCGAGCGCGTCCACGCGGCCAGGTAGTTCTCGAGGAGATGACCGGACGGGCGCAGGATGGGCGGGCGGGCGACGACCTCCTCGACGGTCTGCGTCGAGATGACGAAGGCGTAGTAGAGCGGGAACGCGATCACCGCGACACACGCCAGCAGCAGGACATGGACGACGAGCGAACCCCAGGCGAAGCGTCGGCGGCGGGATTCCCTCGTGAGGGAGAAGTCGCCGACGCGCGCCGCCGTCGCCATCGTTCCGTGGGCGCTCATCAGTAGGTCACGCGCCGCTCCACGAAGCGAAACTGGAGCGCCGTGAGGAGGATCACGAGGGTCATGAGGACGACCGACTGGGCCGCCGAGGATCCGAGGTTGAGGCCGATGAAGCCGTCCTTGTAGACCTTGAAGACCATGATGTCGGTGGCCCCACCGGGGCCGCCCTGGGTCACCGCGTGGATCACCCCGAAGGAGCCGAAGAACGAGAAGATCATGTTGACCACGACGAGATAGAAGGTCACGGGCGAGAGCAGGGGAAACACGATCGCCCGGAAGCGCTGGAGCCCGCCGGCCCCGTCGATGCTCGCCGCCTCCAGGACGGAGGCGGGGATGGCGAGGAGGCCGGCGAGGAAGAAGGCGATGTTGTACCCGACGTGCGTCCACGCCGTCGCGATGATGACCAGCGTCATCGCCACCCAGCCTTTGAGCAGCCAGTTGAACTCGTAGGCCGTCACGAAGGACAGCCAGTACGGCAGCACGCCGTACGACGGGTGAAAGATGAACAGGAAGATGACGCCGGCGATGGGCGGCGCGATGCCGTACGGCCAGAGCACGGCCGTTCGGTAGGCCGTCAGCCCCCGGATCTTCTGGGTCGCCAGCGCGGCGACGAAGAGCCCGGCGGCGATCCCGAGCGCCGTGACGCCGAACGAGAAAACGAACGTGTTGACGATCGCCTGATAGTAGTCCGGCGACACGAGGAGTCGGGAGAAGTTTTCGAGTCCGACGAAGAACTGCTTGTCGCCGAACGGCGACGTGCGGAAGACGCTGAGGCGGAGCGATTCGAAGGCCGGCCAGAAGAAGAAGACCACCGTCACCGCGATCTGCGGCAGGACGAGCAGGTACGGCAGCCCCCGGTTCTTGAAGACCGCGCGCTTCACGGAGGCGTCCCCGCCCTACGGCTTGTTGGTGGCGGCGAACTCCTTGAGAATCTCGTTGCCCTTGGCCACGGCGGCGTCGAGCCCTTCCTTCGCGCTCTTCCGGCCCGCGAAGACGATTTCCAGCTCCCCCTCGATCCCGTCGCGGATCTGAGCGAAGTTCCCCAGCCGATGGCCGAGACTGCTCGGGGTCGGGGTGGCGGAAAGCTGGCTCAGGGCCGTCCACTGCTCGGGATTGTTCTTGAAATGGTACGCGGCCTCGAGGTTCTTGATGGCGGTGTTGGTGATGGGCAAGTAGCCAGTGGTCACGTGCCACCACATCTGCTGGTGGGGTTCGGCGATGAACTTCATGAACCGGGCGACCCCTTTGTAGTCGGCCGCCTTCTGGCCCTTCATCACCCACAGGGTGGCGCCGCCGACGACCGTGTTCTGCTTCTTGTAGGGCGGACCCCAGTGGGGAAGCTGGCCCGTCGCCCACGCGAATTTCAGGGACTTCTTGAAGTTCCCGATCACCGCCGAGGACTGAATGAGCATGGCGCAGTCACCGTTGATGAACTTGGGATCGGGTTGTCCCTGGCGTCCGCCGTAGGAGTAGATACCCTCCTTCTGCCAGGACGCCAGCTGGCCGATGTGCTTCAGCCCGAACTCGCCGTTGATGAGCAGCTTGGTGTCGAGCCCCTGGTATCCGTTCTGGTTGGTCGCGAAGGGCTGGTCGTGCCAGGGAAACGTGTTCTCGAGCATCGTCCACGATGGCCACGACGTGGTGAAGCCGCACTTGGCGGCGCCGGCCTTGAGGATCTTCTGCGAGAACTCCCCGACCTGCTTCCAGGTGGCCGGCGGTTTGGTCGGATCGAGACCGGCTTTCTTGAAGGCGTCCTTGTTGTAGAAGAGGATCGGGCTCGACGAGTTGAACGGCATCGAGTAGAGATTCCCGTCCTTCGAGTAGTAGCCGGTCACCGGTTTGATGAAGTCGCCCCAGTTCATCGGGATCTCCTGCTCCTTGAGGAGCTGGAAGACGGGAAGGATCGCGCCCGACAGCAGCATCGTCTGCGTCCCCACGTCGAACACTTGGACGATGTGAGGCGGGTTCTTCTGGCGATACGCGGCGATGGCGCCCGTGAGGACCTCGGGGTAGGTCCCCTTGTTGAGGGCCTTCACCTCGTACTCGGACTGGCTCTGGTTGAATTGCTTGACGAGCTCGTTGACGGTCTCGCCGAGCTGTCCGCCCATCGCGTGCCAGAACTGGATCTCGGTCTTCGCCCACGACACGGTCGGCAGGAGCATGACGGCGAACATCGCAACGAATCCGAGCGCAGCACGCCTGAACGCCTTCATCGGTGTCCCTCCCCGTGATCGGTGCCGGGAATATAGCACACCGTTTTGAACCGCCCATGACGCCCCCACGACATCACCGCAACGCTTTCCTAACTCCTACAAAGGACCTCTACAGGCCGTTTTTCATCGGCCTACTCTTTGAAGCGGTGGGAGCGGGCGACGTGAGTGTGGTACGCCTCCAGCTCCGCATCCAGCCGGCGGCGTGACCAGCCGAGGAGCTGGCCCATCCGCTCGCCGATCGCTTCGGCGCAGTCGAGGCCCTGGCAGGCGCTGGTGCCGATGCCGGTGCGACGCAGCAGGACGTCCTGCAGCGAGACGGCCAGCTCGTCGTGGACCGCGGCGTGCAGCTCCGCGACGACGTCGGGATTGCGGGGACAGAGCCGCTCCGCTCCGCCAGGCACCTTGCCGGCCAGCTCGACGATGCGCGGATAGGCGCGGCCGTACGTCGTCACGAGCGTCTCCAGCGTCGCACGGCTCAGACCGGACGTCGCGACCTCGCCCGAGACGTCGAGCCAGGCCCGCGCCTCCACCGCTCGCGCATCGTCGTCCGTTCCGTCGAGGGTCAGACGCGCGGTCCGGGCGGCGCCGCCCCGCCCCAGCGCACGCACGACGTGGTTGCCGAGCTCCTCGGCCAGGCTCCGGAAGCAGGTGAGCTTGGTACCGGTGATGGAGAGGAACCGCCCGTGCACCTCGCTGACGATCCGGTGCGCGCGCGAGACGTCCGACGCCCGCTTGCCCTCTTCGAACGACAGCGGGCGGACGCCGGCGTAGGTGTAGCTGACCTCGTCCGCGGTGAGGCGCGGATCGGACAACGCCTGGCGCACCTCGCCGAGCAGGTACTCCACCTCGTCGCGCGTCGCGTGCACGCGGTCCACGTCGCCCTCGAAGTCGGTGTCGGTCGTGCCCACCAGCGAGAACTCTCGCCAAGGGATGACGAAGATCATCCGGTCGTCGCTCGTGCTGTGGTAGACCGCGTGCTCCGTCATGCGCGGCAGCAGGCAGTGGATCCCCTTGGTCCGTCGCAGGACGTGGCCGCCGCGCTCCGTGATGCCGGCCTGCGCACGCAGCTCGTCCACCCACGGCCCCGTGGCGTTGACGACCACCGGCGCGCGCAGGGTGACGACGCGCCCCGAGAGCAGGTCGCGGACGCGGACACCGGCGATGTCGCCCTTCGGGCGACGCAGGACCTCTTCCACCTCGGCGTAGTTGAAGGCGCGGGCGCCGTGGCGACACGCCGACAGCACGTTCTCGAGGCACAGGCGCTCGGGGGAGACGAGCAGATCGTCGAAGTAATAGCCGGCGCCCCGCAAGCCCTGCGCGGCGATCGCGGGCTCGAGGCTGAGCGCGTCGATCGGACGCAGGACCCGGTAATGCTCACGGTCGCGGCCCGGCGTGAGCCAGTCGTAGAGCCGGAGGCCGATCCGCACCTTGATGAGGCTGCGCGAGGAGCGGTCATAGACCGGGACCAGGAAGGGCAAGGGCCGCACCACGTGCGGGGCCAGACGTCGCAGGGTCTCACGCTCGCGGAGCGATTCGCGCACGAGGCCGAAGTCGAAGAGCTCGAGGTAACGGAGACCGCCGTGGATCAGCTTGGACGAGCGTGAGGTCGTCGCGGAGGCGAAGTCGCCCTTGTCGACGAGGGCCACGCCGAGCCCGCGCAGCGCGAGGTCGCGTGCCGCGCCCGCCCCCGCCATCCCACCGCCGATGACGACGACGTCATAGTCGCCGTCCATCAGCTCGCGGGCCGCGGTCATGATAGCAACTCCCGAACCGATGGTAGCACGGCGTCGGGGGCGATCTCGGCGATGCGCGGGTCGTCGGCCCGCGTGATGCCGGAGAGCACGAGCACGGTCGCCAGCCCGCGCCGGCGTCCCATCACGATGTCGGTCTCGATTCGATCGCCGACGACCACGCACTGCTCGGCGGGGACGCCGAGGGCCTCCAGGGCCACGTCGAGGATGATGGAGGACGGCTTGCCCACCACGATCTCGACCGTCTGCCCCGTGACCGCCTCCACGGCGGCGATCATGCCCGCGCAGTCGGGGATCTCGCCGTCTGCCGTGGGGCACGTCCGGTCGGGGTTGGTGGCGATGAGGCGCGCGCCGCCGCGCACGGCCTGGAGCGCCGTGTTCAGCTTCGCGTAGTCGAACGTACGGTCGAAGGCGATGACGACCCAGCGGACATGATGATCGTGGCGGACGTGAAAGCCGTGCGCCTCGAGCTCGGCGATGAGCGGCGGCTCGCCGATGACGAACACGGAGGCGCCCGGATCGAGCGTGGCCAGGTGGCGCGCGAGCACGAGGGAGGAGCTGATCACCTCCTCGGGAGCCGTGGGGATGCCCAGCCGGGTCAGCTTTCGTGCGTACTCGTCCCGGCTCTGCAACGGCTTGTTGGACAGGAACGCGACGCGACGGCCGGCGGCGCGGAGCGCCGCCACGACGGTCTCGGCGCCGGGAACGAGGGTCTCGCCGAGGTAGATGGTCCCGTCGAGATCGAAGAGCCAGCCCCGGTGGGGGAAGCGGATCCTAGCGGAGGAGGGGGGCGACGGCGGCCTGGGCAAGGTCGGCGAAGGGGGCGGGGACCAGCCCGAGCAGCACGACGCCCACGAGGGCGATCGTCAAGGCCAGCGCTCCCGCGAACGACGGCGTGTAGCGCGCGGCCGTCTCCCCTTCCGGCTCGCGCATGTACATGTAGACGATCACCCGCAAGTAGTAGTAGGCCGCGATGGCGGAGTTGAGGACGGCGATGACGGCGAGCCAGAGGTAGCCCGCGCGCACGGCGGAGCCAAACACGTAGAACTTCCCCACGAAGCCGCCGAGGGGCGGAATGCCGACGAGCGACAGCAGGAAGAGGCTCAGGACCAGCGCCAGCAGCGGCGAGCGCCGCGCGAGACCGGCGTAGTCGGCGACGTCGACCGCCTCGCGGTCGCCGCGCTCACACATCGTGATGACGCCGAAGGTTCCCACCGTCGTGAAGACGTAGGCGAGGACATAGAAGAGCACGGCCGCCGCCCCCGCGGTTCCGCCGGCGACCAGCCCGACGAGCATGTAGCCGACGTGGGCGACGGAGGAGTACGCGAGCATCCGCTTGAGGTTCGACTGGGCAACGGCGACGACGTTGCCGACCGTCATCGTGAGCGCCGCGAGCACCCACAGCAGCATCACCCAGTCGGCCTGGAAGCCCCGGAAGGCGGCGACGATCAGGCGGATCAGGACCGCGAAGACCGCGGCCTTCGAGGCGGTGGCGATGAAGGCGGTGATGCTCGTCGGCGCGCCCTGATAGACGTCGGGCGCCCACATGTGGAAGGGCACCGAGGCGACCTTGAACCCCAGGCCCACGAGCAGGAGGCCGAGCCCGACGAGGAACAGCGGATCGTGGGGACGGCCCGCCACGACCGCGGCGATGCGGTCGAAGTTCGTCACCCCCGTCGCGCCGTAGACGAGGGCGATGCCGTAGAGCAGGAAGGCGGAGGCGAAGACGCCGAGCAGGAAATACTTCATCGACGCCTCGGGCCCTTCGCGGCGGAGGGTGAAGAGGCCGGCCAGCACGTAGAGCGAGAGCGACATCAGCTCGACGCCGAGGAACACGATGATGAGGTCGCCGGCCGAGGCGAGGAGCAGCATCCCCGACGTGGAGAACAGCACGAGCGCATCAGCACGAGCATCCCCGTGCCGACGACGATCAGCGTGGGCAGCAGCGGGCCGAGCGGAACGGCAGGCGGCGTCACCGTCGCCAGATCCCCGCCAGCAGTCCCCCGTCGCGGGGACGCGCGGCCACGCTCGCCTTCGACTGGACCTGTCCGATGAGCGCCTCGATCGTCGCCTCCGTCGGCCGGGTGAAGGTCACTGGATAGACACCGATCCAGACGATCAAGAGCACCACGGGCACCAGGACGGCCCACTCGCGAGGGGCGAGGTCCCGGAGGCTCTCGTTGGCTTCCTGGGTGACGTCGCCGAAGATCACGCGCTGGTACATCCAGAGCAGGTACACGGCGGCGAAGATCATGCCCGTCGCGGCCACGGCCGCCAGCCAGGGATTCACCTGGAAGGCCCCGAGGAGGATCAGGAACTCGCCGACGAACCCGTTGAGCCCGGGCAGCCCCAGGGAGGAGAGGGTGACGACGAGGAACAGCGCCGAAAAGGCGGGGATGACCTTCCACAGACCGCCGAACTCCGTGATGAGGCGCGTGTGGCGCCGCTCGTAGATCATCCCGACCATCAGGAAGAGCGCGCCCGTCGAGAGCCCGTGGTTGATCATCTGGATCACGCCGCCCATCAAGCCCTGCACGTTGAGCGTGAAGATCCCCAGCATGACGAAGCCGAGGTGGCTGACGCTCGAGTAGGCGACGAGCTTCTTGAGATCGGGCTGCACCGTGGACACCCAGGCGCCGTAGACGATGCCGATCACGGCCAGGGCGAAGACGAGCGGGCCGAACGTGAGGCTGGCGTCGGGAAACAGGGGCAGGCAGAAGCGCAGGAAGCCGTAGGTCCCCATCTTCAGCAGGACACCGGCCAGGATCACGCTGCCCGCCGTGGGCGCCTCGACGTGGGCGTCGGGCAGCCAGGTGTGGAAGGGAAACACGGGCACCTTGATGGCGAAGGCCAGGGCGAAGGCCAGGAACATCAGGGACTGCGCGGGGCCGGCGGGCATCACCCAGCGGGCCAGGGTCGGCAGGTCGAAGGTGAACAGGCCGGTGACGGCGCCGTGCTGATAGTAGAGCGCGAGGATGGCGATCAGCATCAGGACCGAGCCGACCAGCGTGTAGAGCACGAACTTCACGGCGGCGTAGATGCGCTCGGCGCCCCCCCAGACACCGATGATGAAGTACATCGGGATCAGCATCGCTTCCCAGAACACGTAGAAGAGGAAGAGATCGAGGCTCACGAACACGCCGATCATCCCCGTCTCGAGCACGAGCAGCGTGATGACGAACTCCTTGCTCCGCTCCTCGATCGCCCGCCACGCCGAGGCCAGGGCGAGGGGCGTGATGAACGTCGTGAGGAGCACGAGCAGGAGGCTGATGCCGTCGATGCCGAGATGGTAGCTGGCCCCGAGCGTCGGGATCCAGCGCGCCATCTCTTCGAACTGATAGTCCGCGGACGAGGCGTCGAAGCGGGAGAAGAGCGGCAGCGACAGCGCGAACGTGGCGACACCGACGGCCAGCGCCCCGCCGCGCAGCACCGCGTCCAGGCGGCGCGGCACGAGCATGAGCGCGAGCGCGCCCACCAGCGGCAGGAACGTCACCGCCGAAAGCAATCCCACGCGGATGGTCATCGCGTCAGCAGATACCCGACGAGGAGGACGGCGCCGACGAGCATGGTGAGGGCGTAGTTCACCACGTAGCCGGTCTGCAGCCGGCGAAACGTCGCCGCCCAGCCCACGACGGCCCGCCCCGTCAGGTTCACGAGCCCGTCGATGATCCCGAGGTCGACGACGCGCGCCAGGAACACCGACAGCGCGTGGAGCGGCCGGACGACCGCGTGGTCATAGAGCCAGTCGACGTAATAGGCGTTGAGCAGGAGCGCGTGGATCGGCGTGCGGGCCTGCCCGATCAGGGCGGGTCGGGGCGGCGTCGCCAAAGTGCGCGAAGCGGGTCCCGCTGTCCGAGGGGACGCCGACGGCCCAGCCCGCGACCACCGTCAGCACGGCGAGCACGACCAGCGGCCACGTCATCACGCGCGGTGACTCGTGCACGTGGTGGGCGACCTCGCGCGACATCCGCGGCCCGTTGAAGAAGGCCAGGAACAGCAACCGGAACGTGTAGAACGCGGTCAGGAACGCTCCCAGCAGCAGCAGGGCCCAGATGACGCGCTGTCGTCCGGCGAACGCGGCGTGCAGGATCTCGTCCTTCGAGAAGAACCCCGCCAGGCCCGGGACGCCGGCGAGCCCGGCCGCGCCGATCGTCATGGTCAGCGTCGTCGTGACCATGCGCGGCGCCAGCCCGCCCATCTTCCTCAAATCTTGCTCGCCGCTCATGGCGTGGATCACGCTGCCCGCGCCCAGGAAGAGGAGCGCCTTGAAAAAGGCGTGGGTCACCAGGTGGAAGATCCCCGCGGCGTAAGCGCCGAGCCCGACGGCGGCGAACATGTACCCGAGCTGGCTGATGGTCGAGTAGGCGAGCACACGCTTGATGTCCGTCTGGATCAACGCGACGGTGGCCGCGAAGAGCGCGGTGGCGACGCCGACCCACGCCACCACCTCGAGCGCCGTCCCCGAGCGCTCGAAGAGCGCGTGACTGCGCGCGACCATGTACACGCCGGCCGTGACCATCGTGGCGGCGTGGATGAGCGCCGACACGGGCGTCGGCCCCTCCATCGCGTCGGGCAGCCAGACGTGCAGGGGCAGCTGCGCGGACTTGCCGCAGGCGCCGACGAAGAGCAAGAGCGCGATGCCGGTCGCGACCGCGGGCGACAGCTCGCCCGCGCGCGCGAACACGGCGCCGTAGTCGAGCGTGCCCAGCGCCGTCCACAGCCACATGAGGCCGAGGCCGAAGCCGAAGTCACCGACGCGGTTGACGATGAACGCCTTCTTTCCCGCCTGGGCCGCGGCCGGCCGCGTGTACCAGAAGCCGATGAGCAGGTACGAGCAGAGGCCGACGGCCTCCCAGAACACGTAGAGGACGAGGAAGTTGCCGGCCAGCACGAGCATGGTCATCGAGAACACGAAGAGGTTGAGATACGCGAAGTAGCGCGCGTACCCGGGATCGCCATGCATGTAGCCGATCGAGTACAGATGGATGAGCGCGCCCACGCCCGTGACCACGAGCAGCATGACGCCCGTCAACGGGTCGACGTGCGCGGTGACCCACGTCTCGAAGTCGCCGGCGACGATCCACGGGAACAGCCGCGCGTCGACGACCTGGCCGCTCCAGATGCGTCCGAACACTGCGCACGATGCCGCGAAGGCTCCCACGAGCGCGGGCACCGCGATCCAGTGCGCATGACGTCCCGTGAAGCGCCCGAACAGGACATTGATGACGGCGCCGGCGAGAGGAAAGGCGGGAATCAACCACACGGAAGTAGACGCCACGACGCGCATGATATCATCGCCGTCGTGCCTTCGCGGTCCCGAACGAAGTCCTGGACGCTCGTCGTGCTCCTGCTCCTCCTCGCCGTCGTCGGCTCCGTGTCGTATCTCGGCTGGCGACAATCCGTGCCCGGCGTGCACGCGGTCGTCACGCCGCCGCGGGCCCTCGGTCACAAGACGACGTTGCCCCTCGTCGTCGAAGCGGCGCGCGGCCAGGTCGCGCACGTCGAGGTGCGCGTGCGGCAGGGCGACAAGGCGGTGACGGCGCTGACCCAGGACGGCCGCTTCGGTCGACGCGCGGAGTTTCCGCTGACGATCGAGAGTGCCGCGCTCGGTTTGCGCGAAGGTCCGGCGACGCTCGAGGTGTGGGGACGGGACGACTACTGGCGGCCGCTACGAACCAAGGACCGTGTCGTCGCGAGCGTGCCCGTGACGATCGATCTCACGCCGCCGCGCATCGACATCGTGTCCGCCACGCAGTACCTGGCGCCCGGTGGCGTCGGCGTGGTCGTCTTCCGGACGACGGACGCCGCGCGCTCGGACGTTCGCGTCGGCCTCGTCCCCTTCCCCAGCTTCTCGGCCGGCGCCCAGGAGCGCGTCGCCCTCGTCGCGCTGCCGTACGACTTCGCGCCGGGCACGCCGATCAAGATCTCCGCGCAGGACGACGCGGGCAATGCCGCCAGCCGTGGCGTTCCCGCCGAGATCCTGCCGCGACGGTTCCGGCACGACCGCATCGAGGTGAAGGACGCCTTTCTGCAGCTGAAAGTCCCCGAGCTCTTGCCCCAGCATCCGCCCTCGCAGCCGCTCGTCGAGGCGTTTCTCGTGATCAACCGCGATCTCCGGCGTCAGGCCGAGGAAGAGAAGCGGAAGTTCGCCGCCAAGACCGCCGACAAGCCGCTGTGGGAAGGACCGTTCCTCCAGCCGCCCAACACCAAGGTCTTCTCGAACTTCGCCGAGACCCGGACCTATATCTATGGTGGGCGCGAGATCGACACCCAGGTGCACTTCGGCTACGACCTCGCGTCGACCAAGCAGGCGCCGGTGCCCGCGGCCAACAAGGGCGTGGTGGCGTTCGCCGGCCCCCTGACGATCTACGGCAACAGCATCGTCCTCGACCACGGCTGGGGCCTGATGACGCTCTATGGCCACCTCTCGACGATCGCCGTCAAGGCCGGCGACGCCGTCGCCAAGGGCCAGGAGATGGGACGCACGGGCGCCACGGGACTGGCCATCGGGGATCACCTGCACTACGAGGTCCTCGTGAACGGGATCTCGGTGACGCCGCTCGAGTGGTGGGACGCCAAGTGGATCCGCGACCGCTTCAACGGCCCGCTCAAGGCGGCGGGCCTGCCCGGCATCGCCGGCGTCGACGACGCGGGGCCCGCTAGCGACGCGCGCGAGGCGACGCCGCGCCCTCGCTCCCGCGCGCGCCGCGCGCGTTGAGCGCGGCCGGCCGAGCCGCATCGGCCAGCACGTTCTCGGTCTGAGTGACCACCTCCGACGCGGTGGCGGGGTCCTTGCCGAACGTCGCCTTGCGTACGAAGACCCGCATCTGCGACATGCCCGGCGTGATCGGCTGGAGATCGATGCGAACGCTACGGTCGACGGCGTGAGCGCGCAGGCTCACGCGGTCTTTGTCCCTCTTCTCCTCGGCCGGCTCGAAGCCGAGCCGCGCCAGCGTTTGTCGTGTGGCGTCGTAGAGCTCCGGAAGCGGAACGCTGAACGTGCGAAAGACGGCGCCGCCGAACGAGTGCGACGTTCCGGCCTTGACGAGGTCACCACCGGCGCTCACGGCGGCGGGCGCCACGAGGGGCACCGCCGCCGCGACGCACCCCGACAGGCAGAGGGCAGCGGCGAGCAGTGCCAGACGATCGAGCCGGTACATGGGCACCCGGTACAAGCAATGCGGGTGCCAGTGAAACGGGCGACGGACGGCGCCCGTGACTACGCTCCCGCCCCCGCTCCGACGGCCGCCCCCCCAGCACCGCACACCCCGTCAGCGTCACCCGATCATCACGACGCCAACCGCGGCCGTCAGCATCCGCGTCACGAGTGTCATCGCCATGACGAGTCCTCCTGAATGTTGGACGGCTGCCCCTCGCTCCACACTCGGCGACTGCTACGGCGGGGGACAAGCCCCCGCCCTACGAGTCAAAACGTGCCGAACTTCTCGTAGGCGGCGAGCGGCGTCATCCCGCGCTTGACGGCCTTGCGCACGGCGTGCTCCGCGGTGACGAGCTTCTCGCAGCGCGTGACGACCTCATGGGCGACTCGGCGGGGCACGACGACGACGCCGTCGAGGTCGGCGACGATCACGTCGCCGAGCGCGATGCGGACGCCGCCGATGACCAGGGGCTGGCCCCAGTCGCTCACCCGCCACCGCGGCACCGAGTCTTGAGGATTCCGATATCGTACGAACGTCGGGAAGCGGACCCGCGCGAGCGTGGCCGCGTCGCGTGTGCCGCCGTCGATGACGGCGCCTCGCACGCGCCGCGCCCGGAACCACTCCGCCGAGAGCTCGCCGAAGTGGGCGGCGACGTTGTCGTTGGCGGCGAGCACCAGCACGGAGTCGGCCGGGACGGCGCCCAGCATGGCGAGAAACCGGCGCAGCGTCTGGTCGCGCTCGCGCGGCCTCCCGCGATGCGCGCGGCCACGCGCCGTGAAGGCGTAGCCGGCCAGGTGCATGTCGGGCACCAGCGGCTGGATGGTCGCCGGCAACGTCTGCCGCTCGAGCCCTATCGCGTCGAGGACGTCGGTCACCGCGGCGGTGGGAACACGAGCGAGCCGCCGCGGCAGGTTGTCGGTGCGTCGCGTCGCCATGACCGGTGGCCATGATACCCGATGCCGGCGTGCGGACCGAGGCTCAGCGACCGAGCAGGCGGGAGAGCAGGACGCGAGGCGGAATGAAATCGCCGGTGACGCCGAGGGCGAGATCCAATAGCTCCGGTCGGTGCGCAAACAGGTGCGCGGCGACGTTGCCGAGCCGGCGGTGGCGGACGACGAACTGCAAGACGTCGATGAACCGCCGCTTGGCCGTGAAGGCCGCGCGGCGCGCGTGCTCGTAGCCCGCGAGCGCGGTCCGCGAGACGTCGCCACGGCCCAGCGCCCGACCCGCGGTCTCGGCGGCGAGCTCGGCGCCCCGCAGCGCGCTGAAGACGCCCTCGCCCGTCAATGGGTCGTAGAAGCCCGCGGCGTCGCCGACGAGCAACACGCCGCCGTACCGCGGCGGCGTCACCCGGCACGCGAGCGGGCCCAGGGCCTCGATCGGTGCCACGCGCTCGGCGCCGGCCACGCGTCGCGCGACGTGGGCGAGCTGCTTGACGCGGGCCGCGAAGAACGTGTCGAGCCGCCCGCGCCACGGAGCCGCGTGCGCCAGGGGAACGACGAGGCTCATGTTGACGCGCTCGGGGGTGACCGGGTTCAGGATCGCGTAGTCGGGTGGGTCGACGAAGATCTCGCCGACGTCGCGACAGTCGGGGAGTCCGGTCACGTAGGTCACCAGGGCGATCCGGCGCAGCCGGTGCGGCCGCCGGCAGCCCAGGCGATGCGCGACCACCGACGCGCGGCCGTCGGCGCCGACCACGAGCGGCGCGCCGATCGTCTGGCGCCGCCCGCCGGCATCGAGGGTCTCGACACCGGCCACGCGGTCGCCTTCGAGGATCAGATCCGTGACCCGGACACCCTCGCGAAAGTCCACGGGCAGCGCGCGCACGCGGTCGGCGAGCACCGCGTCCAGGACCGAGCGGGAGAGCGCCATGGCGTGACCGCGATACGGACGGCGGCCATCGATGGCGCGGTAGCGCGCCTCGAGCGCGGTCCCGTCCGGCGCCGTGATCCGCATGCCGAGGAGCGGCGTGGCCCCGGCCGCATCGACGGCCTTCAGCACGCCGAGGCGGTCGAGGATGCGCGCGCTCTCGGGGCTCAGATACTCGCCGCAGATCTTGGGACGGGGGAAGGTCGCCCGATCGAGGACGACGACGTCGAGCCCGCGCTCGCAGAGCAGGATCGCGGTGGCGGCGCCCGCCGGTCCGGCGCCGACGACGACGACGTCCGGCCGGCTCACGATTCGATCACCGCGAGCAAGCGCCCGAGCCCGGCGTGACGCTCGATCCGGGGCGGAGGGACGCCGGCCTTCCCGGCCAGCGTGCGGATCTCGTCGGGCGAGTACGCTCGCCGCACCGACAGGGGGCCGTCGTGACGCGAGAACCGGTGACGAGCCATGAGGCGCGTCGCGACCCAGACCAGAAGGAACGAGAGCGGTGCCCGCAGCAGATCGTTGATCACCACGCCCAGGCGTGCGACCGCACGCATCTCCGCGAGACTCGTCGCCGCGGCGTCCGGTGGCAGGTGATGCAGCGTCAGCGACATGGTCACGACATCGGCGCTGCCCTCGCGAAACGGCAGCGCAGTCGCCTCCGCGCGGACGACGGTCAGGTTCGGATGCGGTATGCGCGACGCGCGCGCGAGGAGGTCGGCGTCGCGGTCGAGGACGATGACGCGGACGGTGCGCCCGCGGCGTGATGCGGCCCGGAGCAACCGACGCGCGAAGTCGCCGCGGCCGCCGCCCACGTCGATGACCAGGAGGGAACGGCCGGCGGGGGCGCGGGCGGCCACGCGCCAGACCGCCTTCAGCGTGAGCGCGTAGCCGCCGAACCAGTCGTTGAGCCGATCGATGTCCGCGAGTGAGGCGTCTCGGTCCGCGGCGGGCACGGGCCGATCGAGATACTCGAGGGCGGTCTCCGCCCGACGCATCACCAGCCCAGCAGCATGCCTTCGGCCGCGAAGCCGGGGCCGAGCCCGATCATGAGGCCCCAGTCCCCCGGCACCGGCGACTCCATCCGCAGTGTCTCCTCGAGGACGAACAGGATCGTGGCCGACGACATGTTGCCGAACGTCCGGAGGACCCCGCGGGCGTGCGCCATCTGGCTCTCGGTCAGATCCAGGAGGCGGCTGGCGCGATCGAGCACGCGTCGGCCCGCGGAGTGGAGCACCCAGTACCGGATGTCCTCGCGCTTGAGCCCCTGCGTGCCCATGAGGATCTTCGCCATCTCGCCGAACATCGCGGGCCCGATCCGCCGCACGTCCTTGGAGAGCACGATGCGATGCCGTCCGCCCGGATAGTCGAACCCCATCGCGCCCAGATGTTCGGGCCGGAACAGCGTCCGGTGCGTGACGATGCGCGGGCCGTCGCCCCCGGTGTGCAGGGCGACGGCG